>ENA-OQDW01000172-OQDW01000172.1-human-gut-metagenome-genome-assembly--contig:-NODE-172-length-26429-cov-1.605011_pt1 | contig 26429 bp, 33 predicted proteins | sample MGYA00242784_ERZ504613 | MGnify/ENA primary metagenome ERZ504613 (study PRJEB26092, sample SAMD00036330) | human gut metagenome | host: Homo sapiens | study: EMG produced TPA metagenomics assembly of...
CCCAAACCACCCAATAATTTTACGTAACTCGCTGATTATCATTGTGCGCTATTATGATGGCGCAAAAAAGTGATGAAAGTCAGGAAATAACGGCATCACCATGGCATTCACTGGTATTCGTTTATTCCATCATTAATTATTCATACTCAGTGCAAATTGCAACACGGATTTACAGATAAAAAGCAAACCATACTTAGCCTGTAAGATCCGTGTTTACAATCCATATAAAAAATCGTCTTAAAATTTATATCCCGCTGTTACAAAACCGGTAATATTCTTCCCTTGAAGTTCTTTTTGAAGTTTGCACAGCCCTAATCGTCCTTCCACTCCTATCACATAATGCCGGTATTCCACCGATAAACCTATCGCCACTCCATAATCGAAACGACGCAGATCAAGTCATCTTTGCCAAAAGTATTTATTTCAACCACATTTCCAGTATTCCAATCCGGTGTAGACGATGATGACCAGCTATACCCTAAAGCCTTGATTTTGCCACCAATCCCCCATGCGCCATAGGGACCTGCCGCAACAAGTATATAAGTATTCCGATCCATTGCAAACCGGGCTGCCACCATTACAGGAAACTCCAAATAGGATGCATTTACTTTAGCCTGAGCCGAAATTCCATCTGTTTCAACAGCCGTATGATTAGTCCCTTTGGAAACAAACGAGACGCCTGTTTGTAAAGACCAGACCTTATCAAAAGGGCATTCCAGACCAATGCCTAATTTATACGCCAGCTTTACTTTAGGAGATCCCATATTATCACCTATAATATTTGCCATCCGATACCGGCCTTTATACTCCAATCCACCTGATTCTGAGCCGGAGCCACCGTTCTTACCATCACAAACAGTGCAAAAAGAAGTAGTTTTATCACCCTTACCCTATCTATTAGTGCCATATCCAAAAAGTTTGTGTCCTTAATCATAATCTGCAAATATAGCTTTTATTTTATAAACCACGTTTCATCTAAAAAAAATGGCTGCTTCTTTCTAAAAGAGAAACAGCCGTTCTTTATATATTTATAAGATTATATCTGTGGTCAGAATTTATAACCGATAGTGGCCAATGCAGAAAGGTTATGAGCACTAACACCACTAGCTACTTTAGTAAAACTTGTGCCAAGTTTCAACACCTACAACTATGTTGCCAAATTCAAAAGCAAACTCCTAACCCCCAAACCGGCCATCAAACCTTTTTAAACCATCATCACCGAAAGTATCAGCTTTCTCGGATACACCATCTATTTTAGTTTTTCCGCCAACTCCGTAAGCCAAATACGGACCACCTTTGAAAAGAAGGTCAAAATTACTGGCTGTATGTATCCGAGCACCAACCATCAAAGGCAGTTCCAGATAAAGCTGGTTGATTGTCACATCAACCACGTCCCAAGCATCAGTTACTCCATTACCTTTCACACCTTTTAGAAATAAAGTTCAAACCTGTCTGGAAAGACCATACATTAGTATTAGCAAAAGGTACTTCCAAACCTATACCCACTTTATAAGCAAATTTAGCATCTGTACCATCCGTATCATCACCATACCAGTTTGACATACCAATACCCGCATTCACATTCCACTTCAGATTTGATTGTGCAGAAACACCTAGTGTAACCAATGACAATAAAATAAAAAAGGCTAGTTTTTTCATGACTGTTTGTTTTTAGTTAATAATAAATTTCAGTTCCCAATTCGTTTGTACCGTCGTTACATTCACAAATATAAGCTTTATTTTGGAAACCAGTCCTAATGTGTAAAGAAAATAAGCGGAATCTTTCATGGAATGAAAAATTCCGCTCACCAAACTATTATATAGTTATATGATTCCTGATTATCAGATACACTTATATATGATTAGAATATATAATGAAAGCCAAAGTTTAACTCATCCGTATCAAAATCTATACCAACATTTTCACTCTCATATCCATGATTCTCTTTTTTGGAATATCCAAGGAAACCATACTTGGCAACCAGACAAAAATGATCAGACAATTTGATGGCAATACCCGGTTTAATACCAATATTCCACGAATTCAAAGCGTCATTTCCCTTCGTTTTTGAAGTAGAAAAGCCAAATCCGCCATCGGCAAATAACCGGACCACATTACTACTCAAAAAGAAATAACGTGCATAAGGAACAATAGTGAAAGTTATTAGTTTTCACATCACCGCTTTTATTATATTCATAACCGACTACTGTACCGACAGACCAATCTTCACTTAGTTCATAACCGACTTCCGGCAGAATCTTGAAAGTAGTATTCCTTACTTCTGTTCCTTCTGTTTCCACTTTATCAGAACCTACTCCAAATGTTCCACCTACATACACCTGCGCATTTGCAGTAATAGCAATCAATGCTACAATAACAGACAATACAATCTTTTTCATCTCTTTTGTCATTTTTAAATTAAACTTTTTACCTATTGATTCACGCTGAAGAGGTTTGCCTTCTTTGTGTTTTGCATTGTAAAGGTACTGTTTATTTTATATTTTGCAACATATTTTACACAAGAACGAATAATTCCAAAACAAAAGAGAGGATAATTAGTTAATTATTAATAAAATACTGAATATTAAATTCAATCTACATTCCTATTTATTCTTATGTCTGTTAGCACGTTTTTTACGAAACTCAGCTTTCATCTTGGCAGCTCCCGACCCATGCAACCCTGTTATATAACTTTTCTTTTTAGCCTTGGTCTTCACTTTATCTTCTTGTTTACCATTAGGAGATTTACCACCTTTGAATACAATTCCTTCAGTGATTGCTTTTTCTATATCCATCGTCTCATTTTTTAGGCGTTAAATTCTGTTTTACTATCACTCTATTGCCGGTTTTGGCACAAACAATTTCCGTTTGCGCAAAGTACGACCTTTCATATCAAAAATCAGATTCGGATTAAAATGTTGTCCATCTATCCGGAATTCCAAATGAAGGTGTTCGGTAGTGGCACGTCCGGTTCTGCCTGTCAGCCCTACTGCATCACCGGCCTTCACGATATCTCCGGATTTTACCAAGTTCCGGGAATTATGACTATAAATACTTTCCAATCCATTATCATGACGCACAACAACTACATTTCCATAAGCAGCGTATGTTTTTGCCATACGTACTATTCCATCAAACGCACAGCGGATAGTATCATTGGCCTTAGTCTTTATATCCGTTCCACTGTGCCCCCGGCGAGCTCCGTATGCAGAAATCACTTTACCACCGGGAAGAGGAAAACAATATTCATTCTCTTTTATACTATCCAGATGAATGGAGAAACTTTTGCGCTCATTAAAGAGCCCGGGGGTATTGACTCTGATATGGTTCACTTCCATCGCGGTAAAATTACTCTTAGCCGGTCCCCCAGCCCATGCTACCACACTTATGAACAATAAAAATAGTAATTGTGTGCTTTTCATTATCTTATTTTAAAAATAAATTAATTCTTCATCCTTGGACGCTGCAAACTCTTTCAAGAGCTCCAACATATAATCTGCCGCTTCCTGCAAACCTTCCTTGCCACTATATCCATTAATAATGGTCAGCAGATGCGTAGTTCCCGCCTCCAGTTTAGTACGCTCATTATCACTGGTTGGTGTACCGATTCCGCCCATAGCATCTCTGTAAACAGGCATTCCTTCTATATTCAACTCTCCACGTCCTATCCCTTCATAAGGCTCTCCGGATTTACCGATACCCAACACCAATGTATCTCCTTGTATTTTATCCGCATCAAAGCCACCGATGGAATATCCGTAACGAATAGATACCAAGTTAATAAGATCTACCAAAGTATCTATCTGATACAAGGAAATTCCACGCAGGATTCTACGGCAGAGCGCTTCCCCCGAAGGACGATAACGGCTAGGTCTTTCCCACATTTCTTATAAGCCTCCCGAGTGGCATGAATCGTAACCATATCCTTAATGGAATCCGTAGTGTACATTTCACGATAGCGTACAGTGAACTCGTCTATCTTTTTCCACAAAGATTCGCTATAAGCAGTGTTTTTTACCGTAGCACGGATGGCTATACCGGCAAACTGCGGACAGGCTTTCTTTATTTCTTTCGATACTTTTATTTCCATATTCATTTTTATACTGCGTTATTCCAATGAGTGTGTTCCTCAGACACCTAAAAGAATGCCCGATAATATCCTTCCCGACCGAATTCCTTGCCGGCGAGCCGAAAAGAAATCATCGTTATTATGATACGTACAAATGCCGGATACCTCAATATGTTCAGGTTTCACACCGTATGTCAACAGCTGCTGACGGTTGGCTTTCCACAAATCAATATGCCATTTTGCTTCTTTACGGGCTATCTGATTCATATCAAACCCCGCCTCATAAAAAGCTTGATAAACTTCATCCCCTACTTCAAAAGCCTCCAATGAAATACTGGGACCGATGCAAGCAATGAGATCCTTCCCTTGCGAACCGTATTGATCGCTCATGACCGAAACTGTCTTCTCTACAATCCGGGCCACCGTACCACGCCATCCGGCATGAATGGCAGCCACTACCTTCTTTCGAGTATCGTATAACAAAACAGGAACACAGTCGGCCGTAGATACACACAAGCAATAACCGGGAATGTCTGTTACCAATGCATCCACTCCTTCCAATTCAGTATTTACATGAATAGTATCCACAACTTTCACATGGTCACTATGGGTCTGGTGCGGAATCACGAGTTCTACCGATTCCCCGGGCAGCAAGCTACGCAGCAATTCCCGGTTGCGGTTCACATCTTCTGCCTCGTCCCCGCAATATCCGTTACAATTGAACGAGGTGTAGTTCCCCTTACTACAACCTCCGTGACGGGTGGTAGAAAAACAAGAAATGTTGGGATATGCCTTCATCAGCTCATATCCCAACATTTTATTATCTGATGTCAGCCATTTCATTTCTTTTCCTCTTCTTCGTCCCAATCCTCATCTTCATATTCATAATCGAAGTCATCATCGGCATCTTCTTCATATTTATATTCAAAGTCCTCATCCTCACCCATGTCTTTCAACTCTTCCTGCAGTTTGGCAACATCTTTGGCGCGATGAACAATTGTTTCCGTACGGACACCTTCCAACTTATTGCTGTCTTTATTCAATTCTGTCCATAAAATATCCTTCAGCTGCTGTATCCCCAGACCAGTCACCGATGAGATAAAGATATGCGGAACATTATCCGGCAATGTCGGTTCCAACATGGCAATCAGTTCTTCATCCAACATGTCACTTTTGGTAATGACAAGCACACGTTGTTTATCCAACATTTCCGGGTTGAAGGTAGCCAACTCATTCAGCAGGATTTCATATTCCTTACGGATATCATCTGTATCACCCGGTACCATAAAGAGCAACAAAGAGTTGCGTTCTATATGGCGCAGGAAACGAAGTCCCAGTCCTTTTCCCTCACTGGCCCCTTCAATAATTCCGGGAATATCCGCCATGACAAAGGATTTTCCTTCACGATAGGACACGATGCCCAAATTCGGCTCCAGCGTAGTAAACGGATAATTGGCTATTTTAGGACGTGCCGCCGATACAGTAGACAATAAAGTGGATTTCCCTGCATTAGGAAAACCTACCAAACCTACATCAGCCAACAGTTTTAATTCTAAAATAACCATCAGTTCCTGCATGGGTTCTCCCGGTTGTGCAAAACGTGGCGCCTGGCGGGTTGCTGTACGGAAGTGCCAGTTTCCCAATCCCCCACGTCCTCCTTTCAACAGAATTATTTCTTGTCCGTGTTCGGTGATATCACAGATATATTCACCTGTTTCAGCATTATAAACCACTGTACCACAAGGTACTTCAATAACTTTGTCTTCACCATCTTTACCAAAGCTTTTGTTCTTCGATCCATTGCCGCCGTGTGTGGCAAACACGTGGCGGTCATACTTCAGATGAAGCAATGTCCAATAATTACGGTTTCCCCGCAAAATAACATGACCTCCTCTACCGCCATCACCACCGTCAGGACCACCATTGGTACATACTTCTCACGACGCATATGCGCAGAGCCTCGCCCGCCCTTACCCGAGCGGCAATATATCTTCACATAATCAACAAAATTCGATTCAGCCATAATTAATAATTTACTAATTTTCCAACTTACTAATGTGCCAATGAAACTGTACTCCATGTATCATTATGCTGACTGACACTTTGGTGGACTGCTACATCAGCACATTAGCACATTATTATAATTTTTCGACAGTAGCAACAATGTCGGCAAAAATAGCATCCATCGTACCCAAGCCGTGAATATGCTGATATTTACCTTCGTTCTTGTACCAGTCAATCAGCGGAGCCGTCTGCGAGTGATAAACAACCAAACGCTTCTTTATTGTTTCTTCGTTATCATCAGCACGTCCCGATTCCTGTCCACGCTTAATCAGGCGGGTCATCAGTCTTCTTCGGGTACATCCAAATCCAACATAACAGATACTTCCTGTCCACGTTCGGCCAGCATTTTCTTCAACGCTTCTGCCTGGGCGATGGTTCTGGGGAACCCATCAAAAATAACCCCTTTGCTTTCCTTGAAACTATCCAGCGTGCTTGCCAGAATATCAATAATCAATTCATCAGGCAACAACTGGCCCTGATCAATATATCCTTTGGCTGTCTTTCCCAATTCTGTACCCTTCTTAATCTCAGCACGAAGCACATCCCCTGTTGAAATGTGATTAATACCGAACTTCTCTACAATACGTTCACTCTGAGTACCCTTACCAGAACCCGGAGCTCCAAAAATTACAATGTTCAACATCTTGTTTTACCTTTTATTTTTATATTTAGTTGTACAAATTTCATTCCATTACGGTGTAAATATCCCGATAGTTACGTCCCAAGCCATCATAATCCAGACCATACCCCACAATAAAATCATTGGGAATACGCATGCCACATAATGTATATCCAGTTCCACCTCCAATTTATCAGGTTTCAATAACAAGGTAGCAATACGGATTTCTTTCGGTTTTCCAGCTTGTAATGTTTCCAACAAGTGCTTCATTGTCACCCCGGTATCCACTATATCTTCCACAATCACCACTGTACGACCCTCAATATTATCATTCAAACCTACTAACTCTTTTACCTTTCCGGTAGAAGAAGTTCCTGCATAAGAGGCCAGTTTCACGAAAGAAATTTCACTGGGAATGGTAAGGTTACGCATCAAGTCGGCAGCAAACATGAATGCGCCGTTCAATACACTTAAAAACAAGGGATTAGTTCCTTCTAAATCCCGATTAATCTCACTCGCTACCCGTGCCACTTCTTTTAAGATCCGTTCTTCAGGAATGAAAGGAGTGAAACGTTTATCTTTGATTTGAATGGTATCCATAACCGCTATTTTATTAAATTGCTGCAAAAATAACATTTTTATTCCAAGTATCGAAGTATTCACATAACCTCTTTTTGTAAATAGTGTTATCTTTGTACGTTCAAACAAAAGAGATTGTCATGAAAATTATTTCGAGCACCCAACTAAAAGAGCTGGACAAGTACACGATTGCCAAAGAACCGGTTGCCTCCATTGATTTGATGGAACGGGCAGCCGAAGAGCTGACTCGTGCCATTACCCACCGATGGGATACTTCTTTCCATATTGCAGTATTCGCCGGACCGGGAAATAATGGGGGCGATGCGCTTGCCGTAGCCCGTATGTTGTCTAAGCAAAACTATCACGTAGAAGTCTTTCTGTTTAACACCAAAGGAAAACTGTCGGAAGAATGTCAGACCAATCTTGAACGGTTAAAAGAATGCGGCTCGGTGTACTTTACTGAAGTAAGCACACAATTTGATCCTCCAGTCCTGACAGAAAGGCATCTGGTAGTAGACGGATTATTCGGTTCCGGACTCAACAAACCACTGAACGGTGGATTTGCTGCCGTAGTGAAATATATTAATGCATCCAAGGCACAGGTAGTAGCCATTGATGTACCTTCAGGATTAATGTGTGAGGACAACACTTATAACATCCGCCAAAACATGATACGTGCGGATGTCACTCTCAGCATTCAGTTACCTAAGCTATCCTTTCTTTTCCCCGAAAACGAAGACATTGTAGGCGAATGGCAACTATTGGACATCCAACTGAAAAAAGACTTTATTGATACAGCACAAAGTCCCTACTATATCACAGAGGAAGAAGAAATTCGCAGCCTCATCAAACCGCGGAAACGATTTGCCCACAAGGGAGCTTTCGGACATGCACTGCTCATCGCAGGATCTTATGGCATGGCAGGAGCATCCATTTTATCTGCCCGTGCCTGCCTGCGTTCGGGAGTGGGATTACTGACTGTCCATGTACCTATCCACAACCATGATTTACTTCAGACCACTGTCCCCGAAGCCATTGTACAGACAGACATACACGACCATTATTTTGCCGAACCCGTAGATACAGACCGTTATCAAGCCATAGCCATCGGTCCGGGATTGGGACAAGAAGAAGATACAGCGTTAGCCATGATGGAACAAATACAAGGTTGTCCGGTACCTTTAGTATTGGATGCGGATGCCATTAATATTTTCGGCACTCACCGCAACTGGCTCAGCCGGATGCCGAAGCGTTGTATTCTCACCCCCCATCTAAAAGAACTGGAACGACTGATTGGTAAATGCATGGATACTTACGAACGGCTGACAAAGACTAAAGAACTGGCTGCCTATCTGCAAAGTTATATCATTATAAAGGGATCATGGAGCACAGTTGTCACCCCCGAAGGAAATTGTTATTTCAATCCCACCGGGAATCCAGGTATGGCAACTGCCGGCAGCGGTGATGTGCTGACCGGTATTCTGGCAGCCTTATTGGCACAAGGATATACTCAAGAAGACGCATGCCGCCTGGGGGTCTACGTACATGGTCTGGCAGGAGACATTGCGGCGGAAGAAAAAGGAGAAATAGGGACCACCTCAAGTGATCTTATTGACGCATTACCCGCAGCATGGAAGAAATTAACAGAAACAAAAGGCAGATTTACAAAAGAATAGCTATATTTGCTTACATATATGATAGAATATAGAAATATGAAAAAAGGATTAATCGCAGCAGGGTTGCTGGTTTCATTGAGCGGCACCGCACAAGATGTCAGTACATATACTCCCGGAACCATGGGAGAAGGAGTGGTTTATTATTTGCCTAAGACCGAAATAGAATTGCAAGTCATCGCAACCAAAGTTGTCTACACTCCCGGAGAATTCTGCCAATACGCCGACCGCTATCTGCGCCTGACAGGCATATCATCCCAACCGGAAGAACATTGGGAAATAAACAGTATCAAGGTAAATTCCATAGGCCTTCCTGATCCGGACAATGCATACGCTGTAAAACTGAAAGACAAAAGTGCCGCCTCACAAGTAGAATTGACTCCTGAAGGAATCATAAAGGCTATCAACACCACCTCTCCTATAGAAAAAGCACCTGTAACAAAGGTTGCCGATACGGCCAAAAAACGTATTGACCCACGCAGTTTTATGACCGAAGAGATTCTGATAGCCGGTTCTACCGCTAAAATGGCTGAATTGGTGGCGAAAGAAATCTACAATATACGAGAAAGCAAAAACAGCCTAACCCGCGGGCAAGCAGATTATATGCCCAAAGACGGAGCTGCTTTAAAACTCATGCTGGACAATCTGGATGAACAGGAACAAGCCATGATGCAAATGTTTGCCGGCACAACAGACCGCACAGAAAAATCGTTTACCATCCGCATAAAACCAGAAGCGGACATGAAAGAAAAAGTAGCTTTCCGTTTCTCAAAGAAACTAGGGATGCTGGATGCCGATAATTTATCCGGTGAACCTTATTACATTTCCATCGTCAACCAAGAAACATTGCCACCGATGGATCCGAAAGGCAAAGAAAAAAAGAAGACGGATGGTGTTATTTACAATATTCCGGGAAAAGCTCAGGTTACCGTATTCACTCCAACAAACGTTATTTTGACGGAGAACTACCTGTTACACAATTTGGAACAACGGAATGTCTGGTAGATAACCTTTTTAATAAAAAAGTAAACACACGAGTGATCTTTAATCCTAATACCGGAGGAATTGTGAAGATTGATAAAGACTAAAACTTCATCTCACCCCTATATAGCAAAATGAGGGTATCCAGTGCATGGATACCCTCATTTTCACTAAAAGACAATCAATTATTTTTTGATATTTGGTTCCTCCAATCCATACCCCTTTTTCTTATTCTCACCTTTCAGCCACAAAGCAAAGAACAACGCAGCCACACCAAAGCCTGCAAATATCCACATGGGAAGTGTATAATCATAAGTCTGCATCCCATCTACTACCGGTCCTTTGCAATACTCATTCAAGACAAAACCAATCAAGGCAGGCACACCCATCAACCCCCAGTTTTGTACCCAGAAGATCAAAGCGTAAGCTGTACCCAACTGCTTTTCCGGAATAATCTTAGGAACAGAGGGCCACATAGCCGATGGCACCAAAGAAAAGCCAATCCCCAATATAATCATAATGATAGTAGCAAACCACCATACATTCAAGATAGGTAACGCAAACATTGTATGAACAAAAATCAACAGCACAGAACCGATGATCATCAGCGTAGCTCCCTTGCCTATCCGATCATACACATTACCGAAAAGCGGAGTAAGGAACAAAGTTCCCAATGGTAACAGGCTAGGAATAGTACCCGCCAATTCCGGATCTACATTATATTTCTGCACCATCAAGTCTGTAGCATATTTCAAGAAAGGGAATACGGCAGAATAAAACAACACACACAGCAACGCAATCAGCCAAAATCCTTTATTGGTTACAATCAACCAAATATCTTTCATACGGAAAGGCTCTTCAGGTTCCGCCCCTTCTTCTTCTAAAGAAGCATCCAGTTTCTTATCATAGAAAGTATAAATAAAGAATGCTACCGTACCAATACAAAGCATAGTAAGGCACAGCAACAATGGAGCAGGAATATTAGGATGGAACACACCCTCATCATCAGTAATTCCAAAGAAGTAGCGATAGGAACCGTAACAGCCAAAGCCAGCATAGTGCCTAAACGAGCTGTCGCCATCTCCATGCCCATGGCCAAAGCCATTTCTTTTCCTTTGAACCACTTCACAATAATTTTTGAGACCGTGATACCTGCAATCTCTACACCGACACCAAATATAGCATATCCCAACGCAGCCACTTCCTACCTGGGTTTTCATTCCAAGCAAAGTGCTTCCCTCAGCAAATGTAGTAGAAATAGCATAATATTTTAATCCACAGCCCAACACCATCAAAAGGCATGCTCCCATCCCAGTAAAACGCACTCCCATCTTATCCAGAATGATACCACCGATAATAAGCATAAAGGCAAAAACATTGAACCAACCGTATGCACTGGTAAAAATACCATAATCCAGACTATCCCACAGCAGCTCCTTTTCAAGCATCGGTTTTAAGGGGGACATTACATCGGTCAAAAAATAACCGCATAGCATGGTGAAGGCCACCAGCGCCAACACACTCCACCGAAGAGCCTTGGAGTCATTGAGCTTTTTTTGAATTTGTTCTTTCATTCTTTTATAAGATTTTTGATTAATAGTTTTTCATGTTCAGCTTACAAAGATACAGTTTTTTAGGTAGAGAAGCCTCTTTCCATAAAAAAGTTCTATCTTTGCGTGACGATTAAATCGTTTTATTGTAGGAAATCGTCATAAAATTACTTTTTATAAACTTAACTTTATTGATCATGAAAAAAAGCAAAACATTTCTTGTTTGCGCCACGTTGAGTGGCAGCGTCTTATTTTCATCATGCATCGGTTCTTTCGGATTATGGAATAGTTTGAAAGACTGGAATCAGGGAGTAAGCAACAAGTTTGTCAACGAACTTATCTTTCTCGCTTTCCATATTGTCCCTGTTTATGAAATTGCTTATCTGGCGGATGTATTGGTTTTAAATTCCATCGAATTCTGGAGCGGCTCTAACCCTACAGCTTCTATCGGTGAAGTAAAAACAGTGCAAGGAGAAAATGGCGAATACTTGGTTAAAACCAACGAAAACGGTTATACCATTACCAAAAAAGGAGAAGACAAATCTGTAGATTTGGTCTACAACAAAGAAAACAATACATGGAACGCTGTTTCTGGCGAACAGAGCTTCGAACTTGTGAAAATGAACGAAGACGGGACAGCTACTTTGAGCCTGCAAAACGGAACCTCCATGACTGTCATTCCTGATGCACAAGGTATTGCTACCGCAAGAATAGCTATAGGAAACTCTTTGTTTTTTGCAGCAAGATAACAAACACAACATCATTTAAACACAAAGAAAAGAAGTTGTCCATGCAAACAACTTCTTTTCTTTCATAAAACAATACTACTATGAAGAAGCAAATCATGCTAGGCGGCCTGCTCCTATTATTAGGCTCCTGTGCCCCCCAAAACAAGGCAAATGCCCCGAATGCAATTGACATTGCCGCAAGTCTGGAACACCTCACAGAATTAAAGATCTCCCAATTGGGAAAACAGATCCGTTATATCCCTTTAGAAACAACAGACTCATCCTGATTGGCAACTCTTATTCCATCAAACTATCTAAAGGCCGTAATCTTTGTCTCTACCAACGGACAATGCCTGTCATTCGACAAACAAACCGGAAAATATCTTGGCAGCATCGGGCACAAAGGGGAAGATCCAAAAGGATACAGCAATGCCAGCTGCTTTATTCACCCCCATACCAACAATCTCTACTTTTATCGCCAACCCGACAAGTTGGTAAAATACGACACAAAAGGTAATTATCTAGGGCAAGTAAACCTGCCACAAAAGATTTCCCCATCCCTTTACTTCACTTTTTCCGACTCCCTTATTCTTGCTCATTATGGAGAAGGAATAGGACAACCGCAAGCAAGTGCGTTACTTTACTTCAACGAACAGGGAGAAATAAAAGACTCATTGCCGGAATTTGCCAATCCAGGTAACCCTATGGGCATGGATCAGATATCCAGCATCAACATATTCAAGCAATTACCCGGCAACGCTAACATAGGAGGATTAATATATATAAATTACCAGAATGGAACAATGACCGTTCTTCCTATAGACCAGCCTTCACTTTGGCTGAGTAACGGCAGCATACGTTTCAGAAAAGCGTTCAATGACACAATCTATGACATCAAAGGACACGAAGCTACTGTCCATACCACCTTCCATACCAGACAATGGCATTTCCCAACTGAGAAAATGGGACAAAAAGAAGATACAGACAAATACATCGTTATAACCAGTATTCTGGAAACTCCCAACCATCTCTTCTTTATATCTCTACAAGGATTATACGATAAGAAAAAACCGTTCTACGGTATTTACGACAAAGAAAAACATATTACTTATATGAATGATGCCACTGTGGGGCTGACAGATGACCTGACGCATTTCATGCCTTTCTATCCCATCACTTGTACAGAAGAAGGAGAGTATGCCGCTTTATTGGAGATAGGGAAAATAGACGAATGGATGGATAAAAATCCGGGAATTGTCCAAGAAGGAAAGCTAAGCTTTTTACAGGAAATCAATGAAGAATCTAATCCGGTTTGTGTTATAGTAGGACCTTGACAACCATAAAAGAACGCTGCTTTCCTCACGGAGAACAGCGTTCTCTTTCTTCAACACGTTGAAGATAACAGTATGCTAAATTAGTCACGACCTCCACCCAATGCCTGATAGAGATTGATTACGCCTTGCATTTCAGTAAAACGGTTAGCAACCTGAGTTAACTCCGCATTAAGCAAAGTCTGCTGAGCCGTCAAAACTTCCAGATAAGTCGTATTCCCATGTTGCATCAGCAAAGAGGTACTTTCCAAAGCTTTATTTAATGAATTTATTTGTTTATCATAATAAACAGATTTATCACGGGCCGTCTGATATTTCACCAAAGCCTCGTTCACTTCACTTCCTGCATTCAACAAAGCCTGTTGAAAACTCAGTTTGGCTTCTTCTTGCTGAGCTTTAGCTATCTTTAGCTGTGCTATGTTCGCACCTTTATTAAAAAGTGGCTGGGTTAACGAAGCTACCGCCGTTGCAATGAACTTGCCCGGATTGACAATCATACTTCCTGCAGAATTAGTCCATCCCGCACTTCCACTTAAAACAATAGAAGGATAAAAGGCGGAACGAGCCTGATTTGTGGCATAGAAAGCTGCTTCCAACGAACGCTCCGCACTGCGTACATCGGGACGGTTGGCAAGCATTTGCACAGGGATGCCTACCGGAAAATGTTCCTTCATCATATAAGAACTGTCCCATGTGCCCGTTCTCTCAATAGCATGAGGAGATTCAGCCAACAACAACGACAAACTGTTTTCTACCTGGTTAATTTGTTCTTTCAGATCAAGAACTGAAGTACATATAGTATAGTATGTAGCTTCCATTTGTGAAACGGCAGCTTCATTTGCCAATCCGGCTTCCATCAGAGCACGGGTCGCATCTACGGTTTCTTTCCAAGACTTTTCAGTCCGGACAGAGATGGCCAGCTGATTGTCCAGCATCAGCAAGGTATAGTAAGTATTAGCTATACCGGCTATCAGCTGTGTCCGGACAGCCTGTTTATAGTCACGGCTCTGTTCCAGCAATGCTTTCGCCTGGCGTTTCGCATTACGGATACGGCCGAAAATATCAATTTCCCAACTTGCCGCGACTGGTAAAGTATAAGTTTGTGCAGCTTTTCCTTTGTCAAAACTACTTGCTGTCCCCTGAGGTGACAGAGCGAAAGAAGGCAGATAAGCCAATTTGGCTGACAGCATAGCAGCTTCCGCCTCCTTCACACGCCATTGTGCTGACTGCAAATCCGTATTGTTCCGCAAGCCTTGCTCTATCAATTCCTGAAGCCGCGGATCTGTAAAAATCTCCTGCCAGCTCAGATTGCCGATATTATCCACGGTATCAGCAACTGCCACCTCTTCCCCATACAAATTATCGGGCACTTCGGTTGCAGGTTTATATTGGGTATATATGCCGCAGCTACTCAGTGTGAGCGCTGCGACAGTCAGAGTGATGATCTGTTTTTTCATTTTTTCTCTTCGTTTTTGCTTTCGATGTGGTGTTGTCTCTCTTCTTTTGCTTCTACACATTCCTCTTGAATCTGCCAATCGGCCGCCGGCTGAAACTGAATAGGACGTACCTTTTCCTGTAAATATTGGAATACGATAAACAAAGAAGGTACAATAAACAGCAACGCCAGCGTACCGATCACCATACCACCCACAGTACCTGTTCCCAGTGAACTGTTTCCATTAGCACCTACTCCACTGGCAACCATCAACGGGAACAGACCGAAAATCATTGTTCCAGCCGTCATCAAGATAGGACGCAAACGGGCTTTGGCGGCAGAAAGTGCGGCGGAAGTCAGACTCATACCTGCCTTACGACGCTCGGCGGCGTACTCGGTCAACAAAATGGCAGTCTTAGCAAGCAAACCAATCAACATAATCAAACCAGTCTGCAAATAAATATTGTTCTCCAGTCCCATCATCTTTGCAAACAGGAAGCTACCCATCAACCCAAACGGAACAGACAACAACACTGCAAACGGAATGAGGAAACTTTCATAAAGTGCACTTAAAATCAGGTAAATCATCAAGAAACAGATAGCAAAGATGATAATGGTAGTACCTCCTTGGTCGGTCTCTTCACGAGTAATACCACCAAAATCGTACCCAAAACCTTTGGGAAGTGCCTGTACGGCAGTTTCCTGAACGGCACGGATAGCATCACCGGTACTATACCCTTCGGCAGGCATTGCATTTACAGCAATAGAGTTGAACATATTAAAACGGCTCAACGATTCTGCCCCATAACTGCGGGTCAATGTCACAAACTGGCTGAGAGGAGCCATCTCGCCATTAGACATACGCACAAAGATATTATTCAATGAGCTTTCATCCACACGATATTTCGGATCTGCCTGAATCATAACCTTATACACTTTAGAAAAACGATTAAAATTTGAGACATACTGCCCACCATAATAGCCAGACAATGTGCTTAGCACAGCATCCGGAGTGATACCGGCACGCTTACATTTGGACGCATCCACTTCTACCGTCCATTGCGGATAACGGATATCAAAAGTAGAGTATGCCATCGCGATCTCGGGACGTTGGTTCAGAGCACCCAGATATTGTTGAGTGGTATTGAAGAAAGTGCCCACATCACCACCTTGTTTATCCTGCATATGGAGTTCCAACGCATTACCCATACCATACCCCGGAATCATACCCGGAGAAATAGCAAATATACTGGCATCCTTGATATCCGCCGTACGACCATACACTTGTCCGATTACAGCCTGAACATCATTTTCCTTTCCTTCACGCTCATCCCAAGGTTTCAGCTTCAGAATCAACATACCAAAAGAATTACCCTGTCCGGCTAGCAGACCATAACCTGCCACACGCTGCACATGCAGCACCTGAGGAATATCCATCATGCGCTTTTCAATACGCATCATTACGTCATTAGTCGTTTTTAATGAACTACCTGCCGCCGTGCTGACATTCACAAATACAACCCCCTGGTCTTCATCAGGCACCAAACTGGTTTTAGTTGTATTCATTAAGAAAGCCAATAGTACTACCGAGCCACAAGAAGTGTCCATACCATCCATTTGCGTTTAATAAAGAACAATACCCCTTTCTTATATCTTTCAATCATTGCATCGAAAGCAGCATTGAACGCTTTACGGAAACGTGCTGCAAAATTATTTTTTTCTGTCCCATCCTCATTGATATACGGTTTCAAGAACAAAGCACACAGCGCCGGACTCAAAGTCAGTGCATTGACGGCAGAGATACCTACGGCAACCGCCATAGTCAAACCAAACTGAGTATAAAAAGTACCCGAAGTTCCACTCATAAACGAAACCGGAATAAACACAGCATAAATACCAACGAAGAAGAGATGACCGCATTGCTAATCCCCTTCATCGCATCAATACTAGCCATATAAGAAGAACGATATCCCACATCAAAACGCGCCTGCACCGCCTCGACGACAACAATGGCATCATCCACCACCGTACCGATCACCAACACCAAAGCAAACAGGGTAATCAGGTTGATACTGAATCCTGCTATGGACATAAAAGCAAATGTACCAATCAAGGATACAATGATCCCCACCAATGGAATAATAGTAGAACGAATATCCTGCAAGAATACATATACAATTAAGATTACCAAAAAATGGCCTCGAACAAGGTTTTTATCACCTCATGGATAGATGCATACAAAAAGTCATTGGAGCTCATAACCTGAACCATCTCCACCCCTTTGGGCAGATCCTCCTTGCTTCTTCCAAAAAGGTATCAATATTATTGTTTACTTCTGTCGCATTCGATCCTGCCGTCTGAAAAATCATACAGGAAATACCAGGATGACCATTCATAGCCCCATGATAGGCATAGCTTTCCTCGCCCATCTCTATATCGGCAATTTCTTTCAGCTTCAACACTTCGCCATTATCCGAAGACCGGATCACAATTTCCCCAAACTCTTCCGGAGTAATCAGACGCCCTTTATACTTCATTGTATATTGATAAGTTTCATCAGAGTTTTCTCCGAATGAACCGGTAGCCGATTCAATATTCTGTTCAGCCAACACTTGGGTCACATCCGATGGAATCAATTTATACTGGGCCATCACGTCAGGCTTCATCCAGATACGCATACTATAGTCACCCCCCATAATCATCATATCACCCACACCCTGGATACGAAGAATTGCAGGTTTCAAATTAATACTGATATAGTTGGACAAGAATTTCTCATCATACGAATCATCCGGACTATATAGTGAGAACATCTGCAAAATACTGGTCTGCCGCTTTGAGGTAGTCACACCCACCTGAGTCACTTCGGCAGGAAGCTGTCCGGTCGCCTTGGATACACGATTTTGCACATTAACAGCCGCCATATCAGGATCTGTTCCTTGTTTAAAATACACAGTAATATCTACAACTCCGGCATTTGAAGCGGTAGAAGTCATATAAGTCATATTTTCCACACCGTTAATCGCTTCCTCCAACGGAGCGATAACACTCTTCTGAAGAGTTTCCGCACTGGCACCGAAATAAGAAGTGCTTACCTGAATGGTAGGCGGAGCTATATCCGGGTATTGCTCGACGGGCAAAGTGAACAACCCGATAATCCCCACTACTACTATCGAAATAGAAATAACAGCCGACAGGATGGGGCGTTCTATAAAGGTTCTTAAATTCATTTTCTTCTTAGTTTTGTTTTACTTTAACCGGAGTACCTTCACGCAGCAAGCCTACGCCTTCTGCAACAATGATATCTCCCTCTTTCAATCCATCGTTCACGATATATTCCTGTCCTCCATTTACACGGGTCACACTAACAGGAGCTGATTGTGCCTTGCCGTCCACGACTTTATATACATATGTAATATCCTGAATTTCAAAAGTTGTAGCCTGAGGAATAACCAAACTTCCTTTCATCGTAACCGGAAGGATCACATTTCCCGATGTTCCGCTATACAGCAACCCATTCTTATTCGGGAATACGGCACGCAGACTTGCGGTACCCGTATTACGGTCTACCACCCCACTGATGGTTTCAATGCGTCCCTTTTCGCCATACATAGACTTGTCATTCAATTGCAGTTCCACTTCCGGCATATTTTTCAACGCTTCTGCTTTGGAACCATATTGACGGGTCAGAGCCAACAATTGATTTTCAGTCATCGAAAAATAAACATACATATCCGAATTATCAGAAACCGTAGTCAACGGTTGTGGCAAACTGGCACTAACCAATGCACCTACCGATAAGGCAATGTACCAATCACTCCATCCGCAGGACTTTTCACTTCTGTATACGAAAGATTATTGTGAGCACTCACCTCCTGCGCTTTCGCCTGGGCCAACTGGGCCTTGGCAGTAAGCCATGAATTTTCTGCCGTCTTCAAATCAAATTCAGAAACTACTTTCTTTGCAAACAATTCTTTCTTGCTATCGTATGTCAACTGTGCTGTTGCCAATCCGGCTTTCGCCGATTCCACATTAGCCACAGCAGTTTCCAATGCCGCCTTATAAGGTACTTGATCAATAATAAATAAGATTTGTCCTTTACGTACTGCCTGTCCTTCCTCCACACAAAGTTGTGTTAGGAAACCGGAAACTTGCGGATAAATATCAATATCCTGGCGGCCACGGATCGTAGCCGAATAAGTAGTAGACAAAACTTTGTCCGACGGTGATACCTTTAATACCGCATATTCCGCCTCCATTTGTGCAACAGGCGCCTGTTTACACGACGCTGTCAAAGCAGCACAACCAACTAATACTATTAGTCGCATCCATTTTCTGTTCAATGTCATCATATTCCAATCTTTTAATTTCGGACGCAAAGGTAGATGGAATTTCTCAAGCCGACACATTCAATTATTAGTCACCATTGTTCAAATTCAGAACATATTTCCTATTATAACAAAAATAATAGTTAATTTTGCATCAAAACAAGAATAAACATGGAAATATTGAGTTTACCAGAGAATGAACCGTTTATCACCGGAATAGAAGAAAGTATAGATATATGCTCCAATCAGATTATGAAGTTAGCAGACGCATCTATTTTTCATTGCCGTAGCGGAAAAGCCCACATAGAAATTGATTTGCAGGCGTACGAAGTGACGGAGAACACCCAACTTCTGCTTCTCCCCGGCAGTATCTTCAATTGTACCTGCGCCAGCCATGATTTTACCGTTTCCTATATTGTTTTTTCCGACACCCTTTTCAGGGAGATCACCTCACGTCTGGATCCCTCCTTCTTTCACTTTCTAAAAGAGCATCCATGCATTGTCATCCCTGAAGAACGTGTAAAACCATTCATCGGGCTCAGCTTGGTCATGAAAGATCTTTATGAAGACAGGGATAATAGTTTCCGCATTCAGATCTTCAAAAATTTCATTCAAAACTTCATTCTGGACTTCTATGACAAGACCCAACACCTGTTCCTGCAAAAAAAGACCGAAGGAATAAATCGTCAGGAAGAGATATTCAAACGTTTCATCCAATTGATTCATAAACATTGTACCACCCAACGTGAAGTATCTTTTTATGCAGCCGAACTGTTCATCACTCCCCGTTACCTGTCCACAATCGTACAAAACGTATCCGGCAACACAGCCAAAAGCATTATTGACCGACATGTAATTCTTGAGATTAAAGCATTATTACAATCCACGTCCCTAAGTATTCAAGAGATCTCCAACCGATTATCTTTCCCTGACCAATCTTTTTTTGGCCGCTATTTCAAGAAACATACAGGCAAATCCCCTCTTCAATACCGAAACCAGTCTTAAAACAAAAAAAGCTGCTTTCAATAAAGAAAGCAGCTTTTTCCTGTTATATAGGGTGAATTAATTATTCAGCCAATTTATTGTCTGAACCCAGCACGTTTAATAATTTTGTGCTTGGTACAGTTTTTCCATAATTGTCACGAGCCGGACCTAAGTACTTACGAGGGTCAAATTCAGCTGGGTTTTTCAGCAAATACTTTGCGAACAGCAGCAGTCATAGCCAGACGAGAGTCTGAGTCAATGTTGATTTTGCAAACAGCAGACTTGGCAGCCTTTCGCAATTCTTCTTCAGGGATACCGATAGCAGCCTTCAATGCACCACCATACTTGTTGATTGTCTCAACTTCTTCCTGAGGAACTGATGAAGAACCATGAAGAACGATGGGGAATCCCGGAAGTTTTCCATTACAGCATCCAATACTTCGAATGCCAAAGGAGGAGGAACCATACGACCTGTAGCAGGATCAATGTGACACTGTTCCGGAGTAAATTTGTATGCACCGTGAGAAGTACCGATAGAGATAGCCAATGAGTCGCAACCTGTACGAGTTGCAAAATCAATTACTTCTTCAGGGTCAGTATAAGTATGATGATCAGAAGAAACTTCATCTTCCACACCGGCCAATACACCCAATTCACCTTCTACAGTTACATCAAACTGATGAGCGTAGTCAACCACCTTCTTAGTCAAAGCTACGTTTTCTTCGTAAGGCAGGTGAGAACCGTCGATCATTACAGAAGAGAAACCTGAGTCGATACAGCTCTTGCAAGTTTCGAAAGTATCTCCGTGGTCCAGATGAAGAACGATTTCAGGTTTTGCACAACCTAATTCTTTTGCATATTCTACAGCACCCTGAGCCATGTAACGCAACAAAGTAGCGTTAGCATACTGACGAGCACCTTTTGAAACCTGCAAAATAACCGGAGATTTTGTTTCTACTGCAGCTTTGATGATAGCCTGCATCTGTTCCATATTGTTGAAGTTGAATGCAGGAATTGCATATCCACCTTTGATAGCCTTAGCAAACATATCTCTAGTGTTTACCAGACCTAAATCTTTGTAATTAACCATTGTTCTAATATTTATAATTGTTAGTGAATTAAATTCCACTGCAAAAGTAATCATAAATGCGCTAACTATGGCAAGTTCACACCAAAAATATCTCATAAAAAATGATTTTATTAACTATTTTCTTCACTAAAACATACAAACTGATTATATTGTAATGTCTACCTTACAATACTATAAAAGAAGAAAATAAGGCTTTTAGAAGAAAAAACAGCCCGAAGTTTTTTCTATTTCAAAAGAAAAGCAGTATCTTTGCGGTCCAAAATGGACCATTACACCCAATTTGTTTACCAAATAAGTAAAATAATAACAATAAAAGAATATACTGAAATGAAAAAAGGTCTTCATCCTGAAAACTATCGTCCGGTTGTATTTAAAGATATGTCAAACGGCGATGTATTTTTGTCACGTTCAACTTGTAGCACAAAAGAAACCATCGAATTCGAAGGTGAAACTTATCCGTTGGTAAAACTGGAAATTTCTAATACATCACACCCGTTCTACACTGGTAAATCTAAATTGGTGGATACAGCAGGTCGTGTTGATAAGTTCATGAGCCGCTACGGTAACCGTATGAAAAAGTAAATTGTAACTTACACATAAGTTTCAATATAAAAAGGCTGCAAACTCAATGAGTTTGCAGCCTTTTTATATTGAAACACATTGCACTCCCTTTAGGGGAATGCACTAAACTTTCCTTCTTTCCATTCATATATCACCGGCTCTTTCTTGATATACACTGCCAATTTTTCTCTTTCTGTCTTTGCCAGATATTCCGGAGTAGTATAAGTAAAAGAGATGATTGACTTGTCCTCAGACAAAGTAGCTTTCACCAGTTCCATATCTGCTTTCTCTCTAATCGCAACATAAGCCTCATCAGTCAGCGTATCTACCGGCAGATAAAAAGCCTCGACAGAAGGAAGCCGGATAAAATCACTTTTCGCCAGTTGCTCCCACCGTGTACTATAAAAACGAATTTCACTATCACAAACCGGACCACAAACTGTATTGATCACACAAATCACCTTTACAGAATCATTCAAGGGCAACAGTTTCATTTCCATAGAACTACTTCCCGTGGTCTGCAGAAACAAATAATCGTCAGTCAACTTTTTCAGTTCGGACACCTTTCCAAAACGATTCTTGACCTCCGCCTTCATATTACTTGCCAGAAAGTCTACACAATCCTCGCGATTTACCTTTGTCAATAAAGGAGCCATCGAATCAGGCATAGCGATAAAGAGAGTTTTCATATCCTGAGCGTGCAACGAAAGCACGCACAACAACATACCTATTATAAATAAAGTCTTTTTCATCACATTTTCAAATTAAAATCCTCCAAAGATACATATTTTGTCAGCTTATTCCCAACCGCATTATATTTTTTTCTATTTTTGTCGGACTGATAACCAACTAAACAGGAAATGCTATGTATTTACACAAAGAGTTAGAGACCCTGACACGACCCGAAATTGAGAAACTACAATTGGAACGACTGCAAAAGACTGTCCGCCATTGCATGAATTCCCCTTTCTATAAACAACGGTTTGCCGAAAATCATCTGAGTCCGGAAGATATCCGTTCATTGGATGATTTACAGAAAATCCCGTTTACCACCAAACAAGATCTACGTGACACTTATCCTTTCGGACTGGCGTCCGTACCTTTGGAAAAAACCGTCCGCCTTCACTCATCCAGTGGAACCACCGGAAACCCCACTGTCATTCTCCATACTCAAAAAGACCTTGACGAATGGGCCAATGCAGTCGCCCGTTGTCTTTATATGGTAGGATTGCGTCCAGGTGATGTTTTCCAAAACTCTTCCGGTTATGGCATGTTCACTGGCGGACTAGGTTTTCAATATGGTGCCGAAAGGCTGGGAATGTTAACCGTACCTGCCGCTGCCGGAAACACCAAGCGCCAGTTAAAGTTTATCTCAGATTTCGGAACCACTGCCCTGCATGCCATTCCCAGCTATGCAGCCCGTATGTATGAGGTAATGCAGGAAATGGGGATTGACCCTCGCCGTGATACCAAACTGAAGACATTGATTATCGGAGCAGAACCTCACTCTGAAGAACAACGCCGCCGCATCGAAGATATGTTAGGCGTAAAAGCTTACAATTCTTTCGGCATGTCCGAAATGTGCGGTCCGGTGTGGCTTTTGAATGTCAGGAACAGAACGGCCTGCATATATGGGAAGATTATTATATCGTAGAAATAATCAACCCCGACACTTTGGAACCCGTACCGAAGGGGAAGTGGGTGAGCTGGTGTTGACCACGATCAATCGTGAAGCGATGCCTTTACTGAGATACCGCACCCGTGACCTTACCCGTATTCTGCCGGGCGAATGTCCTTGTGGCCGTCATCACAAACGTCTGGACAGAATGAAAGGACGCAGTGACGATATGATTATCCTGAAAGGGGTCAATATCTTCCCCATTCAGATTGAAACAATTTTGTTACAATTCAAAGAATTGGGCAGTGATTATCTGATTACACTTGAAACTGCCGAATCAAATGATGAGATGACCGTAGAAGTGGAATTAAGCCAACTGTTCACTGACGATTACGGGCGTCTGCAATCATTGACCCGTGAAATCACTCGCCAACTGAAAGATGAAATATTAGTTACCCCACGTGTGAAACTGGTACCCAAAGGAACACTCCCTAAACCAGAAGGCAAAGCTGTCCGCGTGAAAGACTTACGTAAAACCTTTTAAAAAATAAGTTTATGACTATACAACAATTATCCGTCTTCATTGAAAATAAATCGGGGACTCTACAAAGGGTATTGAACTTATTAAAAGAAGCAGGCATACAACTGATTGCCTCCACTATTGCCGATACAGTGGAATATGGCATTTACCGTATCATCTGCTCGGAACCCAAACGCGCATACGAAACACTGAAAGAGGCCGGAATATCCGTGGCGCTCTCTGATGTGTTCGCCATCACACTGGATAATCAGCCGGGACGGCAGCGGACGCTATCACCATTTTCAGTGAAGCCAAAATAGGAATCACTTATCTGTATTCCTTCTTGTTAGGGAACAAAGGCATATTGATTTTCCGCACAGATAATCCCGACAGAGCAAGAGAAGTGATTATTCTTAATAATCTCTCTTTCGTAGCTGAGAAAGATTTATCAACGCTGATTTAAAATATACATCCCCCGTAGAGCGTAAGCATTACTCTACGGGGGATATAGTTCTTATCCTCTGCGTTTCAAGAAGTCCGTAGGACTTTCCCCGAAATAATCCTTGTAACACTTTGTAAAATAAGAAGGAGAAGTAAAACCTACCTCATACGTTATTTCGGATATGGTTTTCTCTGAAGAGGCCAGCAAGGAAGCAGCTTTCTTTAATCTGGCAATACGTACTAATTCATTGGGAGAATAATTGGTAAGCGCCTTAATCTTACGATAAAGCTGCACTCTGCTTAATCCCATCTTACCGCCTAAATCTTCCACACTTAATTCAGAATCCGCCAAGTTTTCTTCTATCAGTTCCCTGAAACGGTCAACAAAGCCTTTATCCACTTCGCTTACCGATTCTTTAGATAAAGTAGTCTTATCCCCGAAGAATTGTTTCAACCGCTTATGGTTATCCATCAGATTACGAAGACGTACCAGCAACAGTTTGGAATTAAAGGGTTTGGAGATATAAGAATCCGCCCCACACTCAAATCCCTGTATCCGCTGTTCATCCAACGAACAAGCGGTGAGCAACATCACCGGAATATGGGAAGTCTGCAATTCTGTTTTCAACTTTCTGCAACACTCCAATCCATCCATCACCGGCATCATCACATCACAGATTATGGCATCGGGCACATATTTCATGGCTTTCTTTAATCCAGCACGCCCGTCGGGAGCCTCTATCACTGTATATTCTTCTTTTAGTAATGACTTCACATAGTCACGCACATCCGCGTTATCATCTATTATCAAGATACATTCTTTATTCTCATCCGGAATCTGCTCTTCTGTTTCCATATCCTCCAGCTCCTCCACCACCGTCTGTTGTGTAATGCGCGGTTCCTGCACGAGGTCTGCAGACGGCTCTTCCACTACTGTCATAGGGATATCCACTGTAAATACAGTTCCTTTTCCTTCCACACTATCCACCGTTATCTCTCCACCGTGCAGTTCGACAAAAGCCTTTGCCAAGGCAAGGCCGATACCCGAACCCGCATGGTTTACATCAATCTGATAAAAGCGGTCGAAGATATGCCGGATATGTTGGACAGAGATTCCCGAACCAGTGTCAGCAACTACCAGACGGGCATATCTCCCACCTTCCTCCTTCGTCAAAGTAGAAAGTGTAACCGTAATGGTTCCATTCTCCGGTGTGAACTTAAACGCATTGGACAATAAGTTGAAATAGACACGTTCCATTTTCTCGGCATCCACTGCCATCAGATAATCTGCCCGGTCATCATTCACCTCCAATACAAAATGGATATGCTTTTTCAAAGCCAAAGTTTGGAATGAATGACTCCATTCCTGCAACTGCACCCGTAGATTCATATTGGCTCTTACCAATTCCAATTTATCATTTTCATACTTACGAAAATCAAGAATCTGGTTGACAAGCCTCAGCAGGATATGTACATTCTTATGCACCACCTTTAATAAGGATTGTTGTCTGGGAGTCAATGCCTTATCTTCCAATAGTTGCTCCACCGGATCGGCAACCAAAGTGAGTGGAGTACGGAAATCATGAGAGACATTCGTAAAGAAAACCAGTTTGGCATGGGTCGCCTCTTCCAATTGTTTGGAAAGGCTAATCAGCTGGTCACATTGTTCCTCCAATTTTTTCTTTTGACGGGACAGTTCCATATTCATCCGGTTCTTTGTCCAATAGGCACGGACAATAATCGCCAATAAGGCAGCAAACAATAACAGAATAATCAGACAGGCATACAGAAACATGGTTTGGCAGAGTATCTGGACAGATATTCGTTCACCTGATTATTCAGCCGTTCTATCTTTCC
>ENA-OQDW01000174-OQDW01000174.1-human-gut-metagenome-genome-assembly--contig:-NODE-174-length-26284-cov-2.463012_pt1 | contig 26284 bp, 33 predicted proteins | sample MGYA00242784_ERZ504613 | MGnify/ENA primary metagenome ERZ504613 (study PRJEB26092, sample SAMD00036330) | human gut metagenome | host: Homo sapiens | study: EMG produced TPA metagenomics assembly of...
TAAAATTTTATCAATTTGTGCAATGTGTCAAAAATATGTAAAATCAGTAAAAAATATTGTGGAAAATGATGTACATGGGATTGAAGTGTGGTATAATTAAAAATACCAAAAGGAATAGATTGACTAGAAAGTGACGAGAGGTGATTGACGTGATTCGAAAAGAATGATAGCCATGACTATTAGCTGGAGGCAGGGCAGCCGCCTGGGAGTGCTTACAGCGAAGGTTGCCAAACCTGCAGTTGCAGTTCGGAGGAAAGTACCGCATTATCGATTCCCTCTGAGTAACTGCATCAATTCCGGAATTGATACGGTCGGAGTTCTGACCCAGTATCAGCCATTGCGTCTGAATACCATATCGGAATCGGCATTCCGTGGGATCTGGACCGTAACAGCGGGGGAGTGACGGTGTTACCGCCTTATGAGAAGAGCGATAACAGCGAGTGGTATTCCGGAACGGCAAACGCAATATTCCAGAACATGAATTATATGGAGCAGTATCATCCGGAGTATGTGCTGATCTTATCCGGGGATCATATTTATAAGATGGATTATGAGGTTATGCTTGATTTTCATAAGGAGAATCATGCGGATGTGACGATTGCCACGATGCCGGTGCCGATTGAGGAGGCAAGCCGTTTTGGTATCGTGATCGCAGATGAGAACAAGAAGATCATGGATTTGAAGAGAAGCCGGAAAAGCCGCGCAGCAATCTGGCGTCCATGGGTATCTATATTTTCAGCTGGGATACCTTAAAAGAAGCGCTCTATGCCATGAAGGATCAGAGCGGATGTGATTTTGGTAAGCATATCATCCCGTATTGCCACGAGAATGGAAAACGTCTCTTTGCATATGAATACAACGGCTACTGGAAGGATGTCGGTACACTCGGCTCTTACTGGGAAGCAAATATGGAGCTCATCGACCTGATTCCGGAGTTCAATCTGTACGAGGAATACTGGAAGATCTACACGAAGAGTGATATTATCGAGCCACAGTATCTCTCCGCGGATTCCGTTGTGGAGAAGAGCATCATCGGTGAAGGAACCGAGGTATACGGCGAGGTACATAGTTCCGTGATCGGACCGGGCGTCACGATCGGCAGGGGGGCAGTGATCCGGGATTCCATTGTGATGAAAGGAACAACGATTGGCGAGAATGCTATCATCGATAAATCAATTATAGCAGAGAACTGCCAGGTGGGAGCGAACACCGAGCTTGGCATTGGAGAAGAGGCACCGAATAAGCTCAATGCGAGCATCTATTCCTTTGGTCTGGTGACGGTCGGAGAAGACAGTGTGATACCGGACGGTGTTAAGATAGGAAAGAACACGGCAATTTCCGGTACGACGGACAAGGAAGATTACCCGAACGGAATTCTTGAGAGCGGTGAAGTAATCATTAAGGCAGGTGACTCGGTATGAAGGCAATAGGAATTATTTTAGCTGGTGGTAATAACAGCCGTATGCAGGAATTATCCAACAAGAGGGCGATTGCGGCAATGCCGATCGGCGGAAGCTATCGAAGCATTGATTTCGCACTCAGCAACATGAGCAACTCCCATGTGCAGACTGTTGCGGTTCTGACACAGTACAGTGCGAGATCGTTAAACGAGCATCTGAGCTCCTCCAAGTGGTGGGATTTCGGGCGCAAACAGGGCGGATTGTTTGTATTCAATCCTACAGTAACCGTGGATAACAGCTGGTGGTACCGCGGAACAGCGGATGCCATGTATCAGAACATCAATTTCTTGAAGAAGCGCCACGAGCCATATGTCATTATCACGAGCGGTGACTGCATTTACAAGCTGGATTATAATAAGGTACTTGATTACCACATTGAGAAGAAGGCAGACATTACGGTGGTATGCAAGGATATGGCGCCGGGAGAGGATGTCAGCAGATACGGCGTGGTCCGGATGAATGAAGATTCCAAGATTGTAGAGTTCGAGGAAAAACCGATGGTATCCAAGTCGAACACGGTATCGACCGGAATCTATATCGTGCGCAGAAGACAGCTCATTGAGATGCTAGAGCGCAGCGCAGCGGAAGAACGCTGGGATTTTGTGACGGATATTCTGATCCGCTATAAGAATATGAAACAGATCTATGGTTATAAGATGAAGGAATACTGGAGCAATATTGCGACGTAGAATCCTACTATCAGACGAACATGGATTTCTTAAAACCGGAGGTGCGGAAATACTTTTTCCATGATGAGCCGAAGATTTACTCCAAAGTGGATGATCTCCCGCCTGCAAAATACAATATCGGTTCCGATGTGCGCAACAGCTTAATCGCCAGCGGATGCATCGTCAACAGCAAGGTGGAGAATTCGATCCTGTTCAAGAAGGTATTTGTCGGGAAGAATTGTGTGATTAAGAATTCCATCATTCTGAATGATGTTTATATCGGCGACAACACACACATTGAGAACTGCATTGTTGAGAGCGTGATACACTCAAGGCGAACACCTATTATTGTGGTGACAACGGTATCAAGATTGTATCCGAGAACAACGAAAGGTATGTACTGTAGAGAAGGGACTAAAGGGGGACAGAATCTATGCAGATTACGGACGTGAGAATCAGAAAAGTCGAGAAGGAAGGCAAGATGAAAGCGGTGGTGTCCATCACCATCGATGAAGAGTTCGTGGTACACGACATCAAGGTGATCGAGGGAGACAAGGGATTGTTCATTGCAATGCCGAGCAGAAAGGCCGCGGACGGGGAATACCGCGACATCGCTCATCCGATCAATTCGGACACAAGAGAGCGGATACAGACTCTGATCCTTCAGAAATACCAGGAGACAATGGCTGCTGAGGAATAATACCGGGAAGAAGCCGGATGGCAGCTTACCCAGGAAAATAAATGCGCACAGGTTTTACGGGAAGGTAAAGCCTGTGCGCATTCGTTTATACGCGCAGGGATCAGGCAGTGGTGCAGAAAACTCTTGTAAAATCCGCAAACTAAGGTAAAATGAAACGTGAACTGTGACAAGATCAAACAAAAGACAGCAGGAATCGTCAATTACAATAGATGGCAGGAGGAGTATGATGAGTCAGTTAAAAGCAGTGATACTTGCAGCGGGAAAAGGGACACGAATGAAGTCGGATCTGCCGAAGGTGGTTCATACCATAGAGGGAAAATGTCTGGTAGATTATGCGATTGAGGCGGCAGAGGGAGCCGGCGCCGGTGAGATCTGCCTTGTGGTCGGCTACAAATACGAGATCGTGCGGGAGAGCATTTCGCACAAGGACGTAAAGTTTGTATTACAGGAGCAGCAGTTGGGAACCGGTCATGCGGTGCGGTGTGCAAAGGACTTTCTCGGGGAGGAAGGACAGACACTGATTCTGTTTGGAGATACCCCTCTTATCACGGCAGAGACCTTAAAGAAATTAAGGGAGCATCACATTGCGAGTGGAAATACAGTGACAGTGCTCTCAGCGATGGTCGAGGATCCGACCGGATACGGCAGAATTATCCGCGACGCAGACGGCAATTTTGTGAAGAGCGTGGAGCACAAGGATGCGACGGAAGCGGAACTGGCATCCCACGAGATCAACTCAGGTATGTATATTTTGATACGAAGGAGTTGCGTGAGGCGCTGGATCTGATTTTGCCGAATAATGCGCAGGGTGAATACTATCTGCCGGATACGCTCACAATTATTAAGGAAAAGGGACTGAAGGTGGATGCGTATGCGCTGGATGACCCGGAGGATATCACAGGGGTCAATGATCAGGAGCAGCTTGCGGCTGCAGCAGTCGTGATCCGGCGGAGAATTGCAGGCAACAAAGCAAAGAATAGGAGATAGCGATGTTCTTGATCGTAGGTCTGGGGAATCCGGGCAGGCAGTATGAGCATACACGCATAATGCGGGATTTGATGTCATGGATGCCCTTGCGGAAAAATATAATATCAGTATCAGCGAAAGTGGACACAAGGCGCTTTTCGGCAAAGGATGATCGGCGGACAGAAGGTGATTCTGGCAAAACCGCAGACATTTATGAACTTAAGCGGCGAGAGCGTGGCGGAACTTCTACATTATTATAAGATCGATCCCGAGGAGGAGCTTCTCGTCATTTTTGACGACATCAGCCTGGCACCGGGGAACATCCGTATCCGCAAAAAAGGGAGCGCCGGCGGGCATAATGGAATCAAGAATATTATTGCAATGACCGGGACGGAGAACTTTAAGCGGATTAAGGTGGGCGTCGGCGAAAAACCGGCGGGATGGGATCTGGCGGATCATGTGCTCGGACGCATGAGTGAGGAAGACCGCGCGGCATTTGAGGAAGCGGTGAAGGAATCCGTGAAGGCTACGGAGATGATCCTGGAGGATGAGATTGATCAGGCAATGAATGATTTTAACAGGAAAAAGCGGGAGAGTCAGTCATGAAGACATTCACACAGCCATGCAGGGGCTGAAAGAATTTGAAGACCTGGAAGCGGCACTGCCGAAGCTATCCGGCGTCATTCAGATTTCCGGCTGTATCGATGCAGCCAAACCACATATGATGTACAGCATTGGCAATGGTTCTGGAAACAGAATCATTGTTACGTTTCAGGAACAAAAAGCGAAGGAACTGGCGGAGGAATACCGCTTTTTTGATCCGAACGCTGCCTATTATCCGGCAAAGGATATTCTGTTTTACCAGTCGGATATCCGGGGAAATGTGCTGACAGCGGAGCGTATCAATGCCCTCAAGATGATGGCGGAAAAGCGTTCGTGCACAATTGTAACGACGTTTGACGGACTGATGAATCCGATGCCGTCGCCAGATCAGTTTATCAGTGCGGTGCGGAAAGTGGCGGTCGGGGACGTGATCGATCTGGAGCAGTTTACGAGGCACCTGGCGGAACTGGGCTATGAGAAGAATTATCAGGTGCAGACAAGCGGTGAATTCTCCGTGCGCGGCGGAATCATTGACATTTTCCCGCTGACGGAGGAGAATCCGTTCCGGATTGAACTGTGGGATGATGAGGTCGATTCAATCCGCTCATTCGATGCGGAAAGCCAGCGGTCGATCGAGAATCTGGATGAGGTCCACATCTATCCGGCGTGCGAACTGGTGCTGACCAAAGAGGAGCGCGACGCCGGTATTGCGCGCATTCTGGCAGAAGCAAAGCAGGTTTCGGAAAAGCTCCGCGGGGAGATGAAGACCGAGGAGGCGTACCGCGTCAAGTCTGCGGCGGACCAGGTGGCGGAGGAAGCCGGGGAGCTGGGGCTCTCTGCCGGGCTGGACGCCTACCTGTCCTATTTTGCGAGGAACGCGTCTCTTTGCTCGATTATTTTGGAAAACAGGATACGCTGGTGTTTCTGGATGAGACACCGCGGAGCATTGAGAGAGGAATGGCGACGGAGACCGAATTTTCGGAGAGCATGAAGCAGCGCCTGGAAAAAGGGTATCTACTGCCGGGACAGATGCGGGAACTTTTTACCTGCAAGGAGATTCTTGGAAAACTTGCGGAGCGCAGATGCATCTCGCTGGTGGCGCTCGATCTTAAAAATCCGCATCTGGAGATCGGGACACATCTGAATATCCAGTCTAAGACGGTCAATCCGTACAACAACAGCTTTGAACTTCTGGTAAAGGATCTGGAGCGCTACAAAAAGAACGGATATCAGGTGATCCTGCTGTCGGGATCGAGAACGCGTGCGAAGCGTCTGGCGGATGATCTGATGGCGGAGGGGCTGAACGCTTTTTATTCGGAAGACTACGATCACGAGGTAAAGTCCGGCGAGATCATGACGGGTTACGGCAAGATAAAAAAAGGATATGAGTATCCGATGCTGAAGTTTGTTGTGATCTCCGAGAGCGATATTTTCGGCGGCGAGAAGAAGAAAAAGAAGCGCAAGCGCATCTATGAAGGAGAGAAGATTGCAAGCTTTACGGATCTGAACATCGGTGACTACGTGGTGCATGAGAGCCATGGACTGGGCATCTACCGCGGTATTGAGAAGATCGAGGTGGATAGGACCGAGAAGGATTACATCAAGATCGAGTATGCAGGCGGGGGCAATCTCTACATTCTGGCGACGCAGCTGGAGCAGATCCAGAAATATGCGGGCGCGGGTGCGAAAAAGCCGAAGTTAAACAAGCTTGGCGGACAGGAGTGGAACAAGACCAAGTCGAGGGTCAGGGGAGCGGTCAAGGAGATCGCCGAAGACCTCGTGAAGCTTTACGCGGTGCGCCAGAATGAACAGGGATTTGCGTTCGGACCGGACACTGTGTGGCAGAAGGAGTTCGAGGAGATGTTCCCGTTTGAGGAGACGGAAGACCAGGATCTTGCCATTGCGGCGACCAAGGCCGACATGGAGAGCACGAAGATTATGGATCGTCTGATCTGCGGCGACGTCGGATACGGAAAGACGGAAATTGCGATCCGTGCGGCGTTTAAGGCGGTGCAGGACGGCAAGCAGGTGGCATTTCTGGTGCCGACGACGATCCTCGCCCAGCAGCATTACAACAACTTTGTGCAGCGGATGAAAGATTTTCCGGTCAATATTGATCTGCTCTGCCGGTTCAGAAGCAGCGCGGAGCAGAAAAAGACGATCGAGAAGCTGAAAAAGGGGCAGGTGGACATCATCATCGGCACGCACCGGCTGCTGTCCAAAGACGTGGTCTACAAAGATCTGGGACTTTTAATTATCGACGAGGAGCAGCGCTTCGGCGTGGCACACAAGGAGAAAATCAAGCAGCTGAAGACCAACATCGATGTTCTCACACTGACCGCGACGCCGATTCCGCGGACGCTGCACATGAGTCTCATCGGCATCCGGGATATGAGCGTGCTGGAAGAGCCGCCGATGGACCGTGTGCCCATCCAGACATATGTGATGGAGTACAATGAGGAGCTGGTGCGGGAGGCAATCTCAAGGAACTGGCGCGCGGCGGGCAGGCGTATTTTGTATACAACAGAGTGCGCGAGATCGCTGATGTTGCGACGAAGATTGCGGAACTTGTACCGGAGGCGAACGTGGCGTATGCGCACGGCAGATGAAGGAGACCGAACTGGAAAATATCATGTACCGGTTTATCAACGGCGAGATCGACGTGCTCGTTTCCACGACGATCATTGAGACGGGGCTGGATATTTCAAACGTGAATACGATGATTATTCAGGATGCGGACAATATGGGACTTTCCCAGCTGTATCAGCTCCGCGGGCGTGTGGGCAGATCGAACCGCACAGCGTATGCCTTTTTGATGTATAAGCGGGATAAGATGTTGAAGGAGGTCGCAGAGAAGCGGCTTGCCGCAATCAAAGAGTACACGGAGCTTGGAAGCGGCTTTAAGATTGCCATGCGCGATCTTGAGATCCGCGGAGCGGGCAGCCTGCTCGGCGAGCGGCAGCACGGTCATATGGAAGCGGTCGGCTATGATCTGTACTGCAAGATGCTAAACGAAGCGGTCAAGGAAGCGAAGGGCATCGCGGTGGAGGAAAGCTTTGACACGTCGATTGATATTGTGATCGACGCTTATATCCCGATGGGTTATATTCCGAACGAACTGCAGAAACTGGACATCTACAAACGCATCGCAGATATTGAGACGCAGGAGGAGACGGAGGAGATGACGGAGGAACTGATCGACCGTTTCGGAGATCCGCCGAAGTCTGTGGAAAATCTGCTTTACATTGCAAAAATCAAATCAATGGCGCACCGGCTTTATTTTACGGAAGTGGCGCAGAAGGGTGAGAGTGTCCGTTTTACTCTCTATGAGAAAGCACGGATTGATGTGACGAAGATTCCGGAACTGGTGGCTGCATACGGTCAGAAGGTGACGTTTACCGCTGATCCGAAAAACCCGTATTTCACATATCACCTGAAAAAGAATTCGAGGGACAAGAATGTGGACATCAAATCGGTGGTGGAGCAGTTCATTGCCGATGCCGGAGGACTTCTGACGGAGCGGGAAGCACCAAGGGAAGGCTGAAAAAGGCAGTAGAGAGCCGGCTTTTTGGAATCCGGAAGACCGGCTCTCCGGCGTCGGAAAAGCTTGAAAAAAGTATGAAAAATATTGCGACCCGGAGAAAATTGCACTATAATAGAGCAAGACTGCCATGGCAAGCTGTCATGGCATATACTAGGAGGAACCTATGAGAGCAAAGAGATGGAGTGCACTGCTTCTTAGCGGTGTTATGGCAGCATCCATGTTAACAGGATGTGGAATGAATAAAAATGAGACAGTGGCAACTTTTGATGAGACGGAAGTGCCGCTTGGAGTAGCAAATTTTGCAGCGAGATTTCTGCAGGCAACATACGATGATTTCTATGTGGCATATTTTGGCGAGGACGTATGGTCATCCGATCTGTACAACAACGGCACGACGATGCAGGACAATATCAAGGACAGCGTGATGCAGTCACTGTTCGATATGTATACACTGGAAGCGCACATGGCAGAGTACGATGTGGAGCTGACGGAGGATGACAAGGCGGAGATCGCAGACACAGCGGCTGCGTTTATTGCAGACAACAGCAAGGACGCGCTGGATGCACTCGGTGCGGACGAGGAGATCGTGGAGCGTTATCTGACACTGGCGACGATCCAGAACCGGATGCATACGGCGATCATTGCGGATGCCGATACCAATGTGACGGACGAGGAAGCCAACACAAGCTCCTACAGCTATGTCAAGGTGTCCAAGCAGTCCCATACGGATGAGGACGGCAATACCGTGGAGTACACCGACACCGAGCTTACTCTGCTCGGCAAGACGGTCGGCATGTTTGACACGGACGCGAAGGCAGGTACGCTGGAGGATGCGGCAGAGCAGTATGACTACACGGTGAGCAGCGGAACTTTTACTGCCGACGACAGCAACCTCGACGAGACAGTTCTTACGGCACTGCAGGGACTGGACGAAGGGGAGGTGTCGGATGTCATCGACACAGATACCGATTACTATGTAGTTCGTCTGGATGAGAAGACGGATGCGGATGCAACCGAGACGACCAGACAGAACATTATCAGCAGCGCCAGAGCGATCTGTACGACGAGACGCTCAAAGGCTGGGAAGATGAGCACGACTGGATCGTGAAGGATTCCGTGTGGGCGAAGGTAACGTTTGATAACCTGTTCACCACAACGGTGGAGGATACGGAGACTGAGACCGTCACGGAGAGTGCGACGGAATAGAAGAAAAGCTGCGGCAATGACAGATATTGCGGCAGGAGACAGCGAAGATTGGCTGTACCGGTGATCCTCGTTAAAGAGCGTAACTCCGGTGTTCCAGCGAAAACAGGCGGGAGGATTCTGATCACAAAATACGGAATTTCTAACTCTGCCACTTTTGCCAGATGTGATGATCCGTGTCTTTCCAAGTTTTGAACACTCCGGAGGCGTGTCCGCAAGCCGCAGACAATTTAAGGACTTTTGTGAGTGCCCCTTGTTGGCACCGCTAAACAAAACATAACCGCGCGAAGCCGATGTTTGAATTGGCATCTGCCTGTTTTCAATAGCAGATGCCAACGAGTTTCGGTTCGCGCGGTTTTATATTGTCTGTGAAGCGTGCCGCTAGGGGCACCAGAAAGTCCGCTCATTGTCTGCGGCTTGTCGGACACATCCTCGCGGAGTGTCAAAACGTGGCCAAGACACGGAAGGAACTGGCAAAAACGGCAGAGAAGAAATTCTCGTATTTTGTTCCAAAGAATCCTCCCGCCTGTTTTTCGCTGGAACGCTCGCGTTATGCCCTTTAACGAGCAACAGCGATCCGACGAACCGCTGTCTCCTGCTGCATGTCTGACATTACTGCAGCTTTTCGTTCTTTACGAGCATCTCTTCGATGATGCCCTGGCAGTGGGCACCGATTTTCTTCTTCGTCTCTTTATCCAGCTCGTTCGGATAGATCGGCTTGCCGTACTCTAAGACGACGTGCGTTGCCGTTACCTTCGGGAAATGATTCTCTAAAATATCGGCGGAACCGGTGATTGCCATAGGGACGATCGCGCAGCCGGTCTTTTCTGCCATCTTGAAACTTCCCTCCTTAAAAGGAAGCATCAGATCGTCAGTTTTGTTGCGTGTTCCCTCCGGGAAAATGCACATCGAGATGCCGTTCTTGATGTGATCGATGCCGGCAAGAATGGTCTTTAAGGCTTCCTTGACGTCATCACGGTTGATGAACAGGCAGTAGAGACGCTTCATCCACAGGGAAAGAAGCGGAACTTTTGCCATGTCATTCTTGGCGACGTAGCCGGTCAGACCCGGGCATCTGGCATAGGTGATGATAATGTCGAAGTAGCTTTTGTGATTGCCGATATACAGAACGGCTTCGTCCTTTGGTACATTTTCTTCACCGATAACGGTGACTTTGGTTCCGCAGATGAACAGAATGACGCGAAACGCCCACTGCACCATGCGCAGCTGGCTGATGTCGGCAGCCTTACGGTTGAACTTGCTGATGATCCATTCGATTCCGAGAACGGGAATTCCGATGATCAGATATAGAATGGCAAACAGCAGAGCAAGGATGGCTCGTAACATAAAAAGATCCTTTCCGGGCAAGCGCCCATAGATTTTTACATAGTTTTTATTATAAAGCCTGAAAAGAGGAAACACAAGACGCGGAAAAGAGAATTCACAGGCATATTTAAAAAAGATGCGGCATATACTTTGGATAGAACCGAAAATTTGGGGGACTGTCAGATGTTTTGGTATGGGAAGAGATGGAAGAAGGGGTGTCTGGTCTTTTTGGCAGCGGCGGCCCTGCTTGCTGCCGGGTGCAGCATTGAGACGACAAACGGAGCGAAGGTTGCCGATCTTGACTATGAGATCGTGGAGGAGGCGCAGATACCGGAGGAAGTGAAGGCTGTGATAGAGGAAAAAAAGGCGGCTGATTTTAAAACGACCTATGAACTCGACGGGGATCTGTATATAGTGCGCGGGTATGGAGAACAGGAGACGGGAGGTTACAGCATCTGCATCCGGGATCTGTATCTGACGTCGAATGCGATTTTGTTCGATACGGAACTTGTGGGACCGAGAAAGGGAGAACAGGTAAGCAGCGGACCGAGTTATCCTTATATTGTAATAAAGACCGAAAAACGTGACGAAAGTACCATATTTGAGTGAATTTTCTTAATATTTTTAAAAAATTCTCCGGTTTGTTTGACAAAAATTTAGTGCAGTGATAAACTAAAGCGGAATGGTATTCGGTGTTAGGACGATAAGAAGCCGGAACAGGGAGGTAGACAATGCAACAGGCAGACATCCATAAGGTACGCGCTTCCGTGTATCAGCAGTGCGGACGGAAGGTACTGATTCAGCTTGACAGAGGACGCAACAAGGTCGACATCCAGGAAGGAGTCATTCAGAACGCATATCCGAGTGTTTTTACAATACTGGTGAATGACGAGCAGGAAGAAAATCCGCCTCAGTTACTTTCATTCAGTTATTCGGATATCATTACAAGAGATATTCGGATGAAATTATGTTAACATAAGGTATCAGGTATAATATTCCCCGTATTCGAATAAGATGTTTCAAAGATTCGGATATGGGGGATATTTTTTGGAACTCGAAAAAGTAAAGATACATAGAATACAGCAGAATGGCACGGCGGTCAGCCAGATCACGCTGGATGATGACTATAATGTCCCGGACTACCGGCCGGACATCATGAAGGTTTTGAAAGAAAATGGCGAACTGCGGTTTGACGAGGTGAAGGCGGCAAACAAGGCGGTGTGGGTAAAAGGAAGCCTGGTGTTTCACATCCTTTACCGGTGTGAGCAGAGTGATGGAAAAATCAGCTGCCTCAAAGGAGAGATTCCGTTTCAGGAGAAACTCAATATAGACGGGCTGCAGGAGAACGGGGAGGTACATGCCGCCGGAGAGATCGAGGATCTGACAGTCGGCGTAATCAATTCGAGAAAATTGAGCATCCGTGCGGTGGTTGTGCTGCGTGCCTCGGCGGAGGAACAGGTGTTGGAGGAGTTTACGTCCAGACTGGAACTGCCGGGGGATTACCAGCAGAAGACGGGAACCTGGGGAGCGCTCAATCTGCTCGCATCCTGCCGGGATGTCTGCCGGCAGAAGAGTGAGATTGTTCTGCCGTCGAACAAACCCAATGTGCGGGAAATTCTGTGGCGCAGTGTAGAACTCCGCAACGTCGAAAGCCATGTGGAGGATGGGAAGCGTCGTCACAGGTGAGATTCTGGCGGCGGTGCTCTACAGTGAGGAAGAGGAGAGCGAGCGCCTGCAGTGGTATGAGACGACGGTTCCTCTGGAATGTGCGGCCGACTGTGACGCTGCCGGGGAAAATTGCATTTTTAAAATATCGGCTGTCCCGCTGTCGGCGGAACTGGAGATCAAGCCGGATTACGACGGGGAGGAGCGCATTCTTGTGCTCGAACTCTCCGTCTCGGTCGATGTCCGCGTGTGGCGGGAAGAAGAGATGGAACTTCTGACCGATCTCTACTCGCTCCGGGAAAAAGCCGTTCCGGTAGTCAGGGAGCGGATCGGTGAGAGATTTCTTGTAAAAAATGCGGCAAAATGCCGGGTGACGGAACAGCTGGAAATTCCGGAAAGCCAGGAGAAAATCCTGCAGATCTGTGCCTGCGAGGGAACGGTGCGCCTGGAAAAATACGAGCCTGTGGAGAACGGAATCCGGGCGGAGGGAACGATCACGGCGGAACTTCTCTATATCACAACGGATGACAATATGCCGATCCAGTCGGCAAGGGAAATCTATCCGTTTTCCCAGATCCTTGAGATTCCCGATATGCAGCCGGACGCGGAGACGCAGATGGACTGCGGATTAGAGCAGCTGTCCGCGGTGATGATGGATCAGGAACATATTGAGATCAAAGCGGTGGTCCAGTTAAACCTGATGGCGTTTTTGCCGCAGAAAATACAGAACATCGAAGAGATTACAGAAGAGCCTTTAGATATGGAAGAATTACAGAACCGCCCCGGTCTGGTGGGCTATATTGCAAAGGCGGGCGATGATCTGTGGACGATTGCCAAGGAGAATCATACGACCATACAGGATATTCTGGAAACCAACGGCTGGACGGAAAAAATCTGCAGCCGGGAGATGCGGTGCTGATCGTCAAACAGATAGGATAAAGGTACTATTTGCACAGATTTGCTTGAGTAATAGAAGACACTCTGTTATACTAAAGTGGTTATAAGTGTTATTTTTTGAAAGGAATTTTGAAAACAGGGAGACAAAAGATGGATCAGAATGAGAACAAAAATTACAATTTAGAGAACGACCCGGGACAGACACAGCCGGGATCTGCGGGGGCAGAGAATCAGCAGGGAACGCAGGATGTGTACGGTCAGCCGGGAGCACAGGGTGCATACGGTCAGCCGGACGCGGCAGCGAATAGCGGAATGACGCAGCCGGACGCAGCCGGGAGCGAATGCATACGGCCAGCCGGGAAACGGTTATGGACAGGAAAGCGCAGGTCAGCCTTATGGACAGGAGAATGCAGGCCAGCCTTACGGTCAGAACTACGGTCAGGCAGAAAATGCGAACGGCCAGGGGAATGTGAGCCAGCCTTACGGTCAGCAGAATTACGGAGAGCAGAGCACGAACGGCCAGGGAGAGTATTCTTACGGACAGAATAACGCCTATGGACAGAATAACGCCTATGGACAGAATAACGCTTACGGACAGAATAATGCCTATGGACAGCAGACGAACGGTCAGCAGGCGTATGGTCAGGCAAACGGTCAGTATGCGGGAAATGCATATGCCGGCGTAAACTATGGCGAGGCGACGGTGCTCAACGACGAGAACGGTCAGCCGGTGAAGAACTCGTTCGGAATGAAGATTACATTCTCCATCCTTGAGATTCTGTGCTGCTGCGGATGCAACCTGATTACCATGATTATGGGTATTATCGGATGCGTATTCACGAGCAAGGCGAACAGTGCCTACAAGTCCGGAGATGTGCAGGAGTATAAGCGCAACAGCAAGTCGGCGACGATCTGCCTGTGGATCGGTTTTGCGATCGCACTGGTATGGCTGGTCTTCAGCATTATTTTCAGCGTACTTTACAGCAACGACATCGAGGATGCGTTTATGGAAGGATATAACGAGGCCGCAGGTGTAAGCGATGATTACGACACGGATGATTTCATGGGTGATTCCGGTGATGAAGAGTACGACACCGACGATTTCCTCACCGATGACAGCGAGGATACAGAGGATGCCAAAACGGCAGCGCCGCTTGACGTGACAGCAGGGGATGCGTTTGACAGTGGAGACATTACCGTGAATGGTATTCTGGTGCAGCTTCCGATGAGCTACAGTGAGTTCAAGGCACTTGGTTTTTCCATCGACTCCGAGGATGAGGAGTATGTATCCAACAAGAACGAATACTACTATCCGACCTTCTACGATGCACAGGGAAATGAGCTGGGAGAGGTGTACATTGGAAATGTAACCGACGATCCGCAGACACTTGCAGACGGAATCGTGTTCGGTTTCTCGTTCACCAGCATGGACTACAATGACGATCTGGAGATCCTTCTTCCGAACGGTCTGACAAAGGATGCGGTCAACGACGACTTTATGACTGCTTACGGCGAGCCGGATTATGAGTATGAGTCGGATACCGGTGACTACCAGTCTTATCAGTGGTACAGCCACAGCGACATCTACGAAGATATGGATGAAAACTCCATTTCCGTAACGTTCTATGATGGCGAGTTGAGCGATCTGGAACTGATGTATATCGGATGGGATTGATCTGATTTCCGAAAAATCGAAAAATTATGGAAACTGTGACAATTTTATAAGGAAGTATGATATAATCAACGGGTATGATAACAGAGTCATACCCGTTTTTTGTACGCAATGAAAGATAATTCAGATATTTGGGATGGAGATACCGCATGAGACATTTTAAGAAACGCGTTCTGGCACTGCTTCTGGCGGGAGCAGTCGGAATCGGAAACTATGCGTCTGTGTCTGCTTCGGCAATCAAGGATGCACAGGATAAAAAGGATGAGGCACAGCAGGAACTGAATCAGGTGAACCAGCAGATTCAGAATATCCAGTCGGCGCAGAACAGCTTCAGGCAGAGATGAATAATTATGACAATCAACTCATGAGCTGCTTACCGATATGGACATCCTGCAGAGCGATATGGATACGCAGGAGCAGGAGATCGAACAGGCAAACGCGGATCTGGAAACTGCGAAAGCAGAGGAACAGCAGCAGTATGACGCCATGAAGCAGCGGATTCAGTATATGTATGAGAATGGAGACCAGTCCTTTTTGACGGCGTTAGTCGGCGCGGACAGCATTACGGATCTTTTGAACCGGGTGGAATATGTCTCGGACGTCTACCAGTATGACCGCGATATGCTGACGAACTATCAGGAAGTGGTGCAGCAGGTGGAAGACCTGACGGCACAGCTTGAGAGTGAGATGGCGGAGATGGAGGAACTTCAGATCAGCTATCAGGAGCAGCAGAGTTCTCTGGAGCAGGTGATTGCGACAAAGCGTTCGGAGATGGCGGATTTTGACAGCAGCTTGCCAATGCACAGAGCCTTGCAAGCCAGTATGCGCAGACGATCAAGCAGCAGAACCAGATCATTGCGACGGAGAAGGCAAAACAGGCGGCTGCGGAGGCGGCGAAGAAAAAGGCGGCACAGGCGGCTGCTGCGGCAGGAACAACCGGCAGCACCACCGGAACGGATACCTCGGCAGCCGGCGCCGGAACGACCTCGAATACGACCGGAAATACCGCTTCGACCGGGACGGATACCCCGACTTCGGGCAGCAGTACCTCCGGCAGCTCTTCCACAGGTCTGACGGACGGCGGATTAAACCCGTCCTACACGACCGGAGTCAGCGGCAGTGACGTAGTGTCCTATGCGAGCCAGTTCCTGGGGAATCCGTATGTCCTTGGAGGTACCAGCCTGACATCTGGAACGGATTGTTCCTATTTTGTCATGGCGGTCTACCAGCATTTTGGCATCTCCCTGCGAGATCTTCGTATTCGCAGAGCAGCTGCGGACAGGCAGTCAGCTATGAAAATGCACAGCCCGGCGATATTATCTGCTATCCGGGACATGTGGCAATCTATATTGGAGGAGGACGGATTATCCATGCGTCCAACCCGAGAACCGGTATCTGCTACGGAAATGCAACCTACCGTACGATCACTTCGGTTCGGCGTGTGCTGTAGGTTTGTATTTTCAAAAGTAAAATGCTATAATCTGGATAGAAATGAAACTAGGAGATGGAGGAATAGAAAATGCAGTTCAAACAGTTACAGGATGATATGATCGCAGCAATGAAGGCAAGAGACAAGGTGCGCAAGGATGCAATCTCCACACTGGTGTCGGCTGCGAAGAAGGTGGCAATCGATGAGGGCTGCCGCGATGACATTCGGGAAGAACTTGTGGACCGGGTCATTTTAAAGGAGATCAAGTCCGTGAAGGAACAGATCGATACCTGCCCGGCATCCAGAGAAGATCTGCTTGCAGAATATAAGACGCGTTACGATATTTTTATGGAATATGCGCCAAAGATGATGTCGGCTGACGAGGTGGAGGCGTTTATCACAGAGAAGTTTGCGGACGTGGTAGAAAGCCACAACAAAGGACAGATTATGAAGGCTGTTATGCCGGAATTGAAAGGCAAGGCAGAGGGCAGCGTGATCAATCAGGTGGTGGCAGGGCTTTGTCAGGTATGAGACAGAAATTAAGATTTACTGCTGTTCTGGTCGTTCTGGTCATCATTCTGGGGATGGCATCCTACCGCGAACAGGGAAAGCGGCAGAAGCTGTCATTTCCGGAATCACTGGATCTTGTGGTGGTGACGGTGGACGGGAAGCCGGTAACTCTGCGGGAGATGGCATTTTATATCGCATATGAGGAAGGCAATATGGAAGATGCGGCCATCATCTATAATCCGGATAATACGGACGAATACTGGCAGCTGTATATTAATCATACGTTCCTGCGGGAGCAGGCGAAACAGACAGTGGTGGATATGACCATTCACGATACGCTGTTTTACCAGATGGCAACAGCAGAGAAAATCACGCTCTCAGAGGAGGAGGAACAGTATCTTGCCAATGATCAGCAGGATTTTTGGAGTGACCTTACCGAGGAACAGAGAGCGCGCCTGGGTGTCGATGAGAAAACGATTGATGCATCCATGCGAAAAATGGCGCTGGCGCAGAAATATCAGAGTATTCTTGCGGAGATGGAACAGGTCGATTGCGAGGATTATTCCATCGGCGGTACGGAATACGAAAAACTTCTGGCACAGCATATCTGTGAGTTAGACGAGACTACCTGGGACCGCGTGCCGTTCGGCAGCATCACGGTAGATCATTGAACAAAGAGGGAAAGACAGAGATTTTCCATTGCGTGAAGCAGGATATGCGCCGATATGTGAAGAAAGCATTTGCGGCAGGCAGAATATAATATAAAAAAATAAAATAGAGAAGAGAAGAAGAATATGTCAGTAAAAATTGGAAGAAATGATCCGTGCTGGTGCAAAAGCGGACGGAAATACAAGGCATGCCATCAGGCATTTGACGAGAAAATTGCAGCGATCGCTGCGCAGGGACATATCGTCCCGACCCATGACATTATCAAGAATGCAGATCAGATTGCAGGGATTAAGGAGAGCTGCAAGATCAATATCGCGGTGCTCGATTACATTCAGGAGCACATTCATGAGGGCATGAATACGGCGGAAATCGACAAGATTGTCTACGACATGACGACCAGTATGGGTGGTATTCCGGCGCCGCTGCATTATCAGGGCTACCCGTACAGCGTGTGCACTTCGGTGAACGATCAGGTGTGCCATGGATTCCCGTCAAAGGATGTCATTTTGAAGTCGGGAGATATTATCAATGTGGATGTTTCCACGATTTTGAACGGTTATTTTTCCGATTCTTCCAGAATGTTCTGCATCGGCGACGTCAGCCGGAGAAGAAACGTCTCGTGGATGTCACGAAGGAGTGTGTGGAAAAAGGTCTCGCGGAAGTAAAACCGTGGGGATTCTTAGGCGATATGGGGCAGGCGGTTCACGATCACGCCTTCGCAAACGGTTATACGGTTGTGCGTGAGATCGGCGGACACGGCGTGGGACTGGAGTTCCATGAGGAGCGTGGGTCGGCTATAATAGCAAGCGCGGTCAGGAGATGCTGATGGTGCCGGGCATGATTTTTACGATCGAGCCGATGGTCAACATGGGAAAAGTGGACATCTATGTCGATGATGCAAACGACTGGGAGGTCTACACGGAGGACGGACTTCCGTCTGCACAGTGGGAGATTATGGTGCTCGTGACAGAGGACGGCCACGAGGTTCTTTGCTGGTAAGCAGGAGGCAGGATGAAAAAGCTGGGAAAGAAAGCGGGACAAGGAGCAACGGGAAAAGCAGCTTCGATGAAGAAGGCGGGGCACGGAACGCCGGGAAAAGCAGCTTCGATGAAGAAGGCGGGGCACGGAACGCTGGGAAAAGCAGCGGTTCCGGCGAACAAGGCCGCGCAGGAGAAAAAGAAAGAGGCAGGCGTGCCGGGCGAATGGCTTTATCTTGCACCGGAGACTGTGGGCGTGCGGCAGATTGCAGACGTGCTGGAAGGAACCTGTGAGATGGAAATCTGGCAGGAAGCAGGCGTACTTGAGATTATGGTACGGCGGAGAAGCTCCATGGACATGGAGGAAGGGAAAATCCATCCCCGGGATCAGGTGACTGCGGCCTTTGCAGAGGAACATGACTGCGACAGAGTGTATCTGGTGACATTTTCTGCGGAGGAATATGAAAAGGTACTGCCTGTAATGCGGCACATCTTACAGGAATGCGGCGGCATATTCTGCGGCGATACGGAAGATTTTAAGCCGATACTTACAGAGTAGAAAAGGGATGCTTTTTTGCTTTAATGTATTGAAATGCCAGAGGAAAACAGCTATGATACTGTTATCGGCGCAGAGAGAAAAAGGGCGCCGGAGCGGGAGGGAATATGGACAGCAGAATTTCAGGACACACAGGATTATTGGCATTGATTGGTTCACCGGTCGGACATTCGGGTTCGCCGGCAATGTATAACTACAGTTTCGAGCGTCTGGGGCTGGATTACGTGTATGTGGCTTTTGACATCAAAGTAGAGGAAGTGGCGGATGCCATTGCCGCCATGCGCACATTTAAGATGCGCGGCTGCAATGTCACCATGCCGTGCAAGACAGAGGTTGTCAAATACATGGATGAATTGTCTCCGGCAGCACAGATCATCGGAGCGGTCAACACGATCGTAAATGACAACGGCAGACTGACCGGCCATATTACTGACGGCGAGGGATTTGTGCATAATCTGAAGGATCACGGGATCGATATTAAGGGCAAGAAGATCACGGTTGCAGGCGGAGGCGGTGCCGCTACTGCCATTCAGGTGCAGTGCGCGCTTGACGGTGCAAGGGAGATTTCCATTTTTAATATCAAGGATGCTTTTTTTGAGAGAACGCTGAAAACGGCGGAGAAGATCCGTGCGGCGGTTCCGTCGTGCGTGGTAAATGTCTATGATATTGCGGATACTGCGCGGATGACTGCGGAGATCGCGTCCAGTGATATTTTTGCGAATGCGACGATCGTGGGCATGAAGCCGATGGAAAATGAGAGTGTGGTAAAGGATACTTCCGCATTCCGGCCGGGGTTAGTGGTGGCAGATGCTGTCTACAACCCGGAGGAGACGAGACTGCTCCGGGAGGCGAAGGAAGCCGGAGCAACCTGCATCGGCGGCAAGGGAATGCTGTTGTGGCAGGGTGTGGCGGCATTCAAATTGTATACAGGAAAAGATATGCCGGTCGAGGAAGTCAAAGAGCGGTTTTTTCGCTAGAAAGGTGAAGCAGTGGCATGAAGAATTTATATTTGATCGGCTTTATGGGCGCAGGGAAAAGTACCATTGCGTGGGCGCTTGCAAAAAAATGCCCGGCGAAGCGGATTGAGATGGATCAGCTCATCGAGGAACAACAGCGGATGGCAATCAAGGATATTTTTGCCGCACATGGAGAGAATTATTTCCGCGATCTGGAGACAGAATTGCTGCGGTCTTTCTCAGAGAGCACAGGATATGTGGTTTCCTGCGGTGGAGGCAGTGTACTCAGGGATGAGAATGCGGCGTTGATGAAGGAGAACGGCTGCATCGTGTTCCTCCGGGCAACGCCGGAGACGATCTACGAAAGAGTCAAGGACAGCGCGAACCGTCCGATTTTAAACGGGAATATGAATGTGGAATATATACGGGAACTGATGGAGAAGCGCCGGCCGCGCTACGAAGCAGTGGCGGATATCTGCGTGGACACGGACGGCAAGGATGTGGAGAACATCAGTGAGGAGATCCTGAAAGCGGTAGAAAACAGAGCATAAGAGGGGCAGCAGGAGATGAATTTTGAGTTTATAAGAGAGTGCAGACTGGAGTCGGATGAGCTTCAGGCGATGTATGATAATGTTCTGCAGGAACTGGAGCGTGCGGAGCATTATTATTGGAGAAAACCGCAGGAGTGCGGCATCATTCTGCGCCAGACGACAGAGCGGATCTGCCGGATTTATAATACCTACTATCAGATCGGTTATCCGCAGAACGCTTCGCTGGAAGAGTTTTTGTGTTATACGGACGAAAATGAGCACAACGTGATGGTGAGCCGGTTTTTGAGCGTCGTCCGCAAGGAGCAGCGCGACCGGCTGAATAAGCTGCGTGTGCTGGGGGATGACTGTATCTGGGGTGAGGAGGCACCGGATCAGGGGATGACTTTTGAAGACCGCATGGGGCAGAATGCAAGACATATGATGGAGACCATGATGGAGGTCACCAAAGATATGTGCGAGAAGATCAACAAGAGGGATGATGTGTTCGACGAGTTCTTCCTCGAGGAGGCTCTGCCGGAGACAAAGGAAGAGGCAGGAAAAGAGACGCTTGCCGCTGCGGAGATAAAAACCAGTGCGGAGAATACAAAAAAATCTCTGTTTGCCAGAATTTTCCACAGGTGAGGACAAATGAAAAAATCAGTATCGACCGTTTATGGAGTGCTGCTTGTCATCGGATTCATTCTGATGGCTCTGAGCTTTGCGTTTACAGGTAAAAAGAATACAAGCTTTGCGGAGGATTTCAGACGAATCGAACTGCAGCCCGATCGCGTGGTGGAAGTGAGTGAAGATGTCAGGGAGTATTATTTCGACTGCAACCAGATGCAGTCGGAGTTTTCGGAACTGACATTTTTTAGCGTACATCAGTGTGTGGAAGTGTATGCGGACGGCGAGCAGGTTTATTCGCTGGAAAAGAGCAGTACGGTATTCGGGCGGACGCCCGGAACCGGATGGAATACAATTCAGCTGCAGGAGGGCGTGAAGAGTTTCTGCGTGCGGATCGAGGCGGTGTACCCGGCAGTGCGGGATCATGTGACGAGGTTTTATCAGGAGAATGACGGACAGATGGTCTATCAGACGATGAGAGGATCGGTTCCGGAGATCATGGTCAGCACAGTCGACGGTGCGATCGGCATTATGCTGCTCATCTATTATGTGATTGCAAGACGCAAAGTAAAGATGGGACCGGGCATCCTGTATTTTGGCATTTTTACGCTGATGATGGGAATGTGGTCCATGAATGAGGCGGAGCTGGTTGCCTACATGGTAAAAAGCCGGACGGCGGCCTCGTACGCCGGTTATATGCTGATTATGCTGATGATTGCGCCGTTTGCAGCATTTTTGCAGGAGTTCTCCGAGGTGGAGGAGAAGTATATATCAAATATTATCTGCATCTGTTCATTTGCGAATGTTGTAGTGTGTACCGTACTCCACATGACGGGGATCTGCGAGTTTAAAAATACGGTATTTTGCACGCATTTTCTGATGGCATGTGACCTGCTCTATCTGCTCTATGTGATCTTGCAGCGTTACCGGGCGCGCGGAATGGACCGGCGGGTGCGTGTCTGTATCTGGGGACTTGTAATTCTGCTAGTGTCTTACGCGGTCGACATGTCGGCGTACTACATCGGATGGAGAAGAACGGATGTGATCGGCAGATTTGGATTCCTGTTGTTTATCTGCCTGCTGGCGAGAGAGGCGACTGCGGTGTCGATGGAGAAGATTGATGAGGGACGCAAGGCGGAGATCTACCGGGAACTGGCGGAGCATGATATGCCGACCGGACTGTACAACCGCAACGCTTATGATGAGTGGGCGTCGGAAAATGCCAGAGACCGAGAGACGGCGATTGTAACGTTCGATCTGAATGACCTGAAGTACTGCAATGACACGTTCGGACATGCGGCGGGCGATAAGTATATTCAGGATGCGGCAAAGCTGATCGCGGAAGTGTTTGAACCTGCCGGGGTGTGCTACCGGATCGGCGGGGATGAATTCTGCGCCGTGATCCGCCATGCCAGAAGTGAGTGGGTCGAGGAACGTCTGCGCAGACTGGAATGTCTCGAGCGGAAATATAATGAAGGGAAAACGGACGTCCCGATGCGGATCGCTTACGGCTACGCGATCTTTGACGAGCAGTATGATAAAAATATAGAAGAGACAAGGAACCGTGCGGATGTGAAGATGTACGAGAAAAAGAGAGCGATCAAGGCGGAAGAGAGAAAATGAAAAAATGCGGGAATTCCCGCATTTTTTCTGCTGTAGTCAGAAGTTGCTTCCGTTCCAGCCCCAGTTGTCAGTCGGGAAGTATGCCACGTAGATGTGGTCGGCAGGAATGGAAAGTTCGCCGGAGAGCAGATGGCAGAGCTTTCCGGTCATCTGGCTGGTGCCTGCAGCGGACGGCGTGCCGAAGCTTTTGACCTCCACATAAGCGACAGCGGCAGAATCCCCCTGAAAGAACAGGCTGGCATTGTCCTCAAAACCAGTCATAACCCAGTTCTCTCCCTTGCCGAGACACTCCCTGGTAATGCGGCAGATCTCTGCGGTCAGGGAATCCTTTTTGGATTTGCTCAGGGAAACGGTGGTTTTCGTATTGATAAATGGCACGGCAATATCCTCCTTTACATCTGATAAAGATAGTATATACGAAAATAAGCCTGCATACAATGTAAAAATAAGTATTGCAGGGGTTTTGGTTTGAAAGGTTATATTGAGGAAAGAGCCATGGAGATTGCCAGATATATCATTGACAATAACACGACCGTGCGGCAGGCGGCAAAACATTTCGGGATCAGCAAGAGTACGGTACATAAGGACGTCACCGAGCGCCTTGCGCAGGTCAACCCGTCGCTCGCGGCGGAGACGCGCAAGGTGCTGGACATCAACAAGTCCGAGCGGCACATCCGCGGCGGGATGGCGACAAAGGAGAAGTATCTGCATCAGCATGTGTGAAAACGCAGAAGCATTTGACGGCATGAAAACGTTTTTATATAATAGGAGAAGATAACGGCAGGATAGATGGAGGATAAGCGCAGATGAAGAAGATAGCGTTGATCATGGACGGATGGAAGCGATTCTTCACATATGCATGGCCCGCCGGAGTGTTGGAGCGTATCAGAGAGACGAATGAGGACGTGAACCTGTATATTTTCAACAGTTCCGGAGACTGGAGCAAGGATGAGGATTACAATATCGGAGAGTACAACATCTATCGGCTGCCGGACTTAAACGATTTCGACGGTATTATTGTGGATCTGAACAATATCCGCTATCCCAAGGTGCGGGAGTATGTGATCTCCTCGGCAAAGGCCACCGGGAAGCCGGTGATTTCCATTGCAAATGAGATTGCGGATTTTTACTATGTCGGCATTGACAATTATTCTGCCATGCAGGAAATGATGGCGCACCTCTATGAAGTACACGGCTGCAGGCGTTTCTGGTATGTCATGGGACCGGACGATAATTACGAGAGCAACCGGCGTGTGGCTGCGTTGCGCGATTTTTCAGAGACACACGGGATTTTATGGGATGCCAGGGATCTCTACTGCGAGAGTTATGAATACAAGTGTGGAGTGCATGGATTTGAAAAATTGCTCACGCTGCACGGGAAACTTCCGGATGCCATTATCTGTGCCAACGATAACATCGCCGTCGGCGTGTGTGAGACAGCGGCAGCCCACGGTTACAAGGCACCCGACGATTTTCTGGTGACCGGATTCGATAATTTTGACAAAGCGAGCTATTATTCCCCGCACATCACAACGGTCGGACATATCCGCGAGCAGGTGGGATACCGTTGTGCGGATATTCTTCTGCGGCTGTGGAGAGGCGAGACGGTACCGCGGTTTAATTATACGGGGCACCAGTGCATTTTCTGGGAAAGCTGCGGCTGTGACGCCGGCATTGCAGTGGATCAGGCAGAACATTCCAGGGCGCAGATTGTCTATGGAATCGAGACGGATGAATTTGAGGAGCAGGTGCTTTCGCTGGAGTATGAATTGTTGCAGTGCGAGACGGTGCGTGAGATGTCGCGCTGGATTCCGAAATGTATTCCGGCTATGCGGTGTGACGCGATGTATCTGATCATGGATGAGCACATGAATGATTTCCGGGAACTGAGTGATTATTATGACAGGCATCTGATTGAGGATGAAGAATTCTGCGTGCACGGTTATCCGGAGAAAATGCAGATGGAGTTCGCCTATGAGGATGGCGTGGTAAAAGAGAGTGAGGAGACGGTCGTGGAGGGGATTTTCCCGACCTTCGATTACGCGGAGGGCGGAAAAGATTTTCTGTTTCTGCCGCTTCATTTCCGGGAACACACGGTGGGATATTTTGTCATCCGGAATGCTGTGTATCTGATGGAGAAGCAGTATTTGTTCCAGATTATCAACGTGTTGACGTCTGCGATGGAGAATCTGCATAAAAAGGAGCGCCTTGCCTATCTGAATCAGGTGCTGTCAGAACTGTACGTGAAGGATGCCATGACGGGAATGTACAATCGGCTCGGTTACCAGAAGCTGGCGTGCCGTATGTTTGAGAAAAAGAAGCAGACGGGGGAGAACCTTTCGATTATTTTCATGGATATGGACAGGCTCAAAAGCATCAACGATGAATTCGGGCATATCTATGGGGACTGGGCGATCAAGATGATTGCGTCGGCGATTTTAAAATATATTCCGGAGGGAGCGGTTGCGGTCCGGAGCGGTGGGGATGAGTTTCTCGTTGTGCTGGAGCAGACCGCGGATGCTGAGATCGGGAAGATCATCGGAGAGATCCGGAAGGATATCCGGGAGCGGTCAGCGGAGATGAAACTGCCGTTTCCGCTGACCGTCAGTGCGGGATGTGTCCACACGGATATGACAACCGGGCGCGATCTGGACGACTACGTGCGCGAGGCGGATGCCATCATGTACGAGGAGAAGACCGCGAAAAAAGCGAACCGCACCTAAGCAGGATGAAAAGGCTTCCAACCGGCAGGGGAAAAGAATAAGAAAGTCAGAAGGAGATACCGGCAGATGAAAATCGAGCGTGAACGGGTCAGAGAAACATTCCGGGAGTATACGGATGCTTATGATGCGACCGATGAGAAAATAAAACTGAAAATTGACCACACTTATCGGGTGGCGGAACTGTGCGAGCGGATCGCGAAGGCAGAGCAGATGGAGAAGACAGAGGTTGATCTGGCATGGCTTCTTGGAATGCTGCACGATGTGGGAAGATTTGAACAACTCCGGAGATACGGGACGTTCAGCGATGCGGATTCCATCGATCATGCAGCGCTCGGAGCAGACATTTTGTTTGGCGGAGTGCTCCGGGAAGGGGAAGGTCTGATCCGCACGTATGTGGACGATGCGGCGGAGGATGAGGTGATTGAGACTGCCATAAGAGTACACAGTGCCTACCGGATTCCGGAGGGGCTTGCGCCGCGCACGGAAAAGCTGTGCCATATCCTGCGGGACGCCGACAAGATCGATATTCTGCGGGTCAATGTGGATGTGCCGCTGGAGGAGATTTACAATACCACGACGGAGGAACTGCGCAACGCAGCCGTCACACCGGCAGTGATGGATAGCTTTTACGAACATCACGCGACACTGCGCAGCATCAAGCGCACGCCGGTGGATCATGTGGTGGGGCATATCTCGCTGGTGTTTGAACTGGTATTTCCGGAGAGTGTGCGGATTGTAAAAGAGCAGGGTTATCTGGAAAAACTGCTGGATTTTGAGAGCCGCAACGCTGTGACAAACGCGCAGTTCGCAGAACTTCGGGCGGAGATGGAGCGCTATCTTAAGGGAAGGTAATGCCTGCTCCGCGGTTTGGAAAAATGAGCGCAGCCGCGCAGTCTGCGGCAAAGAGCAGCAGGAAGCAGGGTGTTTAATCCAAGGCGCACTTTGGGGGAGAGACGTTTCCAGAGCTGGTGAGCGGCGTCTCC
>ENA-OQDW01000175-OQDW01000175.1-human-gut-metagenome-genome-assembly--contig:-NODE-175-length-26280-cov-6.052308_pt1 | contig 26280 bp, 34 predicted proteins | sample MGYA00242784_ERZ504613 | MGnify/ENA primary metagenome ERZ504613 (study PRJEB26092, sample SAMD00036330) | human gut metagenome | host: Homo sapiens | study: EMG produced TPA metagenomics assembly of...
TGCGCCCGGCTCGTCGAGGACCTGGAGGACGCCTCGTCGCGCGGCATCCTCAAGAAGAGGCTCAAGTACTACGCCCACTCGAGGCTGCTGATCATCGACGAGCTCGGCTACCTCGACGTCGGCAGCGCGGGCGCGGACCTGCTGTTCCAGCTGATATCGACGCGCTACGAGCAGCGCTCGACGATCATCACCACCAACGTGGGGATCGGCGGCTGGGGCAGGGTGTTCGGGGACGACGTGGCGGCGAGCGCGATCGCGGACAGGGTGTGCCACCACTGCCACCTGGTCAAGATAACCGGCAGGTCCTACAGGCTGAAGGACCTGCCGAGGGACGGCCCCGTCAAGCCGTGACCGGAATCGGTGAAAATACGTTAGCGCAACCGGTGAAACCGCCTTTGCGCGAACGGCGCGCCTGTTTAGCGAAACTGGTGAAAAATAGATTGACGCTAACAGGGTTCGCCAAGGCCGTGCGCGAGACCTGGCCGCGCACCAGGGTCCAGAGGTGCACCTTCCACGCCTTCTCGCAGGTCAAGCGCTACACGACGACGCGGCCGAAGCTCCAGGCGGGGCGCGAGCTCTACCTCATCGCGCGCGACCTCATGGGCATCGAGACGCTGCACCAGGCCGAGCTCTGGTCGAGCGCTACCTCGACTGGTGCGGGTTCTGGGCCGACTTCCTGGAGGACAGGACCGTGGTGGACGGCAGGAGGGTCTACACCCACGAGAGGCTGAGGCGGCGCGCTCGTCGCTGTCGTCGCTGGTGTCGGCGGGGACGCTGTTCACCTACCTCGACCCCGCCCTGGCCAAGCCGGCCCGCTGCCGTCGACCAACAACATGATCGAGGGAGGGGTGAACTCGCAGCTGAGGGCCGTCCTGCGCAACCACCGGGGCTGACGTCGGTCAAGCGCGTGAAGGCGGTGTTCTGGTGGTGCCACGCGCACTCGGGGGACGCGAGGACGGCGCGCGAGAAGCTCGCCGCGATGCCGACCGACGCGGACATCGACTTCCTGTTCAGCGTCTACTCCGCCTCGCGTCGCGCGAGGACGGAGGGCCGGAGTGGGGCGACAGGGCCGTGTGGGAGGACCTCCACCACAGGGACCCGTACCCGTTCTGGCTTGATTAATGGATAGAAACGGATGTTCTATCGGGACACACATTTTGTCCTATAAGCCGCAAAAAAACGGGCGGGACAAAGCGACAGATGGCTCTTTGTCCCGCCCGTTTTATACGTCGGCTAGCTATTAAACCCGTTGAACTTGAGATAGCTCATCAAGTAAGCCTTCGAAACAAAGGATGAAACCGCGCTGCGCACAAGCAGCGACTCACGCGTTACCTGATGCGCCGTATCGGGAACCGGCGTCTGCTCGACGGAAAACGCCGAACGAATCGATGCCTCGAGCTGATCGACCACATAATCAAAGGCCGTCGGGGCATCGTAGCTCAAACGCTGAATGTTAAAGAGTGCCTGCACCGCAGCAATAGGTAGCACCTGCTTAAAGATGCAGATAGCGATCAGGCGGGCAATCTGCTCGCGGCCATATTGCTTTTTGACCGGAGCAGGCACCAGGCCGACCTTCACGTAGTTATTGATCATCGATGGCGTAATGACAGGCTGCTCAACGCAAATGGACAGCGGCTCCATCCACAGCGCAACATACTCAATAACCTGGTCGCGGTAGAGCGTCACATTGGGCAACTGGTTATAGCGCAGCAGACTCAACGTATTAAGTTTGCGCACGATATCGGACTGAATAAATGCATCGGGCAGCACAGTGGGATGAATATCCTCAGGCTTAATGCTGACCGATGTATCGGACATCGGGATAACGCGTTTGGCGTGGTTCATAAGGATCCTCCGTTCATTAGCTATATTGTATTCTAGGTTATCTAGTTTTGCATACCATATAGCCGGCAAGTAAAAGTGGTTGGACAGCACATTGATGCACCGTCCAACCACTTTGTTTTAAAGATAGCAACCTTACATAAGATATATTATCGTACTTATCCACGGAGAAACGCGTATACGCTCGTTGCCGCTATGGCTCCATCAGAAACGGCAGTCACAACCTGGCGTAAACGCTTGGAACGGATGTCGCCAGCGGCAAATAGACCTGGCGTGCGGGTCGCCATGGAATCATCAGTAACAATACCGCCGTCCGGCGCCAGATCGACTAGATGCTCAACGAGCTCGGAATGGGGCTGCGTTCCGGTAAAGACAAAGATACCAAACGAGCCAGGGACAAATGACTCGGTGTGAGTTTCCCCGGATGCATTGTCCTTAAAGGTAATCGTCGTTGGCATGGCTTCGCCCGAGAGCTCGACAATACTAGTTTGGTACCTAACTGAAATATTATCTTTTGCAAGAACTTTTTGAACCACACCATCGGGGGCACGGAACTGATCGCGGCGCAAAACGATGGTCACGCTGCTGGCGATTTCTGACAAGAACAGAGCTTCCTCGCAGGCAGCATTGCCGCCGCCGATGACAAAAACCTGCTTGCCGCGAAAGAACATGCCGTCGCACGTCGCGCAATACGAAACGCCGCGACCGCGATACGCATCCTCGCCAACAAAACCAGCAGATCGCGGCGTGGCACCCATGCAAGCGATAACGCTCGAGGCCGACGTATCGCCCAAATCGTGATGCACCGTAAACAGCGCTGCATCGGCATCGTAATCGATACCCGTAACCATGCTCCATGTAACCTGTGCTCCCAGGCCCTCTGCATGCTGCTGAAAACGCTCACCGAGTTCGGCGCCACTCAAGAGCGGAATGCCCGGATAGTTCTCGACTTCATTGGTCGTGGCGATCTGCCCTCCCGACATGCCCTGTTCAATCACGGTCGTCGTTAGGTTGGAGCGCGCCGCATAAATGGCCGCAGCATAGCCCGCAGGGCCGCCACCGATAATCGCAACATCGATCGGCTGATGGGTAGTCATGAAGAGACCTCCTGTCGAAAGATTGGCGTTCTTTGCGCTCATACCCAAATTTACGTGAACATGACACTCATGCACTACAATGATAAATCGCGTAACAAAGCTGAAGGGGAGTTATCGATGGATCAAACGCAGATGAGCAATAGCGCTCCCCTGCCCATGCAAGCCACTCCCCAACCGGAGCAAATGACCGTTTCACCTGCACAAAAACCCCTAGTAACCATTGTGCACGCATCGGTTGGATCGGGCCACAAAGCCGCCGCCAACGCGATTGCACAAGCATTTGAACTTATCCGCGGCACCAAGGGAATCCCTGAGGATATTGAAATTGAAGTGCTCGATATCCTTGATTTTGGACGTATTAAATTCGACGGCAATAAGACCGCGGCTTCTTTTACGGGAGCCACACGCCCCATTTACGACCTGACCTGGCGATATACGCTTACGGGACATCTTCTCTGGGGTGGCGGCACGGCATGGTCGCGTATTATGTTCCCCGCCTTCAACGAATATATTCGTCGCCGCAGGCCTATAGCCGTGGTCGCAACGCACATCACAGCAGCCAATGTTGCCGTGGGCGCCCGCGTAATTACGGGTATCGATTACCCGGTCATCTGTGTGCCGACCGATTACGAAGTCGAAGGCTTTTGGCCCCACAAGGACACCGACCTATTCTGTGTAGCCAACGAGTTTATGGCCGAAACGCTGCGCCCGCGCAAGGTTCCCGAGTCAAAGATCCGCATAACGGGCATCCCCATCCGAGCCGGTTTCGATTCAGATTACAAACGCAAAGATGAGCTCAGCAAGTTCAATCTCCCCATAGACAAAACCGTCGTATTGGTGATGGCCGGTGCCAGTTTACCCCAACCATACGTGCGTTTCCGCGCCGCGATGGACCACACGCTCCCCTTCTTACGCAGCTTTGAGGACATGCACTTTGTCTTTTTACCGGGCAAGGATAAAGAATACGCCACCCGACTCAAGACGCTCTTCGACGCCATGAAGCTCGAAAACGTCACGGTTCTAGACTACGTGGACGACATGGCGGCCCTCATGCACGGCTGCGACCTGGCAATTCTCAAATCGGGCGGACTCACCGTCACCGAGTGCCTGTGCGCGCATCTGCCGATGATCCTGCTGGGCAAGTCCTATGGCCAGGAAAAGGCAAACACCACGATGCTCACCGGCATGGGCGCCAGCATGCATGTCACCACCGCACGAGAACTCATCGTGACGTTGCGCCATCTCCACGATCATCCGGAGTCGCTCAAGGCACTGCTCATCAATGGCGAAGTCCTGCGCCGTCCACACGCAGCCGAGGACATCGCCATCGCCACCATGGAGCTTGCAGGTAAGCCCCAAAAACGTAAACGAGCCTTCTGCCGCTTCTACTGGGGAGGAAAGCCCGCGCATATCCGCTAGTCGAATGTCCGCCGCTCTGCCGGAGCCGCCCTTATATCATTCCATGCTCAAACATTCTCGCTTCGCTGCGAAACTGCGCGTGGAACGATATAAGGGCGGCTCCGGCAGAGCGGCTGCGTTTACTTACTAGCAGCTACTTCGGTATCCCCTCCATTAGAACCTGCAAAGGTAAAACAGGAAAATATAAATACAGTAAGCCGATGCGACAAAGGGACAGCCCCTTTGTCGCATCGGCTTACTAGAAAAGTAAATATTGTTTCAAGCGAGTAGCCGCCCGCCCGGGGCTTACCTATATCGTTCCACGCGCAGTTTCGCAGCGAGCGAAGCGACGCGAGAATGTTTGAGCATGGAATGATATAGGTAAGCCCCGGGCGGGAGGGATACGAGCGCCCCTAGCGACGCCGCTGGAGCCGAAGCCTCCGTTGCCTCGGTCGGTTTCGTCTAGTTCTTCTACTTCTATGAGGTTGACCGTGGGGACTTCTTGGATGACGAGTTGGGCTATGCGGTCGCCTTTGTTGATTTGGATGTTGTTGGAGGGATCCAGGTTGATGAGGATAACCTTGAGTTCTCCTCGGTAGTGGGCGTCGATGAGGCCCGGCGTATTGACTATAGACAGGCCCTGCTTGATGGCCAAACCGCTTCGGGGCTGGACGAAGCCGGCGTAGCCATCGGGCAGGGCGATGGCCAGCCCAGTAGAGACCAGACGGCGTTCGAAGGGCTTCAGAATGCAGTCCTCGTTGGAGCGCAAATCCAAGCCGGCATCGGTGGGATGGGCGTATTTGGGAAGCTCGACGGTGGGGTCGAGACGCTTTATGTTGACGGTAATGTTGGACATGGAATCACCTTAGCTTGTCGAGCTCTTGCAGAAACTCATCGACGTCTTTGAAATCGCGGTAGACCGAGGCAAAGCGGATGTACGCCACCTTGTCGATCTTGGCCAAGCGCTTGAGTACCATGTCACCCAACTCATGGGACGTAACGGCCGTCAGCGTGCGAGAGCGCAGCTCGACCTCGATGTCATCGATAATCTCATTGAGCTTCTTAGTGTCGATATCGCGCTTGATAGTGGCGCGCATCAAGCCGACGAGCAGCTTATTGCGATCGAACCGCTGCTTGGTTCCGTCCGACTTAATGACCTCGATTGGGTCTTCGCATCGTTCGAACGTTGTAAAGCGATAGTTACACGAGCAACATTCGCGGCGACGCTTAATGGTGTTATTTGACTCCTGCATACGGGAATCAACGACGCGGGTATGTGCCTTGCCGCATTTGGGACAGCGCATGGTACCTCCTCTTAAACGATAACAAGGGTACCATGCGCAGCGCGATAATGATTACGAACGAGCAGGAACCTTAAGATGCGCACCGGCGGCGAGCGAACCATGCTCCAGATGATTGACGTTACGGATCATGTCGGAAGTCTCTTGCGTGGAAAGGCCTTCGATTGGATATTCCTCGGCAAGCGACCAAAGAGAATCACCAGACTGAACGCGAATGGTCTCATAGGTAACGTTGGAAACGGACTCGGCATACGCGGCGTGACGAGCGCTAAAGACCGACGTAGCGAGGACAAAGAAGAGCGTAAGCGCAACGGCAACGGCGACAATCGTCGGAACCTTCAGGGCAACGCGGCCCGGCGCGGCTACAGCCTGCTGATTGCGAGCAGGCTTTACGGTCAAAGGCTGAAAGCCGGAGCAGCCACCCTGAACAACCGTAAAAGTGTATTCTGCAGACGTCTCGAGCTTAAGGGCGAGGTTTCCCTGGACCATATTCGTTGCGTTCATCATGTTCTCCTCTCGCGTGTTTTGCTGAGAACAGTTTTATCAAGCCGCGCGGACAAAAATGTCTAGCGCGAGAACGAATGTTCGGTTATTATTATCTTCGAACAGTTGTTCCTGTCAAGCAAAATTCGAACATTTGTTTGACATGGGTAGAGAGGATGCCCTGATGGCTCGCAAAATTACCAAGCGTCAGCAGCAAATTTACGACTTCATCAAGGAATATCAGCAGGAGAAGGGTTATCCGCCAGCGTGCGCGAGATGGCTTCTGCCGTGGGCCTTTCCTCCCCCAGCACCGTGCACGCCCATCTATCTGCCCTGGAGGCGCGCGGGCTACTCAAGCGCGATGCCACCAAACCGCGCGCTCTGGAACTCTTTAACGAGGACGGTTCCTCTGTCTCAATTTCTAAATCTGACGAGACCACCGCACCTCGCGGAACGGTCTCACTACCGCTCGTTGGTCGCGTCGCGGCTGGGATTCCCATTCTGGCCGAGCAGAATATCGAAGACACATTTACTATCCCGACCGAAATCGCCACTGATCAGGGTTCCTTTATCCTTGAGGTGCATGGGAGCTCAATGATCAATGTCGGTATCTTCAATGGCGATTACATCATCGTCCGTGAACAAAAGAGTGCCATGAACGGCGAAATTGTCGTGGCTATGATTGATGGTTCAGCGACCGTCAAGACGTTCTACAAGGAGCAGGGACGCGTACGCCTGCAGCCTGAGAATGACACCATGGAGCCTATCTATGCAACGAATCCCGTTATCTTGGGCAAAGTCGTCGGCTTGATGCGCCGGTTCTCGTAATGCAAAAACGCATCACCATCTTTGATACCGTCCGCGGGCTTACGATGATTTCAATGGCAGGTTTTCACGCTTGCTACGATCTTGCCTACCTGTACGACTGGGATATGCCCTGGTTTACCCAGACTGTCTTTCAAGACATCTGGCGCGCAGCATCAGCTGGGTATTTTTGTTTATCGCGGGTTGGATGTGCACCCTTTCGCGCAACAATATCAAACGTGCCGCCAAATACGCCTTAGCAGCACTCGTCGTCTGGTTGGCAACAACACTTGTCTCAGTTGACGATTCTGTTAATTTTGGCATCATCTACTGCATGGCCGCATGTACCGGCATCGTGGCGTTGACCGATCCCGTCCTTAAGAAGATATCGGCGAGATGGGGCATGTCCCTATGCCTTTTGTTGTTTGCCCTCACCTGGAGCATCCCCAAAACGATCTACCCTGTCCCCTACCTGGCGTGGCTGGGATTTCCGAGCCCTGGGTTTGTCTCAGGTGATTACTACCCCATCATCCCGTTTTTCTTTATGTATCTTGCAGGATACTTCGCCGCACACATAGCGAAGGGAATCGATAAGACCGTCCCTAGCTGGGCCTACGCCAATCCCATCCCGGAGCTCGCCAGCCTTGGACGTCACGCACTCCCCTTTTATCTACTGCATCAGCCCATTATTCTGGGCTTTTTGGAGCTCGTCTACTCGGTGCGATAACGCTTGAGCCGCGGCGCGATACGAGCCGGCAGCTTCGCAACAATACGAACGCCGCCCTCAAGATATTCCTCGTGCAAAAGGGTTCCCTGTTCATGCACCAGCGTGATGAGGCGCCCTCGCGATACGGGATTTCAGCGGAGAGCAACACATCGGTGGCAGCCGCCTCGCGAGCAATACGGTCGACGAGATCGTCGAGTCCCTCGCCCGTCTGGGCCGAGAACATCACGGCCTCGGGATAGCGACGACGGAAACTCAATCGATCAACGCTATCGAGAAGATCGATTTTATTGAACACCGTAAGCGTCAAACGCTCGCCGGCACCGATCTCGTCAAGAACGCGATCGACTGCCTCGAGCTGGCGCTCGTAGTCCTCGTCAGAGGCATCCACAACTTTAAGGATCAGATCGGCACCAAGAACCTCAGACAGCGTGGACTTAAAGGCATCAACGAGACCATGCGGTAGCTTTTGAATAAAGCCAACAGTATCGGTAATCGTCATGCCACGACCGCCGGGCAGGCGATACGAACGCGTCGTCGGGTCGAGCGTAGCAAACAGCTTGTCCTGCGAAAGCACCGTAGATCCGGTCAGACGATTGAGCAACGACGATTTACCCGCATTGGTATAACCGGCTAACGCGACGCGAAACGCCGGTGACTCAATGCGGCTCTTGGATTGAACATCGCGACGCTGTTCAACCTGCTTGAGCTCACGACGAAGCGCAGCGATCTTATTACGAATGAGGCGACGGTCGACCTCGAGCTGACTTTCGCCCTGACCAAAGCGTGAGCCGATGCCGCCGCGCGTCTGTTCCTTGGCGAGATGGCTCCACATGCCACGCAGACGAGGCAACAGATATTGAAGCTGTGCCAGCTGTACCTGTAGGCGTCCCTCACGCGTCTGAGCATGCAGGCCAAAAATATCCAAGATCAGTGCCGTACGATCGATAATCTTTACCGGCTCGCCCACGGCTTTCTCCAAATAGGATTGCTGCGAGGGCGTCAGGTCGTCGTCAAAAATAACGACATCGGCATCCATGCGATGCACCAGGCCGCACAGCTCTTCAACCTTACCGGAACCGATAAACGATTTAGGATACGGCTTTACCAAACGCTGTGACAAGCGTGCCACGCACTGGGCACCAGCCGTGTGGGTAAGACGCTCCAGCTCATCAAGCGAGCGATCGAGCGGCCATGCATTGTCGCGCCACTCAACACCAACTAATATGGCACGCTCGGGCTCGGGTGCCGTGGGAACAAGGGGGAAACGGGCCATTAGGCAGCCTCAATACGATGCAGGATGTCCTCAACGACCTCATCGATCGTAAACTCGTCCATATCAAACCACACGATACGGTCATCGCGCTTAAACCACGAAAGCTGACGTTTGGCATAGCGACGCGAACGCATCTTGATGAGTTCGCGAGCCTCATCCATAGAAATCACGCCATTGAAAGCATCAATGATCTCTTTATAGCCAATTGCCTGCATCGAAGTCAGGGCATCTCCCAGCCCCTGGTCCATAAGACCGCGAACCTCATCGACAAGACCCTGCTCAAACATCAGATCGACGCGCAGGTTAATGCGCTCGTAGAGCACCTCGCGATTACGCGTCAGACCAAACCATAGAGCATGATAATGCTCGCGCGGAACACTGAAATTCGACTTCTGCTGGGCATACGACACGCCGTCATCGTGCATCTCGAGCGCACGAATCACACGACGCACGTTATGGGATGAATCACGGCAGCCGATTCGGGGTCGCGCTCGGCAAGCAGGGCATGCAATGCTTCCTCTCCAATGCGATCGGCAAGTTCCTGATAGCCCGCGCGGCGTTCGTCCTCGAGTTCTCCCGAAGGAAAATCCATTTCATCGAGTGCGGCCTTGAGATACAGGCCCGTACCGCCGCAAAAGACCGGAAGACGTTGCTCACCAAGCAAACGCTCGACATATGCTCGGGCGTCCGACTGGTAGAGCGCGGCAGAATACGCGACGCCCGGATTCACGATATCGACAAGGCGCAACGGTGCCGAGCACTCCTCGGGCATCATCTTGGCCGTACCGATGTCCATACCACGATAGATTTGCATCGCGTCACAAGACAACACTTCAGACGACAGGCGAGCAGCCAGACGGTCGGCAACATCGCTCTTGCCGACCGCCGTCGGACCGACGATCGCTACGGCAGAAAGGCTTGCACCAGGAGAGATCATTAGCGGGGCTCGCCCACGACGGAGCCAGACAGATACCACGTCTTGGCGACATCAATATCAACATCGACGATTTTGCCGATGAGTTGATCGATGCTATAGCCAGCAGGAATCGGCGCATGCACCGTCTGGTTCTTGGGGCTCTTGCCCAGAAGGACAGCGTCGTTCTTCTTGCTCGTGCCCTCAATAAGTGCAGGCACCACGGTGTGAAGCTCGCCCTGGTTATACTCGTGCGCCGTCGTCTCGATAACCTTGACCAGACGGTTAAAGCGCTCAAGGATAACCTCATGCGGGGTGGGATCATAAATCTCAGCTGCCGGGGTACCGGCGCGCTTGGAGTAAATAAACGTGTAGGCCTGGGCATAGCGCACCGTCTCGGCAAGCGAGAGCGTCTGTTCAAAGTCTTCCTCAGTCTCGCCCGGGAAGCCCACAATGATGTCGGTCGAAAGCGCAATATCGGGCATACGGTTACGAATACGATCGACCAGGCCCAGATAATCCTCGCGCGTGTACCGACGATTCATCTCTTTAAGAATGCGCGTGGAGCCCGACTGAACGGCCAAGTGAAGCTGCGGCATGACGGCGGGCGTCTCGGCCATGGCGTCGATGGTCTCGGGCAGCAGATCCTTAGGATGAGAAGAGGTAAAGAAGATGCGCTCCACACCCGTATCACCCACGGCACGCAGCAGATCGGCAAAACGCGGCTTGCCAAACAGATCGCGACCATATGAGTTAACGTTTTGGCCCAGCAGCGTAATCTCGCGCACGCCCTGGCGCACCAAACCGGTCACCTCGTCGACAATTTCCTCGAAGGGGCGGCTCTTTTCGCGACCGCGCACGTACGGCACGATGCAATAGGTACAGAAATTATTGCAGCCCGTCATAATGGGCACCCAGGCGTGATACTGGGTCTCGCGATGCCACGGCATGCTCATGGCATCCGTATCCTCATGCTCATTGGTGCGGATATGACGCTTGCCATCAAGGAACGCCTCGGCAATGAGCTCTGCCACATGTGCGATGGAATGCGTACCAAAGATGACATTGACGTTATCGACGTTGGTGAGCAGGCCCTCGCCATCGCGCTGCGCGATGCAACCACCAACGGCAACCACACGCTTGCCCGAAGGCGAAGGCGGCAGGCTTTTACAGGAATTGCACTGGCCGTACAGGCGAGTATCGGCGGCCTCGCGCACGCAGCATGTCATGAAGACAACAATATCGGCATGCTCGGGATCGAGCGCATGAGGCAACCATACGAATCGAGCAGACCGCTCACGCGCTCGGAGTCGTGCTGATTCATCTGGCAGCCAAAGGTGCGGATAAAGTAGGTTTTACCGGCAAGAATATCGCGTACGGAACGCTGGTCCATGTGCATAAGTCCTAACGATGGAGAGGGGGGGGCGAATCGAGCAAGCAGAAGCTATGCCACAGGCTTAACATCATCCATGACGACGTTATCCATAGCAGCTCGATTGATCTGGTGAACGTAGATAGAAAGGCGAATGGCCGTGCGCGACTCCCCGTTAATGAGGATGTCGGAGAACACGGGCGCGCAGGAAATATCAAAACCGGTTGGAATCAAAAAACCGCGCGCGATAGCCACGGCCTTAATGGCCTGGTTGACAGCACCAGCGCCGACACACTGGATGTTGACGGGTACACCATCCTTGACCATGCCGGCGATGCGCCGGCAACGGACGCGGGCGATGATTTGCTTGATACCTTCAGGCAATCCATGAAGAAACTCCTGCGTTTAAAAGTACGTTTTAACTGCAATAACTGTATCGTACCGAGTGGACTCGGTAAAGGCACTATTCCTCTTTGGCAAGATCGAAGGTCACAGTGATTCGATCACGCGAAACACGAATCTTTGGGTCGCCACAAAGGTTGAGATAGTACCGGGCGGCAAGGTCATTAAAGTCACGCTCCACAGCACGCGAAAACTGTGCCATGTCATCCTTGGCAATACGTAGCCCGCGACGATCCTTCGCAAGATCGACAGGAGCCGGCGCATGCGAGGACGAATCACGCTCGCGCAGCAGACGCGCGGTCACACCGCGAACGGGCTTAATCTGCCCTGCCAAAATGCGATGAGCAGTGCGCTCGGACATCTCAAGACCCAAACCCGAACAGATACGGATAAAGTCCTCGGCATCAGAGGCAAGGCCTAAACGATCGACAACCGGAAGCTCACTCTCGTCATCAATGAACAGGAGACGCGACGTATCGAGCCGACTTGACGCCTGAGCATAAAGGGTCGCGGCAATCTCAGACGGAGAACCAAGATAGACATCGCAACCACACAACTCCTCGAGCGCAAACTCACAAGCAGCGCGAATAATATTATGCGGGCCGCGAGCACAGACATAACGTCCGTCCTCATCCCTGACGGCCTGGGGCCAGCTGGACTGATCGGCACGCTCACTGAGGCGGTCGGCCGCAACGCTCACCTTAAAGGCCGAGCCAAGGTCGACACCAGACGTGACCACACGGGCCTCGTCAGTGTTCTGCTTGATCGAAAACAATGCCATGCCACGACCGTGAACGCCCCAACGGTCCATCTTCATGCTCTCGAGCTTGGAGGTAACGCGGGCATCGAAGATTCGCTCTTGCATATCCTGTGGAACGCCCGAACCGTTATCCAGAAAGACAAGCGTGCGGACGCCATCTTCCTTGGTCGTGGCGAGATAGACCTTGTCGCACCAGCATCGCGAGCATTACGGAGCATTTCGATGACGATATCCTCGACATGCTGAATGTCGTGCTTTGCCTGGCGCCGCTCGGCCTCCGAAACGCGGAGGCGGACATACCCCTCGCCAAGGTTCTCCTCGACGCGAAGGTTGCCCTCCCCCGACATCGACGCGATAAATGAGATGAGCTCGTTCGCGTCGCTCATGTTATTTAGCGATATCGACAGCGCGGCTCTCGCGAATCACGACGACGCGCACCTGACCGGGATACTCCATCTCTTCCTCGATCTGATGGGCGATATCGTGAGCCAGGACCGTGGACTGGGCATCGGAGATCTTGTCCGGCTGAACCATGACGTGTACCTCGCGACCAGCCTGCATGGCATAGGTACGCTCGACGCCTTCATGGGAGTTGGCGATCTCCTCGAGCTTCTCGAGACGCTTGATGTAGTTCTCGGCAGACTCGCGACGGGCACCGGGGCGAGAAGCAGAGACAGCATCAGCGGCCTGTACCAGGACATCGAGCACCGTGTTAGGGTCGACATCGGCATGGTGAGCCTCGATAGCATGAACGATAACGGGCTTCTCGCCATAACGGCGGGCAAGCTCGGCGCCGATGACGGCATGCGGACCCTCGACGTCGTGGTCAATTGCCTTGCCCAGGTCGTGCAGCAGGCCGGCGCGCTTGGCGGTCACAACGTCCAGGCCAAGCTCGGAAGCCATCACGCCGCACAGGTCAGAGACTTCGAGGGAGTGCTGAAGCACGTTCTGACCAAACGAGGTACGGTAGCGCAGGGCACCAAGGGTCTTGACGATCTCGGGGTGCAGGTCGTGAATGCCGGTATCGAAGGCAGCCTGCTCGCCAGCCTCGCGCACGCGCTGCTGAACCAGGTCGGCAGCCTTGTGATACATCTCCTCGATGCGGGCGGGGTGAATGCGGCCGTCGGCGATGAGGTTCTCGAGGGCAACACGGGCGGTCTCACGACGGACCGGGTCGAAGCTCGAAAGAACGACGGTCTCGGGCGTGTCGTCAATCACGAGGTTGACGCCGGAAACCTGCTCGAAGGTCCGGATGTTGCGACCCTCGCGACCGATGATACGGCCCTTGAGGTCATCAGAGGGAATGTGCACGGAGGTAACGGTGACCTCGGCTGTGTGGTCGGCAGCGCAGCGCTGAATCGCCAGGGACAGAATCTCCTGGGCGGTCTTGTGGCACTCGGCGCGAACCTGCTGCTCGGACTCGCGAATGATCGTGGCGGCCTCGTGGGTGACCTCGCCGCGAACCTTATCGAGGAGCTCCTTGTGGGCATCCTCGCGGGTCAGGTCGGCGATACGCTCGAGCTCGGAGGTCTGCTTGGCGCAGAGCTCCTCAAGCTCGCGGGAGCGTTTCTCGACCTGACCGGCCTGGCTGGACAGCTGGTGCTCACGCTTGTCGAGAGCGTCGTTTCGGCGATCGAGGGACTCCTCGCGCTGCATCACACGGTTCTCGAGCGTACGAATCTCGCTCTTACGCTGCTTGTCCTCGGCCTCGGCGGCCTGCTTGTTCTTGATGATCTCCTCTTTAGCCTCGAGCAGAGCCTCTTTTTTGAGGGTCTCGGCCTGACGCTTAGCATCACCGATCAGGGACTCAGCCTGCGCGTGTGCCGACTGAATCTTTTCGTCGGCCTCGTGAAGACTACCCTGCTTGGCGGTGCGCATGTAGGCAATGGCGGCGATGGCACCCAAAACGATGCCAACGAGCGCTGCGATGATAGGCATGCTCACTCCTTTTTATGGATTCGTTACACAACAAAGCGAACCGTCCTTACGAACGGCTCGCGACATTTGAGTAATATGGGCGCAGCTTATGCGGGTCGGATACAGATAAACATATAAACAAACTCATCACAGATGAGCACATATCACAAAGCAAATGACAGTGTTTATCGTACGTTGAACCACAACAACTGTCAAATAAATGGCCCCGGCACGGCGGCTAAAACGCGGTGAACGGCAGGGCCACAAAGCGCATACGCCTAAACCGCACATTTCTCGCGTTCGGCATCGAGACGTGCCTTAACGGCATCGGCGGCGATGTGATACGAGAAGCCCTTGCCCATCAAAAACCGAACCAGTTTTTCGAATCCGCGCGTCTCTGGAACACGCCGCTTGGCGAGCAGGGCTGACGCACGCGCCAAATCGTCTTCGACGGCAAAATAATCCTCGGGATAACCGGGAATGTCATCGAGCACGACATGACGGCGCTTGAGCTCGGTCTCGATTTTGCGCTGTCCCCAACCGCGCCGCTTGCGCTCCTCGATAAAGTACGAGCAAAAGCGGTTCTCGTCTAAAAAGTGATACTCTGTGGCGCGCTCGACGGCGAAATCGATCGCGGGCTGGTGAAAGCCGTAGCGAGCCAGCTTGTCACGGACCTCACCCGTCGCATGGTCGCGGCGCGATAGCATCTCGGTCACCATGGTAAGTGCACATTTACCCTCGATGAGCTGCACCGCCTCACGAAAGTTGTCCCAATCACAGGGAAGATCGGGGCGGTTTTTGACATACAGCCGCGCGACCCGCACGGGAATCCAAATGGACCGCTCAAAACCGCCCTCAAGCTCACAATCGATATGTGCGCAAGGCTTTTTGGACGCATACCCGCTCGAGAACGAGGAAGCCGCCTTCTTATCGGGAAAGAAGGCCGTGGCCTCGGTCACCGTATACGACATGAGCGTAACCGCTACTCGTCGTCATCATCGAGCATGGCGGAACCATCGATGGCGTAAAGCTCGTCAAACTCCTCAGGCGCAGGCTGATCGGTCAGCTCGACTCGGACGGAGCATCGTCATCAAACTCAAGTCCGCAGGCAAGGCGGACCTTATGCTCAATCTCGTCGGCGCAATCGGGGTGTTCGCGCAGGAACGTCTTGGCGGCCTCTCGACCGTTGCCAAGCTTGTCCTCGCCATAGGCAAACCAGGAGCCCATCTTCTTGCAGATGCCGCACTCGACAGCCATGTCCAGAATTGAGCCCTCCTTAGAGATGCCCGTACCGTACATGATGTCGAACTCAGCAGAACGGAACGGAGCTGCCACCTTGTTCTTAACGACCTTGGCGCGCACGCGGTTACCGATAACCTCGTCCTTAAGCTTAATGCTGTCGATACGGCGAATGTCGATACGCACCGAAGAGAAGAACTTAAGGGCGCGGCCGCCGTCGTAGTCTCGGGGTTGCCGAACATGACGCCGATCTTCTCACGCAGCTGGTTAATGAAGATGCACGTCGTGTTGGACTTGGACAGCGAGCCGGCGAGCTTGCGGAGCGCCTGACTCATTAGCGAGCCTGAAGACCGACCGTAGTATCGCCGATTTCTCCCTCGATCTCGGCACGCGGGGTCAGCGCGGCGACGGAGTCGACGACGATGGCATCGATGGCGCCGGAACGCACGAGCATGTCAACAATCTCAAGCGCCTGCTCGCCCGTATCGGGCTGGGAAATGAGCACCTCGTCGATATCCACGCCGATGCGCGCGGCATACGTGGGATCAAGCGCGTGCTCGGCATCGATAAATGCCACAACGCCACCCATTGCCTGGGCCTCGGCCAGGATCTCGAGCGAAAGCGTCGTCTTACCGGAGGACTCAGGACCGTAAATCTCGACGATACGGCCGCGCGGCACGCCGCCGATACCCAGCGCGGCATCGAGGGCCAGGGCGCCCGTGGGAATGGCCTCGACCTCGAGCTCGGGACCACCGTCGCCGTACCTCATGATGGAACCCTGGCCGAATTTCTTCTCGATCTCGGCTTGGTGGTGGCGATCATCTCATCGCGCTCTTTACCCGTCGTGCGAGCATGAACGTACGTACGGGACCTGAATTCTTGGCCATGAATAGCCCTCCTCTTAACAACCTGCATCGATAATAAACGAACGGCTGTTCGTGGTCAACCGTTCAGGCCAATCATATGCAGGCGGTCTTTCCAAAACCCAACCAAACGCCGACCAAACACTGACCAAATGCTTGACCACAAAGGACCAAATATGAACAAGGCAGGCAAAAATACATCTACAACCAGCACAAACGCCAAATGAGCCTAAGGTCCCTATCTCCACAATTAAGGGGCTCGGAGGCCCCTTAAAACACGTCTATTCCATAGAGTTGAGCACAAGGGCAATGCGACCCAATGCCTCCGTGACCGCATGGGCACGAACACACGAACGGTCGCCCTCATAGTGGCAGCGCACAGAGTCCACGACCGGCACGCCCCCATCGGCGGAACGATGCGCCCAGCCAATATAGAAAGTGCCCGCCGGATCGTCCTCAGTGCCACCGCCGGGGCCGGCATAACCCGTTGCGCTCACTGCAATATCGCTCTGGTACAGCTCCAGCGAACCCACCGCCATCTCGCGCGCGGTCTGATGCGACACCGCGGTATAGCGGTCGAGCGTCTCCTGCTCAACACCAAGAACACGATGCTTAATCTCATCGCAATAGGTCACCGCACCGCCACGCAGCACCGCCGAGCGCCCGGGATATCGGCAATCGTCGAGGCGATCATACCCGCCGTCAGCGACTCAGCCGTCGAAACCGTCACGCCCCGAGCGCTCGCGCGCTCGACAATATCACGCGCCAGCTCCTCGTTATGTGCGGAAATCTGCTCAAAAGAGTCCGTCATACCCACTAGGACCTAGACCGAAAAGACGATCTTGCGGCAGTTCCAGAAGTACTGGGCGCCCGAGATAACGGTCAGGACAACGGCAACGGCGTACAGGAAGCGCGACACCGAGTAGATGCCGAGCGTCAGCGCCACCGGGCCAAGGTGCAAGCCGGCCATAGCAAAAACGCACAGGTAACCGCAAATGGAGACCATCGTGGTTGCCGTCTTGTACTTGCCGAGATTATCGGCCGCAACGACCACACCGGCCGCACTCGCGACCATGCGAAGGGCGCTCACCAGCAGCTCGCGGAACAGGATAATGAACACGGACCACACGGTCACCATACCAAAATCCAAGAACAGCAGCAGGGCCGAGAACACGAGCAGCTTATCGGCGATGGGGTCCAAGAATTTACCGAAGTCGGTGATCTCGTTGCGCGAACGCGCCAGATAACCGTCGACCTTATCGGTGCACGACAGGATCACATACAGAATGAAGGCAGCGGCGGCGAGCGGGCCGTCGAAGGTGCTCCAATCCGTACCGGCAACACTCGTGTGAGAAAGCGCCGACACGATCATGAACACCGGGATAAAGACGATGCGAACGCACGTCACGATGTTGGCGGGCGTCCAGACACTCGTCAGTTCCTTATTGCTCTCGTTAGCCACGACGCTCTCCTACTCCACAACATGACCGATAAGCTCATAGCAGAAGCTATCGGTAAACTCGACGGTCAGAATATCGCCCACGGACGCCTCGCTGGCGTCCAGATGCACCGCGCCATCGGAATCGGGCGCCTGGAACCAGGCATGGCCGATCAGCTCGGCGCCATCCTCGGTCTCTTCGATACCGTCGACGATCACCTGGCGCGCTCGCCCACATGTGCGGCGGTGGCGGCAAAACCGAGCGACTCGGCCAGGTCCATGGCCTCCTGGGCGCGCTCGAGCTTGACCTCTTCGTCGACCTGGCCCTCCATCTTAGCGGCCAGGCTGCCCTCCTCCTGCGAGTAGGCAAAGACGCTCGTGTAGTCAAAGCCGACGGTGTCCATAAAGTCGATAAGGTCGCGGAACTCGTCGTCGGTCTCGGTCGGGAAGCCGACCATGGCCGTGGAACGGATCACGATGCCGGGGATACGCTCACGCAGATCGCGGAACAGGTCCTCGAGCTCCTGGCGCGAACCAGAACGGCGCATAGCCTTAAGGATGCGCGCGTCGCAGTGCTGCACGGGGATATCGATATAGGGCAGCACCTCGGGCGTATCGCGAATCGTCTCGATGAGTTCGTCAGTCATGCCCTCGGGCTGCAGATAGAGCACGCGGACCCAGACGTTGTGCGGGCGCACGGCCTCGGCGACGGCACGCAGCAGCTGCGCCAGATTGCGCGGCGAGCCATCGGCGACGTCCTCGTCGGCAAAGTCGTACCCCAGATGCCCGTGTCCTGGCCGATCAGCACGATCTCGCGCACACCGCCGGAAACCAGGTCGCGCACCTCGGAGATGATGCTCTCGGCATTGCGCGAATGATAGCGGCCGCGGATGTAGGGAATCATGCAGAAGCTGCAGAAGCGGTTGCAGCCATCGGAAATCTTGACGTAAGCGACAGCACCCTCGACGGTACGTTTGACCTGCGGGATATAGGCTGCAATCTCACGCTCGACACCCAGCACGCCATCGATGACCGCCACGATGCCATCTTCCTCGTCGGCCTTCACAAAGGCAGCGACCTCGGGCAGCTCGTCAGGCAGGTCATCGCCATAGCGCGACGGCACGCAGCCGCACATGACGATGGGACAAGAACGAACGCCGTCCTGAACCTCGTTGGCGAGCTCGAGCGTGGTCTCGATGCTCTCGGACGTTGCGGAGGCGAGGAACGAGCAAGTATTGACGATGGCGATATCGGCATCCTGCGGGTCGAATGCCTCCTCGTAGCCCGCGGCGGTCAAAAGAGAACGCATGCGGTCGGTGTCAACCTCGTTCTTAGCGCACCCGAGGGTGATGTAGAGCACGGAGCCCAACGGTGTATCCATGTTGGAGAGCGGTCCTTTCGATTGATATTAGCGGTAGTTGGTGAACTGCAGCGGCTGGCCGTAGTCCTGGTCGCGCAGGAACTGAATCACGGTCTGCAACGCGTCCTTCGAAGCAGAGGAAACACGCAGTTTGTCGGCCTCGATGGTCACCTTGACCTTGAGCTTTTGATCCTTGATGTCCTTGTTGATCTTCTTGGCGGTCGCCTGGTCGATACCCTCGACGATATGGCCGAGCACGCGCACGGTGCCACCCGATGCCGCCTGCGGAGCATCCCACGAGACAGCCTTGAGGTCGATGCCGCGCTTGATGAGCTTGGAGCTCAGCACGTCAACAATCTGTTTGGAGACAAAGTCGGCCGGGGCGTTGATCGTAAAGAGCTTGTCGCCCTTCGAAAGCTCGATCGTGGCGCCGGAATCCTTAAGGTCATAGCGCTGGGAAATCTCGCGCGTGGTCTGCTGGAAGGCGTTGTCGACCTCTTGCATGTTGACCTCGGACACGACGTCGAAGCTGGAATCTTTAGCCATGATGTTTCCTTTCGCGTACGAGCGGCCTAGTAGCTATCGTACGAATTGTCGGTAGAATCGGTGGGTGTCTGACCGTCAGTTGCGGTATCGGCGCCATCCGTGGACTGGGCATCGGTACCGTCGGTGGCATCGGTACCATCGGTGGTGTCGGTACCATCAGAACTTTCACCATTCTCGGAATCAGACGTCTCCTTCTTGGGAACGGTGATCGTCACACGCGCCACGCCCGAGGTCTTGGTATCGTAACGAACCTTTTCACCGTTCTTGGTAACGGTGACATCGGAAGGCTTGGACGTGGTGATCTCGATCGAAGACTCGGGCGTGTACTCCTGCTCAAAGGGGCCAGTCGCCTGGGCGCCATAGACCGACTTGCCGTCAACCTTGACCTCAATCCACGCGGTCTTTCCCTTGGCAACGGAGACTTTGACCTTCGTGACCTCGTTCTCTTCCTTCTTGGCCGTCGTCTTGGTAGCGTCCGAATCAGTCGACTCATCCGTCGCCTCATCGGTGTCATCGTCCTCGTCGACCGTTTCGGTCTTCTTAGAAGACTTCTTGGTCGTCATCTTGGTAGCAGTGGGCGTCTCGGGCGTGTTCTCGGGCGCCGAAGATGCGCAGCCACGTAGAAGCACCACGATGAGCACAATCAACAGCAGCACAACGGCACCGATGCCGGCGTAGACGATACGCGGATCGAGCCCGTTGTTTTGAGGAGTACGTGATCCGCCGCGTCCACGACCGGAACTGCTGCGGCCGCTTCCCTGAGGCATACGACCGCGATTGCTATCGGAACGGCCGCGATAGCCGCCCTGGCCCTGAAGGCTGCGCTGACCCGAGCGGGGCGCAAGTTCACCGCGGCCTTGATAGCCACGCTGGACCGAACGCGGAGCCGAAGAGCGCTGGCCATACGGCTGTGATTGAGAGCGAAGACGCGGCGTCACCTGCGTGGTATCGGCATCCGAATAGCCACCGCGAGAGCGTCCCATAGAGGCACCACGGTAACCGCGATCGGAATAGCCGCCGTCGCCGTAGCCGGCACGAGGGTCACGCGCCACGCCGCGGGCAGCGGGAAGTGCACGGTCCTCGGGCATCGGCGTACTGCGGAACCGGTCACGCTGTGAGCGAATCTCCTCGCCCGAACCCGTCTCAGTAATATAACCGGCCTGCTGAGGACGCTGTCCATAGCGGGTTGAACGACCGCCTGAACCATCAGGAAGCGCCCGTTATCGACCGAGGAACGCGAATTGACGTAGCCGGCGGCGTCCTGAAAACGACCGCCCTGCTGCGACGTCTCGCGTTCGTATGCCATCAGGTCGTCAAAGTAGGCATTGACGACCTCGCGCGGATTGAGGCCCAAAAAGCGAGCATAGCTCGAAATCATGCCCTGCGCATAGCCGCGCGGCGGCATCGAAGCAAAGTTACCGGTCTCGAAAAACTCGATGATCTGCGGCCTGATTTTGATGGTGTTGGCGACCTGCTGAATGGAAAGGCCCATCCGGCGACGCTGCTCGAGCAGCATGTCACCAAAGCGTGCAGCCATCAGAATCCTCCAAACTCACGATCTTCACGTGCCATCTCGGCGTCGACAGATTCCAGCGCGGCAAGCCCCTCCTCGTCCAACAGGACCTCACGCGGCTTGGAACCGTCGGGCGGGCCGACGACACCCTTTTCTTCCAGCATGTCCATAATACGCCCGGCACGCGCATAGCCAACCTTCAGACGACGTTGCAGGCCAGATGTGGAGCCAAGCTGCGATTCCACCACAATATGGGCGGCTTCCCAAATGAGCGGATCATCGTCTTGCGGCTCGGCTACTCCGGTGCGGACAATACCGCCGCCACCCGCCATGGACATGGAAGCGGGCGCCACGGCAGACAGAATCTCCTCGTGGTAGTCGGGCTCGCTCTGCGACTTGACGAACTCGACAATCTCGTTGATTTCGTCATCCGAGACAAAGCAGCCTGGATACGGCGAGGCTTGCCCCAGTCGACCTTGGAGAACAGCATGTCGCCCAAACCGGTGAGCTTTTCGGCACCCATCTGGTCAATAATGACGCGCGAGTCGATGCCCGTGGCGACGTTAAAGGCGATGCGGTTGGTGATGTTGGCCTTGATGAGGCCCGTCACCACGTTGGAGCTGGGGCGCTGCGTAGCCACGATAAGGTGTATACCGGCGGCACGGCCCAGCTGGGCGATACGAACGATCGAGGCCTCGACATCCTTGCCGGCGACCATCATCAGGTCCGAAAGCTCGTCGATGATAATGACAGATAGGGCATCTTTTGGGGCGGGTTGTCGTAATGCTCAAACTCGCCGGCGGCCTGCTTTTCGTTGTAGGTCGAGATCTTACGCACGTTGAGACGCTCGAAGACCTTCAGACGACGCTCCATCTCGGACACGGCCCATTGCAGAGCGCTCGCGGCCTGCTTGGGCTCGGTCACCACGGGCACATAGAGATGCGGCAAACCGTTATAGCCCGCAAGCTCGACGCGCTTGGGGTCGACCATGATCAGGCGAACGTCCTCGGGAAGGGCTCGCATGAGCAGGGTCGTGATGATGGAATTGATCATCACCGACTTACCAGAACCGGTCGTGCCGGCGATCAGCAGGTGGGGCATCTTGGCGAGGTCAGCGACGACCGGCGTGCCCTCGGCATCTCGACCGATGGCCAGCTCGAGCGGACCGCCCTTCACATAGGGAAGCACGTCGCCCAGGTTGACGTTCTGGCGCTTGCGATTGGGAATCTCGATACCCACAAGCGAGGTACCGGGGATCGGGGCAAAGATGCGCACCGACTGAGCAGCGAGCGAAAGCGCGATATCGTCCTCGAGCTCGAAATCTTGCTCACGCGCTCGCCCTCGCCAGGTTGCAGCTTAAAGGTCGTCACCGTGGGGCCGGCGATCCAGCCGACCACGCGGGCACTGCGGCCAAACTCAAGCAAGGTGGATTGCAGTGACTCGGCAGTCTGTTCCAGCTCCTTGTCAGATGACGCGGAGGACGCCGACTGCGGGTTGGCGTGCAGGATCTCGAGCGGCGGAAGCTTGAGGCCGTCCTCTTCTTCGCCCTCGTTATCCGCGGGGGCATTGACCGCTCCCCCATCGCTAGGAGTAGGCGCCTCGGCAGCGCCCGCGACAGCCGTATCGGCAACCTTGGGATGCTTCAAGAAGTCGGGAATCTGAGGTGTTGCCGAGACAGGACTCACGGCAAACGGCGGCTCGGACTCGTCGATCTTATCGGGGTCGTCTTCCATCGAAAGCTGGCCGGTTACCTGTTCGCGCTTAGCATGGCGACGCGGCAGCAAAGTTGTCTTTGCGGTCTCAATCGGAGCCTCGTCGTCCTCGTCATCGCCCTCGGTGAGCTCAATCTCGCTATCGGACCAAGACGGGTCGGGCTCACTCGTATTGAGCTTGGGAACCGTCTTGCCCTTCTTGGCATGACGGCGCGGCAGCAGCGTGGTCTTGGCCCGCTCGGCTTCAACCGACTCGGATACGTCGACAAACGGGTCATCGTCCTCGTCGTCATCCAAAACCGGGTCGACATCGCCACCCATGACCGTGGTCACCGCGGCGTCAGTCCCCTTCTGGCGCAAAATGCTCAGGTGCGGACGAGCGACGCCGGGAACAGACAGGGCCTCTTCATCGCCCCACGGGCTCGCATTGACATCGGCACGTCGACGCTCGGCAAAATCGGCAGCGCGATCGCGTGCGGAGCGCAAAACGCCACCCACCGAAAAGCGATAATGACCAAACCAACGACGACAAGCCCCAGCAAGACAACCATGGCGATAGGTTTACCCAAGGCGTTTTGCAAGGCACTTGCGATAAAGGCGCCAATGTAGCCGCCCGACACGGAAAGGTTCTGCGGCGTAAACATAAGGTCGCACGAATCGCTCGTGCCCGGCACCATCAGCGAAAGAATGGAGACGACGGCGATAAAGACCAAGGCGCCGCCCGCAACAGAGCGCACGTTGAGCGGCGAGTCCTCACCCAAAAAGAGCGTGGCGGCAAACAGCAAGATGACGATCGGCAGCACGTAGCGCCCAGACCAAAGCCAGGTGGTAGAAACCGGCAACCGCAGCCGTCACGGGCGCTGTTGCCGGAGAGATCACGGCAATGAAGGACGCGATCGCCAAAACGGCGATGACCACACCGGCGATATCGCGATTGGCCGAAGGCTCGACCAGGGGCTCAAACTCATCAAACTCGGACTCGTGGCCCTTATTGGCACGCAGATGGGAACCGGCACCCTTAGCAGATGCCGGTTGGTTATTGGCCTTATTGCCTTTGGCGTTTTGTGCAGATCCGCGCGCCAAACTAAACCTCCATGACGACCGGGATGATCATCGGACGGGTGCGCGTACGGCTCCAGATAAAGTTAGAGAGCGAATCGCGCACGGCCTTGCGAATGGCATCGGAACCGCTGCTGGTAAAGCTAAACTTACCCTTCTCGATCGTCTTCATAATGGACGCGGAGGCATCCTCGGAGAACTGGTCGTCGATGGCAAACGAGACGCCGCGGCCCGAGAACTCGATGGCCTCGATCTTCTTGTGTTTGAGGGAGACGATGGCAACGGCCGTGACCATACCGTCGTTGGCGAGCTTCTGGCGATCGCGCAGGACGATGGGGTCGGTATCGCCGATACGCAGGCCGTCGACGTAAACGACACCGGACTCGACGGGCGTACCGCGCTTGACGATACCACCGCGCATCTCGAGCGTGTCGCCGTTATCGAGGATAAAGATATGATCGTCCTTGATGCCCATCTTGCGGGCCAGCTGCGCATGGGCGCGCAGATGCACGGCCTCACCGTGAACCGGCATAAAGTACGTGGGCTTGGCCATGGCCATCAGGAGCTTGAGCTCCTCCTGGCTACCGTGACCCGAGACGTGGACGAGAGCGCGGTTCTTATCCCACACGTCGCAGCCGAGCTTGGCCAGGCTGTTGACGACCTGCTGGACGGCCTTCTCGTTGCCAGGAACAGGAGTTGCCGAAAGGATAACGGTATCGCCCTCGTGGATGGAGAGCGTCTTGTGCTCGCCATTGGCCATGCGGGACAGGGCCGACAGCGGCTCGCCCTGCGAACCGGTGCACATGACGACAATCTTATCGTCGGGCAGGTTATCGATATCGAAGGCATCGATGATATCGGCGTCATCGATGTTGAGGTAGCCCAGCTCACGCGCCACGCGGGTGTTCGTGAGCATGGAGCGACCGGTCACAACGACCTTACGGCCGCACTTGCGGGCGGCATCGCAGATCTGCTGCAGACGATGGATGTGGCTCGAGAACGACGCGACGAACACGCGACCCGGGGCGTTCTTGATGGCGTGCAACAGGTTGGGACCAACCTCGGCCTCGGACTTGGTAAAGCCGGGAACCGTGGCATTGGTGGAGTCGGAAAGCAGCAGGTCGATGCCCTGCTTGGCAAAGCGGCTGATAGCGGCATAGTCGGGCGTAACGCCATCGATGGGCGTCTGGTCGAGCTTAAAGTCGCCGGTGTGCATAACGGTGCCCTGATTGGTGCGGATGAACACGCCCAGAGCGCCGGGGATGGAGTGCGTCATCGAGAAGAAGTCGAGCGAGATGCCGCCGAGGTTGACATGGCTGCCGCCCTTGACCTCGCGGAACTTGGGTGCGCGGATGCGGAACTCAGAAAGCTTGCCCTCGATAAAGCCAAGCGTCAGCTTGCTCGAGAAGATGGGCACCTTGTTGTTGAGGTCCTGCAGCAGGTACGGAAGCGAACCGGTGTGGTCCTCGTGGCCGTGAGTAACGATGATACCGCGGAGCTTCTCCTCGTTCTCCAGAACATAGGTGTAGTCGGGAAGCACCAGGTCGATACCGGGCTGGGAGTCATCCGGGAACATAAGACCGGCGTCGACGAGCACCATGTCGTCGCCGCACTCGAAGACCGTCATGTTCTTGCCGATGCCATCAAGGCCGCCGAGCGGGATGATCTTCAAGGGAGATGATTTTTTAGCTGCCATAGGTTAGTGTGGTTTCCTTTCTTCGAAACGGGTCTGGAACAACCGACGGGGCGCTTCTGGCAAACCGACCGTCGGGAACGTACAAACATGCATCGCAGAGTCGATGCAATAACTACAGTATGATACCCATTTGCACAACAACAGACCACCCATGCATCAAAGCCCCATCTGAACTGGTCTATCCCGCCGGTTTCCCGTGGGGCGGGCACTGATGAAGTTTCCTGCTCTACAGTCCTGCTCACGACGGAGGCCACATTAAGTGGCCTCCTGTTCGTGCGGAACTCGCGATAAACTTCATCAGTCGCCCCACGGGAAACCGGCCAATAAGGGACAGGTTAATTTTGGTCGATTTTATCTGGGAAATGCTGCAGCGTCTATCTACAAATCCGAAATCTGACTACTGAATAGACTGTCTAACTAAATTGCGAGCGGCACTAACCAGTCCTTTTGCTTGCGCCCGGGAGGGCCGCATATGAAGTTTATCGCGAGTTCCGCACGCAAAGGAAAGCACTTAATGTGCTTTCCGTCTTGCGCAGGACTGTAGAGCAGGAAATTTCATATGCGG
>ENA-OQDW01000177-OQDW01000177.1-human-gut-metagenome-genome-assembly--contig:-NODE-177-length-25999-cov-3.306934_pt1 | contig 25999 bp, 37 predicted proteins | sample MGYA00242784_ERZ504613 | MGnify/ENA primary metagenome ERZ504613 (study PRJEB26092, sample SAMD00036330) | human gut metagenome | host: Homo sapiens | study: EMG produced TPA metagenomics assembly of...
TTATTTTTTTTGTAGATCACAAGGAGTCCTTTGAGCAGAAGGTCCTCATCCAGAATGATTTCTTTCTTACAATGAGAAATGATCTTTTTTGCAAGACCGCCTGTTGCGATCACGGTTGTTTTCTCACCAAGCTCTTCTTCCACCCGGTCTATGATCCCGTCGATGGCTGCTGCGTTGCTGTAGAGCACGCCGCTTTTCATGCATTCGATGGTATTGCGCCCGATCACATGCTTCGGGGCATCGATGCTGATCCGCTGAGCTGGGATGCTCTGGCTGTCAGTGCATCCAGGGATATTCCGATGCCAGGAAGGATCATTCCGCCAATGTATTGCTTTTTGCTGTTGACAACCGAAACTGTAGTGGCGGTTCCCATATCGATCACAATAAACGGAACCGGATATTCATTTAATCCTGCCACAGCGTCTGCCACAAGATCCGCGCCCAGCTGTCCGGGGTTGTCCATCATGATGTTCAGACCTGTTTTTACTCCTGGTCCCAGGACCATGACTTCTTTTTTGAGGATCTTTTCTGCTGCCAGCCTGGCAATGTTGGTGATCTGCGGGACTACAGATGAAATGATACAGCCTTCTATGTCTGCCTTTTTGATGTGGTAGATTTCCAGTAAGGTTTTCAGGTCTACGGCATATTCCAGTTCTGTTTTTGTTCTTACGGTAGCAAGTCTCTCGATGAAGTATGTTTTTGATCATCGATGCAGCCCACGACTATGTTGGTATTTCCAATATCAATTGCTAATATCATAATTTTATTTTCCCCGTCTTTATGCTTTTGTCTTCTTACAACTGATCTGTGCAGATGGGATCAGATGTGCCTTGGAAAGTGCAGCTCCCACTGCTCCTGTGATCACTGTGGAGGAAATCATTTCGCATACTGCGTTGATCCCTACCATAAGACAGCAGCCGATGATGATGTTATGACCGCCCATCAGATTTTTTACATAATCGGTATTTCCGAACAGTCCTACAAGTGCTGCCATGAAGAACAGTGTATTCAGGAATGCGGAAAAGAATCCGGTTACTGCACATGCCACATAGGTATTGCTGACCTTTCGCATGCCTTTAAAAATATATCCGAGGCAGATACCGTCCAGAAGACGTGGGATGAAGCGCTGGATAAAGGCAAATACCGGATTGATACCGAAAAGCACAACTCCCATTGCACTGGAGCCGCCTACTCCGATGCACTGGAGAAAGCTGGTCAGGCCGAAGATCGCACCTGCCACGGCTCCTCCTACAGGTCCAAGGACGACTGCACTGATGGCTACCGGGATCACGTTAAAGGAAATGGCCAGTGGCCCGATGTTCAGATATCCCAGTGGTGTGTAGGCCATCAGCAGAAGGATCGCTGCCATCAGGCCGAGTAATGTAAGCTGCGCTGTTGTAAATCTGTTGTTTTTCATTTCTTCTCCTCCTTGTTACCGTTCCGCTCTGTGAATATTTCCGGAAATACAGCATTTCCCGGCGTTTTCTGCGGATACAATACGGTGATGGAAAGCGGTGATCTTTTTGTTCCGCTTTTCGTTGTTAAAACCGGCTCTCTGACCGGCTCTGTAGCTATGCTTCTGCCTTTGTGGTAAGCAGAAGGATCTTATCCAGGATCTTTAACGCTGCATCCTCCTTGCTCATAAGCGGGAGTGACACTTCTTCGTCCTGTGTGATCAGAGTCAGGACATTGGTATCTCCCTGGAATCCGGCGCCTTCTACCTTCAGGTTGTTGGCTGCCACCATATCCAGGTTTTTCTTCTCAAGCTTGGCTCTGGAATTGCGGAGCATGTCTCTGGTCTCCATGGAAAATCCGCAGAGGAACTGGCCCTGCTTTTTGTGCTGGCCCAGATATTTCAGAATGTCGTCTGTCCTCTCGAGCTCTATGGAAGCCTGATCGTCTTTTTTCTTAACCTTGTCTTCGCTGACCTGCTTCGGACGGTAGTCTGCCACTGCGGCAGCCTTGATGATGATGTCCTGTTCATCACTTAAGCCGGTGACTGCCTCGAACATATCTCTGGCAGATGTCACAGGTACGACCTTCACAAAAAGGGGCGGCTCAATGGCAGTAGGTCCGCTTACCAGCGTAACCTCCGCTCCTCTGAGCATGGCCATTTTTGCAATGGCGTATCCCATCTTTCCGGATGAATGGTTGGTGAGACAGCGGACCGGGTCGATGGCCTCCTGGGTAGGTCCGGCCGTTACCAGGAGCTTTTTGCCGGCAAGGTCTTTCTGGAAGGCGGCTTCCTTCAGGATATATTCCAGAAGGGTTTCCGGCTCCGGCATTTTTCCGGCTCCGGTGTCTCCGCATGCCAGGTAGCCGCTGGCCGGTGTGATCACCTCATATCCGTAGTTTTTCAGCTTCCGGATATTGTCCTGTACCACGGGATTCTCATACATGGCAGTATTCATGGCCGGTGAAAGAATTTTCTGACATCTGCAGGCCATTACCGTAGTGGTGAGCATATCATCCGCAAGGCCATTAGCCAGCTTTCCGATCACGTTTGCACTGGCTGGTGCGATCATCACAACATCTGCCTTCTTGGCAATGGATACGTGCTCTACCTGGAACTGAAAGTTCCGGTCAAAGGTATCCACCAGGCATTTATTCCCGGTCAGTGTTTCAAATGTGATCGGATTGATAAAGTTCGTTGCATTCTCTGTCATCAGTACATGAACATCTGCATGAAGCTTATGTAATGCACTTGCCAGATATGCGATCTTGTACGCAGCAATACTTCCTGTGATGCCAAGAAGCACTGTTTTCCCTTTCAGCATCCTTCTCCCTCCTGTCAGTCAACCATACGGATACTCTCGATCACCGGCTGCTGATCCTTTGCAATAGTTCCGTTGCCGTCTGTCGGTTTGGCATCCTTGCAGATCTGATCTACAATGTCCATCCCGGAGGTCACGTGTCCGAATGCAGCATAGTCGCCATCCAGATGTGTGGAATCGGACTGTACGATAAAGAACTGAGAGCTTGCGCTGTCCGGATCTGTGCTGCGGGCCATGGAAATGGTTCCTCTTACATGAGAAATATCGTTTTTCACTCCATTGCTGGAAAATTCGCCCTTGATGGTATCCTCTGCTCCGCCGGTTCCGTCTCCGTTTGGATCTCCGCCCTGGATCATAAATCCGTCAATGATCCGGTGGAAGGTCAGACCGTCATAAAAATTGTCCTGTACCAGCTTTACAAAATTTGTGACTGTGATGGGTGCGGTGTCTGCATCCAGCTCTACATCGATCTCGCCATAATCCTTTACGGTGATGGCAGCATGATGGGTTCCTGTCAGCTGCTGGCTGGTATCGATCACAGTTGTTCCTGCCATTTGTGCATCCTCGGAACCATCGGAAAATTCTCCGTCTGCGCTGTCTGTATCCTCTGTACTGTCTGCGGAGTTGTCTGCAGAAGCTTCGGTTTCATGTGAGGTGTCCTCTGCATCACCGGAAGTCTCCTGATCATCGGCGCTTTCTTCATGGTCTGAAAAGCCTGCCGCCTCAGCCTCCTCTTCGGATACTGCATTGGCTGCTGTCTCTTCATCTACGCCTGTCTGTCCTTCTGAGGTTTCTTCCTCCAGAGATTCTTCCTTCTGGTCTGCTTTGTCAGAAGTACTGTCTGTGCTTCCGCACCCGGAAAGCATTCCTGCGGTAAGAGCTGTCGCAAATAATACGGCTAAAACCTTACGTTTCATATTTATAAGTCCTCCTTATCAGATCCCGAAAACGCCTGTTCCGGCATTTTCAGGTGAGCTTTTCACTCTCCCCCTGTAAGCTTTTCTCAGTTTAACATCATCTTTTCATAAAGTCAACTTTGCACGGAACCAGGTGCAGGATTCCCTTTGTTTTGCCTTGTATCTCTTCCGGTTCTCTGCTAAAATCATGTATGGAGCTTATTATGGGCTCCGTACATATAAGAAAGTGAGGAATCAACATGGAAAAGATCACAAGTTTTACCATTGACCATATCAAGCTTCAGCCTGGCGTATACGTTTCACGTAAGGATCCGGTTGGAGATCAGGTGATCACTACCTTCGATATCCGTATGACTTCTCCCAATGAGGAGCCTGTTATGAACACAGCCGAGCTTCACACCATGGAGCATCTGGCAGCTACCTTCCTGCGGAACCATAAGGAGTTTGGCCCGAAGGTCATTTACTGGGGTCCTATGGGCTGCCGTACCGGAAATTATCTTCTTCTTAACGGGGATTATGAATCCAGAGATATCGTTCCGCTGATGATCGAGATGTTTGAATTTATCCGCGATTTTGAGGGTGAGATCCCGGGAGCTTCTCCCAAGGACTGCGGAAATTATCTGGATATGAACCTTGGCATGGCAAAATATCTGGCAAAGAAATTCCTGAACGAGGTTCTCTACGATATCAAACCGGACCGTCTTGTTTATCCAGAATGATCTGCGGGTACGATCCGCTGGTATGATCCTTGTGTTCTGAACGGACTATATGCCGAAACAAAAAAACAGGCTGCCTGTATCGATGTATTTCATCGGATACAGCTGCCTGTTTTTATTATATCAAGGAGATATCTGCAATTGAAGCAGGATCAGGATTTCCCTGATCTGGTCAAAGCCTGTAGTCTGTGCTCTACTGTGCTGCTTCTGCGGTAGTATCTTCTGCGGTAGTATCTGCCGCCACTGCTCCTACCGGCGGTGTTGTGCTGACATAGTCACCGGATGCGTAGCAGGTCTGTCCATTATAATCCACACGGATCCATCCATTGTCACAGACACCGGTACACTTCAGGGATTCTCCGGAAAGGACACCTGCCACAAACTCTGCCTCTGCATTGGCGTCAGAACGTAAATTCACACCCTCCACTGCATAGTAGGTGGCATCCTGAGCCTGTACGTTGATGCCGCTTGGGGTCTGCTCCGTAGCTGCTGTCTGTGCTGAGGGATCTGCTGCCCCGGCTGTGGTGGAATCTGCCGCTGCTGCTCCGTCTGCTGTGGAATCTGCTGCTGCCTCCGGTGTAGGTGTTGCAGTTGCCTTCGGCTTCTCTGTGGGCTCCGGCGTCGGTGTGGAATCTACTACTGTTACCACTGCATCGGTTCCTTCCTCATATCCACAGCCCTGTGCAAGGAAAGCCGCGCCTATTATCAAAGCCATAATACATTTTTTCTTCATTTTATCTGATTCCTCCTTATACGCCGGTAAAAAATTCTCTGCGTCCAATATACACGATTCTGCAATATTATGCAAGTCCTGGCCGGTTCTTTCACATATTTACCGGCTCAAAAAGCACCCGGACAGTTCCGCCGCAGATCATCCCCAGATCTCCTGCCCCCTGTCCCAGCTCGTAAACCTTTGTTTCCGTATTTCGGATATTTACTGCGTGTTTTCCGGCTTCAAACTCCACTTTCCCGCCGCCGATGCTTCCTGCCGTGCTTCCGTCCCGGAATACGAACATCTTGCTCCCGGTTCCTCTTGGTGAGGAGCCCTTCTTCTCGATGATCGTAACCATGGTTCCGGTGTCCTGCGGCGTACTGCTGCCTCCACCTCCTCATCACAGTAGGTGCGGAAATGCCGGTTCTTTTCCTGCACGATCTCTGCCATGATGCTCACGGCGATCTCCGCCGGCATCTGTCCTCCGATGGGAAGTCCGATGGGGGCATGGATCTGATCCAGCTGTTCCTCCGTAAAGCCCTCTTTCAGGAGCTTTTCCCTGGTGATCCGCACCTTTGTCCTGCTTCCGATCATTCCGAAATATGCAAAGGGTCTCTTAAGGATCGCTCTTGCACAGGCGGAATCTCCCAGATGGCCTCGTGTCACCACTACATAGTAGGCATTTTCATAGGGAGGGATCCTGTCGGACAGGGTATCAAACTCTCCAAAGATCCTCTCATCTGCCATGGGAAATCTTTCATCCGTCACAAATTCCTCCCGATCATCCATGACTGTTACATGAAAGCCCAGCATCCTGCCGATCTCTGCTACCGGAAGAGAAACATGGCCGCCACCCAGTATGATCAGCCTGGGATTCTTCTCGTAGGTTTCCACAAATATCTCCCGGTCTCCGTTTTTCACAACGCCGGTTTCCACAGCTGCTTCCACGGAAGCTTTCAGGAATTCTTCTGCTTCTTTATTTCTTTCTGCTCTCTTCGGATAAAAAAAGCTGCTTTCTTCCAAAAGATATTTCAGCCCGGCATCCTCTCCGTTCAGGAGGATTCCTGTTTTTACACGCCCTCTTTTTCTACCACATCATATATTGTCTGATACATTCTCTGTGTCCTTTCTGTCCGTCTTTCGCTGTTTATTCCGCGGCAAGCTCCTTTACCGCCCCGGCAGCAGTGTCCACCTCTTCTTCCGTATTAAAATAAGAAAAGCTAAAGCGGACAGCTCCTGTTTTTTCGGTTCCCAGTGCTTTGTGCATCAGCGGTGCACAGTGGCCGCCGGCTCTTACACTGATCCCGTACTCTTCATCAAGGATCATGGCCACCTCTGCCGAATCCATCTCTGCAATATTCAGAGTCACCACAGGGGAGCGTTCTTCCCTGGAAAAATCTCCGTACAGGGTAACTCCCGGAATTTCCTTTACCTGGTCATAAAAACGCCACATCAGCTGCTGCTCTCTTTTTCGGATCTGTTCTGTTCCAATTTCGGTAATCCAGCTGATGCTGCGCCAAGACCTGCGATCCCGTGGCTGTTCAGGGTGCCTGCCTCCAGTGTCTCCGGCATATCCTGCGGATGCTCTCTCTGAAAGGTGAGGACGCCGCTTCCGCCTACCTTCAGAGGCTCCACAGATACCCCCGGCCGAACGCAGATGGCGCCTGTGCCCTGGGGTCCCATAAGGCCCTTATGTCCGGAAAAGCAAAGAATATCTATATGATCTTTTTTCATGGAAATCGGAAATACTCCTGCTGTCTGGGCAGCATCCACAATAAAAAGCTTCTGGTGCTTCTGTGCGATCGCACCGATGGCATGGATATCATTGAGATTTCCTGTCAGATTGGAAGCGTGGGTACAGACGATCACCTTCGTCTCCGGACGGATGGCTGCTTCAAGCTCCGTAAGGGAGATCCGTCCCTTGCGGTCTGCCGGCAGGATCGTAAGCTTCATGCCTTTTTTTTCCAGGCGGTACAGCGGACGGAGCACACTGTTGTGATCCATCTCCGTACAGATCGCATGGATAGTTCCCTCCTCTGGATGAAGTGTTCCCTGCAGGGCGATATTGAGCGCTTCCGTGTCATTGGATGTAAAGGCCACACATTCCGGTCCCCATACGTCAAACATCTCCGCGATCTGGCATCTTGTATTGAAAATAAGCCTTGAGCTGCCATGCTTCGCTGCTGCTGCCCCTTCCGCTGTTTCCTGCATGCTGCATGGCTTCCACCACAGCACGTAGCACACAGTCCGGCTTATGAAAGCTTGTAGCCGCGTTATCCAGATAAATCATTTCATCCTCCTTGTGATTTTTATCAAATACCTTTATAATAAACTCTGGCTTTATTTTATACTATCCGAGGAGGTTTTCCAATGAAAAAAACATCTTTTTTCAACAGTCTGCCATTTAAGCTGCTGGTCGCTGTGATCCTGGGGATCATAGCCGGGCTTATCCTGAACCGGTACAGCACCAACGGAATCTCTATGGCAGTTCTTAATATCACAGTTACTATCAAGTACATTCTGGGCCAGCTCATTACCTTCTGCGTGCCGCTGATCGTGCTGGGATTTATCGCTCCGTCCATTACCAGGCTTGGCAAAAATGCTTCGCTGATGCTGGGTGTTGCGGTTGTCCTCGCTTACGGCTCCTCTGTTGGCGCAGCGCTTTTTTCCACAGCCTCTGGCTTTCTCATCATTCCACATCTGTCCATCCATTCCTATGCTGCAGGACTGAAGCGGCTGCCGGAGGTGATCTTTGAGCTGGAGATCCCGCAGATCATGTCCGTTATGAGTGCTCTTGTTTTTGCAATGATGCTGGGACTTGCCGCCACCTGGACAAAGGCGAAGCTGATCACTGGGCTCCTGGATGAATTTCAGAAAATCGTTCTTTCTCTGGTGGCTCGGATCATCATCCCCATTCTTCCGTTATTTATCGGCACTACCTTCTGCGGCCTTGCTACGAGGGAACCATTACCAGACAGCTGCCTGTTTTTCTGAAGATCATCGTACTGGTCCTGGCCGGACATTTTATCTGGATGGCGCTTCTTTACATCCTTGCAGGAATCTATTCCGGAGAAAATCCTCTGGAGGTTGTCCGCCATTATGGTCCTGCCTATCTGACTGCCGTAGGGACCATGTCATCTGCAGCCACACTGGCCGTTGCACTGCAGTGTGCCTCCAAGGCAAAACCACTCCGTAAGGATCTGGTCAGCTTCGGGATCCCTCTGTTTGCAAACATCCATCTCTGTGGCTCCGTCCTGACAGAGGTTTTCTTCTGTATGGCGATTTCGAAGATCCTGTACGGCTCCGTTCCCACGCCGGGTACCATGGTTCTGTTCTGCCTTCTTCTGGGTATCTTTGCCATCGGAGCTCCCGGTGTTCCCGGAGGAACCGTCATGGCATCCCTTGGCATCATCACCGGAATACTGAAATTCGACAGCTCCGGCACTGCACTGATGCTTACCATCTTTGCACTGCAGGACAGCTTCGGTACCGCATGCAACGTGACCGGCGACGGTGCACTGACACTGATGCTTACCGGCTATGCAAAGCGTCATCATATTGAGGAGCAGCAGCTTGATGTGGAATTTTAAGTTCGGAGCTAAGTCAGACGGATATTTGCGATCCGATCCGCTTCGCTGCTTGCTCATAACCGGATATCAAGCGAATATCAACCAGATATCAAAAATGCCGCAGGCTTCAAAATGGCTCTGCGGCATTTCTGTGTATTTCTATTTGTTTCTGTCTGTTTCTGTAAGTTTCTATTGTTTCTATATGCTTTTGTTGTTTCTATATGTTTTTCTGTTTACGGGCGGATCACTTTTCCTGCTTTTGTGAGCTTTTCCGCTATGGTATACATATTTGTTACGGTTCCCACTGCCGGTTCCTTCAGTCCGTAGAAGTTCACGCAGGTTCCGCAGGTCAGGATCTCTGTTCCCTGCTCCTGTAAGGTCTTAAGGTCTTCGATACATGGTGAATCCTGTGCGGTAAGTCTGGCTCCGCCATTATAAAACAGCATAACTGACGGCGGTGTCTCCAGCTGTGTCAGCGCATACACAAATCCCTTGATCAGGATCCCGCCAAGCTCCGGATCTCCATCTCCCATCTTATCGGAAGTGATGGCAACGGTATAATCTCCCTGCGGAACAGCCGGTGTGCAGACGATCTCAGGCTCTGCCTGACTTCTTGCAGCAGGATCAGATTTTACTGTCATATTGATCTCGTAACCACCTTCTGTTTTTCTGGATACGAAGCTGCATCCGGTACTTCCGGCAAGTCTGCTCAAATTGTTTACTGCTGTTTCATTATCTACCAGGATCAAGATCTCGTCTCCCTGCTCTGCCTTGTCAAGGATCTTCTTGGTCATCACAACCGGGATCGGACACTGTTTCCCCATTGCATCTACTGTGTGCTTCATACGTACTTCTCCTGTATTCTGTGATTTTTTTATAATTGCTGTTTTATTATTGCTGTTTTATTATAATTACTGTTTTATCATTATTGCTTTTTCGCAGTTCTCTTTTCTTTGATCTTTTATTTCTGCTCCAGCTCATGGGCCTGTTTGAAGATCTCACAGGCGCCTGTGTTTACACATCTTTCATGTGCGCAGTCCATAAAGGTCAGCTTCCTGCTGCTGTCCTCCTGCCGTGTATACTCACAGCAGACGGTTTCGCCCCCGTTCATGGTACGGCAGAAACCGGATATAAATTCCTCTTCGATCTCCATTCCTATCCCTCCGTCGGATTCTCAGTAATCTGGGCAGGTGTGATCTCCTCCAGCATTCCTGTTTCATTGTAGGCTTCAAACTGTTCCTCGATCTTTCCAAGGATATCTGCATACTGACAGAAGGCCTCCGCAAGCTCATCCCTATGTTCCGGAAGCTTCTTGTAACAGACACGGTGCTCCATGCTTGCCCAGAGATCCATGGTCATCGTCCTCAGCTGGATCTCCACCGGAAAATACTCCATGGTATCCAGATAGTATACCGGAACTGCGATGATCACGTGAAAGCTGCGGTACCCATTAGGCTTTGGATTCTGTATGTAATCCTTCTCCCTGATAAAGATCAGCTCACTCTGCCGCTTCAGCGCATTTACGAGATTATATATATCATCAATAAAGTAGCAGATTACACGGATTCCGGCGATATCCCGGAGATGATCCTTGGCGTTCTGCACACTGTCCGAATGTCCCAGCTTCTCCAGCTTCTTTTCGATGCTCTTCTTGGATTTGATCCGTTCCTGGATATTGTGGATCGGAGATACGGAAGACTTCTGATACAGGCTTCCGTTGAGCACTTCAAGCTTGGCGCGCATGATCTGACATGCGTTCTGGTATGGCTGGATGCAATCGTAATACTGTTCGTTTGTCATGAAAAACCCTCTTTCGCGTTTGCTCAGAATATACTTGTATCTTACCGGACAAATGTGAGCAATCTGTAGTGATTTCCTAAGATTTTCCTGACCATTTTCTTAAAAATCCATAAAGCCTCCGGCATCAGTCTGAAAGCTTATGGATAAAAAGACCACTGCGGAGCTTCGGTTCAAACCAAGTGCTCTTTGGCGGCATAAGCTTACCCTCGTCTGCGATCGTCATCAGCTCCTCCATGGATGTAGGATACATGGCAAAGGCAGCTCCTCCTGTCTCATCTGCAGCTGCTGCCAGATCCTTCAGCCGGTGGTTTCCTCCCATAAAGCGGATCCTCTCATCGGTACGCGGGTCACTGATCCCCAGAACCGGCCCCAGGACCTTATCCTGAAGAATAGATACATCCAGCTGCCCTACGCTGTCTTTACCCGCATAGATATCCGGATATGCCTTCAGATGGAACCATTCTCCGTCTACATACAGCCCGAAGCAGTGTTTCTCCACCGGTTTACATGGAAATCCCGGCATTGCCATCAGCTCAAAATTAAATTTCATGCTTCCGATAAAGGCTTTGGGTTCCATACCCTTGATATCCTTTACGATCCTGTGATACGGAAGGATGGTCAGCTGGTCATACGGAAATACCACCGACAGGAAAAAGTTAAATTCTTCTTTTCCTGTGTAGTCCGGATGCTCCGCTCTTCTCTTCTGTCCAACCTTTACTGCGGAGCTGCTCTGTGGTGGCCATCTGCAATATAGATAGAGGAAATCCCGCCAAAAAGACTATGTATAGTCCGGATCTTTTCTTCCTCATCTACAACCCATACACGATGTGTGATCTCATCATCGGAAGTAAAATCATACACAGGAGCATGTGCATTTTTCCATTCTTCCATAAGAGTAAGAAGCTCTGCCGGATATCTGCACGCCAGAAAAATAGGGCCTGTGTTGGCATCACAGACATCCACATGACGGATGCGGTCCTGCTCCTTATCCTCTCTTGTAAGCTCATGCTTTTTGATCACACCATTCATGTAATCATCAATGGAGCTGACACCTACGATCCCGGTCTGGGATCTTCCCTTACGGATCAGTTCATACAGATAATAGTTCGGTTTCTCATCCTGGATCAGGATCCCTTCTTTCTGGAAACGATCCAGATTTTCCCTTGCCTTCTGATAAACCATCGGATCATAAAGATCAGTTTCTGGATCCAGATCCATCTCTGCACGGTCTATATGGAGAAAAGATTCCGGATTTTTTTCCCCGATCTCTCGCGCTTCCTCTCTGCTGACTACGTCATAGGGAAGTGCAGCCACCTTTTCTGCTTTTTCCGAAGCAGGTCTTACTGCCCGAAATGCCTGAAATAAAGCCATTATGTTTTCCTCTCATTCCTGTCCGGCTATACGCCGGCCCTTCTTAAGATTTCTGCTTAGTTTGCAGAAAAATCATCCTGTCCATTCTAACACATATCAAAATTTCCCGCAAACCTTTATCCGGCCCGTCTTATGCCTTACGTTTGTTCAGCTCCGGCAGTACTGTCGCCAGCATGGTGAAAAAGCATGCACAGCCGCCTACAAGGTTGGAAACCGGTTCCGCCCAGAACACGCCGTCTGTTCCCAGGCCATTCACATGAGGCAGCAGGACCGTCAGCGGCACTACGATCACTACCTTTCGAAACAGGGAGAAAAAGGTGGCCTTTTTTGCCTTTCCCAGTGCCACGAACACGCTTTGTCCGGTAAACTGCAATGCCATAAAGCAGAAGCCGAAAAAGTAAATATGAAGGGAGGGAACTCCCTTTTCCAGAAGCCCGGGATCGCTGTTAAAGATCCGGATAAAAAATTCCGGAAGTAGCTTCAGGATTCCCCAGCCTGCCAGGGTATAGATCACACAGACAGCTGTAATAAATTTAATTGCTTTTTTGACTCTGTCGTATGCTTTTTCTCCATAATTGAAGCTCATGACCGGAGAAGCACCTGTAGTAAGCCCATGGACCGGCATGGTGAAAATGTCACGGACAGAATTTAAAACTGTCATGACACCAACGTAGATATCACCACCCCAGGTCTGGAGTGTGGCATTGCATACCACCTGCACAAGACTGTTTGTAAATGCCATAAAAAAACCGGACATACCCAGCTACGATACTGCCCACTCTTTTCCAGGAGATCCTCATGGCGTTTTTTTTCAGGTTCAGGATCGCCTTTTTTCCTGTAAGGAAGCGTAAGACCCAGATGGCGGAACAGAACTGGGAAATGATAGTAGCCAAAGCCGCTCCCCGGACTCCCATGTGCATTCCAAAGATAAACAGGGGATCCAGAAGAATGTTCAGTACAGCACCGATCAGTATCGTGAGCATCCCTGTGTTTCCAAAGCCCTGGCTGTTGATAAACGGGTTCATTCCCAAAGTAATCATCACAAACAGGGTTCCCAGAAGATAGATCCTTATGTAGTCTGCCGCATAGGAAAAGGTTACATCACTGGCGCCAAAGGCATAGAGGATCGGTCTGTAAAAGATAAGCCAATGGCTGTCAGGATCACTCCTGTGCCGATCAGCATCACAAAGGTGTTTCCCATGAGCATTTCTGCTTCTTCCCGGTTTCCTCTTCCCCTTTCCATGGAGCAAAGCGGTGCTCCTCCATTTCCAAAAAGATAGGTAAATGCGGTGATCAGGGTGATAATAGGAAAACACAGTCCCACTCCTGTCAGTGCAGTGGCTCCGATCTCAGGAATCCTTCCGATATAGATCCGGTCTACAATGTTGTAAAGGAGGTTCAGGATCTGTGCAATGATCATCGGCACAGCCACCTCCATAATGTTACGATAGACATTTCCTGTTGAAAAGTCTGTCTGATGTGTCTGCATTTCTTTACACCTTCCTGCTTTTTTACTATTGTAAATAATACTATATCTGATATGCAAAGTAAATATTTCCCTGTAAGGCTGCTGTGGAAATATCAGACGTTACTGTTTGTTCACTGTAATATCCCGCAAGGTGTTTTTTGTGAGCAAAGATCACAGAAAACCCGAGACATACCGCGCGAATTTATGCGATCAGCATAAATTCTGTACATCGCGAAGCATGTTGCTGAAAACGGAATGGACAGTAACTATCTGATTATCCGTGTATTTATTTCTTGCTATTTTTGTCTAAAAAAGTTATAATAAAGCCATAAAAACGGTAATGATTCCACGTAAAATCGGTCAAAAAACCACATCACTGGGAATCTGTTCCGCATGGAGGTATTTTTATGGATAATAATTATAAGGGCATGGCTGTAGGTGTTTTTGAGCTTGATAACCTGGTTGCCTGTTTTGTTGCTCTTGATGCTGCTTCCAAAGCAGCCAATGTCAGGATCCAAAGTGTTGAGCGTAACCGTCTGAAGAGTGGCGCCTGTGTCAAGATGCGTGGTTCTGTTTCTGACGTTAATGCAGCTATGGAGGTTGCGCTGGAGGCAGCCAAACCTCTTGGTAAGGTTGTTTCTCATACTGTGATCGCTTCTCCTTCTGAGGATACTGAGATTGCACTGAAGATGACGATCAATAAATAAAGGGGGCGACGGATTTATGAATTATGGTGCTTTTGGTTTAGTTGAGGTTGTTGGCAGCAGTAATGCAATCCTGGTGATCGACCAGATGCTGAAGACTTCTGATGTTTCTTTTCTTACCTGGCAGACAAAGTGTGGTGGACATGCCACTGTTTTTCTGACCGGTGATGTTTCTGCCGTTACAGCTGCCATTGACAGTGTAAAGGGAAACCCGCCTTGTGAGATCGTAGCTTCAGCAGTGATCTCCAATCCTTCCGGTGAGACGGTTCGTCTGGCTGAGGAAGAAGCGGCTAAGAATCATTTTATTTGAGCTTTGTCTACCTTATAATTATAAATTATAACGAACGTACGCAGGGAACCGCCCTGGCGTAGCGGGAAGGGCTTCGTCGTCCGCTGACTTCTAAGGTGCTGCGGCTTCTGCTAAAACCATTCCAAAAAGTTCTGAACTCGCGTCCAGACGCTCAGACAGCAGAACTTTTGGAATAACGCAGAAACCACAGCACCTAAGAATCAGCAGGACTCCTGCAGAACATCCCGCCACGCCAGGGCGGTTCCCTGCTGGCTTTTGTATGCGTGAAAATTGCCTCAGACACGGTGCTTTCACACATCAGCCGGTGCTTTCATCATCGATGCTCTGCTTCTACAAACTTCACACTTTCACTCTAGCCTATCTCCCTTTCGCACGTCAGCCGGCGAGGTAGCGTCTGGTTTGGGCTGGCTCTGCAGGAGGGGTGCGCTTCTTAGGCGGTGGGAATCTGCGTTGCTGGAAAAAATCCAGCTGTTTGAGCGACGCAGGAGCGAGTTCTGGATTTTTTTCAGCGGTTTTAGCAGATTTCCACCGCCTTAGAAGCCAGCCCCGACGAAGCCCCAGCCCAAACCAGACCGGTACCTCACCGGCGTCCGTCCGCCAAATCCACAATCCACCATCCTCCCTTCCATCTTCCACCTTCATCACAGCCACATCCCCCGATGTGCCACAACCACCCTCTTCCCTCCGACATCACCGGAAAGTTCCATCAGCTCCCCATAATACTTCTTCGAAAAAACACAGGGATTCCCGGTCTTCCCATCATGCTCCACACAGGCGATCCCCTTCCCATCTCTCAAAAACACATCCACCAGTCCAAAAACCGTCTCCCACCGCAACCACGGCTGATCTGCCACCGTAAACAAACAAGCATCCATCTCCCGGTTGACCCGCAGCCCGATCTTCAGTGAGGAAGATATCCCCTCATCCGGATGCAGATTATAAAGAAAACGCGCGCCAAGCTTCTCTGCTTCCTGCGCGATCTCCTCATACTGTGTGACAACTGTGATCTCACACCTGTGCCCCTGTTCCTCCAGTGCTGCTTTCACTTTTTTCAGTTCCAGGAGGATATGCCTGTACATCGGCATTCCGTCTATCCCGTACAGCAGCTTATTGCTTCCAAACCGCCGGCTGTTTCCTGCTGCCAGCATGATCAGTCCCAGTTTCATATCACCGCTCCACTTCCTTTCGATTCTAGTACAGCGAATATTAAGTAACCGCCATATTGACTTGCCTGATTTTTCATCTGCTGCGTTGTCGTCAATCGTCGTAGCCACCGCTACGCCTCATTCCTCCGCCTTGCAGATGAAGAAATCATCCTGCGTCAATATAGCAGAAACTTAATTTTCGCTGTACTAGCTGTTTACACTTCTCTGCAGGCTTCCGCAGATCACCATGATCCCAGACTCCTGACCTTGTGCCATAAGCTTCTCCGCCACACAAGGATCCTCCAGAGTATCTGCCTTGTTCAGATATGCAAGAAATCTTCGCCCGTCCACGCCTTTTTGCAATCCGTCTTCAGACCGGATGATCTTCCACACATCCATCCATGTCACAGGCTCATCTGTACGCTTTCCCAGAAATCCCGCCACATCATCCGGACGGTGTGCCGTATCACAGATCCTTTTGCCGATGCAGTCAAAACCGATCACTCCTACTACCATATCTGCAAAAGAAGGGATCACCGGCTCATGAACAGCCGGCACTTTAAGGGGTCGGCGCCTGGATCCGTCAGCTTCCACAAGAAGAAGATCACAAAAGCCGGGCAGCTTTTCCAGGATCTCCTTTTCGGGGCCGGAAATCTTTGGCTGCCCGGCCTTGTGATGAGCCGCGATGACGTATCCGTATTGTTCTATAAGCCGCATGCTCCCGGAATGTCCTCTGCCTCCGCAAAAGGACGTTCCGGTTCCCATGCCATATGCGTGGTTGTGGTCACGATCACACGTTTTCCCTGTCCGGAAATATTTCTGCCAGTCCAAGGATCAGACTGGTTTTTCCGCCGCCTCCTGTGAATGCCACAGTAAGCGCTTTTTCATTTTTCTTCATGACACACTCCATTTATCTTCTAACTTCTTTCAGGGACACCAGGCTCTGTATCGGTCACAGATTCTCATTCCTCACAGCTTTCTCTGTTCCCGGAAGCACTCCGCAGGAAAGCAGCACCTCCAGTACTCCCCCTGCGATACACCTCGCCTTGTCTGAGATCGTAAAACAGTTTTTCTTCTGTTCTGCCCTTGGGTCGATGTCCGCGATCTTCATTCCCTCAAAAACAAGGTAGCCGTCCCGGATCAGCCCCCGGATCACGCCGGAAATGGTAGCCTTCACCGGCGTATCACCTACCATGCGATCACCTGGTCTTTTTCAACAAGATCTGCGATCTGACAGATGTTTTTCATGTTACCGGCTGCCGGTGAATGGATCACACGTTCCTTTCCGATCCCTGCGATCAGTCCCGGCACACCGGTATTCGGCAGAGCACTGCCTTTTTTATGATCCTTCCCAGGTTATGGCCACGCATGGTCTCGATCACGTAATCCACATCCTCCCCTGCGGTAAAGCCCGGGCCAAGTCCCACAGTCAGTGGTGCCATATCCCTGCTGGTCCCAAGATTCTTTTTTGCAAGGATGGCATCGATCACTGCCTCCGGCTCCAGTTCGCGGATATGTTTTCCATGGGTATCTGTCAGAAGGGGGATCTCTCCCTGTGCCCAGCATTTCCTGCACTGGGTCCGGATATCGTTCTCCGTGATCCTCCTGCACACAACGCCTTCTACCTCTGCAGTTCCGTCATAAACAGCTTCACAGAAAGCCACATGACGGCGGATGGCACTTGGACGGTCACATTCCAGGATCAGGACCTGATAGCCACTCTGATGAAGCTTGTGGATCACTCCTGTGGCCAGATCTCCGCCACCTCTCACAAGGATCATTTTATCAGTAAATGCCGCTGTTTTCATCTTCATACACCTGCTGTCCGTTTCTCGGCATTCCTGCCGCAAGAGTATCATAAAGCTCCGCATAGGTTGCATCCTTATACGGGGATACATAAAAGAGTCCCGCGATCCCGGCCGTAATTGCCGAAAGGACAGACCAGGGAATAAAGGAAAGATCCAGGATAAAGGTATCCATCTTCTGTCCGTTCATCATCTCACGGCTTTTTGCAAACACTTCCTTTGTGCTCATATCCGGATATTCCGCAAGAAGATAAGGGATCATCTTATATTCGTAGGATTTTACCACTCCGGGAATAATAAAAAGCAGCGTCCACAATACAAGATACAGGTCCCGTAAAAACATGGTTTTTACGATATTACCGTAATTCCCGGAACGAAATACACTGAGGAGCTTTCCGGGCCCGGGTACAGAATAAAGGTTCTCAATGTAAAAATCTCTTCCGCCTACCTCCAAAACATTTCCCACAAAGAAATGAAAAAGAATTCCGATCAGAGCCACAGCTACCACGGCACTGGCACTCAGAAGTGCAAAAAGCACTGCCAGTGGGGAGCGAAATACATGGCTGACATAAGAAGTAACACCATTGATATCCGTACCCAAACGATACGTTGTAACACCGTAGTCCGGACTTACCACATTTCCGGCACGGCCAGTGGCCGCACCGCTTCCGCCGGTTGCCATCACAATAGCCAGCACCAGACTTACCAGTACTGCTGACCAGTAATTTTTTTTGAATGCCTGTTTTCCGCGCCATTTCAAGTCACTGCGTTTCCAGCTGATCTTCTGCTCATTCATAACTTAACCCTCCATATATGCTTCACGGACACAGAGCTCTCTTCGTCCCTTCTGCCACAGCGCAGGCTCCAGCTCTGCCAGATAACCGCCGCCGTTTTTTACATGCCATTCATAAAAAGCCCTGGGTCTGTCCGCATATTCTTCCATAATGTTCATGATCGTACCGCCATGTATCACAAGAGCCGCTGTCTTTATGTTGTTACGGATACACTGTGTGACAGCCTTCTGAAATCCTGTAAGGCTCCGGCACTTAAACGCTTCTCGACTTTCTCCTCCCGGAAAAGGAAGCGTTCCATTGCTGTCGATCCACCTCTGATAATCCTGATTTCCGGAAAGCTCTTTATAATTTTTATTCTCAAACTCTCCAAAATCACACTCGGAAAGCTCTTCGATAATATGAAAGCTTTTTCCTGGAAAAAGGATCCCCGCAGTTTCCACACAGCGGCAGAGCGGACTTACATAAAGGCCTCCGGCATGGGATAGGTCAGCTTTTCCAGAAATTCCCTTCCCTCCGTACTCAGCGGTTCATCCGTTGTTCCGATATAACGCTGAAGCTTATTTCCGGGTGTCTGTCCGTGTCGTATCAGATATAATCTAATCATCCTTCAGCACCGTCCCAATCCCGCATACCACTCTTGTGACCCTTCTGCTTTTCGCAGCCAGTGCAGTGCACACCCGGCCAACAGCTTCTCGGTACTGCCGTTCAAAAGCATCCGCCGGAACGATCCCGTAGCCTACCTCCTCACTGACAAGGATCACATCCGGATCCTGCTGTGCCAGCTTTTCTGCCAGGCCGGTGAGATCTTCTCCTGCCTTCAGAGCTTTTCTTATGTATTCCTGAAATCCCAGAACACCCGCTGCCTTCAGAAGCTCCTCTTCTGTGATCTCTCCTCCGAATTTCCAGTCCACATCCGGGAACTGTGCTTTTGCATAGGCAGCTTTTCCCTGATATGCGCCTCCGATTATCATTTCCATAATATTTTTACCTCATCCAAATCTTCATTACAGATTAAACGTGCCACCAAAAGCAAGCACCAGTGCCATCACGACCTCGCAGATGCAAAGGAAAAATCCGGAAAGATCACCTGTGGTCCCTCCAAAATATTTCAAAGCCATATAGTGATACCACCAAAATACCAGAAGTGCGCTGACAGCTGCCAGAACACCCAGGACCGGATCTACCCATATCATCAGCGCTGCAAGGATCACAAACATCGTGATAAGAACATTTCGCACTGCGATCTCTGACGCATTTCTGGAAAATTCTGCCACAGTCCCGTCTGTCCTTGCCTTGGGAAATGTGATCACACCGATCCCGGAAAGACATCTGGACATCATAAAGCCCAGGCTCATGATACAGATCCCGTTATAATTTCCAAGGAGCTGATCCCAGGCTCCCAGCCAGAGGATAAAATATACACAGGCTGTGATAATGGCAAATGCACCTGCATGGGAATCCTTCAGGATCTCCAGCCTCCTTGTGCGTTCCTGCCAGGAGCTTAATGCATCCGATGTGTCCAGAAGCCCGTCTACATGAATGCCGCCGGTAATAAATACCGGGATCACAGTAAGGATCACAGCGAGAAAAAATGGCTCCAGAGCTGCATGCACTCCGAGGATCCCTCCTGCAAGCCAGGTCAGGATGCCGATGGCAGTACCCACAAAGGGGAAAAAGCACATCATAAATTTTATGTTTTCCTTCTTCCAGTCCACCATGGGCATGGGGATCTTTGAAAACATGGCAAAGGCTGCCTTAAAACTGTTCCATAAACTTTTCATGCTTCCTTTCCTCCTTTATGCCATACAGGGATCCCGTATACGACTTCCACAACCTCTTCTGCCAGCTCTGCCAGCTTCTGGTTGATCTGTCCCAGTTCTTTTTTATACTGTTCTGATTCTTCCTCGTAGAGGATTCCGTCTGAAAAGATCTCGTTGGTAACGATCACCACATGCTTTGCCTGGGAAAGAAGATTTTTCACTCCTTCTGTGATCTTTTCTGCCACCTCCGGGTGGAAGCCGCCTTCCCGGAACATCTCATTTGCAACCAGATTGGACATGCACTCCAGAAGGACCACGCAGTCCTTCGGGATGAGTAGCTCATCCAGCTCTGTATATCTTTCAATTGTCTCGAAGCCTTTTCCTGCACGCATGTGCCGGTGTCTGCGGATGCGCCTGTGGCTTTCTTCGTCAAAAGCCTGCATGGTGGCGATATAGATCCTTCTGCTTCGCCAAAGGAAAGTACGGTTTCTTCCGCAAAAGCAGATTTTCCGCTTCCGCTGCCTCCTGTTACAACAACCAGCATATTATTTCAGCTCCTCGTACTGTTCTACATTGATATCACCAAAGGTACTCATGGAATTATATACTGCACAGGACAGATCCATCATCGGAAACAGTGCCACAGCTCCGGTTCCCTCGCCCAGGCACATGCCTGCGTGGATGATCGCTTCCTTGCCAAGCTCCTTCAGGATCAGCTGTGCTGCAGGCTCTTTGGATACATGAGACGCAAGGATATGATCACTTACCTGCGGGCAGATCTTTATTGCGATCAGTGCAGATACGCAGGAAATAAATCCGTCCATGACAACCGGCATTCCAAGTGCTGCTCCTCCAATGAATACTCCTACCATTCCTGCAATATCCAGTCCACCTACCTTTGCCAGGACGTCAATGGCATCTGAACGATCCGGATTATTCAGGGCGATCGCCTTTTTGATCGCATTGATCTTCCGGACAAGCCCTTCACTGGTCAATCCGGCACCACGTCCGGTCATATCTTCCACCGGTTTTCCGAGAAGCACAGCTGCTACCGCACTGCTGGTGGTGGTATTTCCGATGCCCATCTCGCCGGTTGCAAGAACCTGATAGCCTTTTTCCTTCAGCTCCTCTGCCATGGCAATTCCGGCTTCGATGCCACGGATCGCCTGATCTCTGGTCATCGCCGGCTCTCTGGTCATATTTCTGGTCCCATAAGCAACCTTAAGATCTGTACGGACCTTTGTATCTGTGACCATTCCCACATCTACAGGAAAAAGCTCTGCTCCACACTGACGGCACATCACACAGCAGGTAGTAGTCCCTTCCAGAAAATTCTCAGCCACAACAGCCGTCACTTCCTGTCCGGTCTGGGTCACACCCTCTTCTACAACTCCGTTATCCGCGCACATGGCAACCACTGCTTTTTTCTCCACACGTACCTCCGGTGTACCTGTGATACCGGCGATCTGTGTCAGCATATTCTCCAGCTCTCCCAGAGAATGCAGGGGCTTTGCAATACTGTCCCATCTCTTTCTCGCCCCCTCCATAGCCTTTTCATCCAGAGGGCGGACTTTCTTCACTGCCTCATCCAAAGTTATCATTTGCTACCTCCAATCCTTTTACCTGTGGTAAAATAATAAATTTACTAAAGATATAATTCAACGCCAGCACGATAAATTGTGTGCAGAATTTTGCAAACATATCCCGGAATCCCAGGATCTCCGCCAGAAGCCATACGCCACCTACCTCAATGACCATGGTCAACAGACGGGCACTTATAAATTTCAGAAAGGGCGGTATATGATCCCTCCATGTTTCACAGCGGTCATGAAATACAAATCTGGAATTCACAACATAGGCAAACAGGATCGCCAGGATGATCGATATGATGTTGGCACTCATCAGCGGAATTCCCATTGCCCTCATGATATAAAAGCTTAACAGATTTACGAGAGTCGTACAACCACCCCAGAAAATATAACGGATCACATCATTTTCATAGAATTTAAGGATCCACTTTTTCATTGGTATCTCCTCCTCGTATGATCTTTGATACGATATATCTTGGACGACGTTTTACTTCCTCATAGATCCTGGCGATATAATATCCGATGATTCCAAGGCTCATCATCACAGCACTTCCAATAAAGAGCATCACGATCAGAAGTGTGGTATAGCCTTCCACCGCATGCCAGGAAAAATACCGGACCAGAGAATAAACCAGAAGGAGCAGGGAGCACCCAAAGCAGCCCACAGCACCGGCTGTTACAAACTGCAGCGGAAGTGTTGTAAATGCCACGATATTCCGAAACGCATAGCTGATCAGCGTTCCTGCAGACCATTTGGATTCTCCGGCCTCACGCTCCTGCACCTCAAAAGGTACGGAGATGCTTTTGAAGCCTATCCAGGATGATGCCGCCCGGAAAAACATGCTGCGCTCAGGCATGGCGAGAACACTCTCCACCGCTTTCCTGTCCAGCAGCTTGAAATCGGAAGCGTTTTCCATATCAAAGCCGGTGGCACGGGACATGATCCGATAGAAAAATCCGGCACTTTTTCTGTGAAAAAGAGTTTCTTTTCCCCGGTTTTTCTTGATGCCCTCCACAACCTCGTAGCCCTGCTCCCAGAGCCGATACATTTCCAAAAGGATTTCCGGCGGATGCTGCAGGTCACAGTCCATCACAGCCACCGCATCTCCGCATGCCTGTGCAAGGCCGGCCACAATTGCTTGCTTCTTTCCCGAATTTCTGAAAAATGCACACCTGTCACATTTTTATCTTCTCCTGATACTTTTTCTATCGCTGCCCAGGTCCCGTCAGAGGAACCGTCATCTACTAGGACCAGTTCATAACGGATCCCGGCCTGCCCCAGGAGCTCTCTGAGAGTCCGGCAGGTTTTCTCCACCATCGGTTCCTCATTACAGGCAGGCAAAACTACCGATAATCGGCTCATTTCTCCTGTTTTCCCCTTTCTTTTTGTTTTCCTTGGCGCTGGTAAGATATCACGATCCCGGCAAACAGGATCAGGCCGATCACCGTCAGTATCATTCCGGGCACAATATACGGTGTACAATATCTGAGTGCGATCGTATGCCTGCCTTTTTTTAATTCCAGCCCCATATACATACTGTTTGCCTGCACAAGTTCTGTTTTTTCTCCATCTACATAGGCGGTAAAGCCTGCGCTGTATGGAATGGAAAATACCAGGATCTTATCGGAAGTGGTTGTGATATCTCCACGAATGCAATTTGTCTCCGTTTTAATATTCTGAAGACTTTCTTTTCCAAGCTCCTCTGTCTGTTCTTCAACAGAAGCCATGGGCTGACATACCACATACAGATCATCAAAGGTATATTCTCCCGGCATGGAGAATGTCAGTGTCATAGTTCCCGCAGAATAGTTTTTATATCCCATATTCAGAAGAAAATTATGTCTTCCGCTATAGCCGTTGTATTTATCTGTAAAAATCCGGATAGTCTTGTCCACGGAGCCCAACGAAACATCCACTGCTGATTCCTTGCTTTCTTTCCAGTAGCGCCAGTTATTGTCTTCATAACGCACGGTATTCTTCTCATATTCTGTCATGGAATCCCATTTTTTATCACTGACCACTGCACGTGGAGAATAGCATTAAAATCCAGATTTTTTGCCACAAGATAAACCTCAGCCTCCGGCTCTCCCTGATATCCGATCTGTACGGTTGCTCCTTCTTTGGCCACAATGATCTTTCCGTCTTTGATCTTACAGCCTTTTCCTGCTTCCAGTGTAAAATCTGCTTTCTTATCATCAAAGGTGAGGTCTGTCTCAGGAAGACTGCTGTCCTCAAGGACTGCCCCCTGCAGGAGCGCCTGCTGCTTTTCGGTCACAGAAAGCTTTTCATAGTTTTCTCTGGGGATCCAGGAATCATAGGTATAACCAAGAGGAAGGGAATCCTCGTTTTCGTAGATCCTGTATTTTTTTGTGACTTCTGCTTCACTGTCATAGCCGTATGGCAGATACCCATATCCGCTTTTTTTGATGGCAAAATATTTCACCGAGGCAAGACGATCCAGGATACTCCGTCCGTCCAGGCTGCTGTAATGATAATCCCAGGGGGTATTCAGATACATCTCATCAAAGAAACGGCTGATATTTCCATTGGCCACACTGAAATAATAGGAAGTACTGTTGGTTCCCATATACATGGCAGTGTTTACATAAGAGCCCGTTTTGTACTGGTCATATCTGGTAACCGATGAATCGTCCATTGACCGGATCGCTTTGTCCGGTCCGGACTGAAGCTTCTCCAGCGCCTGATCCTTTTCCTCAAATTCTGACAGATAATCTTTTTCGTAAGATACTGGTATGAAACATTCAGAAGGATACTTGTCACAAGCACGGCCACGATCATTCCACAGAGATATTTTCCCTGTGTAAATACGTTTCCGTAGGAAACCACTGTAAACACAGCCAGGACCAGCATCATCAGTGCCATGATATTGCGTTCCGTGCGGGCGGATTCTGAAAACAGTGCCAGCACGCAATATATCAGCAGCATTACAAATATCCGTCGTTTTTCCCTGATGCCCAGCGTAAACAGTTCCGGATATGCCTGTACCAGGATATATGCGATCAGCATTCCATACGCCCAGATCCATCGGTTGGACACGTATGAAAATCCATTCAGTACATGACCTGCAAAGGGGATCAGTAAAAACAGATTCAGAAGCACAAAGCCCAGCTTCAGTCCCGTATATTTTTTCTTTTTGGAAAAGATCACAAACACGCCTGCCATTGCGACTGCGGAATATCCAGCAACTCCCCACTGGATCATATTTTCGCCGATCAGGCAGCCGAGATATTTTTCGTAGTAAATGCGGTCATATAACAGCGGCACATAATTCTGCGCCTGAAAGCGCTCTGTTCCAAACAGAGTCATGACCACAGGTAAAAAGATCAGTGCAGCGATCATAAGTGCGACCAGATAAAAGCCAGCAAATTTCAGGAACCACTGAAATACATCTTTTACTGAACGCTTGCGGAATATTCCAAAATACCGGAAAGCTGCATACAGCACCATAAAGATACTGATCATATAAAAGAAATAAAAATTAGACATTGCCGCTACAGCCGTCGCACAGATAAAAAGGTATGGCTTTTCTTTTTTGTAAATCTTTTCAATTCCCATAAGGACCAGCGGCAGATAGATCATGGGATTGGAAAAATATGGGTGCTTCATGGACGCATAAATGGTCCATCCTGCAAAAATATAAACAAGGCTTCCAAGAAATGTGGCCTGTTTGGGATTCTTGCGGTAAAAGCAGTAAATGCTGAATGTGATACCCGCCAGATAAATGCGGAGAAAGATCAGAAGCTCATATAAGATCTCTGTGTCTTTTTCCGGTACAAAAACGGACAGTAAGGTCAGCGGATCACCGATCACATAATAATGAAGTGTTGTAAGGATATCGGAACCGTATCCGATATGCATATCCCACATAGGAAGGGAAAGCTTATGCTCCGTCACCAGCGTCTGCAGAACATTCCGCAGATATTTTCCATAATAGGCCAATGCATTGATGTGCTGCGGAACACCGTCATGACTCCAGATCAGGGATTTTCCATTGAAATAAAAACAACTGTAAATAAACAGCGAGATCGCCGCAAAAACAATCGTATACAGAATATAAAAATCTGCTTTTTTCTCTTTCCGGGATTTCTCCTTCGAAAAAATTCTCTTCATATATGTCTCTCCTGTATATGAAAAAAGGCCTGCGGTGCGCTAAACACCGCAGGCCTGTCACCTAATGCTTAATCAGCAAGCACACTGTATAAACAGTAACTATTGATCAATAATTAGTCTTCTTTCTTATCTGCTCCGTAAAGAGTGATAAGTTTCTGCAGATACTCATATCTAGCCTGAGCCTCAGACTCGTTCTTAGCAAACAGTCTTGCAGCTTTCTCAGGATTCTGACGCTGCAGAGAATTGTAACGAACCTCACCGTTCAGGAAGTCCATATAGTTCTCCATATCCGGTGTCTTGGAATCAAGGCTGAACTTGTTCTCAGCAGCCGGGTTGAATCTGAAGTTGTGCCAGTATCCGCACTTAACTGCCAGCTCTTCCTCTGTCTGAGCTTTGCTCATACCTTTCTTGATACCATGGTTGATACATGGAG
>ENA-OQDW01000178-OQDW01000178.1-human-gut-metagenome-genome-assembly--contig:-NODE-178-length-25997-cov-1.762582_pt1 | contig 25997 bp, 25 predicted proteins | sample MGYA00242784_ERZ504613 | MGnify/ENA primary metagenome ERZ504613 (study PRJEB26092, sample SAMD00036330) | human gut metagenome | host: Homo sapiens | study: EMG produced TPA metagenomics assembly of...
GTACCGTCGGCGTCCACCGCGGCATAGAAGTCGTCCGCGGCGCTCCACGCGACGGGCCTGTCGGCCGTGATTCGTACCTGGTCGCCTACATAGAGCCGGACGGCCTGCCGGTCGAGTTTCGGTGCATCCTGCTGTTTGCACCCTGCCGTTCCGGCAGCGATGCCTGCCAGTACGGCCAATAAGAGCATACGTTTCATAAGCATGAGTAGTGAATGGTTTATATTTTATCAAAACATGTATCGTAAAGTTAATATTAATCCAGTTAATGACAAAATATTTTATACTGAAAAACACGGCGGAGGGACGGGTTCCGTCTGATTCCGTTGTGGAAGATGGTAGGGACGAAGATAAAAAAAGCGAGGTGCGGAGATTGCCGTACCTCGCTCGTTTCTGTGCGGAGATTGCTAGGGTCAGGGCTTTTCGTATATCCAGAGTTCGTTGTTCACCCCTGCGAGTGCCCGCTTGCGGGCCTCGACAGCGGCGCGGTCGGTCGAGGAGAAGACGCTGACGAGCGTCTTGCCGCCGCTAAAACCGACTTTCCGGTAGTTGGCGCTTCCGATACCCAACGGGTCGGCTGCTATCAGCCGGTCGGCATTCGCCGGGTCGGAGAATACGCCGGCTACAAGGTGGAATTCCGGCCCTGAAGCGACGTTCGGAGAGGCGTATTCTTCCAGGCTGCGCTGTATCTCGTCCGCAATCGCATCGTTCGCCGTACCGTTCTCCATGTCCGTTGCGGTGGCCACAGTGCCTGCGGAGCGGTTCTCCGTTTCGGCGTTCTTTCCGGTTGTTGTCCCGACCGTCCGGTTGTCGGCGACGGTTTCCTCTTTCACCTCTTCCGCTACGGCGGGCGCTATCGTGCTCTCTCCGCGGGATGAGGCGCCGGCGGCCTCGTTCACGGGCGATGCGTATTGCGGCGGGAGTTTCGCCGGTATCGGCTTTGCGGTCGGCGAAGCGGCTGATTTGAACGACAACCGCCATGACGAGGGCTGCAACGGCTATCACGCCGATGCCGATGAGCAGCTTTCTGCCCGTCCCGTAACGGGGCTTCACGGTACCGGTTCTGTCCCCTGCGGATTGAGCAGTTCGTACAGTTCGACGGCGGGATAGAATACGCCTCCGCGCAGTACGCCTACGCCGTTTATCTCCCGGACATCTCCCTCCTGCTGCGAATGGAGTGCCCACTCCTCATACCCCTCCAGCGTGCCTGCGGAAGGATATGCCGGATTCTCCGCCGGCGAGAACGCTATCCGGTTGTATGGCGGTCGGAGCGATTTTCCGGAGATGAACTCCGCCGGTCTCTGCTCGACGTAAAGCGCTCCTATTCCCGGCAGGTTGATACCCCGGCCGGCCGCGAGCGTGTCGAATATCGTTTTTTCGATGGCGTTCATAGCGGTATGGTTTTAAGGTCGGAAATGCTGCATCGGACGGTCCTTTTCCCCGGAGAGGAGGCAATTCCGTCCGGAAACTCCCGCAGTGGCGGCGGAAGAGGCCGCCACTGCGGCCCCCTTATTTCTTGCGTTTGCCGTTGTTTTTGGCATTGCGTGCTGTCGTCTGCGCGTCGCGTTTTGCGGCGAGCGCCTGTACTTCTGCGAGCGGGGGAGGCGTCTGTTTGTGATGCAGGGCGTAAACTATCATCACGATGCCGGCGATGATGAACGGCACGCTGAGCCACTGGCCCATGTTAAGGAACATGGTGGCCTCGAAATCCACCTGGTCGTTCTTGACGTATTCGATGAGGAAGCGTGACAGGAAGATGCCTATCAGTCCCACGCCGAACAGCAGGCCCGGGTAGCGCCTGCCCGCATCCTTGCGGTAATAGAGGTAACAGAGCAGGGCGAACAACACGAGGTAGGCGAGGGCTTCGTATATCTGCGTCGGATGGCTGGGCGGCCCGTACACCGGTTCGGCGCCGTTCATCCAGGCGTTTACGTTCTCGATGAACCGGAATCCCCACGGCCTGTCGGTCGGGTGGCCGTATATTTCGTGGTTGAAAAGGTTACCCATCCGGACGAAAGCACCGCCTACGGCCACGGGAATCATCACCCGATCCAGCGACCACAGGTAGGGCATCCTGTTCTTCCGCGAAAAGAGCCACAGACCGATGAGGAGTCCTATGGCCGCTCCGTGGCTCGCCATGCCGCCGTCGCGGAAGGCCAGCAGCTTGAGCGGATTGGCAGATAGTACCCCGGTTCGTAAAACAGGCAGTGCCCAGGCGGGCGCCGATGATGGTGGCCAGTGCCCCGTAAATGAATATCGAGTCGGCGAGCTTTGCGGGAAGCCCCTCTCTCTTGCAGAACTGTACGAAAAAGAAGGCTCCGAGCCCGATGGCGATGGCCCACATCACGCCGTACCAGCGGATGTCGAGCGACCCTATTCTGATGAATGTGGGATTGAAGTGCCAGACTACCGTAAGAAATTGGTTGAACATCTCTTGTATGGTTGGTTTACAAATCGTCGCGGCACAGCCGCATGCTCCTAATACTGCCAAAGGTACGAAGAAAATCCTTTTTCCTGTATCGCTGCCCGTTATTTGTTGCCGGAGCCGGCCGTCGCCGGGGGTATCGCGGCAGGGGAAGTGGCGGGCCGGAAGAATCCGAATATTTGCCGGTATGATTATATATGTTTGAAAATCCGTATCTTTGTAGCATTGGAATAAGCGGTTTCATTTGGTTTCCGGTAATTTAAAAAGTTCAGTATGAGAAAATTTTACACGAATTATGTGCTGCCGGCCGCGGTATTCGCCGTATCTCTCCTGTCGTACGGGTGCGTGGACAGGGAGTACAGCCTCGACAATATCGACGGCGGCGGGAGTATCAGTGTGGGCGATGTGATAACGACGCGCCGGTGACCGCCCACCTCACTTTCGAGGGTATTTTGGGCGGTATGGACGAAGTGGAGAGGATACTGGAGGAGAACGGCCTGTCGTTCGAGGACATAGGTTTCGTGGAGATGTATATCGGCGAAGAGCTCTTTCTGGTGAATCTGCCGCTCGACATTCCGCTGATACCGGAAGGGATGACGGATACGTTCCTGCCCGAGGGCGACGACAAAGTGGAACTGCTGCTGGATATTGCCAGTACGCTTCCCATGGCGATGGATTTGAAAATCGAGTTTACCGATGCGTCCGGCGCGGTCGTGACCGCTTTCGACACGATTTCCATAGCGAAGGCCGGGGAGGGCGAAGAGTTCGGTGCGCAGGAGCGGCTGGATATCACGGATGTGATTGGCCGCATATCGGATATCGAGGGGATGAACGTCACCCTGTTGCGTCCCGATTTGGAGAAGGTCAAATTCCTGCTCGACAACTATATCGAAGTCGGAGTCCGGCTTGAGAAAACGGGCGGTATCAAGTTGCCGCTTTAAAAACCCAATCCTGCCATGAAGAGACTATGTTTTGTATCCGCCTGATGCTGTTGGCGGCTTCCGGGGCTTCGGCCCAGCAATACCGGACCTCCTATTTCATGGAGGGTTCCACGATGCGCGGTTACCTCAATCCCGCCCTGCGTCCCGACAGAGGGTACGTTTACATCCCCGTGTTGGGTACGACATCCGTAAATTTTAATTCCAATGCACTTACGTTCAAAACGATATTCTATCCGGTAGGGGACAACGGGCAGTTGGTGTCGCTGTTGGACGACCGGGTGACGTGGCATGACATAGAACCGAATCTGAAGACGATGAACAAGGTCGGTTTCGACCTGCACATGACGCTTCTCGGTGCCGGTTTCTATACGGGCCGCGATTTCTGGACCATCGAGGCAGGACTCGATGTGACAGGGGGATTTCATCTTCCCAAAAGTTTCGTGGAGTTCGTCAAGCTCGGCTCCAAGGCCAATGCCTACGACATGGGTGGCCTGATGGCCGGTGCCGATGCGGTGATGAACATTTCGGCGGGATACTCGCGTCGTATCAATGACGAGCTTACGGTCGGCGGACGGGTGAACTTCAAGGAGGGCTCGCCCGGGCCAACATGAACTACGACCGGCTCAACGTTACCCTGAACGGGGAGAAGTGGGCCGTGGATGCGGGCGGGAACCTCGCCTGAGCCTGAACGGACTGGATGTACCGACCGATGCGGAAGGATACGTCGACATGGACAGGCTGGATGCAGAGTCGTTCGTTTCGAATATCCGCGGCCTGGCGGGTTTCGGCCTGACGTTCGACATAGGTGCCGAATACGTGTGGATGGAACGGTTCAAATTCTCGGCGGCCATCCTGAACCTCGGCTTCATGAACTGGAGTGAAAAACATACGTTCGTGGGACGTTCGGAGGCTTCGTACGACTTCGTGGGAATGCGCTACGATTTCAATCCGGAGACGAATCAGTGGGAGACCGTCGGAGAGGACGGGGATTTCAACTTCGATGAGTTCGCCAAGTTCAAGGAGGCGTCCGGCAGGGCACGGACCAAAATGTATCCGGGCTTCGTGCTGGGTGCCGAATACGACATTTTCGGCAACAACCTGCTGGGTGCAGGTGCGTTGTTCACCCACCGGAAGAACGAATATTATGCCCGTACCGAAGTGGCGCTGTCGGCGACGGTACGCCCCATCGAGTGGTTCACGGCTTCGCTGAGCTGGTCGGTCGGCAACTACAAGAATATCGGCGACAATTTCTTCAACTCGTTCGGTTTCGCCTTCAATTTCCATACGGGGTGGATAAACTTCTTCGCCGGGACGGATTTCCTCATGTTCAAGGTCAATCCGCAGTTCATACCGGTCGGGCAGAAGGTGTTCAACATCACTGTCGGCCTCTCCGTTCCGCTCGGCCCTTCGCCGTACTGCCGTTACGGAAAGTGCTGAAAGACGATGCCGCAATACCGTATCGAGAGTATATTGCACGGGGGATGTCCGGTCGGGGCATCCCCCGCGGTTTTGTCGGCCGGTTTCGCGGCGGATATCCGGATGCGGTGCGCCGGTTTCCCGCAGGGGATACCCGTGCCAGTCCGGCGATGAAAATTGCCGATTTGTTTGTTATTTAAAAAACAATGGGATACCTTTGCGAGCGGTAACCATTTGTAGGTATAGGCGGCCTGCCGCCGGACTTTCCGGGTCAATACAAACACAAAATAACATATTCGTTCTATGGCCAACATCTTTACTTCATCTATCGGCAAGAAGCTGATTATGAGTATTACGGGAGCGTTTCTGATACTGTTCCTGACCTTCCACATGATTATGAACGGGGCGCTGGTCTTCTCCGACGACGCTTACAACGCCATCGTGAATTTCCTCGGGGCCAACTGGTATGCGCTCGTGGGGACCGTCATCCTGGCGGCGGGCGTGGTGTTCCACTTCGTGTACGCCATCGTCCTCACCGTGGGTAACCTTCGGGCACGCGGAAAGGTTCGCTATGCCGAGACCAAACGCGAGAACGGCGTGGAGTGGTCCTCCAAGAACATGTTCGTTCTCGGACTCGTCGTATTGGGCGGACTGCTGCTCCATCTCTTCAACTTCTGGTACAACATGCAGTGGACCGAGATAATCGGCAGGCATGTGAACAGCCTCGGCTTCGGTCCGAAGGAGGGTGCCGAGATGGTGAGGTTCGTCTTCTCGCACGTAGGGTATGTCATCGCCTATATCGTATGGCTCGTGGCGCTCTGGTTCCACCTTACGCACGGTATGTGGAGCATGATGCAGACCGTGGGATGGAACAGCAAGGTGTGGATGAAAAGGCTGAAGTGCATCGCCTATATCCTTTCGACGCTTATCGTCGGCTGCTTCATGCTGATAGTCGTTATCCTGTATGTACAGAGCCTGATGTAGTTTTAACTAACCGCTGAATAATAAAAAAGCAAGATATGACAAAGATAGAATCCCATGTGCCGCAGGGCCCCATTACCGAGAAATGGAGCAAGCATAAGGCCGACATCAAGGTGGTCAGCCCGGCCAACAAGCGTAAACTCGATATCATCGTCGTAGGTACCGGCCTCGGCGGCGCGTCGGCTGCTGCCTCGCTGGGCGAACTCGGCTACAATGTCAAGATATTCTGCATCTCCGACTCGCCGCGCAGGGCGCACTCCATCGCCGCGCAGGGCGGTATCAACGCTGCGAAGAACTATCAGAACGACAACGACTCCGTCTTCAGGCTCTTTTACGACACCATCAAGGGCGGCGACTACCGTGCTCGTGAAGCGAATGTCTATCGTCTGGCGGAAGTTTCCAACAATATCATCGACCAGTGCGTCGCACAGGGCGTGCCGTTCGCACGCGACTACGGCGGGCTGCTCGCCAACCGTTCGTTCGGCGGCGCGCAGGTATCGCGTACCTTCTATGCCCGCGGCCAGACGGGACAGCAGCTTCTGCTCGGCGCTTATGCGGCGCTCAACCGGCAGATAGCCAAAGGGTCGGTGAAAAGCTATCCGCGCCATGAGATGCTCGACCTGGTGCTTATTGACGGCAAGGCCCGCGGCATCATCACCCGCAACCTCGTGACGGGCGAAATCGAACGGTTCGGCGCACACGCCGTGGTTATCGCCACGGGCGGTTACGGCAACGTCTTCTTCCTCTCGACCAATGCGATGAACTCCAACGGTTCGGCCGCCTGGCAGTGCTACAAGAAGGGGGCGATGTTTGCCAACCCCTGCTTCACGCAGATACACCCGACCTGTATTCCGGTGCACGGCGAACACCAGAGCAAGCTGACGCTCATGTCGGAGTCGCTCCGCAACGACGGCCGCATCTGGTACCCAAGAAGAAGGAGGATGTGGAGAAGCTCCGCGCCAAACTCAAAAAGGCTTCCGAAATCGCGGAGGAGGACAGGGATTACTACCTCGAACGCCGGTATCCTGCGTTCGGTAACCTCGTTCCCCGCGACGTGGCTTCCCGTGCCGCCAAGGAGCGTTGCGATGCCGGTTTCGGCGTGAACGAAACGGGGCTCGCCGTATTCCTCGACTTCAAGACCGCTATCGAAAGGCTCGGCAAGGATGTCATCAAGGCCCGCTACGGCAACCTGTTCCAGATGTACGAAAAGATTACCGACGTGGACCCGTACGAGGAGCCGATGATGATTTATCCGGCCGTACACTATACCATGGGCGGCATCTGGGTGGATTACAACCTGATGACCACCATTCCCGGCCTTTACGCCATCGGCGAGGCCAACTTCTCCGACCACGGTGCCAACCGCCTCGGTGCATCGGCCTCATGCAGGGACTGGCCGACGGTTACTTCGTACTGCCCTATACCATCGGCGATTATCTGTCGCATGACATCCAGACGCCGAAGATAGATACCAACGCTCCGGAATTTGCCGAAGCGGAGAAGAACGTCCGTGCACGCATCGAGAAGCTTTTCTCCATCAAGGGCAAGCAGACGGTGGACGAAATCCACAAGAAACTCGGCCACATCATGTGGGAGAACGTAGGCATGGCCCGTTCCAAAGAGTCCCTTGAAAAGGCGCTCGTCGAGATAAGGAAGGTGAGGAAAGAGTTCTGGGAGGATGTCAAGGTTCCGGGTAAGAACGAAGAGTTCAACCAGGAGCTCGAAAAGGCGCTGCGTGTGGCCGACTTCCTCGAAGAGGGCGAACTCATGGCCCGCGACGCGCTCCAGCGCAACGAATCCTGCGGCGGCCACTTCCGCGTGGAGTACCAGACACCCGACGGAGAGGCGCTCCGCGACGACGAACATTTCGCTTTCGTCGCCATCTGGGAATACAAGGGAGAAAACGAGGAACCTGTCATGCACAAGGAACCGCTCACTTTCGAGGCCATCAAGGTGGCACAGCGTAATTACAAGGACTAACCGGTAAAAACAAAGGACGATGAATTTCAAACTTAAGATATGGCGTCAGGCGGACGCCAAGGCAAAAGGCGGGTTCGAGACGTACGAGGTGAACGATATCTCCGAAGACACGTCGTTCCTCGAAATGCTCGATATCTTGAACAACAACCTGATACACGAGGGCAAAGAACCGGTGGCGTTCGACCACGACTGCCGTGAGGGTATCTGTGGCATGTGTTCGCTGCATATCAACGGCGAGGCGCACGGTCCGGATACCGAAGTGACCACCTGCCAGCTCCACATGCGCAAGTTCCATGACGGCGATACGATTACCATCGAACCGTGGCGTTCGGCCGCTTTCCCGGTCATCAAGGACCTCGTCGTGGAGCGAAGCGCGTTCGATAAAATCATGCAGGCCGGCGGATTCATATCGGTCAATACGGGCGGCGTTCCCGATGCCAATACCATCCCCGTACCGCGTACGTGCCGAGGAGAGCTGGAGCTGCCGCTTGCATCGGTTGCGGTGCTGCGTGGCTACCTGCAAAAACGGTTCGGCCATGCTGTTCGTAGCGGCCCGCGTTTCGTCGCTGGCCAAGCTGCCGCAGGCAAGGTCGAAACTCTGCGTCGAGCCAAGGCCATGATTGCCAAGATGGACGAACTCGGGTTCGGCGGCTGTACGAATACGCGTGCCTGCGAAGCGGAGTGTCCGAAGAGCATCTCCATCTCGCATATCGCACGTCTGAACCGCAAATTCCTGACGGCCAAGTTCAAAGACTGACGGTAAGAAAACCTTCTCCGAGCGGTGTCCGAGCGGCGGAACGGTTTCGGCTTTCTTCTCATATCCGGCGTACATGAATGTACGCCGGATTTTTTGTTGTCGGAATCTGGAAATGGAGTTGACCAATTGCCGTTCAGCGGGTTGCGGAGCGGGGCTTCCCCGGCTCCGTATCGTGAAACGGTTCATTCATGTCGCCCGATGCGGTTGAAGCCAGCATGCTTCCGGATGAGAATCGTCCGATTGTGTCAATTTTTCACGTTTGGCTGACAATTTTGCAGTCAGAAGCTCTTTCGCGGTCATGGCATACTCTTTGTCTATTCTATAAATGACTTCGGGCAGCGGCCTGAAGGATGGAATGAAGCGGACGGCCGTAAGGCCGGACAAATATTGATAATACTGATTAAAGTTAGGAGGACAAAATTATGATGCCAGTTAGAAGAACACAGGGATGGTTACCGGGGATTCTGGATGATTTCTTCGGGAACGAATGGGTGGACAAGACCAGCTCGACGGCTCCTGCCGTGAACGTGATAGAGACCGACAAGGAGTACAAGGTCGAAATAGCTGCGCCGGGTTTGACCCGCGACGATTTCAAAATAGATATCAACGAAGATAACGAGCTCACCGTTTCGATGGAGAAGAAGGTCGAGAAGAACGAAGAGTCGGAAAAAGAGGGTAAGAAACATACCTATCTCCGCCGCGAGTTCTCGTACAGCAGTTTCCGTCAACGCATGATACTGCCCGACAATGTGAATGTGGACAACATCGACGCAAAGATGGAGAACGGCGTTCTGACTATCGATATTCCCAAGAAGACCGAGGAGGAGAAACGTAAAAACATGCGCCAGATTGATATTAAATAGGGAGCAGAAGTGAGGGCGGTACCGCTCTCATCGTGGTGAAAGACCGGGGTACGGAGTGTCCGTACTCCGGTTTTTTCATGCCGTTCGCGGCGGGTTCCGGCGGCAGGCAAGTCGGACGGTGATTCCGGCGAGGGGGCGACGGGTTTCGTAGGGCTGCGGTTCCCCGTATGCGTGCGGAACCGTTACGCCCGCTGTCGTCCGGGCCTGATTTTTGAAACGTAAGCGCACGGCGCTGCCGGCGGGGAGCGATGTCCGGGGCGGCGTAACATAATCGTAATATTTTTTTAACACCATGTAAGGGCGGCGGTTCGTACCTTTAGGGCCGTTTGGCATGTGGATATTAAAGCGGTTCGTTTATGGAGAAAGATTATGTGGAGAGGGATGTCAGTTGGATGTATTTCAACAGGCGTATCTTGCTGGAGGCTGAGAAAGAGGAGGTACCGCTGCTGGAACGGCTCGGTTTTCTCGGCATCTATTCCAACAACCTCGACGAGTTTTTCCGTGTCCGGGTGGCGACGCTCAACCGTATCATCGAGTATGAGGACAAAGGCATCAAGCGGGAGCAGCAGACCGCTGTCGATACATACAGGGAGATAACGAGCTCAATGCCCAGTACTCCGTGCGGTTCGAGGAGATTTTCGCCCGTCTGAAGGAGGAGCTCGGACAGCACGGTATCTGGCTGCTGGACGAGACGCAGTTGAACGAAGTGCAGCGCCAGTATATCTGTTCCCTCTACGATACCCGGCTCAACGGTTCTACGAATCCGTTGTTCGTCTCCTGTTTCCGTCAGCTCGACGACCAGCCCGACGATGCGATATACCTCGCCGTCCGGCTCCGTGCGGAGGAGGGCAAGGTTGCGGATGAGTATGCGCTTATCGAGCTGCCCGTACAGGAGTTCGGGCGTTTCGTGCGCCTGCCGACGACGGGGAGAGAAAGTGCCTGATGTTCCTCGACGATGCGGTGCGTCTCTGCCTGCCTTTCATCTTCGAGGGGCTGCCTTATACGGAGTTCGAGGCCTATACCTTCAAGTTCACCAAGGATGCCGAGATGGAGCTCGACAGCGACATGCGCAACGGGGTGCTTCAAAAGATATCCAAGGGGGTGAAGAGCCGGAAGAAGGGCGAACCCATCCGGCTCGTCTATGATTCGGCCATGCCCCGCCGTATGCTCCGCAGCATCGCCAAGATGTTGCACATAGACAAATGGGATACGCAGGTGGCCGGCGGGCGTTACCACAACATGAAAGACCTCATGCGTTTCCCGGACTGCGGCCGCAGTGACCTGCGTTATCCGGCACTCGAACCCGTCGCTGAAACCCGAATTTACGGCGCATGGCAGCATGCTCGATGCGATACGCGCCCGCGACCGGTTTCTGCACTATCCCTATCACGGTTTTTCGTCGTTCCTGAGGGTACTGCGCGAAGCGGCCATCTCTCCCGACGTTACCGCCATACGCATGACGATGTATCGGCTGGCCCGTAATTCGAAGGTGGTGAAGACGCTGATTTGCGCCGCTCGCAACGGCAAGAAGGTAACCGTCGTCATCGAACTGCTGGCCCGTTTCGATGAGGAGTCGAACATCAACTGGTCGAAACAGATGCAGGATGCGGGCATCAACGTGGTGTTCGGTATGGAGGGGCTGAAGGTGCACTCCAAACTCGTGCATATCAGCAGCCGCAAGGGGGACGTCGCCTGCATCAGTACGGGCAACTTCCACGAAGGCAACGCGGCGCAGTACACCGACGTGACGCTCTTTACCGCCCGCAAGAGGGTGGTGCAGGAGGTCGGCACCGTCTTTGGTTTCATCCAGAAACCTTATGTTCCCATCCGGTTCAAGGAACTGCTCGTATCGCCCAACGACATGCGCCGCCGGTTGCTCGCCCGTATCGACAAGGAGATACGCAATGCCGCTGCAGGCAAACCGGCGTATATTATGGGTAAGCTCAACCACATCACCGACCGTGCTCTGGTGCAGAAGCTCTACGAGGCTTCGGCCGCCGGCGTCAGGATAGACCTCCTCGTGCGGGGCAACTGTTCGCTCGTGACGGGTATTCCCGGCAGGAGCGACAACATCCGGATTAACGGCATCATCGACCGGTACCTGGAGCACTCCCGCATCCTCATCTTCGCCAACGGGGGCAAGGAGGCCTACTATATCGGCTCGGCGGACTGGATGCCGCGCAATTTCGATAACCGCATCGAAGTGATGGCTCCGGTACACGATACCGAGATACGCCGGGAACTGAAACGGATAATCACGTATGGACTGCGCGATACGTTCCAGGGACATACCGTAGACGGTACCGGCAGGAATCTGCCCTGGACCTTGCCGGAGGGTTGCGGCGAGGCGCTGCGTTCCCAGTCTGCCCTGTATGCGTATTATCGGGAGCAGGCGGAGCAGGCCGCCCTGCGCGGAAGCCTTGCCCGGCGCCGTCGGCCGGCCCGGATGCGGGAGAGGAGAAGAAGATTTTGATATCGGAATAATATGGAAAAGACGAATTATGCGGCGATAGACATCGGGTCCAATGCCGTCAGGCTGCTTATAAAAAGCGTGGATATGGAGGAGGGGACAGCCTCTTTCGTAAAGGAACAGCTTCTCAGGGTGCCGCTGAGGCTCGGAGAGGATACCTTTTCGGTCGGGACAATCTCCAAGGAGAAGGGAAAGCGGTTGCTGCGCCTGATGAAGTCGTACCGGCAACTGATGAAGATATACGGCGTGAAACGCTACCGGGCGTGCGCTACCTCGGCTGTCCGCGATGCGGCCAACGGGCCGGAGCTTATCCGGGAGATAAGCCGCAAGACGGGAATAAAGATAGAAGTAATCGGCGGAGAAGAGGAGGCCCGTCTGATATACGACAACCATATTGAGGAGATGCTCGACAGGAGGTACGATTACCTGTACGTGGATGTGGGCGGCGGAAGTACCGAGATAAGTCTCATCAGCGGCGGGGTGTTGCAGAGCTCCCGGTCGTATGACATCGGGACGGTGCGCCTGCTCGAAGGGCGCGTGAAGGAGGAGTCCGTGGCCTCCCTGCGGAACGACATGCGGGAACTCGGAGCAGGGCATCCCGGTTTGCGTATCATCGGCTCGGGCGGCAATATCAACAAACTCTACCGCCTGGCCGCTGCCGGATGCAAGAACGGCATGGAACTTCCGGTGAGCGAACTCTCCGTTATCAACGGCGTACTCAAGTCGATGTCCTCCGAGGAGCGTGTGCGTGTCTTCAGGATGCGTCCCGACCGGGCCGACGTCATCACCTTCGCAGCGGATATCTTTCTGGAGATAGCCGGGCAGTGCGGCGCCTCGGTCATCCTCGTGCCGACCATAGGACTGGCCGACGGCATCATCGACAGCCTTTATGCCGAGGATGCGGAGCGGGCAGGCAGGCGTTGATTCGTTTTCCTGCCGTCGGTGGCGGCTTAGAATATTTCGCCGAGGATGCGGAGTGACTGCACCTTGTTGATGGCATCGAGGTGGTAGCCGAAGTAGTGCAGCATGTCCGAAAGAAAATCGGCCGCTGCGTGCGTGACAGGCGCAGGGTGCCGAGCTCTTCCGCTTCTGCGGACATGAGCGTGGCCAGCAGGGCGGCGTTGGGGCGGTTGATGGCGACGGCATGTTCCGGGAAACCGGCAGTGAACGACCCTTCGACGATGTCGAACCAGTCCCTTCGGTGTATTCATTGCCCGGATAGAATCCGAGAAAAGCGCTTAACTGGACGAGGAACCACAGGTGGAAGTTTGAGATTCCCTCTTCCATCTGTCGAGCGCCATGACCGAGGCGCGGACGAAACCGAACAGCGGAGAGTTGGGTTCGACCTCCTTGATGAGCCTGTAAAGGACTTCGGCCATGAAGAGCGAATGGTGCTTTTGCGGACGTCGAACGGGATATGCTGGAGGGGGTGCGACAGCCGGACGTCTTTCATACGGTCCATCTGCGACCGGTGCGAGGGGATGCCTTCGAATTCCAACAGGAACATGGGTTGCAGCAAGGCGGCCTTGTTTCCCTTTCCCTTGCCGCTTTTTACCCCTTGTACCAGGTAGTTCCGGCGACCGTAGGTGTCGGTCAGAATGTAGGCACTACCGACGTATCGCCGTATTTTATCGTGTGCAGTACGATGCCGTGTGCTTTGTAAGAGTCCATCTGGAGGCGTCGAGTTCGGGTGTCCAAGCCTGTGAATGAGGCAAAATTACGAAATATAAAATCAGCAGGCCGAACTTTCGGCAGAATAAACCTATGATTTTTTTTCTGTAATTTAATATGTTTGCAGAAGCGATTTAAAAATCTTTTCCTTATATTTGCATAAATATGTGACAGAAAATCCATGTGTTATGAGCAAAAAAACTGAAAGACTGGATGTTATAAGGAATCTGATAGATTCCGAGCAGATATCTTCACAGGAAGAGCTGTTGTCATGGCTGAAAAGGGTGGGCATCGATGCTACTCAGAGTACCCTTTCGCGCGATATGAAGGAGTTGCGGGCCATCAAGGTTCCCGATGCGGAGAAGGGCTATGTCTATCTGCTGCCCGAGACACTGCAGGGAGAACAGACCTCGGGCAAGGTCTCCTCATCGGTGACGGACAACATCAGGTACATCGAGTTTTCGGGCAATATGATTGTCATACGCACGAAGGCCGGTTATGCGAAAGCCGTGGGGGTGATGGTTGATAATGAAGATTACGACGATGTGTTGGGTACGCTTTCAGGCGATGATACCGTATTCGTACTGCTGGCCGAAGGGGTGAAGCCGCTCGATTTCCTGCCGTCGTTCGATTCGATACATCCCAATATCAAGACGCTTTACAATCCCGAAGGACGGAAAAAGAATAACGGTGCCATGCGCCGCCGTTTCTTCTGACCGAGGACGGGGTGGAATTCGGCCGCGGGGACAACGCACATGCGTTGTCCCCGCGGTGTTTTCGGACCCGAAGAAAAAGTTCCGAAAAAGCCTCGCGGGCGGGCGGTGGCTCCTCTTCGTTGGAAAAAGCAGACGGTTTCGCAGGAAGACAGGCGATTTTTACAGGTAGCGATACGGTGCAGATACTGTTGCATAATGCAATGAAAATTAATATCTTATATGTCGGTTCTGCGCCGGCCGGCTGCCGGGGAGGTGTGCGTTTTCCGCAGATTGAAGTATGCACAAGGAAGGTTTTGCACATAATTTGTTTATCTATCGGGAGAAAGGGTCGTTTCGTGCGGCCTGCCGAACTGCAGAACGGTTCGTACAAGATGATATTCACATTAAAATTACTGAGATGAAAAGAATTACGTTATTGTTGGCAGCGGTGGCCCTGTTGGTAGGGAGTGCCGCTACGGCGCAGGACCTCAGGCGTGAGGAGCGTACCATGAAACGGTACGGGCAGCAGGCCGAGAATGAGATGCGCAGAGAGATGCGCGGAGTACGCGCAGAGGAGAGGCGTGCGGAAAACGAGATGCGCAGGGAGATGCGCCGCGCGGAACGCCAGATGCAGCACATGCATGCGCCTGCCCGTCAGGCCGTGAAGGTCGTGTCGTACCGTTCTACCATGGTGGGTGACCTGACCGACCTGGATTTCATGATAAACTTCGACGGCGTCATGCTTGACCCGAACGAGGAGTTCGTAATTACACCCTATCTCGTCAAGGGCGAGAACATGCTATGGCTGGAGCCCGTCGTGATAGTGGGCGAGCGGCGTTACAAGGAGTTGGAACGCGGCGGGGAACTGAATGCCAATCCTTCCGGCTGATGCCTTACGAAACGGTGGTGCAGTCGCGTCGGTACGTGCGCGAGATGCGTCGCGAGGCCCGGAAAAACGGTATGCAGTGGGCGCCCGATTCACCCAATACGGTGATGTACTCCGCTTCGTTTCCTTATGAGGCGTGGATGGACGGAGCCGAAATAAAGCTTGACCATGTCTATTCGAGGCGGAGCGTGATAGCCGAGTATCCCACGCTCGTGGGAACGCTTTACAATCCGATGCCCCCGCAGGTGATGTTCCTCGTTCCGGAAGTGGAGGTTGTCAAGGCCCGTTCGGAAACCATGACGGCCCGTATCGTGTTCCAGGTAAGCAAGACCACGATAGACATGAACATATTCGACAATGCTGCCGAGCTGGAGAATATATACAGGTTTACCGGCCGTCTTGCCGGTGACGACAAGGTGAAGGTCACGGGTATCCGGATGACGGGATATGCGTCGCCCGAAGGCTCCTACGACTTCAACGCGAAACTGTCGCTCGGGCGCGTGAATACCATTCGCGACCTTGTACAGAAGCGGTTCCCCGGTATCGCAAAGTCGCTTTATACCGTCGGCAATGTGCCGGAGGATTGGGACAGTGTGCGCCATTGGGTAGCTGCTTCCGATATCCGTTACCGGGATGAGGTGCTCGCCATTATCGACAACTACGCTCCCGATGCCCGTGATGCGAAGATACGTGCGCTCGACAAGGGCGCTACCTACAACATGCTGCTGCACGACTCTATCCCGGTCTGCGCCGGACAGACTATACGATTGATTACACCGTGCTGCCTTTCACGGTAGAGGAGGGAAAGAAGGTCATTCGGACGAATCCCCAATACCTCAGCCTGAACGAACTGTACCAGATAGCCCTGTCGTATCCGCAGGATTCGCCCGAGTACGAGGAGGTGTTCATGATAGCCCTGCGGTATTATCCGGACGACCCCGTAGCCAATAACAACATGGCGGCCATTGCGCTCCGCAAGAACGACTCAAGGAGGCTCACAAGTATCTCGACAGGCTCGGCGACTTCGCCGGTGCACATAACAATATCGGTGTCTTGAAAGCCCTCGAAGGGGATTACCGTGCTGCCGAGGCGCACTTCCGCAAGGCCATCGAGCACGGCAGCAAGGAGGCGAAGTTCAACCTCGAAAACCTCACCTCGCTGCGCAGGCATTGATGCCGGGCCATTGTCCGGAGCGCCGCCCTTGCGGAAAGAGCGTTCCGGACCGCCAGCCGATACTATGGATGAAGGGACTGCCTTTTAAGGCAGTCCCTTCATCGTGTCGTCCGTGTATGGGGGAGCCGGCGGTTCCGTACGGAGTCTGCCGCCTGCTGCACACAGAGGAGGGGCGGAGAGCTTTCCTTTTTCCGATGTCGGTACGCCCTATCGGACAGGCTGCGGCGGAGAACTCTTACCAGAGTTGTTCGGGGTATTCGCCCGCATCCACCAGGTCGCGTATCTTCTCCACTACACCCGGCCGGTCGGCCGCATAGGTGACACCGAACCAGCTTGCGTCGGTATCGAGTACCTTTACCTTCGCCGCTCCGCAGCGGATGGCTTCATTGACGACGGTCGGAATGTAGAATTCGCTTTTCAGTTCGTGGCCGCGCTCCGCCAGAAAGCGTGCGAACAGCCGGGCGGAGAAATCCATGTAGTCGGGCGTGAAGCCCCACATGTTCATGGAGACCGGTGTTTCGGGAGCCAGCGCATGGTATTCGTCCTGTTCGTCGCGGAAGATGATGCCGCGGCCCTCCTGACGGCGTATTTCGGTGCGTTCCGTGACCGATGTAAGGAATCCGTCCGTATCGGTTTCACATACGCCGCGCGACACCGACCCGCTTTCGGAGAGGGTATTGCCGACCCGGTAGCCGACCATGCAGTATTGTCCGGTACCGTCGGTCCCGGCGAGGAACCGTGCGAGCACCTCAAAGCCATTGCGGCCGTAGAAGTCGTCGGCGTTATCACGGCGAACGGTTCGCGTACCGTTCCGGCGGCGTCAGTACGGCGTGTCCCGTACCCCACGGCTTACTCTGTCGGCGGGCGGAACGAATCCGTCCGGCAGCGCATCTACGATTGGAATACCACTTCGGTCGGAATGCGTCCTTCGTACTTGGCGAGTACCTTTTCGCGGAAATCCCGTTCGAAGTGGCGGCCTATGACGAAGACCACCTTTCCGAATCCTGCCCTCGCGGCATCGAAGACCGAGTAGTCCATGATGGTTTCGCCCGAAGGGCCCACCCCGTCGAGCTGTTTGAGGCCGCCGTACCGGGAACCCATGCCGGCCGCCATTATCAGTAGTGTCGGTTTCATGTGAATGCTTTTTTACCGGTGCAAAGATAATGGTTTGTCGGTGGTTCGCATAGGGAAACGGAGAGCCTCTGCCTTCTGTTCGCTCTTTTCGCCTTTGCTGCGGAGACTGTCGGCGGACTGGGGAACGGCGTTTCCTTCGTTCCCTACATCTTCGGCGGTATCCGCCGGATGTCCGGTCGTTCTCCGTGCCTTCCGGCACCCCGTTCCGTTTCCTCTGCGCGGATTAGAATACCCGTTTCAGTATCTCGCAGATGTTTCCCGAACGGCTCATGGTATAGAAATGGATGGCCGGTACACCCGCCGCCTTCAGCTCTTTGGCCTGTCCGACGCTCCATTCAATGCCCACCTCCTTGGCCTGTTCGTCGGTACGGCAACGCGACAGCTCCTCGGTGAGCGTTTCCGGCATATCGATGTGGAACGTCCGCGGGAGCATTTCGAGGTGTTTCAGCGACGAGACGGGTTTCAGTCCCGGTATTATCGGTACCGTAATACCTTCGGCGCGGCACCGCTCCACGAAGTCGAAGAAACGGGCGTTGTCGAAGAAGAGCTGCGTAACGATGTAGTCGGCCCCCGCGTCCACTTTTCGCTTCAGGTTCCGGATGTCCTGCGAGAGGTTGGGCGATTCGTAATGTTTTCCGGATAACCGGCGACCCCGATGCAGAAGTGGGTGGGGATGGGGTTCTGCTGGAGTTCGTCGAGGTAGACGCCCCGGTTCATGTCGCTGATTTGCCGCACGAGGTCGGAACAGTAGGCGTGTCCTCCTCTGGTAGGGGTGAAGAAGCGTTCGCCCGGAGCGGGGTCGCCCCGCAGCGCCATCACGTTGTCGATGTCGAGGAAGTTGAGGTCTATCAGGATATTCTCTATCGTATGGCGGTCGAGGCCGCCGCAGACCAGATGGGGAACCACCTCCACGTCGTAACGTTTCATGATGGCCGCCGCCAGTGCCACCGTTCCGGGGCGTTTCGTGACCGTGATGCGCTCCAGTGTTCCGTCCGGCCGCTGGCGTATCACCTCCTCGTCGCGGTGGTAGGTAAGATTGATGAAGGAGGGCGAGAACTCCATGAGCGGTTCAATGGCGTTGTAGACCTTCCCGATGTCGCCGCCCTTCAGCGGCGGCAGGAGCTCGAACGAGATGAGCGTCCTGTCCGATGCTGCCAATATTCTCTTTTACTTTCATTGTGCCGTGTTTGCGTGCCGTTCCGTGCGGGCGCAGGTACAGGGATATTCGCCGGAAACCGCGGCCGGTTTCCGTATCCTTCTGTCCTGCGTTCGCTTTTCGGAACGGTTCCCTTATCTTATCGTATCAGGGGTTGTTTCCATATTTTGAGTCCGTATTCGCCGCAGATGCCGAACATGTCGTCCTTGATGCAGATGGCTCCCGAAATGGCGGGGATTTTCCGTATCTCGGCGATTACGTTGTTGATGTCCTGTTTGGTGTGTATCTTGTTGGCGAAGGCGGTCGCGTAGCTGTCGGCCAGTGCGGCGTCGCTGCAGACTATCATCACGGCATCGGCCATTCCGAAACTGAGTGATGGCCCGACCGTGCCGGAAGATGTGCAGATGCTGATTCTTCCTCCCTCCGGAATGAAGATGCGACCTTCTCCGAGAGCGGCGACTGTCCCGCGAATACGGGTATGTCCATCCCCTCGACAATGTCGGCGTAGATGTCGCCGCCGTTTTCGACGATGACTTCCCGGCAGTCGTACTCGTCTTGAGGCGTCGGCCGATGTACTCCGCTATCGCTCCTGCAACGGCGGCCATGGGGCCGACGCCCGCCGTTGCTGCGGCTTCCGCCATCCGTACCAGTATCCCGGGCGCACCGGCGGCCGGGAAATAGGGGGAGAGGATGACCGCGTAGGTCGGGTCGTTCGTAATGTATGCGTCCATTTCGAGTCGTAGTTCACGGAGAATCTGTCCGGCGAAGAGATTCATTTCGGGGACGTACGATGCAGTGTCGATGCCGATGCAGAGGTCGCTCTCCTTGTAACTTATCGTGAAGGTTTGCCAACGGTCGCGGTTGAAATTGTCGCGGTATATCCGAATTTTGTACTCTTTCATCGTTAGTCGTTTGCTATGGTGAATAAATGTTGCGGGCATGCCGTCAGGCACAGTTTGCACAATATGCAGTTTTCCCGCTGGAAGGAGAGTTTCCAGTCGGGCGGCCCGATGGTCAGTGCTTTGGAGAAGCAGGCCAGCGCACAACTGCCGCACTGTACGCACCGCTCCTCACGGAAGATGATTTTGTCCGTGACGAGGGCTGTTCCTACCCCTTGGGCGGCAAGGAATTCAAGTGCCTGTGCGATGTCCCCTTCAGGAGCGCTGAACTCCGCGAGCATGGACCCGGCCAGTCCCGGCGCCATCTCCGCCTTGATGATATTGATGCATATGTCGAAACGTTTTATCAGGTCGTGTATTATCGGTTTGTCGCCCGTGCTCTCCGAGAACGACAGCATATATTTCCTTTTCATGTTTTTTCGTATTTCAATGGTTTCTTCCGGGTTCTTCGCGTATTTGCAGTTTCTTGGTCGTAGTACCGTAGGCATGGGGCGTACCGGCTCGCTCAGCAGGAATTTGCCGCTCCGGATGCGCTCCCTGAGCAGTTCCGCTATCTCGCGGGCTTTGGCGAGGCTCGACACGGGGGCTGTTCTTATCCGGTGGCCGCGACCTCTATCTCGCCGCTCCGCAGGGCAGCGTAGTTGGTCTTGCCGAGCACCCTGTTGCCGTTGCCGTAATCCACCACGGTCGTTTCAATCTGTTCGTTGCGGATGGATACGCGGCGGGCCAGGTCGGCGTCGAGTATCGGTATCGGAATACCGATGCCGACGAAGAGACTGCATCCGTACTTCTCGTAATACATGCCCCGCAGGTATTCGGTACTCATCTCACGCAGGTCGCCTATGACGGCGATGGTGCGGGCATTGCTTGTCGGGATACCGTATTCGTTCGTCTCCTTGGAGGTGTTGAACTGCGTCCCGTTCCACGCCACATACCCTTCCGCACCGGCGAGAAAGATGCGCGTACCGAGTCCTATCGTGCGGCACTCCGGGTCGTTCAGCAGGGGCGACAGCTCGCCGGAGGTGGAGTAGCTGGCGTTCTTCATCTTCGGTAGGAGCGTACCCATGTAGGTATGGATGGTGCGGTCGGAGGTGTTGGTCGCCACATTGTAGTTCTGGTAGGCGTTGCGCGGATTGTAGAGATAGGCTTCGTTCACCGTATCCCGGTTGATGTAGGTGCGGATGTGGCGGCGGGGATAGCAGTCGGTCCCTTTGCCCCAGGCCTCCAGCAGAATGTCCTTGCCGTTGATGAAGTCTTCGATGATATGCGCTCCGCCGTATTCGGGATTGGCCGGGTTGCAGTCGGTGGCCCCTATGTAGGTATCCACGGCAGCGAGTCCGCCGCTTACGCCCACACCGTTGAGTTCGATGCGTTCCATGCGGATGGGCGGGTCGGAGTGTCCGAAGTTGATGAAGGCGCCCGAAGAGCACATGGCGCCGAAAGTACCGGTGGTTACGACGTCCACCTTGTCGGCTATCTCTTCCGGCGACATCGTGAGGGCGAGTTGCGACACCTCCTCGGCAGTCAGTACGACCGCTTCGCCGTTCTTAATCCGTTCGTTTATCTGTTGATATGTTTTCGCCATGGTAATGAAATTACAGGGCATAGCTAATGCTATGCGTTGATTGTTAATAATATGCGTGTTTGATTACATGATGCCGTAAGGATACGGCGAACTATGCACGGCCTGTCTTACAGGTCTGTCGATAGTATGTTCCGGGAATAAGATAAGATTAGCGCGCTTGGCGCATACGCATATCCATGGAGAAAAGACTGCGCGACGAACCGCCGCAGTAACATGTCGTTGAAAAAGCTTCTCCTGAAATAGTCGTTTTCATAGCCTTCATGGTTAATTATATTTCCTGTCCTTGGCAGGTCGGGACGTGGCACCTTATCGTTGCGATAGGTTGCCGAAGTTTCATAGAGCCCGTTCTCTCCGCTTCTCGTTATAATTCGGCACTACTTCACTCATAGTGTTGCCACAAAGGTATGCAAATTTTCATTAAAACCAAACATATTTTTGAAAAAAGTGGGAAACTATACAGAAAACGGCTTTTGAAACGGTCCCGTCCGGGTGTTCCGGTCAAGGTCGCATTCGCAGACCTGTCGCGGAGCGGTGCTGCGGCAGTCGGTTTCGGACTCCGGATGGAGCGGAAAACGGAAGGTCGGGAGCCGCCGCGAGGCCGGTTTGCCGAATGGGCCGCCGCGTTCCGGGGTTTCGTCTGCTCCCTGCTGTTTCCGTGTATCGGGATAATCCGTCCGTTTCGCTTGGCGGCATTGGCTCCGCCGCCGTGTCCCGATTCGGCATCCCCGGCTTGTACCGTTATATTTCGATGATATATTTTCTATCTTTGCGGATGCAAGACAAAAATACAGTGACGAATTTATGGAGTACAATTTCCGCGAAATAGAGCCGCGCTGGCAGAAGGAGTGGGAGCGGCGCAGGACTTACAGGGTGGATGCGGACGCTTCCCGCCCCAAGTATTATGTGCTCGACATGTTTCCTTATCCGTCCGGGGCGGGCCTCCACGTCGGGCATCCGCTGGGGTATATCGCTTCGGACATCTATACGCGCTATAAACGGCTCTGCGGGTTCAACGTGCTGCATCCGATGGGGTTCGATGCTTTCGGGCTTCCGGCCGAGCAGTATGCTATCCAAACGGGGCAGCATCCCGCAGTCACCACGGCGCAGAACGTGGCGCGTTACCGGGAACAGCTCGACAAGCTCGGATTCTCGTACGACTGGGACAGGCAGGTGGTGACCAGCGACCCCGCATATTACCGGTGGACGCAGTGGGCGTTCCTGAAGATGTTCGACAGCTATTACTGTTACGACCGGCAGCAGGCGCGCCCCATCGCCGAACTGACCGAGGCGTTCGCCCTCCGGGGAACGGAGGGGCTGCATGTCGCTTGTACCGAGCGGATGGAGTTCACCGCCGCCGAATGGAATGCGATGGACGGGAAACGGCGACAGGAGGTGTTGCTGAACTACCGGCTGGCTTACCGGGCCGACACGACGGTGAACTGGTGCGAAGGGCTCGGTACGGTGCTTGCCAACGACGAGGTGGTGAACGGTCTTTCGGTGCGGGGCGGTTTCCCGGTAGTGCAGAAGCGCATGAAGCAGTGGCTGCTGCGGGTGAGCGCCTATGCCGAACGGCTGCTCGACGGCATGGAGCGGCTTGACTGGAGCGAATCGCTCAAGGAGATACAGCGCAACTGGATAGGGCGCAGCACCGGAGCGCAGATGTTCTTCGGCATCCGGGGCAGCGGGCGGAAACTGGAGATATTCACCACACGGCCCGATACCGTTTTCGGATGCACGTTCATGGTCATCGCGCCGGAACATGAACAGGTGTGCGCACTGACGACCGACGCACAACGGGCGGAGGTCGAGCGCTATATCGAAGAGACGAAGAGGCGTTCCGAGCGCGAACGGATGGCCGATACCAAACGGGTCAGCGGCGTTTTCACCGGTTCTTATGCGATTAATCCGTTCACCGGCACGGAACTGCCGGTTTATATCAGCGACTACGTGCTGGCGGGGTACGGTACGGGGAGCCATCATGGCCGTACCAGCGCACGACGCGCGCGACTACGCTTTCGCCAAACATTTCGGACTCGGCATCGTGCCGGTGGTCGAGGGGGGCGATATCGACGTCGCAAGTTACGATGCGAAGGAGGGGCGGATGATGAATTCCGGGTTCCTCGACGGCCTGGACGTGAAGGAGGCCATCGAGCGGATGTTCGCGGAGATAGAGGCGCGGGGCATTGGCCGGAAGAAGGTCAATTACCGCCTGCGCGACGCCATCTTCAGCCGTCAGCGTTATTGGGGAGAGCCCTTCCCGATTTATTATAAGGACGATACGGCCTGTCCGTTGCCGGAGGATGCGCTGCCGCTTACGCTGCCCGATGTGCCGGAGTTCCGTCCGACGAGCTCCGGAGAACCGCCGCTCGCCCGTGCCGAGGGGTGGCATACGGCCGAAGGGTATCCGTATGAGACGAGCACCATGCCGGGTTTCGCCGGTTCGTCGGCCTACTATTTGCGCTACATGGACCCGCACAACGACCGGGAGCTGGTGAGCCGCGAGGCGAACGCCTACTGGCGCAGCGTGGACCTCTACATCGGCGGTATCGAACATGCCACGGGGCACCTCATCTATTCCCGTTTCTGGAACAAGTTCCTGTATGACATCGGTGTGGCCGTCGAGGACGAACCGTTCCGCAAGTTGGTGAATCAGGGGATGATACAGGGACGTTCCAATTTCGTTTACCGGGTTGCCGGGACGAATACTTTCGTATCGCTCGGTCTGAAGGACGGGTACGAGACGCAGCCGATTCATGTGGACGTGAACATCGTGAAGAACGATATCCTCGACCTGGAGGCATTCCGGGCGTGGCGGCCGGAGTTCGCCGACGCGCAGTTTATCCTGGAAGAAGGCCGCTACGTTTGCGGCTGGGCGGTGGAGAAGATGAGCAAGTCGATGTACAACGTGGTCAATCCCGATTATATCGTGGAGCATTACGGAGCCGATACCCTGCGCATGTACGAGATGTTCCTCGGCCCGCTCGAACAGAGCAAGCGTGGGATACGAACGGCATCGACGGCGTGCACAAGTTCCTGCGCCGCTTCTGGAGGCTGTTCCATGCCGGGGGCGGGGAGCTTTCGGTAAACGAGGAGGCGCCTTCGCCGCAGGAGCTCAAGGTGTTGCACAGGACGATAAAGAAGGTCAGCGAGGATATCGAGAACTTCTCGTTTAATACGTCGGTCAGCGCTTTTATGATATGCCTGAACGAGCTCGGCGACTGCAGCAAGCGTGCCGTGCTCGAACCGCTCCTTGTCCTGTTGTCGCCTTTCGCTCCCCACATCGCCGAAGAGCTGTGGCACGAACTGGGGCACGAGGGAACCATTTTCGACGAGCGCTACCCGGTCTTCGACCCCGCCTGCCTCGTGGAGAACAGTTTCGACTATCCGGTTTCGGTGAACGGGAAGATGCGCTTCAAGAAGGAATTTCCGCTCGGGGCTGCGGTCAGCGAAATCGAAGCCGCCGTGCTCGCCGACCCGCAGATGGAGAAATACACTGCCGGGAAGGAAGTTCGGAAGGTCATCGTCGTACCGGGCAAGATTATCAACGTCGTCGTGTGACGTCCGTCGGTGTCGTGCGGCATTGCGGTGCCGGTGCGTGCCGCTCTTCCGGAACGTGACCGAAGGCCGTCGGAAAAACAGACTTTTCCGACCGGCCTTCGTCGTTTCTCGGCTGCGTAGCAGTTGCGGTCACCGGCTTGCGCCGTTCTCTCCTCGCCGCAGCGCGGAGGCAGGCCGATGTCATTTCCGGAAGAGGTAGAACTTCAGGTCCAGCGTGGCGCTGTGTTCGTATCTCCACGGTCTTGTAGTGCCGAATTGGAAGAAGGTGGGACGATAGGTGGCTCCGAACATGATTTTGGGCGTGATGTTGATGTAGGCGGCCACCATGATGCCTGCCGCCCAGTACCGGTCGTCGAGGCGCGTATCGCCAGGTAGTTCGTTCCGAAACCGGGGTAAGGCGGTTTGTAGGTGTACTTGTTCCGTGCCGCATTCAGGCCGTACCCTACGGTGAAACGGCGGAAATGGAAGTATTCGGCCAGGGAGATGTGTATGGCAGACCATTCTTCGTTGGGCGGCGGGTCGATGCTGGCAGCCGGTCCCCAGATAGTGGCATATCCGGCCAATGCACTTGCTTCCAGTGCGATGCCGCGCTTGTCGCGGTAGAGGTATTCGATGCCTGCGGCGATTCCGATACATCCGCCGTTGTTTCGGCGTATTCCTGTCGAAACGGGAGAAAACGAATAGAGTTGCAGCCACGGGAAGGCCAGCGAAACGTTGACGCGTCCTTTCTGGAACGAGTTTGCATAGCGTGTCGCACGGCGCCCCCCGCGTCTTTCGGTGGCTTTCAGTACGGACCGGTATCGCGGGCGTACGCCCAGCGTCCAGTCGTTCTTGCGGAAGGTACGGTAGCCGTCGCCGGTCCAATAGAGGTCGGGATGTTCGTAGCGGTTGTCGTTGCCGCGGTCTTCGAACATTCCTATCCCCAACGAGAGGAAATTGAGCCAGAAGAGGTCGCTGTTGTAGGCTGCCAGACGGTAGGAGTAGGTGGTGTCGGCGGCGTGTATCTCCACCGACAGCGATTCCGGGGTGGCGTCGTAAAAGCCGTAGGCCGTCTGCGGCGAGTTGGCTGCATAGACAATCCGGGACATTCGGGCGAGGTTCTTTCCCGACGGTTCCACTCCGAGTTCCAGGGCCATGTCGCGGGGCGTGAGGCCGTAGCGGAGCGTGTCGCCGTTCATGACCACCGTCTCCCTTCGGGGGTGTCCACGGCGACGTATTTCCGGGAGGTGCTGTAAGTCGTCACGCAGGAGGCGAATAGAAGACATGCGGAGAGCGGCAGGAGGAGTGTTCGGTTCATAGGCATTGGCGTTTTGGGTTTGTAATATACAGATGCATCTCCCGTCGTTTTGTTGCACGGCCGGTCGTTTTTCGGACAGGCGCTCTTCCGGTGCCGGAAGGGTCGCCTCTGCC
>ENA-OQDW01000179-OQDW01000179.1-human-gut-metagenome-genome-assembly--contig:-NODE-179-length-25960-cov-3.998955_pt1 | contig 25960 bp, 27 predicted proteins | sample MGYA00242784_ERZ504613 | MGnify/ENA primary metagenome ERZ504613 (study PRJEB26092, sample SAMD00036330) | human gut metagenome | host: Homo sapiens | study: EMG produced TPA metagenomics assembly of...
TAAAATTTTTATATATAATTATTTTACATATATAGTACCACACTTTTTTCCTGTTGTCAAGCACAATTTCGCAATTGCTTTTTCCAGACTCCTTCTTTATAATATTTACAAATACAAAATACTCACCCAGAAAGGACTTGAGCTTATGGAAAAAAAGCCCCATCTGATGGCTATCGTCCTGTTTTTAACGGGTCTTATCTGTATTGGATTACTTTTTGGACTCAGCTATAAAACTTACCGGAAGATCGATGCCGTTGACCAGAAAATGGCCTCCGTGATCAAACCGGTCCAGAAAAAGCAGAAATCCATGAACGAGGATATTGAACTTTATACAGCTAAGATCGAAAAGAAACAGGCAGCCAACAAATACCTGCAGCAGCGGGCACAGACAGAAAAAGCTGTCAAAAACAACATCGGTGAACATGAACGGGCACCGGAAACCGAAAACAGTCAGAAAACGACCAAACCCTCTGTTTTCAATGAAGCCGGTGGTGAGGGATTCACCGATGGCGGTAATGATACCTCTTCTGCTTCCAACAACGGCCATATCGTCGGAATCGATCCCGGACATCAGGGCGAAAATGTTGATATGAGTGCCACAGAGCCGAACGGCCCCGGTTCCTCCACCATGAAGGCCAAGGCTTCCACCGGAACCAGAGGTTCCTTCAGCGGTCTCCCGGAGTATCAGCTGAACCTGGATGTTTCTCTTCTGCTTAAGGATATCCTGGAACAACGTGGATACCAGGTAGTAATGACAAGGACAAACAATGATACCGCTATCAGCAACAAGGAGCGTGCAGAACTGGTCGCTTCCCAGGGTGCGGAGATCTGTGTCCGTATCCATGCAAACGGAGATGATTCTGCAGATGTCTCCGGTACTCTGACCATGTGTCCGTCTCAGCAGAATCCTTATGTTTCCAGTCTCTATGACAGTTCCAACAAACTATCCAAATGCATTGTGGATTCCTACTGCGCAGCTACCGGCTTCCAGAACCGCGGGATCATCTACACAGATTCCATGACAGGTATTAACTGGAGCACGATCCCGGTGACGATTGTGGAAATGGGATTTATGACCAACCAGAGCGATGATCTGAAAATGGCGGATTCCTCCTTCCAGCAGACTATGGCAGAAGGGATCGCCAATGGAATCGATGCTTATTTCCAATAATAAAAAGGAGTTTGTTTATATATGAAAAAAAATACATTTCTATATATTGTGATCGCAGTGCTTGTCATCGCACTGGCAGGACTTGGGGCACTGAATGTCCGCTCCTTGGACAAGCTTGCATCTCTCCAGACAAAAGTTAACAAGCTGCAGAAAAGTGTGCAGGAGGTTTCTGATTCTGCCGCTGAGCTCAGCAGCAAAGCCGATCAGCTGGATGCTCTTTATCCTGATGATCCTACCGTTTCCAGCGCTGCTGCCGCAGCATCTTCAACTGAGGTCCAGGGTCCTTCCGCACAGGAAGAATCCACAGATACATCTGCAGCCTCCGATTCTTCCGAAGCTTCTGGCAGCAAGGACAGTTCTTCTTCCACTCAGGAAGAAGGAACTCTTTCTCCATCCAGCGGAAGCACTTTCACAGACAATTCGGATTCCAGCATGGACAACCTTCTGAACCAGGTACAGTCACTTCTTCCCACCGATAACGGAACCTGGTCCGTATATGTATGCAATCTTGCAAAAAATACCGAAGGTACCATCAATGATCAGCAGATGCAGGCTGCCAGCCTGATCAAGCTCTATATCATGGGTGCTGTATATGAGGATTATGACAGTCTTTCCTCCAAATACAGCAAGGATCAGCTGGACAATGCACTGAACTCCATGATCACAGTCAGCGACAATGATGCTGCCAATACACTTGTCAATTATCTTGGCGGCGGGGATAACACAGCCGGAATGGCCCGTGTGAATAAATTCTGTCAGGATCACGGATACACCAGCACTTCCATGGGACGTCTTCTTCTTGCAGATAATTCCAATGGGGATAACTACACTTCCGCAAAGGATTGTGGAAAATTTCTGAAGACCATCTATCAGATCGACAAGGGTACTGCTACCGATAACAACGATACTCTGGCAGGAGCCGAATATATGTATCGTCTTCTGAAAATGCAGACCAGGAAAAACAAGATCCCGGCTCAGATGCCTTCCGAGGTAAAGGTTGCCAACAAAACCGGTGAACTGGATCACGTAGAAAACGATGCCGGCATCATCTATGACACCGCAAAGGGGATCGACCTGGTAGTCTGTTTTATGTCACAGGATCTTAACGATACCTCTGCTGCACAGAACACCATCGCACAGGACAGCCGTGCGATCTATGGATACTATAACGAATAACAAAATAACAGACTTACCGGATCGGACAAAAAAGGATGATGCGTCACCGAAACGCATCATCCTTTTTTCAGTTCTTTTCTTCTCCCTCTTCATAGGATTTTTCCCAAATCTCGGAAAATACTGCCAGCGGACAGTCTGTCAGCAGGCACATCAGAAGAAAGCACTCATATGGATTCACTATGTAGATCTCACTCATTTCGCAGCGGGCCAGGATCTCCTGGATCTCCTCCAGGAAATGGCGATATCTCGTATACGGATCATCCTCTGCCATCTCCTGAGAGATCACAAAAAACTCCAGCGTGATCAGATCGAACCGCTCCACCGGAAATTTATGGTTCAGGATATTGTTGATCCTCTGGCGGCTGAAGCGCTTCTGGCTGAAATGCTTTGCCAGAATGGATGCGGACATCTTTTTGAGATTTCCCATTTTATTAATGGGGATCCCACTGCAGATAACCTTTTCCAGATCCGAAGCACTGATATTCTCAGGCTTCCAGATCTTTTTGCCACCGTTTTCTTCCTCATCTTCCTGATACATGGCTGCAATGATCTTCCTTGCCCGCTCCAGAAGGATCATAAATTCCTGAAAAGCCTGGCTCTTCTCTGATTTCGGATCATCATGTCTTCCTTTCAGAAAAGCCAGATATTCCAGAAGCTTTTCTTCACTGTCCAGACAAAGCCCTGTGCCATACACGATCTCTCCGGTCTTTTTTTCCACCGGAGTCATCTGTTTGTAGGTTTCTTTATATTCCTCCGCTTTATAATAGCCAAGATGATTCCGGTAACAATACCAGTAGATCACTTCTTCCGGATTATGAAAATCAAAATCCTGCTCACGAAGCACCCGGGTCAGAAAATCTGAAACATCCTCTGTACTCATCCGAAGTCCGAAACCCAGAAGAAAAACTGTTTCACGCTTCACAGATGCCTGAGTCAGCCAGTTATTCACCAGAGAACTCAACTTGGCTGATGTAGGTGACATGGATTTCGGTGTGTAGGTTTCCTTGAAGGATTCCACAACGATCTCCCTGTAGACTTCCTGCGGCACCTGGGAAAAAGGCTCCTCAAGCTCTGCACGCTCATACACATATCGTTTCAGATAGTCACCAAAGGAAACCAGTTCCATCTCCTTGTAAAGATAATGAAAAATAACATCTGCATCCTCATCCTCAAAAGAATCCAGACTGACAACCTGGCGGAACTTCTGTGCCGCCTTTCTTGTAAATTCAAAGTCCTTCACTGAATCGAAGGCAACTGTCTGTTCAAAATCAAGATCCTGCATTCGATTTCTCATCGCAAATTTTCTCCTTATCCCTTTTCTTACTCCCCGGGTTTATTACCGTCCGGTACTGTGGCGCTCTGCCCAGCGTTTGAGAATATTTTTTTCTTCATAGCCGCTGATCTGTGCAAGGACCAGTGTCACATTATCTCTGCCGCCTCTTTCCAATGCCTGTTCCAGGATCTTACCTACTTTTTCTTCTGCTGTTTCTGTCCCGTCAAGGATCTTCTGAAGCTCCTGATCAGAAAGCATGTCTGTCACTCCATCTGAACAGATCAGATACGAGCTTCCCGGCTGATAACCGATCTCCACGATAGAAGGCTCCAGTGCCATGTTTTCTTCCTGAAAGCCCAGATACTGCGTCAGCGGAGCTTTTCCCAGCATTTTTCCGCTGATCACATGGTCTGTGGAAATCTGCTGGAACTTTCCCTGAAAATGACGGTAGATACGGCTATCCCCAAGGTTGCAGGCATAGATTGCCTTTTCGCTGAAAGACAAAAGTGCCATGGTTGTTCCCATGCTTCTGATACAGTTTTCATTGCTGTAGCGACATACTGCCTCATTCATATTTTCGCAGGCTCCTGTCAGAAAAACCACAGGCTCTTTTTTCAGGGTCTTTTTGTTTTCTTCATAGAAGCCTCCCAGCGCTTCCACAGCTGCAGAAGCTGCCATTTCACCGTAGCTTTCTCCGCCCATGCCGTCAAAAACAGCCAGCATTGGAAGCTGCCAGTGCTGTGCATGACCTGCCAGGATTCCGTCAACCCCCTGGTTGTGCACCGGCAGGCGCACTCCGCAGCACCAGAAATTATCCTCATTATTTGTCCTCACCTTTCCGGTGTGACATGTATACGCATAATCAATCTGATAGGCCATTCTTTTTCCTTTCGTAAAACCCCTTCGACATTACTGCTGAAGCTCCACTACAGAATTACTCCAGTATTTGTCTCCCAGTTCTACATATTTGTCGTTATCGCTCTCTTTATCATGAACCTTACCATCTGCATCGATCCATCGGATCAGAAGGCCGTCCTGATAATAAAAATACTGCTTCTCATCTCCGTCCCATACATAAGTATAAAACATCTGCTCGCCCCAGTAAAAATATTCCTCATAAACGCCATCTGCGGAACTGCCGGGATATACAAGTACTTTGGCGATCTCTCCTGATCCGTTATAAAAGCGCAGGCGATCCCCCTCTGTACCTTCACGTCTATAGCTGTCCAGCGCATTTTCTATGGTTGTCGCATGGTCACGTATCGTTTCCATTGCCTGTGCGAAACTTTTATCCGAATTGTCTGCAGTACCGAAATTTCCTTTGTTCAGAGCATCAGAATCATCGGAATCTGTATACGAAGGTTCCCCGTTATCCGCAGGTTTCCGTATCGTTCGTACCGCAAGGATCCCGCCGATCAACACAACAAGGATCCCGGCTGTTATAAGCATTCTGAAAATACCTTTCCGTTTCCTTCTGTCATCGTCATTTCCGTCATTCTCTGGTACGGATCCTTCCCACTCCTGGAGATTCTGGTCACGGTCGTCTTCCAGATCTGTGATAGAGGTAACTCTAGGCTTACAGCTCCGGTTTTTCTTATACCGGGATCTGACTGACGGGAACGTCCTGACGGATAACCGGACAGGCTATCCTTTTCGGATGCTGTTTTTCCGGATGCAGATTTCTGAGGCTTCTGTATTGTGTTCTGAGCCTTTGGCGTATTCCGGGCTGCATTTTTTGCTATTTCTCCGGCTGTCGGTTTCTCCGGCTGTATGGATACCGGCACAGGATTTTTACGTGCCTGACAGATCGCATCCGTATTCAGCTGACTCGTTCTTGCCAGCTGTCTGGCTGCACCCTCCTGGAGAAACTTCGGCATGGACTTCGGAACAGGTCTTTCCTCCACTGGTTTCTGTTTCTCATGAACTCCCTGTTCTCTATTTGCTGCTCCATACCGGATTTCTTCCAGTGCTTCCCGAAATTTCTCAGGAGTCTGATATCGTTCTTTTGCATCATAAGCACAGGCTTTTAAGATAACGGAGCCGAAAGCCTCTCCTGCATCCACAGGTGGTGGCGGTGTTTCGCCTGACATCCTCCTCGTGAGTGCGTTTTCCTTATCTCTGTATGTGATCAGCTGTTTTTCAAGATTCAGAAACGGAAGCCTGTTATGATTCATCAGTTTATATAACACCAGGCCAAGTGCATAAATGTCCACTCTGCTGTCGTACTGTTCTCCCCTGTACATCTCCGGCGCCATATAGGAATAAGTTCCCTTTTTGGAAAGGTACTCATGGTTTTTTCCAGTTCTCTGGCGATTCCAAAGTCCCCCAGCTTGAAATCCCCGAACCTGGATACAAAAATATTCTCAGGTTTGATATCCCTGTGGATGATGTGAAGCTGCCCACAGTATTCCAGTGATCTGCAAAGATCGATACCCAGCTTCATCACTTCTTTTTCTGTGAGATTTTTTCCCGCATAATATTCCATGAAGCTTGTGAGATATTCCATGCGGATAAAAATATCCCATCCGATCTCGTCCAGATATTCCATCACCTTGTAATCTTCTACAGATACAATATGGGAATTTCCCCGGAAATACTCCATGGTGCTTACTTCCTGAATGCACTCCTCCACCAGATTTTCAAAATAACCGCGGACAGATTTTTCATCACCGGATTCTGAGCGCACACTGTCCAGCTCCCCTTTACTGGCGGGGATTGTGATTATCTTAATTGCCGAGTAAAAAGAACGTCCCTTCTCAGTTCTCTGAGCTTTATACACTCTTCCAAAAGAGCCTTCCCCGATCTTGCTTACGATCTTCCATTCCGGCCACGGGGAAATTGGCAGTTCCTTGTCCATCGCAATCCCTCCTCTCTCAGAAAATCCCTGCTTATAAACAGAAATCTCCCTCCGGATTTCCGGGGGGAGATTTATTTATATTAGCAAGGTATATCGACTTATTCTTCTACCGGTGCAGTTTCCTCTGCTGTCTCTTCAACAGCAATGGTCTCTTCCTCCGGAGCAGTCTCAGTCTTCTCTTCCTCTACGGAAATTTCCTCTGTATCCTCAGGCTCCTCGGAAGCTGTTTTTACCTCCGGCATTCCTGTGTCAAGACTGATCTCACTGTAACGCTTCATACCTGTACCTGCAGGAATCAGCTTACCGATGATAACGTTCTCTTTCAGACCGATCAGCGGATCGATCTTTACCTTTGATAGCAGCCTCTGTCAGGACTTTTGTTGTTTCCTGGAAGGATGCTGCTGACAGGAAGGAGTTTGTAGCAAGGGATGCTTTGGTAATACCAAGCATAACCTGTTTTCCCTCTGCCGGCTGTTTGCCTCTGCCTCAAGTTTCTCGTTAACTTCCTCAACATCAAGGACATCAACAAGTGTTCCTGGCAGGAACTCTGTATCTCCGTTATCCTCGATACGGATCTTCTTCAGCATCTGATGAACGATAACCTCGATATGCTTATCGTTGATCTCAACACCCTGCAGACGATATACACGCTGAACCTCACGGATCATGTAATCCTGAACTGCACGCACACCCTTGATTCTCAGGATATCATGCGGATTTACACTACCTTCTGTCAGCTCATCGCCGGCCTCAAGAACCTGTCCATCAAGGACTTTGATACGAGAACCGTATGGGATCAGGTAAGTCTTGGAATCGCCTGTCTTCGGATCGTTTACGATGATCTCACGTTTCTTCTTAGTGTCGTTGATCGTGGCAACACCTGGGATCTCTGTGATGATCGCAAGACCCTTCGGCTTTCTTGCTCGAAAAGCTCCTCGACACGAGGAAGACCCTGTGTGATATCTCCACCGGCAACACCACCGGTATGGAAAGTACGCATGGTCAGCTGTGTACCTGGCTCACCGATAGACTGTGCTGCGATGATACCAACAGACTCACCAACCTGTACCGGCTCACCGGTAGCCATGTTCGCACCATAACATTTTGCGCAGACACCAACCTTGCACTTACAGGAAAGATGGTACGGATCTTCAGTTTGTCGATCGGTCCGCCTGTCTGGTTGCTTACGCCCTCTTTCATGATACGGGCTGCACGCTTCGGTGTGATCATGTGGTTTGCTTTAACAAGGATTTCTCCGTCTTTATTCTTAACTGTCTCACAGGAGAAACGTCCTGTGATACGCTCCTGAAGGCTCTCGATCTCTTCTTTTCCGTCCATGAATCCACGAACGACCATACCGGAGATCTCTGCTCTGTTCTCACAGCAGTCCGCCTCACGAACGATCAGATCCTGGGATACGTCAACAAGTCGTCTTGTCAAGTATCCGGAATCGGCTGTACGAAGAGCGGTATCAGAAAGACCTTTACGAGCTCCATGAGCGGACATGAAGTACTCCAGTACGTCAAGACCTTCACGGAAGTTTGACTTGATCGGGAGCTCGATGGTATGACCGGTTGTATCAGCCATCAGTCCTCGCATTCCGGCAAGCTGTTTGATCTGCTTATCGGAACCACGGGCTCCGGAGTCAGCCATCATGAAGATGTTGTTGTACTTATCAAGACCTGTAAGAAGTGCCTTTGTAAGCTCATCATCGGTCTTCTTCCAGGTATCAACAACCTCTTTGTAACGCTCTTCCTCTGTGATAAGACCACGTTTGTAGTTCTTTGTGATACGGTCAACAGTATCCTGAGCCTGCTTGATCATCTCCGGCTTCTGCGGCGGCACGGTCATATCGGAAATAGATACGGTCATGGCTGCACGTGTGGAGTATTTGTAACCCATAGCCTTAACGGAGTCAAGTACCTCGCTGTCTTTGTTGTCACCGTGAGTATTGATAACCTTTTCAAGGATCTGCTTCAGCTGTTTCTTACCTACAAGGAAATCAACCTCAAGAAGCAGTTCGTTTCCAGGTACGCTTCTGTCCACAAATCCAAGGTCCTGCGGAAGGATCTCGTTGAACAGGAAACGTCCCAGTGTGGACTGAACATTGCCGCTTAAAACAGTTCCGTCCGGCATTGTCTTATGACAATGGACAATAATCTTTGTCTGGAGTGTGATGACCTTGTTCTCATATGCAAGAATTGCCTCGTTGACACTCTTAAAGAACTTGCCCTCACCCTTGTTTCCAGGTCTTTCCTGTGTCAGGTAGTAGATACCAAGGACCATATCCTGTGAAGGAACGGCTACAGGACCACCATCTGACGGTTTCAGAAGGTTGTTCGGTGATAACAGAAGGAAACGGCACTCTGCCTGTGCTTCCTGGGAAAGCGGAAGATGTACAGCCATCTGGTCACCATCGAAGTCAGCGTTGAACGCGGTACAAACAAGCGGATGAAGCTTGATCGCCTTACCTTCTACAAGGATCGGCTCGAATGCCTGGATACCCAGACGATGCAGTGTAGGTGCACGGTTCAGCATAACCGGATGCTCCTTAATGACGTCCTCAAGGACATCCCATACTGCCGGCTCAAGCTTCTCTACCATTTTCTTGGCGTTTTTGATGTTGTGGGAAGTTCCGTTGGCAACAAGCTCTTTCATAACGAAAGGTTTGAACAGCTCGATAGCCATCTCCTTCGGAAGACCACACTGATAGATCTTCAGTTCAGGTCCTACGACGATTACAGAACGTCCGGAATAGTCAACTCGTTTACCGAGAAGGTTCTGACGGAAACGTCCGGATTTACCCTTCAGCATATCGGAAAGGGATTTCAGAGCTCTGTTTCCAGGGCCTGTTACAGGACGTCCACGGCGTCCGTTATCGATCAGGGCATCTACAGCTCCTGCAGCATACGCTTCTCGTTGCGGACAATGATATCCGGAGCACCAAGCTCCAGAAGTCTTTTCAGACGGTTGTTTCTGTTGATGATCCTTCTGTAAAGATCATTCAGGTCAGATGTTGCAAAACGTCCTCCGTCCAGCTGTACCATAGGACGAAGATCCGGCGGGATAACCGGGATAACGGTCATGATCATCCACTCAGGACGGTTGCCGGACTCACGGAAGGACTCCACAACCTCAAGACGTTTGATGATCCTTGCACGCTTCTGGCCTGTTGCGTCCACAAGCTCTGCCTTCAGTTCTTCGGAATCCTTTTCAAGATCGATAGCCTGAAGGAGCTCCATGATGGACTCGGCACCCATACCTACACGGAATCCCTCTCCGTAAGACTCACGTGCTTCCTGGTACTCACGCTCGGTGAGTACCTGTTTGTACATAAGTCCGGAATCTGCAGGATCCAGAACGATATAGTTAGCAAAGTAAAGCACTTTCTCCAGTGTTCTCGGAGAAATATCAAGAATCAGACCCATACGGGACGGAATTCCTTTAAAGTACCAGATATGAGACACCGGAGCTGCAAGCTCGATGTGTCCCATACGCTCTCTACGAACGGCAGATTTGGTTACTTCAACACCGCATCTGTCGCAGACAACGCCTTTATAGCGAATTTTTTTGTACTTTCCACAGTGGCACTCCCAGTCCTTGCTCGGTCCGAAAATCCTTTCACAGAAAAGACCATCCTTCTCAGGCTTCAAGGTTCTGTAGTTGATCGTTTCAGGTTTAAACCTCACCGTGTGACCACTCTCTGATCTTCTCAGGGGACGCCAGTCCGATCTTGATGGCATCGAAAGTCATTGGCTGATATGTTTCATTGGCGTTGGTTGTTTCTGCCATGTATTCTTTCCCCTTTCTTATTCCTCATCATCAAAGGACTCTTCAAACTCGATCATATCATCTTCGTCTTCCATGTCCTCATCTTCTTCTACATTGACAAGCTCTTCTCCACTGAACTCCTGCTTGGTGTAGCCGTGTTTACCGAAGGACTCCTCATCTCTGCGTCCTCTGGAATCACCCTCAATGACATGACGAAGATCAGTATCTCCGTAATCAGAGGTTTCCATAATGTGTACCTCTGATCCGTCCTCGCTGAGCACACGTACATCCAGACCAAGAGACTGAAGCTCTTTAAGAAGTACCTTAAAGGACTCAGGAATACCTGGCTCAGGAATGTTGTCACCTTTGATGATCGCTTCATAGGTCTTAACACGTCCGATCACATCATCAGACTTCACTGTCAGGATCTCCTGCAGTGTGTAGGAAGCACCATATGCTCCAGTGCCCAAACCTCCATCTCTCCGAAACGCTGTCCACCGAACTGAGCTTTACCACCCAGAGGCTGCTGTGTTACCAGGGAGTATGGACCTGTGGAACGTGCATGGATCTTATCATCTACCAGATGATGCAGCTTCAGGTAGTGCATGTGACCGATAGTTACAGGGCTGTCGAAGTACTCGCCTGTACGTCCGTCACGAAGTCTTACCTTACCATCTCTGGAGATCGGAACGCCCTTCCAGAGTGCTCTGTGAGCTTTATTCTCATCGAGATACTGCATAACATCCGGTGCAAGGATGTCTTTATATTTCTCACGGAATTCCTCAAAGTCTTCCGTATTAACGTAATCGTTGGCAAGCTCCAGAGTATCCTGGATATCAACCTCGTTTGCGCCATCGAATACAGGTGTTGCAATATTGAAGCCAAGTGCTTTGGCAGCAAGGCTCAAGTGGATCTCCAGGACCTGTCCGATGTTCATTCGGGAAGGTACACCCAGAGGATTCAGTACGATATCAAGAGGACGTCCGTTTGGAAGGAATGGCATATCCTCAACCGGAAGTACACGGGAAACGACACCCTTGTTACCATGACGACCAGCCATCTTATCACCAACGGAGATCTTTCTCTTCTGTGCAATATAAATACGTACTGCCTGATTTACTCCAGGGCTCAGCTCATCGCCGTTCTCTCTTGTAAATACCTTGGCATCTACGATAATACCATACTCACCATGCGGTACCTTAAGGGAAGTATCACGTACCTCTCTTGCCTTCTCACCGAAGATAGCACGAAGGAGACGCTCCTCAGCAGTAAGCTCAGTTTCTCCCTTAGGAGTAACCTTACCGACAAGGATATCACCGGCACGTACCTCAGCACCGATACGGATGATACCGCGCTCATCCAGATCCTTCAGAGCGTCATCGCCGACACCCGGAACGTCACGTGTGATCTCTTCCGGTCCCAGCTTGGTATCACGGGATTCTGCCTCATATTCCTCAATATGGACAGATGTATAAACATCATTCTGTACCAGTTTCTCACTAAGAAGAACAGCATCCTCGTAGTTATAACCCTCCCAGGTCATAAATCCGATCAGCGGGTTCTTACCAAGTGCAAGCTCACCATTGGATGTAGACGGGCCATCCGCGATAACCTGTCCTGCCTCAACATGCTCACCCTGGAACACGATCGGTCTCTGGTTGTAGCAGTTGCTCTGGTTGCTTCGCATGAATTAGTCAGATGATAATCATCTTTTGTTCCGTCATCATTCTTGATAGAGATATCTGTAGATGTGGAACGAAGTACTGTACCTGCTTTTCTTGCAACAACGCATACACCGGAGTCAACAGCTGTCTTGGTTTCCATACCTGTACCAACAACCGGAGCCTCTGTTGTAAGAAGCGGAACGGCCTGACGCTGCATGTTGGATCCCATCAGCGCACGGTTCGCATCATCGTTCTGCAGGAACGGGATCAGGGCTGTAGCAACGGAGAATACCATTCGCGGAGATACATCCATGTAATCGAACATGTGCTGCTCGTACTCCTGTGTCTCCTCGCGGTAACGACCGGAAACGTTCTTATGAATGAAGTGTCCCTCTTCATCCAGTGGCTCATTCGCCTGTGCTACATGGTAATTATCTTCCTCATCCGCTGTCATGTATACAACCTCATCGGTTACACGCGGGTTGGAAGGATCTGTTTTGTCGATCTTTCTGTACGGAGCCTCTACGAAGCCGTACTGATTGATCCTTGCATAGGATGCAAGGGAGTTGATAAGACCGATGTTCGGTCCCTCAGGAGTCTCGATCGGCACATTCTTCCATAGTGGGAATAATGTACGTCTCGAACCTCGAATCCGGCTCTGTCTCGTGACAGACCGCCAGGTCCCAGTGCGGAAAGTCTTCTCTTGTGAGTCAGCTCTCCAAGCGGGTTGTTCTGATCCATGAACTGTGACAGCTGGGATGATCCGAAGAACTCTTTTACTGCTGCAGTTACAGGTTTGATATTGATCAGGGACTGCGGAGAAATACTCTCTGTGTCCTGTGTTGTCATTCTCTCACGTACCACACGCTCAAGTCTGGAAAGACCGATGCGGTACTGATTCTGAAGCAGCTCACCGACAGCACGGATACGACGGTTGCCCAGGTGGTCGATATCATCATCGTTACCAAGGCCATACTCCAGATGCATATTGTAGTTAATGGACGCAAGGATATCTTCCTTGGTGATGTGTTTCGGGATCAGGTCGTGGATATCACGTTTGATCGCATCACATCTGTCCTCAAATGTGTCATTTTCTTCCAGAATTTTTTCGAGCACTGGGTAGTATACTAATTCTGTAACACCCAGGGACTTCGGATTCTCAAGCTCCGGCAGATAGTGACGGATATCAACCATAAGGCTGGAAAGGACTTTGATTTCTCTCTCCTCACCCTGGATCCATACGTACGGAACTGCGGAATTCTGTAATGTATCAGCAAGCTCTTTTGTAACAAGTGTCTCAGCCTCAGCAAGGATCTCACCTGTTGTTGTATCTACAACATCCTGAGAAAGCTTGTGGCCTACGATACGTTTATTGAAATGAAGCTTCTTATTAAATTTATAACGTCCGACTTTGGCAAGGTCATATCTTCTCGGATCGAAGAACATTGCCATGATCAGGCTCTCTGCGCTCTCTACTGCAAGCGGCTCGCCCGGACGGATCTTCTTATACAGCTCAAGGAGACCTTCCTGATAGTTTGTGGAGGTATCCTTTGTAAAGCTGGCAAGGATCTTTGGCTCTTCACCAAACAGATCAATGATCTCAGCATTGGTTCCAATGCCCAGTGCACGGATCAGAACAGTGATCGGAACCTTTCTTGTTCTGTCTACACGTACATAAAATACATCATTTGAATCTGTCTCGTACTCCAGCCATGCACCTCTGTTCGGAATTACAGTACTGGAAAACAGTCTCTTACCAAGCTTATCATGAGCGATCGCGTAGTAGATTCCAGGGGAACGTACTAACTGGCTGACAATAACACGCTCAGCACCATTGATAACAAAGGTACCCGTAGCTGTCATCAGCGGTAAATCTCCCATGAAAATCTCGTGTTCGTTGATCTCTTCTGTTTCCTTATTGATCAGCCTTACTCGAACCTTCAAAGGTGCGGCATAAGTCACGTCACGTTCTTTACACTGCTCGATGGAATATTTTGCATCTTTTTCATCGTATGTGAAATCGATGAATTCCAGACTGAGCTTTCCGCCGTAATCTGCGATCGGAGAAATATCATCAAATACTTCTTTTAAACCTTCGTCAAGAAACCACTGGTAGGAATCTTTCTGAACTTCGATCAGGTTTGGCATTTCCAGGACTTCTTTTTGTCTCTGGTAGCTCATACGCATGCTTTTTCCAGTTTTTACAGAACGAATTCTGTTTTTTTCCATTGACGTTTCACCCCTGTTTTTTTATTATTTATTACAACATGATCCCGCCTGACCTTTAGGCAGGCATATCTAGCCATAATATAGCATCCTCCACTTTAACATAAGAAAAAAAGTGTGTCAAGCACTTTTTTTTGATTTTTTTACATTTTTCAAAAAAAGATTCTGTTCCTTCTATACATACGATGTATGGATATCCGGAACAGAATCTTTTTTTATCACACATACTTACTTCACAATAGTATTTACTGTTACTGTATTTCCGTATTTATCTTTCGAGACAAGTTTTAGAACAGTATTCTTTTTTTGCTTCTTTATTTTAATAACGTACTGTTTCTTTTTGTTTACGGATGATACACCCAGCTTTGTCTGTTTTCCGGAACGCCGCGCATAGGCAATAACTGTCTGGCTACCTGATGCAGTTCCGCTTATAGCTGTACTTCTTGATGTAACAGCTCTGCATGAAGGACGGTTGATGCCGGTCCATCCTTTGCAGCTTTTTACATATACCGCCTGAACCTTTCCGTTTTCACAAAATGTATTCTTTTTCATGACCGGTATTACAGATGCATATGCATAAACACCATTCCCCCTATTTTTCTCCGCACGGTTTCCTGATACTTCGGATACTTTTGATTTCCAGAGCAAAATACCACTTTTTGCATTTGATGTCACACGATTGCTTTTTACCCTGACTCCGCCGGCCACATACTCAATTTTCACGCCATGATTTTTGTTGGATAAACAGATATTACCAAGAACATTATTGTTCTTTCCTGCATTTACACGTATTCCCGAGCCGGCCACTGATTTAACAGTATTCTTCTGTGCAGTGGATGAAGTATTTACAGATTGCAGATAAATTCCATCTCCGCCTGCTCCGGAAACAGTATTCTGCTCTACAAGATTTCTCTGTTCTGATCCTGCTGCATAGACAGAACCGGAGAGATAAATTCCCGTATTTGCAGTTCCGGACACTGTATTCCTGCTGATAACGCTTCCTCTGGAATCCTGGGCATAAATCCCAAAATTGGAATATGAAGAAGTTTTTTTCATTGTTACCTGATTATCTGTTACGGTATCTGTGTCAGTAAGAGACATGCTGATTCCGTTTCCATATCCGCTGATCTGATTATCTTCTACAGTCACACCTTTCACCGGATATATCTTTTTAGGGAGCACAGCTCCATCTTTTTTCATATTATAACCTGAAACTTTTATACCACTGCAGATCCATGCAATTCCACCAATGCTGGTAGTTCTGGCAAGACTGATGTAGTTTCCTGCCACACGAAGATTCCTGTTTTTCAGCATGTCCGGCCCATCATCATAGCCTGGCGTCTGGTGTGTATTGCTGCTCACAGAAGAAATGTCCACTCCATTTCCCACATTTACCATGGTATTATTTTCTGCTGTAGAATCTTCATAATTCATAAACCTTATACAGCGTTTTTTTACATTATGGAAAGTATTATTCGTAACTGTGATCCTTTATATGTTTTCCGGACATCATACTGTGCGTTCCCAGCCCTGTAAAGACATCTTCGAACACATTTCCATCGATCACAAAATCTTCACAGGTCGTTCCATCATAAGGTCTGTACTGCGGAAAAACATTGCTCTCATCTGTACAGCAGTCGATCTGAATACATTCCTGTCCGCCTTCCACATAATTCTTATAATAGCCACTGAATGTACAGCCTGTGATCTTGGCATTTTTCACTCCGCCAAATTCCAGAAAATGAGATTTCAGATTATTAAGAAATGTAGCATTTTTAATCGTAACATTCGTAGCATGTCCAATGCAAAATCCCACAAATCCGCCTGGTGCATCCTTATTTTCCACACACTGATAATTGTAGTCCCAGGTTCCTCCATCGATCACAATGTTGCGATATCCATCATATCCGCCTTCTGAATCTTTGGTATTTCCAAGACGGAGGATCAGATGTTTGGTGGTAGACGTTTTTGTAATATTAGCGTCTCTTGCATATAAGTACATATTACTGTACATGCAAAGTGTACCTGTCAGTTCATAATTTCCCGGTGGAATTATGATCTTGCAGGGATTTTCATCTGTGGCCTGATCTTTCAGTTCAAGAAACAGTGTGTTCAAGGGTGCTGTGATATCCTGTCCTTCCTCAACTTCCAGAGTCACAGTCTGATAAGTTCCAAGTTCTCCATCTGAAGCATCTCCTGCGGAAAATCCCCAGCAGCATTGGCATCATCTGTAAAATCAGCCTGTGCCTGACCTGCGCCTTCATCAGCTTTATTATTATCCGGCTCTGCGACGTTTTCTACATTACCGTTTTCCTTCTGAAGCTGAAGTTCTTCGGAACCGTTATCGCCGTTCTCCGTTCCTTCGGAAAAATCTGCCGGCAATTCTCCGCTGATACTGCATCTGCTGTCTGAATATCCTCACTGCCAGCTTCCGTTGCTGCATTGTCAGAAATATTCTTATTTGTGTCAAAGTCTCCATCTGTGCTTCCATCTGAAAATGTGTCTTCAGTTGAATTTTCCGATATTTCCTCATCCCCCGGTGCCTCTGATACATCCACTGCTTCTACAGCACCTGACTCTATTTTTGTCCAGGATGCCTGTGATGCAGGAACCACACTGCCATCGTTATCCAGCACAAGCGGATCCAGATCCTGTTCCGGCATATTTTCCTCTTCTTCAAGCTCCTCCTGCTGCTGCATTGCAGCTTCCTGAGCCCGAAGTTCATCCAGAGGATTTTTCACGTTTACAGTTATATTTTTTACATTTTTTCCGACAGACACTGTCTTGGCTGCCGTCGGAAAAGAAACTCCTGTGATTCCCAACGCAGCAGCAAGGATACAGGCCATTATTTTTCGTTTCATATTCCATCCACCCTTTCCTATCTCCTTTATTATCCTTTCTTTTTCTTCAAAAAGCAAGATTTACCCTGGATTTTTCACTAAAAAAGGCTGCTGTGCCGCCGGTAAACCGGCAGGCACAACAGCCTTTAAAACTTCTGATCTGATCGGATTATTTAAGTGTAACCTTAGCTCCCTCAGCCTCAAGTTTAGTTTTGATATCCTCAGCCTCAGCTTTGGATGCGCCCTCTTTAACAACCTTCGGAGCACCATCAACGATAGCTTTAGCCTCTTTAAGTCCAAGACCTGTAACCTCACGAACAACTTTGATAACTTTAACTTTGTTAGCGCCAACCTCTGTAAGCTCTACGTCAAACTCATCTTTCTCCTCAGCTGCCTCGCCTGCTGCACCTGCTGCTGCTACAACAACACCTGCTGCTGCGGAAACGCCGAACTCTTCCTCACAAGCTTTTACAAGGTCATTTAACTCTAATACAGATAATTCTTTGATTGCTGCAATAAATTCTTCTGTTGTTAATTTTGCCATTTTAATTTCCCTCCATTTATAAATTTTAATTAATAATCATGCGGTCGTTATGCCGCCAATTGCACGTTGCTGGGATTACTCAGCAGCTGCTGCGTCAGCTCCGCCGTTCTGCTCTGCGATCTGATTAAGCACACGAGCGAAGTTTGCGATCGGAGACTGCATGCTTCCAAGCAGTTTTCCAAGAAGTTCCTCTCTTGAAGGAATTGTGGACAGTGCCTGAATTCCGGCCTGATCATTGTAGTTACCTTCAACTACACCTGCGATCAGCTCCAGTGCCGGGAACTGTTTTGCATATTTAGCAAGGATTCTTGCCGGAGCAGTTGCGTCTGTCTCGGAGATAGCGATCGCATTTGTGCCATGTAAATGATCACTAAGGCTCTCAAATGCTGTACCCTCGAATGCACGACGCATCATGGTATTTTTGTATACCTTGTACTGAACACCAGCTTCTCTTAACTCTTTACGAAGAATTGTATCCTGCTCAACTGTAAGACCGCTGTAGTTTACAAGTACAACAGACTGTGCGTCTTTAATGCTGTTAGAGATCTCTTCTACGATTGGTTGTTTCAGTTCTACTTTTGCCATGAAATGGTACACCTCCTTATAGATTTTGTATACCGCCGTCGCAATAAGTCAATCTGTTTTAAAAAAAGACCTTACTGCTTCGCAATAAGGCCTTGTGTAATCTTAACTCAGAATACTTGGACCTCGGTAGGCGTTTTGATCCTTATGCCTTACGGCACCTACTGTCTTCGGCAGCGTTCTTAGGTACAATACCATAACAGTGCCGGGTGTGTCAAGTATTTTTTAAGATTTTTTCAAAATTATTTAGTACCAAAAATTCTGTCACCGGCATCACCAAGTCCCGGGCAGATATAAGCGTTCTCATTGAGCTCTCTGTCAAGGGAACCGCAGTAGATCTGTACATCCGGATGTGCCTCATGGAGACGTTTCAGTCCCTCAGGAGCTGCGATGATGCACATAAACTTGATATTCTTTCCGCCCTGTTTCTTGACAAAATCAATGGCAGCTTCGGCAGAACCGCCGGTTGCAAGCATCGGATCAACGATCACTGAAATACGCTCGTCAATAGATTCAGGAAGCTTACAGTAATACTCATGGGCTCATGTGTTACCGGATCACGGTAAAGTCCCACATGTCCGACCTTTGCAGACGGTACCAGTGTGAGAATGCTGTTTACCATTCCAAGTCCTGCACGGAGGACCGGGATCACTGCCAGCTTCTTACCTGAGATCATCGGTGTCTTACAGGTTTCTATCGGTGTCTCGATTTCCACTTCCTCTGTAGGAAGATCACGAAGCGCCTCATATCCCATCAGGATTCCGATTTCCTCCACCAGTTTACGGAACTCGTTTGTTCCTGTATTTTTATCACGGAGCATTGAAATTTTGTGTTTGATCAGCGGGTGATCCATAATATAAACATTTTTCATTTTTTCCATCGTGATTTCCTCTCTTTGTCTGTGTTTTTTGTAAAGCGAAACTTCTCATTCCACTCTGCTTCATACACCGGAACGCAAGCCTTTCGCTTTTCTGTATTCATCTTTCTACATTATAATATATATGGCACTTTTTCAAAAGGGGGGAAAAACTATTTTCCCTGGCGTTCCAAAACCTGATCGATAGCATAGGCCACACCAAACTCATTGTTGCTCTTTGTGATGTATTTTGCTGCCTTTTTGATCTCCGGAACTGCATTTTCCATTGCAACGGTTGCGCCGAAATCCATGGAAATCATGGAATAATCATTAAGGCTGTCACCAAGAACCATCACCTCATCCATGGTATATCCCAGAGACTCGATATATTCTTTCAGCACCGGGCCTTTCTGCGCCTCTACTGCTGTAATCTCCTGATTATATATAAAGGAAGAAGCCACTGCAACGGCTGGATTTTCTTTCAGCTCATCGCTGAGTTTCTCCAGCTGCTCCACATCTGCCGCAAAAATGAAGATCTTATATATCGGCGCACCGCTGCTCTCCAGGGAACGGATATCGGAAATCCCTTTCGTGTTTCCGGCGATTCTGCGGTACTGCAGGGATTTCCGTACAATCTCCTCGCTGGTATCTATGTCCATATTGAAAAGACGGATCTGCTGAATGATCCCGTCTTCAATTTCCTTCTTTGTTCCAATACGGTAATCATAGCGATCCGTAAAAAATGCTACAGATACCGGGTATTTTTTTGCCGTATTGTAGACCTCCTCACACAGTTCAATAGAGATCGGTGTACTCTTTACAACCTCCTGCTGCGGATTCCGTACTTCAGCACCGCTGCTCACCACATAATCACAGGTCAGCTCTGTTCCCTTCAGCTCCTCCATGGCACCGGGAAAATTCCGGCCGGTGGCAACCATAAAACGGATTCCCGCATCGCAGGCACGCCTGACCGCCGCAAGGGTTTCCGGTGCGATCCTATGGTCATCACCAAGAAGTGTGCCATCCATATCACTTGCAATTACTTTTATCATGAAAAATTTCTCCTTTTATCTGTAAAAATTCCGGTCAATCATTCGGATCCATAGCAAATATGTCCTTTTTTCGGAGAAATTATATCTTATATTATTGCAAAATACAATGATTTTTGCGACAGGCATATGCCTTTCTGATTTCAGAAATACATGGTATAATGAGATTTCATAAATCTGTCCGATGTCGGTCAAGCGTATATCCGCAATCCGCGTCGCTGCTTGATCCGGTTAAGTGAATAACCCCATCCACATGTACTACATAGATTTGCATCAAATAAATGCTCTTCAGTTAAGTCAGTCAATCAGAAAACAGGAGAATATTATGTCAACTTATTTTTTTCATTCCAAAAGAAGCCGCTCGCATTCCCGTTTCTTCTATTTAATATTGTGCACAGTCCTTGTCTGTCCAATACTCCTTTTCACAGGCTGCCAGAATACCACTGGCACCAGCACTGCCACCGAGAAGGAGCCTATCAGCATCAGCAGCATCAAATTGAACACAGCCATACAGATCACCATTTACGATTCCCAGGATAAGTCCCTCCTGGATGACTGTCTGGCACTGTGCGATAGGTATGAGCTGATCTTCAGCCGGACAAATGAGAACAGCGAGCTTTATAAATTAAATCACCGGATATCAGATTCCGCTGTATCAAATCAAACCATTGAAACTCAGACCACTCCCTACCAGGTCAATGGCACCACAAACACATGGCATATATCCGAATACCTTGCTGCTCTGCTTTCCGAGGACTCGATATCACCAGGGAATCCGACGGTGCCTTTGACATCGCCATTGCGCCTTTGACCTCTCTCTGGGATTTCACAGCAGAAGACCCGAAGGCTCCGGATGATGCAGATATTCAGAAAGTTCTCCCCCTGTGCAGCTCCGACGGCGTCACCATTGACGGGCAGGATATCACACTTCCCTCTGATGACATCCAGTTCGATGTAGGCGCCATTGCCAAAGGTATATTGCAGACCGCCTGAAAGATTTTCTGGTAAAAAAAGGCGTAAACAGTGCTATCATCAACCTTGGCGGCAATGTCCTCTGCATCGGCTCAAAGCCCAACGGCACTCCCTTCAAGATCGGCATCCAGAAGCCTTTTGCAGATCGCAACGAAACCGAAGCCGTTATGGATATCACCGGAAAATCTGTTGTATCCTCCGGAATTTATGAGAGGTGCTTTAAGCAGGGCGGTAAATTATATCATCATATCCTGAATCCCCAAACCGGCTATCCTTATGAAAACGGCCTGATTTCTGTGACGATCATCTCCGACCAGTCTGTGGACGGCGATGCCTTAAGCACCACCTGTTTCGCCCTTGGTCTGGAGGACGGACTGAAATTTGCGGAGAAAAAAGGCGTGCAGGCTGTATTTATCACAGAAGATTATGAACTGCATTATACGGACGGATTCCAGGATGAGATCAATGTCACTGATGTGGAATCCTGAACCATGAAATCTTTTTCAGTAACAACCAAAAACCTTACGGATAGACCATATTTGTCACATAAGTCTGCGGATAATCTTTCAGAAGATTTGCCATTGCTGTCTGTGTCTGTGTCGTTGAAAATGGCTAGGATGGACCGTCCCACAGACATTCATAATCTGCCTCCGTACCGTGGATGTCTCTGTTCCGCAGTTGTAGGGCCACAGGGGGAGGCAAAACCTTCCGGATTCACAATCTGCTCCCAAGCTTCTTCATATCCCTTATCCGGAAGTTCAAAACACCATGGGATAAATCCGAGCAAACAGTGATCTTCTGGAAGCAGATAATGCCGAAGATGGCCTGAAGATCATTCTCAAAGAGCATCCTGACATTATTATCACAGATATGAAAATGCCCGTCATGGACGGAATACAGCTCTAAAAAAAGCCGGAAGAACTTCACATCGACAGCAAAATCAGTGTGATCAGCGGATTCAGCGATTTCAAATATACAAGACTTGCGATCCAGGCCGGTGTTATTGATTACATACTGAAGCCTGTTGATCCCCAGAATTTGAACAATGCGCTTTCAGCCACAATTTCTCAGTTGGAAAGTGAAGCAGGCAAAACTTGGACTTCCGATTCTGCTTCATCACCCGAACCCTGCTCTGCGTTCACCAGTAGGGTAATCAGTGATGTTTTTGATTATATCAATGCACATTATCTGGAAAATATCTCCCTGGCCGATATTGCAGAATCTTTTTTCTAAGTAAGGAGCATCTGTCCAGATTGTTTTAAAAAAACGTCAGAATCTTTTTTCCTATACTATGCAGTTAAAGCTCACCGAGGTGAAACGGCTTCTGCAGTCTACGGATATAACTCTCGACGACATTGCCTGGCATCTTGGTTTCAGCAATGGAAATTACTTCAGCAAGGTTTTTAAAAAGAACTGTCAGATGTCTCCCAGTGAATACCTGAACGTACAGCTATAGTTCTTCAGAAAACTTTTCTCCGATAAAAAGTAGCTGTAACTGAGCGTATCCGTTCAGTTACAGCCACTTTATTCAATATTATTATATTCAGTTATTGATCATATCCGGCCAGGAAAGAATCTCTGCAGAAATCTTCTCTTCATAATCTCCGTCAATGTCCTCACTTCTTCCAGCCGCATAAATATTGGTCTCGGCACCCCAACCGTTGTCCTCGTATTCCCATACATGGAATTTCAGTCCACGGAACATGAAATCCAGACTTCCGCAACCATCTTCCTCTGTGTATTCGAATTTGATATTTTTTTTGTTCAGAGCATCCTGTACTTTCTGTAAACGCATATAATATCGCTCCTTCCACGCCTAAAATCTTCCTTTATACACAAAGTATAACATGTTGTGATTTTTGACACAAGTCAAGGATGAAAGTGCCTGTGAGCTGCAGATATCTCAGGCCCAGTAGAGTCTCATTCCAAACTCATGGCTCATACGGTCCGGATGCCCATCAACTCTTGAAAGCAAAGTACAGATATCCTGATAGGTATTCTTTGCCATACATTTACCGCTATTATCAGAAAGAATTAGTGTAAGGTTCCACTTCTTGCCTTTTCCGTATTCTTTCTCAAAGGTTTTTACCATGACACGGCTGTCTGCCGGAACTTCTGCTTTAACACTTCCCTTTTCCACCAGTTCTCCGTTCAATGTTTCTGTAATGATCCATGTAAGTTCACACTCTCCCAGAGCTCCATCTGTATCATTTACAATATACAGACTGTCCAGATAATCTTTGTGCTTTGCAAAAACACCCACTGGTGCGTTGCTTTCCAGTATAGCCTGAAGACCCTTTTTGGGAATTCCCCACCAGTCATATAAACCGTAGAAGCTCTGAGGACACAGGTCGATAAACATAAACTGTACATATCCTGAGCAAGGTTCATATTTCTGGATCCTGTAATGCTCTGTATAATATTTCAGAAGCTTATACTGATATTCCTGGATCTTCGGGATATCATCCACCAGTTTTTCCAGACGATGATATACCGCCGGAACAGTTTTCAGATTTTCACTGCTGCCCGGTGCATCAAATCCGTACTCTGTATTCAGCTTTTCTGTCTGCTCATAAATATCTGCATATTCTCCACCGCTTAAAGAACCCAGATAATTGTGGCTGTCCCCGCTAAGCGGATCATCTTCGCAGAAAGAACCCTTGATGATCGGTCTGCCCGGATCCATCTTCTGTACCTCCCTATACAGAGCAGGTCCCGGATTTTCCTCCATAAATCTCCTTCTCACATTTCCATCCGGATCAACACATCCCGGTTCATTCATAATGATCCAGCAGATCAGAGACGGATGATGCTTCAGAAGTTTCACATTTTCTCTGTAAACATCTGCAAATCTCTGCGCCCATTCATCTGTTGAAGGATGCGTCCAGTTGTACTCCGAATCCTGAAGAACTGCAATTCCCAGCTCGTCACACAGATCATAAAAAACTTCCTGCTCTGTGTGGACATGTACTCGTACCAGGTTAAAACCTGCCGCCTTTACATTAAGAAGATCTCTCAGGTACCGTTCCCTTGTCATTGCGGAAATATAACAATCCGGAAAATAAGAGGTTCCTCTTATATACAGCTTCCTGTTATTAAGCCAGAATCTTGTTATTTTTTCATTACGCTCAATCTGAATGTCCCGGAAAGCAAAATTCGTTGTTCTGCTGCTCAGTATGTCTTTTCCCCTGCTTAACGTAAGTTCTGCCTGATACATCCAGGGATAACCATGATCCATGTGACCACAGTCTGACATCTTCCACTTTAAGCTCACATTTAAAACCTGTCTCTGCTTTCTCTGCCATTATCTGAACAGTTTTTTCTGCCTTTATAAGACCGGACTCTTTTTCCCGGATCTTTACATTAAAATCATATGTCTCCCCGGATTTCAGACCTCGCGCTTCAGTTTCCACATATACGTCTGCTTTCTTTCCATCTGGATCCAGTTCATACTTCAGATCTGTCTGATCTTCCAGAACACCTTCTTCTGTCAGGATCAGCTCCACTTTTCCGTAGATTCCTACAGGATTTACATCTCTCTGGATAAATGTATCAGAATGTTCGTAGGTACCTTTTACCATATTTCTTTTTACCAGGGTGGTTCTGGAATCCTGTGCATCCAGCTCCACCTCATCATCCCATGGAGAACTTACCTTTACAATGAGATAATTTTTCTTTCCAAAAACAAGCTTATCTTTTACATTAAAGGAAAATGGAGCGGAATATCCTTCATGCTCTCCAAGAAATTCTCCGTTAAGCCATACTTTTCCATAATAATCCACATTGGTAAATTTAAGGACAGCATCCGTAACTTTCTGATCCGGAACTTCAAACTCTGTTTTGTACCACCAGGGTGCCTGATTGAAATATCTCAGTTCACGCCCGAAATATGGCTGTCTGGCATAGATAAGCTGCAGATGTTTCAGTTCCTCCAGTTCCTCCCATTCAGACACCTGGGAACCTACGGAAGTATCTGCTTCCCTGGCAGCATAAAGCCCGATCTTTTCCCCTGTATCATGAACATCCTGCAAAATTTTCCATCCTTGTTTCAATTCAATCCTTGTTTCCATTTCAGCCTCCTAACTCTTGACCGCACCTGCAGCCATACCTTCGATTATGTTCCTGTTAAGAATAAAATACACGATCAGTGTAGGCAGGATCGATATTACGATCGCCGCAAATGTACTTCCCCAGTCCACTCTTCCGAACTGCCCCACAAAGTCATTCAGGCAATTGGCAGAGTTTTCATATCAGAAGATGAGATAAACGTATTGGCATAGGTAAATTCATTCCATACAAAAACAAAATTGTATGTAAGAACTGTCATTGTAGTATTTTTAGCCATAGGTACCACGATCTTGCGGAATGTGGTTCCCATTGTGGCACCGTCAATAACTGCCGCTTCCAGAAGAGAATCCGGCATAAATTTAAAAAATCCGGTGTAAAGATAGATACACATTGGAAGTCCGAACCCGATCTGCGGAAGCACCAGTGCCCAGTATGTATTTCTCAGTCCGATCCTGTTATAAATCTGGAACATGGGTACAAGGCAGGAAAAAATAGGCACCATCATTCCAAACAGGAAAAATGCCATCAGTGCATTGGCATATTTTACCTTTACCTTACTGATCACAAATGCAACCGGGCATCCCAGGACTACGATGCCAAGAAGTGTGAGAACTGCCACAACCGTACTGTTAAGAAAATATCTTGGAATGGATGAGATCGTCAGTGCGCTGATATAGTTTCCAAGATAAAATCCTGATGGCAGGGCATACTGTGCAGTATATGTCATTTCATCCGGTGTTTTCAGACTGGAGCAGATAACCCAGAAAATAGGGTAGACCTGTATCATGACAAAAATAAGGATCACTACATAGAACACAGCACGAATAGGTATATTTTTTCTTGATTTTATCATTCTGACCCATCTCCTTTCGCCGATCCCAGGCATTTCTGTATAATCCTACTGCTACCAG
>ENA-OQDW01000181-OQDW01000181.1-human-gut-metagenome-genome-assembly--contig:-NODE-181-length-25900-cov-3.348970_pt1 | contig 25900 bp, 25 predicted proteins | sample MGYA00242784_ERZ504613 | MGnify/ENA primary metagenome ERZ504613 (study PRJEB26092, sample SAMD00036330) | human gut metagenome | host: Homo sapiens | study: EMG produced TPA metagenomics assembly of...
ATCTGTTCCTCTTGTCAGTCCATTCCCGTCGTCTTGATATTTCGAAACAAATTTCGTCTTTTACTTTTTGATACACCTTTACATAAATATGCTTTTGCATTTTCCCGCTCCTCGATTCGCATGCTCAATTGCATTTTCGATGATCGGTTGCAGAATCAGCGGTGGAATTTTACATGCAGCAAGTTCTGGATCGGATTCTATTTCATACTCGATGTTTTTTCGCATCGCCATGATTTCCAGATACGACCGCGCATAGTCAATTTCCTCCTGAATCGTCGTAATTGACTTTTTCCGTGTACAATAACGGTAATACTGCGACAGATGCACTGCCATCTCTGTCACGGCATCGGGATTGTCCGCCGCGGTGACAATGAAGGAAAGGCTGTTGTACAGAAAATGCGGGTTGATCTGAAGCTGCAGCTGCCGCATTTCTGCTTCGTTTCGAAGTTCCTGTTCTTTTACCGTTGCTCCAGCAATTCATGCGTGCGGCGCACCATATGGTTAAATTGACGAAATACATAGGCGAATTCATTTTTCGGCATTTTGTAAATCTGCACGGTCAAATCTCCCACTTCCACCTGTTTCAGTTTTTCAGTCAGCAGATTCATCTGCATCAAAATATTTTTTACAAACAGAGAAATGTAAATCATTCCAAAAATCAGAATTGCCCCGAGCATAATGCCTGAGATCGTCATAATATTCCGCACCTGCCGCATCATCTGCCTTGTCGGATAATAGGAAACCAGCTGCATTCCATTTTTTGTTTCATCTGAACGCACAATCTGATATTTCTGTTTTCCCACACGCACCTCGCAGACTTTTTCATTACTCTGTCGTATGATTCCTGCAATATTCTGCTCCACAGATTTCTGCGAAAGCACATTGATTTCTCCACCAAACATTAAAATACTGCCTCCCTGGTCCATTCCCGCAGCCATCTCCTTGATTTCATACAGAAAATCCTGATCCATTCGGAGAACCAGCCAGACCTCCTGATCTTCTCCCATCCATTCCACAGTTCGTCTTCGCATATAAAAAATTTCCTGTTTATTGGCTGATTTCCACTGACTTTCCTTATTGTTTTCCCAGAAAGAATCCTCAAAATATCCCTGCCGCAGCGTGCTGATCTCCCGCCCGGATTTCGGCCAGTACAGCGTCATACCACTCATTCCGACCGTTCTTCCCTGACGTTCCTGAAAAAAGCTTTTCATTTTATTAATTTGCTGTACATATTCATAAACATCGTTGTTTTCAATTGCCGCATAGAGATTCTGCATATTTTCTCCATATAAAATACCATCTGCTTCAATTTCAATCTCTTTCCCCTTTTGTTCCAGAAGCGTTGCTACATATTTTGTCTGAAGCTGTGCCGTCTGAATCAAAGATGCTTTCAAATTTGCCGTGCTCTGCCAGGACAGAAGCAGAAAGCTGGCAAGAATGATCAACAGAAAAACGGTAAAAATTCCAAAAATTGAACGTACTCTTTTCATATGCTTCCCCTCTCATTTTCTGCCCCTATTTTATCAGATTTTTCTGCTGACGCAAACCATTGTGAGATGCAAAGGCAGGGAATCGCCATGTTTTGACAACTCCCTGCTTTTTATTTTTGACTTTTCGGATCTTTTCGATCAGGCAGCTCTTATTTTACCGACTGATACCACTCATTAACCTCTTTTGTGATATCATCGCCGCCCTGTGCTTTCCAGTCTTCTACAAACTGATCAAATGCAGACGGATCTTCTTTTCCATAGATAATGTTTGTGTAAACCTGTTTCTCCATGGTCTGGAGCTGCTCCCATTTTTTCTTCATAGTATCGGTCGGAGCCGCATTGAACAGACTGGTCAGAAGTTCATCCTGATGCTCTGCTGCAATAACATAACCTTCTGCCATCGCCGGTGCGCTCTCAAAATACGATAATGCCGTTCTCTCAGCACCTGTTGTCGGTTCTTCCCCTGCCTGAAGCTTCAGATACATTTCTACGCTTTCACCAGGTGAATTTTTCAGTACAGTAGCTTTTCCAGGCATAAATGGATCTGTCACCGGCGGATCAAATTTGGTTGTATCATACACAACTTCACCGTCTACAATATCGTAATCATAACCTTCCAGATAGCCATTCACAAAATCTCCTGTGCCGAATACAGCGTCATACAACCAATCATAATAAGTAAAGAAGGCTTCCATGTTGTTAAAATTTTTGTTGAACATCAGCCAGCCATCGTTGATCTGTCCCCTCTGATAAGTCGGCTCACCATTCTCCTGCAGAATATTCGGATATCCTTTTACAACCGCATTTGGATCAGCAGAAGTAACATCTGCAACAGAGTCAATTGTCCACGGTCTTCCAACAAAGATACCTGCTTTTCCTTCGGTAAACTGTGTCATGGCATCCCACGCACCCGTTGCTGCAGCTTCCTGGAAATCCAGCCATTTTTATGCCATTCGGCCATACGGGTCAGTGCTTCTTTATTTTCCTCGTTGATGGAGCCATACTGCAAATTTCCATCTTCATCTTCCTGCCATACGCCCGGAATGAATTTCCCGGAATACGCAGAGAACACGTTGACCGGATCAGAAACCCATCCGGTATTGTAAATGTCATTTCCGGAATAGGTGAATCCATACGTATCATCTTTGCCGTTTCCATCTGGGTCGTCTTCTGTAAACGCCTTGATGACAGCTTCAAACTCGTCCAGATTGGTCGGTGCCTGAAGCCCCAGATTGTCCAGCCAGTCCTGACGGATGACCATGATTTCTTCTGCATCCATGCACGGTGTGCAGGCAATTCCATACGTTTTTCCATCCTTCGTAACCGGATAGAAGGTTTCCGGATATTTATCATAGATCTCTTTCAGACGATCCGGCATATATTTTTCGATATCGTCATCAATTGCTTTGACCTGTCCGGATTCGATCATATCGGAAATCATCTGTGTTCCATAAACAGGAAATATATCGGGAAGTTTTTCAGAACCTGTCAGTGCCAGACGCAGCTTGGTGTCATAGTTGCTGGCATCTCCGCCGAGAAGCGTTGTTTCCATCTTTAATCCCAGTTTTTCCTCGGTCAGACGCGTCATCGGGTTATTGTTGATGTCCTCTCCATCACCATATCTTCCTGTGTTCTCGTCCAGCTGTTTTGCAATGGTAATTGTCAGTGTCGGCTCGTACTTTCCATCTGCATTTTTCGTTGCGGTTTCCTGCTGCGCAGATCCACCATCCTTGCCGCACCCACTCATCAACATCATTGCTGCCATTGCCGCTGATAAGATTACTGTACTCTGTTTTCTTTTCATGCCTCTTTTCCTCCATCATTTATTTTATAATGTTACAGCACGTTTTTCAAACCGGATTTTTTCAGAAAAATCTCTCTCATAAAATTATTCTTTGACTGCTCCCATAACGATACCTTTTACGAAGTATTTCTGCAGGAACGGGTAAACCAGAAGAATCGGAAGCGCTCCGATAAATACCTGTGCCGCTTTAATGGTACGTTCCGACATAGCCAGCGCAGATGCCGGATCCAGCGACAGATCCTGATTGTTTCCCTGCACAACGATCACCTGCAGGAAGGATGCCAGCGGATAGTTTTTCGTATCGGACATGTAAAGGATTCCGGTGAACCACTCGTTCCAGTAACCAACCATGATGAACAGTGCTACGGTTGCGAGACCTGCTTTGGAGAGCGGAAGGTAAATCTTTCGAAGTACGGTAAAGAAGCTCGCTCCGTCGATCAGTGCCGCCTCTTCGAGGGATTTCGGAATCGACTTGAAGAAGTTCATGATCAGAATCAGGTTGTAGCATCCGAACGCTCCCGGAAGAATGTAAACCAGGAAGTTGTTTTTCAGTCCTAAAGAAACATTGACCATGTAGCTTGGGATCAGACCGCCGCCGAACAGCATCGTGAATACGAAGAACCACATGAGCGGTGTTCTGCCGCGGAATTCTTTGGAAAGTGCATAGCCTGCTGTCGTGATGACGAACATGCTGAGCAGTGTTCCAAATGAGGTTCGGAGGAATGCAATGATCATGGACCGGATGAAGTTATTGTTGTTAAAAGTTTTTACATAGGCCAGCGGTGTGAAATCGATGGGCCAGAAGGTAACGGCTCCGCTGTTTGCAGCACTCTTTCCGCTGAAAGAGATTGCCAGCAGGTTCCAGAGCGGAAGGATGCAAAGCAGTGCCATGGTTACCAGAAAAATCGTATTGCAGACAACGAATACTTTTCTGCTTGTCGATGTATGACGCATGTTTATGTCCTCCCTCTTAGAAAATTCGATATCCCGCTACCTTATAGGCGATGCGGTAAGAAGCAACAGTAAGCAGCAGACTGATTCCCGATTTGAACAGGCCGACGGCGGTACCAAAGCTGTACTGTCCATTGATCAGTGACTGACGGTAAACGTAGGTGTCGATGATATCACCGGTGCTGTAAGTCAGTGGGGAATACAGGTTGAAGATCTGGTCGAACCCGGCATTCAGGACGTTTCCAAGGCTTAACGTTGCCATGACGATGATCATCGGCATGATGCCCGGAAGTGTAATGTGCCATGTCTGTTTCCAGCGGTTAGCGCCGTCCATCTCGGCTGCCTCGTAGAGGCTCTGGTCAATGTTGGAGATGGCTGCCAGATAAACGATCATTCCAAATCCGAAGCCCTTCCACAGGTCGGACGCAACGACGATCTGTCGGAACATGCCCGCCTCGCCGAGGAAGAAAATCGGATCAATACCGAATTTCTGAAGTACCATGTTGACGATACCGTCGGTTCCGAGGATATCGCGGAGCATTCCGGCTACAGTAACCCAGGAAAGGAAATGCGGCAGGTAAACCAGCGTCTGGATTCCTTTTTTCAGTCCTATGTTATGTACTTCATTCAGAAGCAGTGCCATGATAATCGGAACAATCAGTCCCAGAATAATTTTGCTGACAGCGATGATCAGCGTATTGATGATCGCCTGATACGATTCTTTGAATTCGAAGATCTGTCGGAAGTTATCCATTCCTACAAACTGTGAACCGGTGATGCCAAGCCACGGCTTGTAATCCTGGAATGCCATCACCAGACCGCCCATCGGCACATAGCAAAAAATAATTGCCAGCACGAACGATGGTAAAATCAGTACATACAGCGGCCAGTTATGCTGAACTTCCTGCTTCCAGGTTCTCTTCTGCTTCAACGCCGTTCCTTTTCCTGCTTTTTTCATTACAGCTCTCCCTCTCTTTCTTTCCTATTCCGAATCAGGAGTTCCGCAAAAAACATTTCGCTGCCATATCTGATTCTCAATAGTTCCGTGAATTTGTTTCTTTTTCTTTGTGGTTTTATTATATCTCCGTCATAGTGCCGAAAAACACACCACAAAATTAAGGTTGTGACCACTGGATTAATGTGTTTTGGGATATTATTAAAAATAACGCATGAAATTTTCTACTCCAAATCGCAAAAATTTCATACGCTATTTAAAATTTTTTCTTATTTTCAAGTGTCTGTTTTCTGCTTTTTCAAATTCTTTAATCGTCGTTCTCTGTCACATACAATCCATGGTATCTTCCTTCATATGAAGCTGCGCCCAGTGCTCCGGTTCTTCCTTATCCTTGATAAAAACGCTCCTGTATTCTACCGATGGAAAATCTGTCCGCACATCCGATTCTTTCCGGCAAAGTTCTTCTTTTTCTTTTATCGGCACATCTGCTCAGTAATACCATGGGGAAACGCCTGCGAAGCGGCAGAAATCATAGATTACATAAATAGTTCCGCGCCGGTTTCTTCTTTTAAAACTGCCTTGGCCTGTAATATCTTCTGCAAATCATCCGCCAGATTCCGTGCTGCAATCTGAACCTTCAAAAAACCTCCAAACTGAATCACTCTGTATGATTTCAGTTTGAAGGTTCTGGTCATTCTTTATTCCAGGTTCATGCATAATCCCCAATCCTGGTCATTGGCATACGGATCGGCAAAATCGGTTTTCTGGCCGTTGACGGAATACGGATACACGTACGCACAGGTCGCTGTTCCATCCTCAAAGAACATGGACAGCACGCCGCGCAGGGAATGCTCACCGCGAATATTATATTCTTCGTTTCCGGTCAGGCGAGCGTAGCGCTTGAAGGTTCGACCGTTTTCTGCACTCCAGTAGTGCGGGAAAGTGTCGCCGAAGACTCTGCGTTTTCCGAACCAGTAGCCGTCCCAGTGGCGGATTGCAGTTTCATGCAGATGGTAATCCGGCTGCTGGCCATCGAAGAGTTCGAGGACGGCGATCTGCTGCTCAGCTCCGCGCAGGTATTTTTCTTCCCCGGTCACTTCATAAACCTGAAGAATGACTTCAGCCGCCGGCTGTACGATCGATTGCTCGTAATTTACTTCCGAAGCCGGATAAGCCGTTCCAATCTCAATCAGTTGATCAGCATGACGTCGGAACAGATCTCTTACTGTTTTCAGATCCTCCTGTTCTCCTGCTTTTTCCAGCTCATGACAGAGCATCACAATCGGCATTTCAATCGGATAAAACGGAATCCATCCTGTTCATAAAATTTCTCTGTGATATGAACTGCTGTCTTCAGATCTTCTTTTTCTCCCCACAGCTTCCAGCATTCAAGAAAGAATGTCACTGCCCATGGGTAGTTGTAAAGCCGAAAATAGCTGTTGTCTTTTCCTGAGCAGTTGCATACAAGTCCAGTTGATGCATTTACCAGCTCGCGAAGATAGAATGCATGATACTCACGAAGACTCTGTTCCGCTTTTTCCCGGTCTTTTAAAAGATTCTGCTGCAGTGCCCGTGCAATCAGCACACCCATACCGGTACGCTCCCGTCCGGCATTGAAATCGTTTTCCGGCGTGCAGACGAGAATTTTTTCTTCATTATCATACGGCAGATATGCGCCCTGCAGTTCTTTGATCTTTCCATGATACTGCTGGTGATCAACAATAAACGCACACCGTTTTGCAGCCAGTGTTTCCGGCCGCTCCTGCACGAGAAGACGGCAGGTGGTTTTCACCTCGTCGGCACAGATCGAAAGTACATACTCCCCTGTTTTTTCATTTTCAAACAGATATTCATAAACACCATTTTCCGTCTTTTCCAGCGATGCTCCGTTTATCGTCACTTTTTCCGCTGGAAATGTCGGCTCAATAGTTACCTTACTCGTCTCTCCCGGATAAATCACATACTGCTCAGCATCCACCAGAATCACCCGGGGAAATGCTCTTAATTTCTCCCGGAAATCTTCGCGTCCCCGATGCGGAAATACTTTCCACTCCAGTGTCATCGTGTCTCCCGGTGCAAACTCCTGTGCGGACGGGTGCAGCCAGAAGCAGCCTCTGTCATTGCTCTGCAGTTTCAGATCGCGCTCAATACTGTAAGCAGAAAGACTGCCTTTTGTGAGCACCATTCCCAGATGCGGAGCCGCACCGCCCATACGGAGTGCCATAATATAACTGGTATTTTCCCCGCAGAAAATATGTGCATGGCACCGGTAATCCCGGCAGGTCACACTGTCCGTGTAGCGGTCCTGCAACGGAAATGAAACCCCAATACTTCCGGCATTTGTAAAATACGGATGCGCACCGTTGTAAGAAACCACAATCTTCGTTGTCAGCACATCTCCGTCTTTTTCATTCTGCACCTCAGCCGAAAACTCCGGTGGGCATTTTACCTCGCGTATGGGAAATCCTCCCGCAGCCAGTTCATCTGTTTTGGATCTTTGGAAAATACAATTTCTTTCACGTTCCCAACTCTCATTTTTTATTTCCCCTTTCGTTTTTTCTTTGATCCCGCTTTTTGAACTCCATGTAAAATTTATTTGCTGCTTTGATCATACTATATCTATATGCTCTTTTCTATATCTCTTTTTCCATTACCGTTCACTACTCTTAATCTGACAATGACCCCAACAATCCTCTTTTCCAGTTTTGTTTTACAAAAGAACGGTTCCATACGTCTGCATCATTTTTCCGTTTTACTTTATTTTTTCTTTCTTGCCGATAGTATTTTTTCTCAATTTTTGCTATACTGAAAATGTATGCGTATCAAACTCCGGCATTGCTCTTTCAAGCTGCCGACACATACATAAAATTCATAAAAGGGGGTATCTTTTTCATGGATACGTATGTCATTTTAAAAGACCTGGCAATCATTATCGTATTCGCAAAATTGTTTGGTATTCTTGCCAGAAAATGCAAGGCTCCGCAGGTTGTGGGCGAGCTGATTGCCGGTATTGTCCTTGGACAGTGTGCTGGGACTTGTTCAGCAGTCTGACTTTCTCGCACAGATGGCTGAGATCGGTGTCATTTTGCTGATGTTCTCCGCAGGTCTTGGCACCAGCCTGAAGGATCTGCTCCGCACCGGAGTGAAATCCCTGCTGATCGCCTGTGCCGGTGTTTTTGTTCCTCTCGTTCTTGGAGCCATCTTATACATGAGCTTTTATGGCTTCTCTGCTGTCGGAACGGAAGAATTTTACCACGCTGTTTTTATCGGTGTTATTCTGACTGCAACATCGGTCAGCATCACCGTACAGGCCTTGAAAGAACTCGGCAAGCTGAAAACAGAGGTTGGAACAACCATCTTAAATGCACCATCATCGACGATGTCATTGGTATCATTGTGCTGACTGTTGTCATCGGTTTAAAGATCCGACATCCAATCCGCTGAAAGTAGCAGCCTCCACCATTCTGTTTTTTGCCCTTGCGATTGTGCTCGGTTTTCTCTGCTTTAAGCTGTTCAACCGCATGAACTCCGTATTTCCGCACACCCGCCGTCTCCCGATTCTGGGTCTTGCACTCTGCTTCGGACTGTCCTACATTTCCGAAAAATATTTCGGCATCGCCGATATTACCGGTGCATACGTTGCGGGCGTTATCCTGTGTTCCCTCGATTCTTCCGATTACATCGAAGAAAAAATGGATATCAGCTCCTATATGATTTTCGGACCGATTTTCTTTGCAAGTATCGGACTCAAAACAACGCTCAGCGGCATGAACGAGAAATTCGTACTCTTTGCCATCTGTTTCGTCATCGTCGGCCTTGTCGCAAAAATTATCGGCTGTGGCTGATGTCAAAGGGATGCGGCTTTACCTGGGGCGACAGCCTGAAAATCGGTGTCGGTATGATGACCCGCGGTGAAGTCTGTCTGATCGTCGCGCAAAAGGGTCTGAATGCAGGCTTTTTATCCGGCGATTTCTTCAGTGCCGTGATTCTGCTGATTCTCTTCTCGAGTGTTGCAACACCGATTATACTGAAAATCTTATACGCGAAAATGCCGACGGCAAAAGATTCTGCAAAGGCATCCTGACTTCCTTTTACCAAAACAGGGCGCTGTGCCATTTCCTGCACAGCGCCCTGTTTTTTTCGTATCAACCGGTAAGTTCTGATTTCTTCTACCACAGAATCTTCTCTGCCTCAGCTCCATCCGCAAACGGTCCCGGCATTGCTGCCACGCCGCGGTGCTCGCCGAGATAATCCTGATCGAAGATAATCGTGCTTCCGTCCGGATCTTCGAATCTCTGCTCCGGCTCGAAGGCGTATCCTAAAATATCACTGTTGATAATTCCCGTCCGGAAATCCTTCAGGAACTCATACACGTTCGTCTTGATGGAATAGTGGCCGTCTTTTTCCACAAGTTCCACCTTAACCTGGTTCTCGTTATCCATAAGATTCTCTTTTTCATTCACACACGCCTTTGCTCCGTTAAAGTAAGCGTTTCCGTTTACCCAAACCGGCAGATGGCACTTGTTGTGATACGGCTCCAGCTTGCTCATGTCGGCCGGTTTGTCCAGCTCAAAGTGGCTGATCCACTCGTCATAGGTCGGATACTCGTCGAACACATGCGTTCCGACCTCCTGGTTATCCTCCATCTTGAAGCCCATGTCCTCAACCGTTTCTGTTTCCTCAACCGGGTAATTCTGGATAAAGATGTTGTTGTAGAACCGGTCATCGCCATGCAAGAATGTCATGAATCCGGCAACCTCGGTACGGTGACGGATGTGATACGGCGTGTAACGGTCTCCTGTTCCGCCGCCAACTGCAGTTAATGAGCCAAGCATCAGATTGTGTACGCAGGCAATACCATCGGTCGCCATACGAACGCTGACCGGTGAGAGCATAATATTGTTATCGATCAGTGTCGGACCATGGCCAACCTCGATGAAAATATCCTGACTCATCATTGCGCCCTCTGCCTTTGGTGTTCCCTCCGGCGGGCAGTTGTCGTGCAGCAGGTTCTGGGTCAGGCGTGTTCCCTGTGCCTCCCAGTCGCACCAGATGCCCATCGTACAATGATGAATGTGATTTCTTCTCATCACAACATCGATCGCTGCATGCATCTTGATACCGGAAATCTCGGCTCCGCCAAGCTGCTGCATATTGTTGATGTTGTGAATGTGGTTGTCCTCAATGATACTGAACACACCGCCCATCCGTCCGACAATACCGGTCTGCTCACAATGATGGATGTGGCAGCGGCGGATGATATGGCTTCCGATGTTCTCCTTCGTCCAGCCGTGATACTGGCCGCGGCACACAGCATCACGCTCCATCTGGGTCGGGCTTTTTACGTGTTTTCTGGTAAAGTAATGGTCGTTCTCCGGATCGTAATATTTTCCGAGCGAAATACCGCAGCACTTGCTGTTGCTGACCTCACAGTCCTCAATAATCCATCCTTCGACCAGTGCGGACCGATCATACCGTCCTGATAAGCAGCCGGCGGCGCCCATGTCGTTGCTGCCTTGCTGACATCAAATCCACTGAACGTAATGTAATTTACGCCTGTTTTCGACGGCATAAAGCAGTTCCGGCGCACGTTGATTTCTACTTTTTCCTCCGTCGGGTTTTTACCCTGGAAGTTTGCGTAGATGACCGTCTGATTTTTCTCTTTGTCCTGCTCGGTATACCATTTGTAAACCGACCACTCCGGCTCCCAGGACGGCGCATAAACCTCGCCTTTGATACACTCCTCGAGCGTCTCTGCCTCGTATAACTGGCGGTCATTCAGATAAACTGCGCCGGTATGGCGTACCACCGGTGCAAAATACCAGTCACCGCCGACCATTGTCGTGTATGGGTTATAATTGCCAAAAACTCCGTTGTCTACACGGCATACCCACACATTATCTTTGTAATGCTCCCAGTCATTCATCGTTTCCGCACCGGTGATCTTTGCGCCGAGCGGCTTCTCACTCTTATAGACGATTCTCGCATCCTCGGTTCCGCCGTTGATCGGATCGACATATTCGTGGTAGATACCAGGTGCAACCAGAACTTCATCTCCTGCCTTTGCAATTTTTGCCGCATCGTTGATGAACTTGAACGGCATCTCTTTTGTTCCGTTTCCATTCTTCGGAGCGGAATTATTGACATAGTAAATCATTTCTCTATACTCCTTTTTGTTATAGTAAAACCCGAAAACCCTGCAAAAAAGGCTGTGACGCAATCATTCACTCTCTGCGGCGCTGAATTTTTTACACTATTTTTTTGCGGTCTATAGAATTTCTTTATGATAATGCTTCTTCCGCAGCCTCTTTTGATGCAAACGGGCCCGGCAGCGGATGAATGCCCTGACGGTTTCCGAAGTAGTCATATCGGAACACGATCGGCGTTCCATCCGGATTCTCATATTTCTGTTCCGGCTCAAATGCCATGCCAAGCGTCTCCGTTGAGATCACTGCACAGGCATTCTGCGGCAGATAATCGTAAACATTGGTCTCCAGTTTCCATTTTCCGTTCTCTTCTTTTACACCGATGGTGATTTCATGCTCGGTATCCACTACAGCGTCCTGTTCCTGCTCTGCCGCTTCGCCCCATTGAAGTAAACGTTGCCGCCAAGCCATACCGGCAGCTTCTCGTAATACAGATCCGGTGACTTTCCGGAACCCATTCCGCAGTAACCCTCAAATCTTGCCACGTACTCCTCCAGCGTCGGATATCCGCTGTACGGCACGGTTCCTGCTGTCAGATTTCCGTCATCCCATTCATTATCCCCAGTCAGTTTACGGATTTCTTCCATTCCCGCACGAACCGGCTTCTGGATGAAGATATTATTGTAGAACCGGCAGTCACCGTGAAGAACTGTCATAAATCCGTTGATCTCCGTGCGATGCGGCACATGGTACGGTGTGTAGCGCGGCGACGGCAGCTTGTCGGAGCCATTGTTGACACCTCGGCCGACAGCAGTAAACGATCCCGCGATCAGGTTATGTACTACCGCAACCCCCTGCGTTGCCAGCTTCATCGCGCGGTCCGAAAGCAGTACGTTATTGTCCACCAGTGTCGGTCCGTGGGAAATTTCAATAAAGATATCCTCGCCGATACCGTCCATACCTTCTGGATTTGCATTTTCCTCGTTCGGCAGCGTATTGTCATGGAACAGGTTCTGCGTAACACGTGTGCCCTGTGCCTGCCAGTCAAGCCAGAGGCCTCTCGTACAGTGATGGAAATGGTTTCTTCGAATGATCACATCGATCGCCGCATGCATCTTGATGCCGCCGATCTCCGCACCCGCAAGGTTCTGTTTGTTGTTGATATGGTGAATATGATTGTCCTCAATGATCGAGAACACACCACCTAAGTGCCTACAATACCCGTCTGTCCACAGTCGTGGATGTTGCACCGGCGGATGATGTGGCTTCCGATGTTTTCCTTCGTCCATCCCTCTCGCTGCGCCTGGCAGATACAGTCACGCTCCGTCTGTGTACCATCTTTGAATTTCCATTTGAGCCATTTATTGTCATTGTTCGGCTGTCTGTATTTTCCAAGTGAAATGCCCGAGCACTTCGAATCTGAAATCTCACAATCCTCGATGATCCATCCCTTTGACCAGTGCGGGCCGACCATTCCTTCCTGATATGCCGTCGGCGGAGCCCACTGAGTTGCCGCCTGTTTTACAACAAAGCCGGCCAGAGTGATGTAACCGATGCCTCCTTCGACGGATAAAAACAATTCTCACGTACATTGATTTCTACGGTTTCTTCGTTCGGATTTTTTCCCTGAAAATTCACATAGAAAACGGTCTCATTTTTTTCTTCGTCCTGCCCCACATACCAGGTGTAAACCGTGAATGCCTGATCCCAGGATTTTTTATAGATCTCCGGCTTTTTCACCTGATCCAGACTTGTCACCTCATACATGGATTTTCCATTCAGATACACTTCTCCGGTGTGTGCCGTGTAGGATGCGATAAACCAGTCACCGCTGACCAGTGTCGTATATGGATTGTAATCCCCAAACAATCCGTTCGAAACGCGCGCTGTCCACACATCACCTTCCAAATGCTCCCAGTTATCCACAATTTCCGCACCGGTAATCACAGCTTTTCCCGGTTCCACAGAACGGTACACAATTCTTGCATCCTCACATCCCGCATTCGCCGGATCTACATATTCCCGATATACGCCAGGCGCTACAAGCACCTCGTCGCCGGGCCTTGCAATTTTTGCCGCCTCGGAAATCGTCCGAAATGGATATTCCTTCTGCCCATTTCCGCTTCGCACAGCATTTCCATCTACATAAATCTGCATTTTTCGCTTACCTCTCACTTCTTCACTTTCATAAACTTTTATTGTTTTTTTGTGAATTTTCGCCAAAATCACATCACTCTTTTTCCGATTTCTGCCGTTCTTCACAATTTTCATATCTTAACCATAATACAGATCCTCGTAAAACACTACTTATATATTGCCGATCATTGCCCAGATGTTTCGATTTTTTCTATATTTTTTCTCTCTTCTGTTGTATAATACCGTTTATCAGATACGGAGGATTCTTTTGCCATGAAAAACGATTCGACTTCTTTTTTCGAAAACAATCATTTTGCTAACAGCTATGTTTACGATATCTCTATTTCGCATGTCCCCGCCTATTTCGGTCTGCACTGGCATCACTATATTGAAATTGTGCTTGCACAGGATGACGGCATTATCTATGAAGTAAATGGAGAAACCTTTCCGCTGAAGCCCGGTGATCTTCTTTTTATCTGGCCCGGCGAGCTGCACGCTGTTTCCACAATCAACAGAGAACATCGCCTGATCATGCTTCAGCTCGATGCAGATTTTCTGGAAAAACGCGTGGATTTCCAGTCTGTTGCTTATCTTTTTTATCAGATCCGTCTTCTGAATCAGAACAACTTCCCGGAAATCGAAAAACTCCGCGGATTTCTGACAGAGCTGCGCAGGCTCTCCCTCTCCGGTATCAGTTTTTCCGAGCTGCGCGGATGCGTTCTGCTGTATCAGTTTTTTATTCTGCTCGGCGAAAATCTCTCCGTGCCGACCGAAACTGCCGCACCGCAAAAAACAGGCCATTCCGCACAGGTACACCGCCAGATGATTGCTGCATGTACCTGGATCTCGAGTCACTGCACCGAACCAGTTTCTCTGGAAGAAGCATCAAAGGTCGCCGGATTCTCCCGATGCCATTTTTCCAAGCTGTTCCGCGCATACACCGGCCTCTCCTTCACGGATTTCGTCACCAGGGAACGGCTCCATATCGCCGAAAACCTGTTAAAAAAACCGGATCTCACGATCACCGAAGTGTCGCTCGAATCCGGTTTTAACAGTATTTCTACGTTTAACAGAGTCTTTTTGAAATCAAAAAATGTAAGCCCTACCGACTTCCGTCAGATGTACCTGCAATCCTATCAGAAATAGGCTATGAATTCGGCATGGCCTCCGGTCTTCGCAGGTGGATGGAACCTTCTCAAATGCACCGTTTCCGCACTCTTCATAATCTGATCGATCGTATCGAGTACGTGATATGCCATTTTGGCATTCGCACGGTTTAGTCTGCCCTCTGCAATTGCTTCTGCCATCTCGGACGGACCGAGGCCGCGGCTGTTTTCGCTGTAGGCAAAGCCATAATCCAGCACTTCCGGAACTGCCTGCTGTGTCCAGTCCTTCACGCCCGGAATGTAGACGATATCGCCGCCGAAATTGTTCGGGTCCACCAGCTTTAAAATACCTTTTTTGCCGTAAATTGTGAATACCGCCTGATCGTTGATGGTGCTGTCGCCATTGACACAGAATGTGCCGGTCACGCCGTTTTTCATTTCCAGAATCGTGAAAGCCTGGCTCTCGTTGCTGTAGTCAAATTCCTGGCCGTATTCCGGGCTGTCCGGGACGACATTGACGCGCTTCGGCGCAAGGTTGCGCACGGAGGAAACGACACGGTCCACCGGGCCGAAAAGGCTGACGATGGCGGTCAGATAATAAACACCGAAATCGTAGCAGATACCGCCTCCCGGCATCCGCAGAAAACGGAAGATGCTCGCCAGCAAATCAAGATCGCGGTTTGCGCATGCTTCGAAAGATGTCACCTCGCCGATCAGCCCGTCGTCGATCGCTTTTCTTGCGGTCTGCAGTGCCGATCCAAGGAAGGTGTCCGGTGCGGAACCGAGATAGAGATGTTTCTCTCTGCCAGCTCGATCAGTTTCGCTGCCGTTTCCGGTGCGAGGGTCATTGTTTTTTCAGTGTAAACGTGTTTTCCGGCTTCCAGTGCCTGACGGATCAGCCCTCGTGGGTCGGTGCCGGTGTCAGAATGACTACCATTCAATCGACGGGTCTGCCAGAATTTCCTCGTAGGTACAGCCCTTGATGCCATACTGCTCTGCTTTCTTTTTCGCATGTTCAAGATGGCCTGCGCAGCATGCTGCTACCTCAAGATTCTCAAAGTTATGAATCATGTTCGTCAGATAAATATCACTGATCGCTCCGCAGCCGACAACGCCGACTCTCATTTTTTTCGTTTCTGTTGTTCCCATTTGTAAAAATCCCCTTTACTCTTTGTTTTTTGATTCTGTTCTGATAAAAACCCTTATCTTTTTTATACAACGAAATGTCTGAAAAAACAAGCATTCCGGCTCATATTTCACTTCAAAATAAAAAAACCGCCCACGGTTTCTGCAGATTCTCTGCATCACCGCGGACGGGCCTTTTTCTGTTGTTTACTCCACGCTTTTCAGCGATTCAATCATATCAATTTTTCTTAACCGGTAGAACATCATAAAGTTGACGAACAGGGCAAACGCCAGGGTAATCAGGCGCTCCAGCCGTAGCTCCGCGGGAACACGTTTCGTCCGAACATCATCATATCGACCTCGACGGTCTGAATTACGCAATGATGTAAAAACGTTCCAATTCCCATGCCCGCGATAACGCCGAACAGTGTCAGCACCATGTTTTCCCGGTACACGTACGATGCCACCTCGCCGTCGAAGAAGCCGAGCACTTTCAGCGTTGCCAGCTCTCTCTGTCGTTCGGTGATGTTAATGTTGTTCAGGTTGTACAGCACCACAAACGCCAGCAGGCCCGCCGATACGATCAGCACCACGATGACGATGTCGAGGGAACGAAGCATGTTGTCAATCTGATCAATCAGGTCGGATGTGAACGAGATTGCCGCTACACCGTCGTACGTCATGATTTTTTCTCCGAGTGCTGTCTCATAATTGCTCGACGTGTCCTGGTATTTCATCAGAAGCTGGTTGTAGTCCGGCGCTCCGCCGAACAGCTCCTCGTAGAGATCCGGGGCCAGATACAGGTAATGGCGCACGTAGTTTTCGACGATGATCGAAATCTTTACGTCCACAATATCGTCGCCTTTTTTCAGCTGAACCGTGTCGCCTGCTTTTACGCCGAGCATCGTTGCTGTCTTTTCGCTGATGGCTGCGCCGCCGTCGGTCGGGAATTCGTAAACTTCTCCGCTTTTCCGGTCTCGGAAGGCATAGAAGTCATTGAAATTCGTCAGTTCTTTCGGCACTTCAAGCACTGCATCCACGGTCTTTTTGTCGGTCTGCAGTTCGATGTTCTGGCAGTACATTTCCAGCAGCTCATCGATGCCGCTGTAGTTTTCCAGATCGGTCTGCAATGCTTCTTTTTCGGATTCATCCACATCTGAATTCAGCACAGCATTCGCCTGATAGGTGAAGAGGCTGACGAACTGGTTTTTCGCAATCGCGGTGATGGAATCCTGAAGGCCGAAACCGACGAGGATCAGACCCATGCATCCGCCGATTCCGATAACGGTCATGAAGAATCGTTTTTTATACCGCACCAGATTCCGCACGGTTGATTTCTGCGTAAAGTTCAGATGTTTCCAGAGTACGCCGATGCGTTCTAGGAAAATCCGTTTGCCGTTTTTCGGTGCTTCCGGCCGCATCAGCTCTGCCGGACCTGCGGCGAGTTCTTTGTAGCATGCCGCGATCGTCGCCACGCCGGTGCAGGCTGCACTCGCCAGAATCGCAAGGCCTCCCTGCTCCCAGTTCAGCGGGGTCATGTAATACGGAAGTCCGGTATACAGCATGCCGTAGGCATTCATAATAACCCAGGGCAGGATTTTTTCTCCAACCACCACGCCCGCGAGAGCGCCGGATACGGCGGAGAGCATCGCGTATGCGAAATATTTAAAGGCGATCACGCCGTCGGAATAGCCGAGGGCTTTTAACGTTCCGATCTGCTGACGCTGTTCCTCGATCATTCGTGTCATCGTCGTCAGGCTGACGAGAGCAGCCACGAGGAAGAAGATAACCGGGAAGAATTTTCCGATATTCGAGATACGGCCGGCATCCTGACCGAAGCTCTCAGTTGACGTTACCTTATTCCGTCCCCAGACGTACCACGTTGGTTTTTTCAGGTCTGCGAGTGTTTTCTCACCGTCCGCAATTTCCTGCTTCGCATCCGCGATTTCTGGTTCGGCGTCGGCTTTTGCTTTTTCATATTCGGCTTTGCTGTCCTCAAGTTCCTTTTCTTTATCGGCAATTTCCTGTTTCACATCCGCAAGGGAGATTTTTCCGTCGGCGATTTCCTGTTTCGCGTCGGCAAGCTGGGTTTCTCCGTCGGCAATCGTCTGCTTGGCTTCGGCGAGCTGAGTTTCTCCATCGGCGATCGTCTGCTTGGCTTCGGCTAACTGGGTTTCGCCGTCGGCGATCGTCTGTTTCGCTTCGGCGAGCTGACTTTCTCCACTGGAAATTGTCTGCTTTGCAGCGGCAAGCTGGGCCTCACCCGACTGAATCGTCTGTCGGTACGATGCAATCTGCTGTTCCCCATCAGCAAGCTGGGCTCTGGCAGCCGCAAGCTGAGTTTCTCCGTCTTTTAATTTACTGCGGTTCGTCTCAATCTGAGCTTCTCCGTCGGCAATCGCTGCTTTGGCGGATGCAAGCTGGGCTTCGCCATTCTCAATCTGTTTCTGATAAGCTTCTGCCTGTGCTTCTCCATCCTGAAGCTGGGCAAGAGCCTCTGTAATCTGAGCTTCGCCGCTTTCCAGTTCTTCTTTTGCAGAAGCAATCTGTGCCTCGCCTGCGGCGCATTCCTGCTCTTTTTCTGTTAATTGTGCATCTGCAGCGGCAAGCTGACTTTCTGCGTCGGTAATCTGAGCTTCTGCAGCAGCAAGCCGGGCTTCCGCATCAGCGCTTGCTGCTTCAAACGCTGCGATGTTTTGTTCCAGAAATGTTTTCTGCTCCTGCATCGTGAAAAGCTGCTGTGCTAACTCTGTCTGCTTTGCTTCCAGCGCAGTTTTCTGTTCCAACAGGGATACATATGCTTCATCTTCCTCTGTCAGTCCGTCAAGCTGAGCCTCAATCACCTCGATCTGACCAGTCACTTCTGTCTGCGCAGCCTCCACCACCGGAAGCTGCCTGGAAATCTGGGCTAACTGATCCTTGGCTGTCTCATACTGACTCTTCTGTTCTTCATACGCTGCCTTCTGCGCTTCATACTGTGTGCGTCCTGCAGCGGTTTCTGCTTTCTTGTTGTCCAGTTCCTCGCGTGCAGCGGAAAGCTGCTCCTTTGCAATATTCAATTCCGTTTCTTTTTCGGAAAGCTGCTCTTTTGCAGTATTCAGCTCCGTCTGCTTCCGAGTCAGTTCGGTTTTTGCCGCCGAAAGCTGCGTCATTTTTTCCTCTAACTCTTTTTTGCCGGATGCCAGTTCTGTTTCTTTCTCTGCAAGCTGTGCTTTTCCGTCGGAAAGTTCTTTCGCTTTTGCCTCAAGTGTGGTTTTTCCACTTGCAAGTTCATCGGCTTTCTGATTCAGCTCCGCTTTTCCGCTTTCCAGCTCTGCCGCCTTTGCTTCCAGCGTCGCTTTTCCGCTCGCAAGTTCCGCCTCTTTATCTTTCAGCGTTGCCTTGCCGGATGCCAGTTCCTGCTCTTTATCGGCGATGGTTGCTTTCGCACTGAGAAGTTCCTGCTCTTTGTCTGCAATGGTCTGTTTTCCGTCAAGGAGTTCCTGTTCTTTCTCAGCAATCGTCTGCTTTCCGTCAAGAAGCTCCTGTTCTTTGTCCTTTAACGTCTGTTCGCCGTCGAGAAGTTCCTGCTCTTTGTCCGCAATCGTCACTTTCGCGTCGGCAAGCTGCTGTGCACCGTCATCCAGCTCTGTTTTTGCGTCCGCTAATTTCTGCTCTGCATCAGCGACCTGCTGTTTTGCATCATCAATCTTTTCCTGTCCTTCGGTTTTGACTGCCGTATACCGCCGGTCGCACGCCGCATCCTCGAGCGCTTCAATCTTCGTCTGTACAGCCTTCACCGTCTCATCATACGCATCGCTGTAGCTCGCCTCTTCCTGTGCGCCGTCCGCCTGGACGTAAATCTCTGTATAGAGATCCGAGGTAAATGTCTCCGGAAGCAGCAGTGCAAAACTGTTGATGCTTCCGTTTCCAATCGAGCCCGTTCCCCGGTTCAGATCCATATAATAAGGGAGTGTCGCCGAACCAACAATCGTAAACGTGTCCCCGGTCAGCGAATCTGAGAGCGGATCCTCCGTTCCGGAAGTGAACGTTACCTGATCTCCGATCTCACAGCCGGAACTTTTCAGAAACTGCGTATCAACAAGAATTTCATCCTCTTTCTCCGGCATCCGTCCCTCGACCACGCGCGGCTCATTCACACCGTCCGTCAGCGCAATCAGCTTCACAACCTGCTCGCTCTCGCCGATGTCATGCAGCACTTCCACCGTTTTTCCGCCGTAGACCGCTTTCACGCCATCCGTCTTCGCGATATCCGCCAGATCATCGTCTGTCAGCCCCAGCGTTCCAAGAACTTTCAAATCCATATAATTTACTTCATCATAATACCGGTCCGCCGAAACCTTCATATCTCCTTCCGCCGACCGAATGCCCGAGAAAAACGCCGCGCCAAGAAGCACGATGAAAAAGACTGACAGAAACCGCCCCTTGTTCTTTGTGATTTCCCGGATAAAGTCTTTTCGAAATGCTCTCATCGTCCACCTACCATTCTATCTCTTCCACCGGCGTCGGGTTCTCATTTGTTTTCATGCCCGCCACTTTTCCGTTTCGGATTTTAATCACGCGGTCCGCCATCGGTGTCAGCGCCGAGTTGTGAGTGATGACAATGACCGTCATCCCCTTCTCCCGGCAGGTATCCTGCAGCAGCTTTAAGATCGCTTTTCCCGTCACATAATCGAGCGCGCCGGTCGGCTCATCGCAGAGCAGCAGTTTCGGATTCTTCGCCAGCGCACGCGCAATCGCCACACGCTGCTGCTCTCCGCCCGAAAGCTGCGCCGGGAAGTTATTCATTCTCTCTTCCAGCCCAACCTCCGCAAGCACCTCCGACGCATCCAGCGGATGCTTACAAATCTGCATCGCCAGCTCCACATTCTCGAGCGCCGTCAGGTTCTGCATCAGATTATAAAACTGAAAGACAAATCCAATATCCTCCCGCCGGTACTGGATCAGCTTCTTGCCGCGGTACTTACTGATCTCCGCCCCGTCCACCAACACCTTTCCTGAAGTCGCTGTGTCCATTCCGCCTAAAATATTCAGCACCGTCGTCTTACCCGCACCGCTCGGTCCAACAACAATCACAAACTCACCCTTTTCCACATCAAAGCTGATCCCATCCGCAGCCTTGATGGTAATCTCACCCATTTGATAGGTCTTTGTTACATCCTGAAGACTCACATATCCCGCCATGCCGCCGTGTTCCTCCTATGCAAAAAATCGATATTTCCTATTTCTTTTATTGTATCAATCTACAGCCGCGGCGGCTAGTCCTAAGTGGACGAATTTACTGTTTTTTTATAAATGGCATCTCCCCTTTATTTCAATACTGCCTGATCATACATCTTATCCCAACCAGAATAATCACCACCTCCTGTAATCTCTGTGCCATCTCCATCGCAGCCATGCCCTCTGCTGCCTTCCCGTTCAAAAATATTTCCAGAACGCATCATCCTCTGTCACTCTCCTCTCAAATCTTAACCACTCCTCCCAGGCCGCCTACCAGACGTGCGAACGCCTCTTCCAATTTGCCGCATCTTTTTCCACAGAAACTCACACAAGTTTGACAATTTATGATACACTAAGCTAAGTGACATCAATTCTGAATGTTCTGTGCTCTGCCGCAGATTTTTCGGAACTGAAATTGACTTTTCGATGCATAAACCAAACGATTTGTGGCATACGAAGAAAGGAATTCTTATGAAAATTATCTTTATCCGCCACGGCGAACCGAATTATGAGATTGATTCGCTGACTGAAAAGGGCTGGCGTGAGGCTGAGCTGCTTTCGAAGCGAACGGCGAAATGGAACGTCACCGATTTTTACTGCTCGCCGCTCGGACGTGCGAAGGATACGGCTTCTTTCACACTGAAAAACGCGGATCGCGAAGCCAAAATTCTTCCATGGCTGCGCGAATTTGATGCGCCTGTCATTGACCCGGAAACCGGGAAGCGCCGGATTCCGTGGGATTTTCTGCCGGATGTACTCGACGCAAACCGGGATCTCTATGACAATCATCTCTGGACGAAAAATCCGATCATGCAAACCGGAAATATGGACGAAAATTACCGTTTTGTGACCGACGGACTCGATACGCTGCTTGCACACTACGGCTATGTACGGGACGGCTATCGCTATCATGCCTCTGATGAGACGAACCGCGAGGCTGTCATCGTCTGCTTCTGTCATCTCGGCGTTACCTGCGTGGCACTGTCCCACTTGCTGAATATGACACCAACCCAGCTCTGGCAGGGTATGTTTCTGGCGCCGACTTCTGTCACAATCGTCGGAAGTGAGGAACGCAAACCGGGCGAAGTGTACTTCCGCTGCCAGACTGTTGGCGACGTACACCATCTGCTGACTGCAGGCGAGCCGGTTTCGTACTATGGATCGTTTAACGATCCATTCCAGTTTTAAACTTTACAAAAAGGGAGTTTTTTATCATGAATGAAGCAAAATTAAGAGAATACGCAAAGCTGATCGTAAAAATCGGCGCAAATGTACAGAAAGGACAGCGTGTCCGTCTGCAGGCCGGTGTGGATCAGGTTCTGCTTGCTACCATGGTCACGGAAGAGTGTTACAAAGCCGGTGCAAGCTATGTTGAGCTGATCTGGGAGTGTGGTCCGATTAACAAGCTGAGTTATCAGTACGCCACAGCCGAAACACTCGGTACGGTTCAGAATTGGGAGGAGGAGCGCCTCAAACAGATGACCGTAGATCTTCCGGTCCGCATTTTCATTGACTCCTCCGATCCGGATGAGCTTGCCGGCATCTCTGCCGATCTGCTCTCTACCGTCCGTCAGATGCGCGGGAAAGTAACGAAAAAATACCGCGATCAGCTCGACGGAAAACATCAGTGGCTGATCGTTGCCGCTCCGTCACCGGCATGGGCCAGAAAAGTATTCCCGGGCGAGCCGGAGGATATTGCGGTTGAGAAGCTGTGGAATGCTATTTTTGATTGCCTGTATTTAAAAGAAGGCGAAGATGTTGAAAAAATCTGGCAGGCACACTGTGACCGCATGACCCAAAAAGCCAACTGGCTGAATGAACAGGCGTTCCGCAAACTGCATTATACCAGCAAAAACGGCACCGATTTCACAGTTGAACTGATTCCGGACGCAAAGTGGAGCGGCGCTGGTGATATCAACCATATGAACAATACCTTCTATGTCCCGAATATGCCGACCGAAGAAGTTTTCACCAGCCGATGCGCGGCAAATGTGAAGGCCGCCTCGTTTCCACCAAACCGTTAAGCTGGTCCGGCCAGGTTATCAACAACTTTACCGTTGATTTTAAGGACGGAAAGGTTGTCGACTGCCACGCAGAACAGGGCGAAGAGGTTCTGAAGAAAATGTTCGCGATGGATGAGGGCGCCGCGATGCTCGGCGAGGTTGCACTCGTTCCGAAGGAGTCCCCGATCAACCAGTCCGGTCTGATGTTCTTTAACACTCTGTTCGACGAGAACGCATGCTGCCACGTTGCCGCCGGCGCCGGCTTTTCCGAGGTGCTGGACGGATTTATGGATATGAGTGATGAAGAAATCCTCGCAAAAGGTATCAACGATTCCCTGATCCACGTTGACTTTATGGTTGGATCGGATGACCTGCATATCGTGGGTATTCACGAAGACGGAAGCGAGACCGATGTCTTTGTAAACGGCACCTGCTGAGTAATCTGAATAATCATCGCCCCATTCTTTCCATCACTTTGCAAAACACCACCGCCGCAATCGTACTCGCAGCCGTCGCAGCAAGCGCCGGTCCGACAATTGCTGTTGGGTGGACGCTGCCGTACTGACTGCGGTACGCAATGATGTTGACGGGGATGAGCTGCAGAGAAGAAATATTTAAAATCAAAAACGTACACATTTCCCGGTTTGCGGTTCCTTCTGGAACTGCGGCCGGGTTTCTCATTTTCCGCCGCTCTTCCTCCAGCTCCTCAAACCGCTCCATCGCCGCAAGCCCCGGCGGCGTCGCAGCCGCGCCGAGTCCAAACACATTACAGATCATATTCATCCCCGCCGCCCGCATCGCAGGATGGTCTTCCGGCACTTCCGGAAACAGAAACCGCATCACCGGCCCCATTCGTTTCACCAGCCCGTCAATCACTCCCGCCTTCTTCGCAATCTCCATCAGCCCTGCCCAGAACCCCGTCACCCCAACCAGCGAAACCGCCAGCACCACCGCCTCCCTCGAAGCCTGAATCACCCCATCCGTCACCTCCGGCATCCGTCCCTGCAGCGCGCCATATGCGATTCCGAGAAGCAGCATGGAACTCCATAGAATGTTCATTGCATCACCTGACTAAAAAGATCTTTATAAAAATATGCTGACTTTATATTTTCCATGATTCGAAACTCAAGTATACACCATAATCCCACAAATTTTTATTATGCCGTCGTTTTATAATGCTTTCTAAAATTGATATTTTAGTTTTATACGTATATAATAATAAACATTATAAGGGTGGTGTTTTAAAATGAAGAAATGAGACCTGCATTCAGTGCCTGCTATGAATAATATAATGTGATATATAATTACCGGTCAATACACAGATTTTTCCGTGCATTGGGCCGGTAAATTTTTTCATTTAAAAATCAGTTTCCTGTCTTCCCTTTTCTCATATAAGGATTTCGATACAGTGAAATCACAAGCTCCGCAGCCATGAAGCACCAGATGATCGGTTCGCACCAGATTACGGCGCTGTAGTGGTAGCGTGGAATGAATACCATGGCAAAGATAATCTTTCCAAACAGCTCAATAAAGCTCGACAGCAACGGCAGAATTTTCTCTCCGAGTGCCTGCAGTGCCAGACGGCTGCAGTTGACAAGACCAAGGGCGAAGAAAAACGGGATGGCTACGCGGAGGTAGCGGGCTCCGTTTCCGAGGACGGTCGGGTCGGATGAACCAGAGATCAGGTGTACCATGGTTGGTGCAAGCGGGGTGACGATTACAATCAGGCACGCGGTTACGCTGAAGCAGAAAATGTAAGCGTAACGGATGCCTTTCCGCACGCGCTCCCAGTTGTCTGCGCCGCGGTTCTGTGCAACGTAAGTGTTGACGGCCTGCGCCATGGAGGAAAGCGGCATCATGGAGAACGAAAACAGCTTTCTCGCAGCGGTATGTCCGGCGATAGTTTCATATCCGAGGCTGTTGATGCCCGGCTGCAGAACGATCGAACCGACATAAATGATACTGCTCATGAATCCCATTGAAAATCCCTGCGCCAGCAGATCTGCGTACAGTCCGCGGTCCAGCGCGAAGTGGCGTTTTTCCGGAAGCAGGATTTTCGCTTTCGTAACAATATAAATCAGGCAGAGCACAACGGAAATGCCCTGTGCAATGACGGTTGCAATCGCGGCACCCCGGACACCCATGCCGAAGGTGCGGATAAACAGCAGATCGAGCACGATGTTCACCAGCGATGAAAAGATCAGGAACACAAGCGGCATGAAGCTGTTGCCGATCGCCCGCAGCAGGCCGGAGCACAGGTTGTAGGCGAACATGACGAACAGGAAAATCGAGAGAATCGAAATATAGCTGTAGGATTCCTCAAGAATCTCCGCCGGTGTTTTCAGCAGGCGCAGCAGCGGATGCATGAAGATCGTCGCCAGAATGGTAACTACCAGTGTCACGGCAACGCCGATGACGATACAGGATGCGACCGATTTTTTCATCCGGTCCGTCTCCTGCCGTCCAAAGCAGCGCGCCGTGACGATCGCAAGACCGTTTCCGACGCCGAACGTAAATCCGGTCATCATCTCATAGATGGATGAGCAGGCACCCATCGCCGCAATCGATGAGTCGCCGAGTGTATAGCCGACGATCAGGGTATCCATCGTGTTGTAAATCTGCTGAAACACGCGGGACGCCATGATCGGCAGGGCAAAAAGCAGCAGAGATTTCAGGATCGGGCCGTGAAGCAGATTGACCTGAGAACTCCGCCGGGTTTGTGTCTGTGACATAAAAAATTCCTCCCTCTAAGTATAATGCATTGTTACCATTATATCAGAAGAGAGGAATTACCGGGCAGATAAAATACCCAAAACCATAAAAAAATACAATAATACCTATAAATGAGCAAATCCAAAATATTGCACAAAAGAAAGACACCCTCTGTAGAAGGATGTATAATTGAAGTACCAACAAACAACATACTCACTCAAACAAGGGGGTGTCCGTTGCAAACAGTATACA
>ENA-OQDW01000182-OQDW01000182.1-human-gut-metagenome-genome-assembly--contig:-NODE-182-length-25860-cov-6.730424_pt1 | contig 25860 bp, 31 predicted proteins | sample MGYA00242784_ERZ504613 | MGnify/ENA primary metagenome ERZ504613 (study PRJEB26092, sample SAMD00036330) | human gut metagenome | host: Homo sapiens | study: EMG produced TPA metagenomics assembly of...
GTGTGACAGCGGGCATGGCGGCGGGCACCATCACCGCGGGCATGTTCGACGAGGAATACGACATCCACGACCGACATTCCTCGATCGGGGTGGCGGCCTGTTTCGCCGGCGCCGTGGCGACGTGCCTGGTCGTCCCAAATCCTTTTGAAGGTCTCATCTGGAGTCAGGCACTGCTGTCGCTTCAGCTGCCGATCACGGTTTTCGTGCTTATACGGCTCACCAGCTCACGCCGCGTTATGGGCAAATACGCCAACTCGCGCCCGCTCAACGCGCTGCTCGTAGGGATCGGTGCCATCGTAACGGTTCTCGACATCGTGCTGCTAACGGGGATGTGATTGGGATGGTGTGACTGTCCAGATATAACGTCTCAATCTGTAACACGTAAGGCCGTTTTAAACCGTCAGATAAATCAAAAGGGCCCCGGCCGAGAATTCGACCGGGGCCCTTGGACAGAGCTCTGTATGGCTAATCGCCGTGTGTCTACGAGTTACTCCTCGACGAGCTCAAACTCATCGGGGCCGACGCCGCAGACCGGGCATACGTAATCCTCGGGCAGCTCGGGCGTGTCGACCTCAACCTCGTAACCGCAAACGGTGCACACGAACTTATACGTCTTCTTCTCCTCAGCCATGATGTTCTCCTCTCGAACGTGACTGCTGGTGTACTTGCTTATTAGTATATATTCTCAATAATATAATGCAAGTATTTTTAGAACATTTCTAGCCTTGATACGACGAAGCTTTGGGCGGCGTCTTGCCCTTCAAGACCTTGTGATAGTAGTCATAGGTCAGCGGGGCCTCGCCGCTCAAGCGCTCGGCATCCTCCACCTCGCCGATAAAGAGCAGGTGCGTGCCCACATCCACGGTATCAATCAGACGGCAGCTAAACAGCGCCGCCGCGTGCTCGGGCACATAGGCATGCCCAGAGTGGTCTCGTGGGTCTCGTACTTGGCAAACTTGTCGTAATCGCTGCTGGTGCGGAAGCCAAAATTGCCGATATAGAGCATGTCGGCGGTCTGATCGATCACGGTCAGCGCGAACGCTTTGGCCGATGCGATGACGCCCGAGGTGACATTGTCCTTGTTCACGGCAACCGAAATACGCGGCGGCATGGACGTCACCTGCACCGCAGTGTTGATGACGCAGCCGGCACGCAGCCCGTCTGCCGCAGCGCTCACCACGTACAGACCGCTCGGCATGGTAAAGAACGCAGTTTTGTCCATAACGATCACTCCCCTAGCTCGGGTTGGAACCTCATGAATGTATGTACCCACCAAAAAAGGCGGCACCCAATAACGGACGCCGCCTTTGAGACATATGTGTCAGAACAGTAAGAAAGATGAGACGCCCGCAGTTGCGGTGAAATAGGGACTGAATAGCCCCTCAAACAGGCAAAACAGTCCGTATTCCACCGCAACTTATACAGAGTGCCTAGCGGTTGCGCTCCTTAAGGGCGCGGTCGATCTCGCGTTGGACATCACGCTTGGCCATGTCCTCGCGCTTGTCGTAGAGCTTCTTGCCGCGACCCAGACCCAGCAGCAGCTTTACGCGGCCGTCGGTATTAAAGTAGAGCTCCAACGGAACCAGCGCATAACCACGGTTGCGAAGTTTGCCGTCAAGAAAGTCGATCTCCTTGCGGTGCAGCAGCAGACGACGGCGGCGATCCGGGTCACGATTCCACACGCCACCATGGCTATAAGGGTGGATATGCAGTCCGACGAGCCAGCACTCGCCGCCACGAATCAACGCAAAAGTGTCAGTGATCTGGCAGGCGCGCTCGCGAATCGACTTGACCTCGGTGCCACTCAGCTCAATACCGCACTCAAACGTCTCATCGATAAAGTACTCGTGATGTGCCGAGCGATTCTTGGAAATGAGTTTGCGCTCGCGCTTACTGGGCATCGCCGGCCTCCTTGGCGCCGTCGGCGTTTGAGACCGCAGCCTCGCGCTTTGCCTTGCGCTCGGCATTGAGCTCGGCGTCGCTCTCGCGCACCAGTTTGATAATCGCCGCGCAGGCCTCCTCGCCCACCAAGTCGCGAGCACGCACCGTCAGGCGCGTCGCCTCCTGCTTGTCGCCGTCACTTGCAGCATCGGTCGCGCACATAATCAGGCAGATGGCAATCTCGGCCGAAGGCGAGGTCGGCACGCCTTGCAGGGCCAGTTCACCCATCACGTGGTCGTCGCTCTCATCGGCGGCATCCGGATAGGTGGTATGGATCTTGTTGAGCAGGCGCGTCGTATGCGCATCGTTGGGCGCCAGGCGCAGCGCCAGACGCGCGCAGCCCACGGCAGCCGAAACGTTCTCGGTCTCGGGCTCCAAGAAGTACTGACCTAGATTGGCGTAAGCGCGGGCGGCGCACTTGCCATCGCTTGCACGCTCCAGCACCGAGAACGAGAGCGATGCCCATTCCTGCTTGTCCTCGAGTGCGCGGAACAGCTCGGCCAAATCCAAGCGATAGTTGCAGTTCATGGGGTCCCAACGCACAGCCTGCATCAGGGCATTACGAGCGCTCACATAATCCTGCTGGCGAATGTAGGCAAACGCCATATCAGAGTACAGGCGGTCAAACGGCACCTCGACCTGCACGAGCTCGCGCGGATCCTTCTCCACGCGGCGATAGGCCAAGCGCTCAAACTTGCTATCGAAGCTAAAGTATTGGCGCTTCTCCTCCGTCTTGCACTCAGCGTCGATATACTCCTCGGCGAGCTCTACCAGACGCTCCAGCAGCGGCGTCGCCGTAGCCAGGTCGCCCTGCGCCAGATAGTTCTCGGCATACGTGATGTCTTGCAAGCTGATGGGCAGATCCATGGCTACTCCTCGATCTGAGCGAAACACGGCAGGCGCCGTACATACGGTCAATACACAAAACCCGGGTCTCTTACGAGGCCCGGGCGTTCAATTTTGGTAGCCCGTACCAGATTCGAACTGGTGATCTCCGCCTTGAGAGGGCGGCGTCCTAAACCGCTAGACGAACGGGCCATATGTAGCAAATGCAATGGCTGGGATGGAGGGAGTCGAACCCCCATTGACGGAACCAGAATCCGCTGTCCTGCCATTAGACGACATCCCAATGACTGCATCGCTGCGCTCGGCTGTGCCTTTGCGCAAGAAAGAAATATACGGGAAGTCTCGCCGTGACGCAAGCCCCAATTTTGACTTTTTTGAAATTCAGTCAAATTGGCCTAATTTAGTCCAACCCGTGAAGGACCTGTGAAGCCGACCGCTGTACACGAAGGGCAAAACGCCGCGAGCGGTAGCCGTCAACCGTTGGCAGATTCTACCGTGAAAACGATAGCACCAGGCAACACAATCGAAGTATCAATGATCACGTAGATATCGAGGCGCCATGGACGAAGAGCTTGATTACCTATGGGAGACCCTGGGCCTTGAGATCACTGCCGACCTTTGGCCCGAACGGGACAAAATCCATCCCACACTGCGCCCCGCCATTACTGTGGTGCAGGCAAAATACCGCCGTGCATCCTTTTTGATCATGCGGATGTCATGGCACGCGGGACTCCCCGACCTTAAGCGAATCCAGCAAGCCTCGTCGAGTTGTCCGGCATGCCGACCGTCATATCCGAGGCGCACCTGGAGCAGCGCCAGCGCGAGCGACTGCAACAGCAGCGGATTCCCTTTATCTGCCCGGCGTTCAGGCATATCTGCCTTTATGGACGAGGAGTACTGGAGCGGCAAGCCCAACAAACACGTAAAGGTCTACGATCCGCACGAATGGGCACAGCTGGCGGACTGACTGGGGCAGGCCCGCCGGCGGAAAGTGCGTCCCAGATTTCAAGCTCAAACTGGTCCCCACTTTCCCGTCGAGCCCTCAACCGGAAACCGTGCCCCACAATCGAAGCTCAGAATGGGACGTGCTTTCCGCAACCGGCCACTTTGGGAAAGTGCATCCCATTCTGGAAGCGAATTCCGGGTCGCACTTTCCGCAGCCGCTACAGCAACGCCTCGGCCCAAGCCGATTCCCTAAAGCCAGGAATCACAAAGTCGTCGCCCACCAGCAGCGGACGCTTGACCAGCATGCCGTCGGTCGCCAGCAGCTCGTAGCACTCCCGATCCGTCATGCCCGCGTCCAGACGCGCCTTCAGGCCCAGCTCTCGATATTTCATGCCCGACGAATTAAAGAAACGCCGCACCGGCAGCCCCGAACGAGCAATCCAGGTCGCAAGCTCATCAGCCGTGGGATTGTCCAAAACGATATCGCGGTCGATATACTCAACCCCATGTTCGTCCAGCCATGCCTTGGCCTTCTTACAGGTCGAGCACTTGGGATATTCAACAAACAGTACGGTCATGGAAATCCTCCGAATATAGATCGGCCAACGCAGGCACACGCCACACGAGGCACCTTCGTATGATGGGCCAATTGTAGCCCACGGGTCACACGCTAAACGAACCGTACCCCGAATCCGCGTTTGATGAACGGCAGCAGCTCCATTGCCTCGGGCGTGATATGGCCCGCAACGTTCATGCGCTCGTCACCGGGAAGATCGACCGCGCAATCTCAAGCTCGCCTTCGTAGCGCCCATATCCGCTATTGCTCACAGCGATCGACCCCGCCTTTCGCGGCAGGCCGGCTCCGGAATCCGTCGGCACGGAATCCGGCTTAAGCGTCGTACGTGACTCCTGAGACCTAAAGATGAGGACGCTCGAGTCGGGCCGGTCGTGATGAATCTGCCCGCGCACATAGGCATAACCGGCTCAAGCTCGCATTGCAGGTCCACGTATCCGGCGGAAACTTGAGCAAACTGCGCCCAGCCCGCATCGGATAGATCGGGGTCGCCGACCAACACAATGTCGCAATCGGCGCCAGGTGCAAGCTCAAGCATATTGAGAGCAACCTTTGACGCGCGACCGCGCTGCGCCTCGACCGTCGGCAGTCCCTCGAAAACCGGCCCGCGAACGTTAGCATCACCCGGCACAAAAGCCATGATTTCGAATCCAAGCGCCGCAAGACGAAGATTCGTCCGAGCAACATCTTCAAGAGCTAAACCAGTATAAGGCTTGGGGTAAAAATTGTGGCAGGCGGCAAAACGAGTCACATCGGCACCGGCCTCACGCCACGATGCGATTTCATCAGAACTCACCGTCGATGCATTGACCACAATGCGAAATACACCGGACAGCTCCGCGACCCGCTGGGCGCTAAAGCCATAGTCCAAACGAAGGTATTCCAACCCCAGATCGCGCAGGTCCTCAATGCGCTCAAGCCCGAGCAAATCGCACGTGCGAGGCCCCACATCGGCAATGAGCGCAATGCCGCGGGCGGAAAGCAGCGACAGCACATGACGGACCTTATCGGCATACGCCGCTCCCCCATCCTCGGAATATGCAGCGAGGTGAACGCATAGCGCGCACCCGCCGCGGCACCACGCTCAATCGTCCGCTCAATATCCTGCAGAGGGCTGGAAAGATAAATCGAAATACCCGTTTTCACGCTTCAACGCTCCTTTAAAAAAGGCCGGCGGAGCAGTTAGCCCCGCCGGCACAACCATAGCATCAAGAAATCTGCCGCGCACCGCGAGCCCCGAGCAACACGGCTCGCGATATCAAACTACTCGCCAAAGAACTCGTTGATCTTCTGCTCGTCGACGCCAAAGAACCACGTCAGGACAAAGCCGGCGGCATAGGCAAGCAGCATAGCGGCAACATAGCCGAGCTGCTGACCAGGAACGACGATCAGCAGGCCAAACAGACCGGAAACGCCCTGAGAAACCGTGCCGATGTGAAGCAGCGCCGCGAGTGCGCCGCCAAATCCGGCACCCAGGCAGGCCGTCACAAACGGACGAACGAGCGGCAGCGTAACAGCATACATCAGAGGCTCGCCCACACCCAGGATTCCAACGGGAATGGACTCTGCGACGTACTTCTTGAGCTTGGCGTTCTTGGTCTTAAAGTACAGCGCCAAACCGGCACCGACCTGGCCGCCGCCAGCCATCATAAGGATGGTAAGCAGGTAATTGATGCCCTTGGTAGCTCCGTCGGGATCGTTGAGCATAGCGTGGATCGGCGTGAGCGCCTGATGCAGGCCGACGGACACCAGCGGCAAGAAGCCTGCCGACAGGATATAGCCGCCCAGGACGCCCAGCTTCTCGAAGATAAAGGTCAAAACGCTAAAGATGGCAGTCGTCAGCCATGCGCCAACCGGCTGGATGACGAGCATCAGAGCAAAGGCGCCGATGATGAGCACCAGCAGCGGGGACAAAAACGTGTCGAGTGCGTTGGGCATAACCTTGCGAATCTGACGCTCCATCCAGGCAAAAAATGCGCCAGCGATGAGAGCCGCGATCATGCCGCCCGCTGCGGGGTTGTACTGCGCACTGGTGAGCGGCAGCAGAATGGCAGTGGCAGGATCAGCCGCGCCAGGCGCAAGCAGGGGCATGGCACTGTTGGCGATACACATCATGCCGGCGATGCCGCCCAACGCAGCGGAGCCACCAAACTCACGTGCCGCGTTATAGCCCACCAAGATGGCAGATAGGCAAACAGGCCCAGCCCATGGAACGAATGCCTGGTACCACCACTCGCCTGCAAGCGCGCCTGCCGTCGAGACGTTAATGACGTTGCAGATACCGTTGATGAGGCCAGCCGCAATGATGCCGGGAAGCAGGGCGACGAAGACATTGGAAATCTTCTTGAGGAAGGCCTGAACCGGCTTGGACTCGTACTTGGCCTTCTGCGCGGCCTTGTTCGTGGCCGCAGCGTCAACCACGCTCTCGTCGGCAACGCCTTTCGCAAGGCCGGTGAGCTTGGAGAACTCCTCGAGCACCTTATTCACCTTGCCCGGACCCAGCACGATCTGCATCGTGTCGTCCTCGACCAGGCCCATCACGCCGTCGAGTGCCTTAATGCCCTCCGTGTCGACGTTGCCCGCGTCTTTGACGGTCACGCGCAGGCGCGTTATGCACGCCGCGTTTGCCAGCACGTTGTCTTTACCGCCCAAAAGATCCAGCAGCTTTTGAGCCAGCTCTTTGTTCGTCATAACTCCTCCTTGTATTGGGTATCTCGTCTGGATGTCATATCAGCTCACGCCGCGCACCTATCGGGCGTCGGTATTGCTCTTCTCATGGCCACTCACCGCAGCACGGACATGGCCTCGCGCCCGCTCAAGAGCTACCGCGGCCTGCTCGGCATCGCAGTCCAGCAGCACCGAGACAATAGCGGTTTTTACGTGGCCGCCGGCATCTGCAAGCGCCTGAACAGCGCGCTCGCGCGTGCAGCCGGTCGCCTCCATCACGATGTTCTGGCCGCGCACCACCAACTTCTCGTTCGTCTGCTGCACATCGACCATCAGGTTTTGGTATACCTTGCCGATCTTGACCATGGCACCGGTCGAAATCATGTTGAGAATGAGCTTTTGAACCGTTCCCGCCTTGAGCCTCGTTGAGCCGGTCAGCACCTCGGGACCGGGCACGGGCTCAATGGCAAGATCTGCGCTCTCCCCGATCTTCGACCCTTGGTTGCAGGCAATTGCAATGGTCTTGCACCCAGTTGCCTTGGCGTACACAAGGCCGCCCACCACATAAGGAGTACGACCGCTTGCCGCCAGGCCAACGACAAGATCCTTGTCCGAGAGTCCACGCTCTCGCAGGTCGTTCGCGCCAAGCTCCTCGCTGTCTTCGGCACCTTCGACAGCCTGATAAACGCCGTCTCGCCTCCGGCAATGAGCCCGACAATCAGATCGGGTGACACGCCAAACGTGGGCGGACACTCCGAAGCGTCGAGTACGCCCAGACGACCGCTGGTGCCTGCGCCCATGTAAAAGACGCGCCCGCCGCGCTCGAGTGCCTCAGCAGCCAGTCGATTGCTGCGGCAACCTGGGGCAACACTTTCGTGACCGACTGGACGGCACGAAGATCCTCATCGTTCATCGTCGTGACGATTTGCAGCGATGTCATCGTATCGAGGTCCATTGACCTTTGATTACGCTGTTCGGTCGTGAATTTTGTTAAATCGAGCATTTCATTCACCTCATCTTTCCTGTTTCTCGATGTAGTTTTGCTTAATGACATGCGTCGCCCGTTCGTAGTCGCTGGCAACGCAAGCAGCGTACAGGGCATCGACAACCATAAGCTGGGCCATACGCGAAGCCATGGCACCGCTGCGGACCAAGGGTTCACTCGCGGCGACGCCGAGCACGGCATCGGCCATGGTGGCAAGCTTGGATGATCCATCTACTTTGGTAACGGCCACGACGGGACAGTTGTGACGTTGAGCCTCGGCGGTGCAGTCCAGCACCTCTTGCGTCAAGCCCGAGTAGCTAAAGGCGATTGCCATATCGCCCTCATGCATGTTCTTGGCACACAAGAGCTGATCATGCCAGTCGTCGTACAGATGGCACTCTTTGTCGACACGCATGAGCTTTTGCGCCAGATCGTGTGCGACCAAACGAGAGGCACCAATACCGAACAGATTGACCGCGCGTGCCCGCTTAAGACGGACCGCGCATCGCTCCAAGACGGTGTAATCGAGCGTTCGCGCCGTCGCCTCGATCGTGCGCACGTTGCTTTTCATCACCTTCCCCACGATACGTTCGACGCTGTCATCCATGGAGATGTCCTCGAGGCTACGTCTTTCTTGTCGCCTAAGAGCGCCAGCTCGGCAATCAGTTCGCGCTGGAACTCCTTGTAGCCCGCAAAACCCAAACGCTTGCAAAAGCGCAAAATGCTCGAGGGCGAGGAGAACGTGACATCGGCAAGACCGCGGACGGACAGCCCGACCACCTCGTGCGGATGAGCGCTTACATATGCGATGACATTGCGTTCCGCCGGGCTCGCGCTGAGCTCACGCTCGCGAAGCCGCAAAAGCAATCCGTTTGCCATCTCAAACACCTCCGTTGAGAAGAATTAAAGACCAACGAACGATTCGTACCGGATACAAACAGCTTTTGCGGTACATTGTGCCGCATCGTGGCGCACAAAGGGCGAGCGTTCTACCGCTCGCCCCTCAATCCGACCGCTCGGAAATACGCGCGACACAAAATAATTCAACGAGGTTGCATTATCAGAAACGGGTTTGTTACCGGCTAGCGCCTCGCATGGGCGCCGATCGGCCGAGTCGCATGGCGCACCAACGCCGCTGCCAGCAATACCAACAGCATGGCGGTGACATAGCCGCAGCATCGAATCCTAAATCGATAACGTCGAAATGCCTGCCGGGAACAAAGATCTTATGCACCTGATCGCCAACGGAGCAGGCGGCGCAAAAGAGCAATACGGGCACGCAACGAGCATACGCTCCACGGATGCCTGGAAAGGCAAACCACGACCACGGAGGCGAATAATCCGACGAAGAAAAACTCTACGGTATGGGCAACGCGACGGACGTTTGTGCCACCCACATGCGAATGGAAGCAAGTCGGCCAGACCGGACATTCGAGGCAGCCGAATCGGCGCCCCCGGTCATTCCGTTCTCTGTCTGGGCTTCACCTGTGGCATCAGCAGCCTGAACGCCCGTAGCCTGACCCTCCACCACACGCGCGGTGGACTCGCTCAGCAACGACGTCTCCACCGCATTTTGCTCCGTCAGCACCCAGATGCCCGCCAGCGTTGCAACGAACAGAACAATTGCGGTCCATCCGATTATTTGTTTTACGCGCGCCAAGGGCCAACCTCCTTTTTTGAATATCAGCGAGTGTAGCCCCAAATGGCATCGTCACCGTATCAAAATTTGAATCGCAACAGGAAGCGACAAAGCGACGCAAACCCCTACCCCGCCTCGCGCATCCAGCGATCGAACGTCCCCACGCACACGCCCAGGCACTTTGCTGCCTGGCTGCGGGTAATATCGCCCGCCTCATAGCTATCGCGCACCAGCTCAAACTGAGGAGGGCACGGCTTGCGAGGTCGACCGAAACGGACCCCTCGCGCCCGCGCCGCTGCAATTCCCTCCGCCTGGCGCCGATGGATATTCTCGCGCTCCACCTGCGCCACGTAGCTCAGCAGTTGCAGCACAATATCGGCAATCAGGGCGTTGGTCACATCCGGCGCGCCGCTGGCCCTGGCGCGCGTGTCAAGCAATGGCATGTCCAACACCACAATGGCAACCCCGAGCTCCTTGGTAATGCGTCGCCATTCCTCAAGAATCTCGGAGTAATTACGGCCAAGTCGGTCGATAGAAAGCACCACCAGCACGTCCCCGTCTCCCAGGACGTGTAGCAGCTCGCGATAATGCGGCCGATCGAAGTCCTTGCCGCTCGCATGGTCGGCATAAATATTCGCCGAGCCCACACCATAGGCGCCCAGCGCATCCAGCTGCCGATTAAGATTTTGATCGCGCGAACTCACCCGCGCATAACCGTACACCGTCGCCATCTCATCCCCGCTTTCTTGTAAACCTGCCAAAAAGGGACAGGTTTATTTTGGTAGGTTCTACCTCTCAAATAGCAGGTAAGCGGGCGGCCGAGCAGACGGCAAGGTACTCACGATTCAAATGCGAAGGGCGGTCCCGAAAGGCCGCCCTCCGCTCCCCCACCATGAGTCGGGATTTGGCTAATGGATAAGCTTAAAGTCCAAGTGCCCACGCGTGGTATTGACGCGCGAGACCTCGATGATCACGCGCTGCCCCAGCTCGTAACGGGCGCCCGTGTCGGCACCTGTGAGCGTTAGCGCGTCCTCGTCGAACTCGAACCACTCGTTGCCCAGGCTCTTGATCGAAACCAAGCCTTCGACCTGCGTTAGATCCAAGCGCACAAAAAGGCCCATGCTGCTAACCCACGAGACGGTTCCGGCATAGCGCTCGCCCAGACGGTCCTCATAGTACTGGGCAATCTTGATCTTTTGCGTCGCATGGCTGGCGGCATCTGCCGCGCGCTCGGCATCGCTGCATGCGCGGCAGATCTGCGGCAGAATGCGCGGCAGCGACTCGCGCCCCTTGCCGATCAGCCGCGGCGTACGGACCAAGGCGTCCTTGCCGCCGAGCCGCTCATAGGCCAACTGCAGTTTGAGCACGCGGTGCACCACCAGATCGGGGTAGCGACGGATGGGACTCGTAAAGTGACAGTAGCACGGCGCGGCGAGCGCAAAGTGGCCCTCGTTGCGCGGCTTGTACAGCGCGCGCTGCATGCTGCGCAGAAGCAGCGTGTTGACGAGCGGTGCGTTGGCCGTACCGGCGGCAGCATCAACTGCAGCCTGCAGCTCATCGGGGCTCCCCAGGGCAATACCGGCAGCACGGCGATCGTCGATGATGCTAGCTGCGCCAGCGCAACGGCAGCACCGTGCAGGCTATAGGGGCTCGGATCCTCATGCACACGATAGCAGGCCTCGATATCACGGTCTGCCAGCCACTCTGCAACGCACTCGTTGGCGAGCAGCATGGCTTCCTCGATAAGCGACGTGGCACACGAACGCTCACGCGCCACAATCTGCACGGGCACTCCGTCCTCATCCAATAGAGCGCGAATCTCGGCCGTGTCAAAATCGACTGAGCCGCGGGCGCGACGAATACGACGGCGAAGTTCGGCGAGTTCGTTAGCGGCGACAAGGAAATCGCCGAGGTCGATGTTGTAGCCGCGGGCGGCCTCCTCGCACGCAAGACCGCGCTCAAGCGCTTCCTCGCGCGAGGTCTCGGCAGCCGCAACATCCTCGGCTGCACCCTCCAGCACCGAATACTCAACCGCGCCGGCACGCACCAGCAGCGCCTCGGCGCCGTCATAGTCCATACGCACACGCGAGCGAATCACGCTGGGGTACGGATCGTAATGCCGCACGCGACCCTGCTCATCGAGCTCGATATCGACGGTAAACGCAAGACGGTCCTCGTCAGGGCGAAGCGAGCACAGGTCACAGGACAGGCGTTCGGGCAGCATGGGAAGCACGCGATCGGCCAGATACACCGATGTCGTACGATGGCGAGCCTCAAGATCGATATGCCCGTCCCAAGCCACATAGTGTGAAACGTCGGCGATATGCACACCCAGCTTGTAGCCACCCTCGGGCGTGCGCTCCAACGAAATGGCATCGTCAAAGTCGCGCGCGTCGACCGGGTCGATCGTGATGACAAAGCGGTCGCGCAGATCGCGGCGGAGCGGGTCCTTAAGCGCCGCGGACACATCGAGCGAAAGCCCCTCGGCCTCGGCCAGAGCGGCCTCGGGATAGCTATCGGTATAGCCGTAACGCGCCATCACATATTGAACGCCCAAATCGGGCGCGTCATCTCCGCCAATGCGGCGTTCGATCGTCACAGTGCCCGATTCCAGGCGCGTCGGGTAGGTCAAAATGCGCGCGACAACGGCATCACCCGGGTGGACACCCAGACGATCCGCCGAGGTATCCTCGGGCAAAATGAAGAAGTCGGCCTTCAGGCGCGAATCGAGCGGCTCAATCACACCAAGCGGACCGGCGGTCTGGTACGTACCCACCACGCTTATGGCTGCGCGCTCAACCACGCCTTCGATCACGGCGCGCCGCTCACCGTGCGGGCTGTTCTTAATGCTCACGGCAACGGTATCGCCATCCATAATCTCGCGCTTGCCGCGGCCCATGACCTTGTAGTCGCCATTCTCGGTTATGACATAGGCACTGTGCTCATGGAGCTGCACGCGCCCGGTCAGGCTCGGACGGCGTTCGCTGCGCACCGGCCCGCGCTTATTGCGAGCTCCACGCTTATGCTTGTTATTGCGCCCCATGGCGCCTCCTAACTATCGATTGCGAACTCCAAAGAGTCTACCCAAATGATTCGCTTTCCTGCCGTCCCCTAGGAATCAAAAACGGGCCGCCCCATAAGAGACGACCCGTTGGAAGGGATGAATTCCAGGCATGCCTACACGCGCAGGTAGCGGCGCATGGCAATGGCAGAACCAAAGAGACCGATAATCACGCCGACCAGAATCAGCGCAGCATAGGTCACCAGGTAGTACTGCGTCGGCAGGGCAAACGACATCCAGCCGATGCTCTCCTGCAGACGCGGAATCATCAGATTGCGCAGCAGCTCCAGAACGCCGATGGAAAGCAGCGAGCCCAAAATGGCCTGCAGTACGCCTCGGTGATAAACGGGCCGCGAATGAAGCCGTTGCTGGCGCCGACCAGACGACCTAATCGCAATCTCACGGACGGCGCGCGTGATGGACAGGCGAATCGTGTTGTTGATGAAGATGAATGCGATAAAGGTCAGAAGGCCAACGAGCACCACGGCGGCAATGCGGATGTAGTTGGTCACCTGGAACAGGCGGCTCACTTCCTCCTGGCCGTACAGCACGCTCGCGTTGACGTCGCCGTCATCCGCGATCTTCTGGAAATCGTCATCCTTCTTGAGCTTCTTGGCCGTGCTCTCGACCTTGGACGGATCGTCCATCTCAATAGCGAAGGAAGCCGGCAGCGGGTTCTGGCCATCGAGCGCGCTCATGGTGCGTCGGCGTTGCCCGACATCTTGCTCGTATACTCGGCCAGCGCGTCGTCCTTGTCCTTATAGGTCACGGACTTGACGTTATTCCACGTCTTAAGTTCGGCCTCAAAAGCCTGAACATCGGCCTGATCGGCGTCATCACTAATGAACGCGTTGATGACAACCTGATCCTCGACGGTGCCGATCACGGAGTTCAGCATCGCGGAACCCATAATGAACAGGCCGATGATAAACAGCGAAAGGAAGATCGTGATGACGGCGCCGAGCGAGGTAGTCCAGTTACGGAAGAAGTGGCTGATTGCCTCTTTGAAGGAGTAGCCCACGTTAGTTGGTGCCATAGTTGCCGTAACCTCCCCTCTCCTGGTCGCGGATGACGTGGCCGCCCTCGAGGGCGATCACGCGACGGTGCATGCTATCGACCATCTCGCGGTCGTGCGTGGCGACGATCACGGTGGTGCCGGTGCGGTTAATACGCTCAAGCAGCTTCATGATGCCCAGCGAGATCGCCGGGTCGAGGTTGCCCGTGGGCTCGTCGCAGATCAGCAGCGGCGGACGGTTGACCATAGCACGGGCGACGGCAACGCGCTGCTGCTCGCCACCGGAAAGCTGGTCGGGCAGCGAGTCCATCTGATCGGCCAGACCGACCAGACGCAGCACCTCGGGCACTTGGCTGCGAATGACGCCCTTGGCTTGCCGATGCACTGCAGGGCAAACGCCACGTTTTCGTAGGCGGTCTTTTGCGGCAGAAGCTTAAAGTCCTGGAACACGGCGCCAATCTGGCGGCGCAGGAACGGAACCTTACGGTTCTTGATCTTCATGAGGTCCTGACCGGCAACCAGGATGCGGCCGCTCGTCGGCTTGACGTCGCGGTTGAGCGTCGACAGCAGCGTGGTCTTACCCGAACCGGAGTGACCGACCAGGAAGACGAACTCGCCCGGATAGATCTCGATGTTGATGTCGTCGAGTGCAGGCTTATTGGGCTGTGCCGGATAGATCTTGGTGACATGCTCCATAAGGATGACGGGCTCGACACCGGCCTGCTTGGCCATCTTCTTGCGGCTGGCCTGCGGATCGATGGGCGCAAACACCGACGTAAAATCGGGGTTGTTGAGCGCGTTGTCGAGGCTTGCGACCTCGGCTGCCTGATCGCTCTCGACCACCGGGGCAGCAGGCTGCGTGGGGTCGGGAATAGCGGCAAAGAGACCGGACTGCGCAGGCTGAGGAGCCGGCGTCGCAGGGGCCAAGGGGTCGGGAATGCCGGCCATGGTAGGCTGCGGCGTGGCGGCACCAGCCTGAGGCTGCTCCACGCGAGCGGTCACGACCTGAACGGGCTCAAAACCCGCCGTGCCGGAAAGCGCGACGTCGCTGGTTGGATTGTAGGCAAAGGATCGGATGCCGGCTGTGCCTGATCTGCCGGCTGAGCGGGGGCCTGAGCAACAGGCTGGCCCTCTGAATCCGGAGTGGCGAAACGACTGCCCTGGACGCCTGCCTGCGTCTTGGGGGCATCATCGCCCGCACCGGAGGTACGGAAGTGGTTACCCACTGGTGCTCCTTATCGTCGTGCGTTTAAACTACATGAGCGCTTTGTATTTTAGCAGTATTAGCTTTGCTGCACATAAGAAGCATGGCGTGCTTAGGGATCCCGTCGGCCGGGCACAGGGCTACTCTCAAATCGTCTCGGACATGTCGGAGCCCCCGCTGCGCGCTTCGCGCTGCGGGGGCTCCTCCGCCTGCGGAAAGATTTGGAGAGTAGCCCTGTGTCCGGCCTGCGGTAACTAAGGGGTCGCCGTGTTTTACTTGAGGTGCTGCATATACAAAGTTGGAAGGGTCTGAATTGCGCTTTGTCGATATATGCCCTTTTCCCTGATGGGACCGTGCTTGAGGGGCGTCTTCATAAGTTGCGGTGAAATACAGATTAATTGAGCCTTTAGGCTGGCAAAACAGTCCTTATTTCACCGCAACAGAAACAGGGGCGCTCTCCAAGAGAGCGCCCCTGCCGGGTTTCCATAGTACTGGCGAAGCAGTCCTTGAGATCCGCCTTGCCTTATGCCAAGAACTCCTTGGTGGTCGCCACGATGTTGGCGGCGTCCAGGCCGTACCTGTGCAGGAGCTCGGCACCCGGACCGGACTCGCCGAACGTGTCGTTGACGCCGATCTTCTTGAGCGGCGTCGGGCACTGCTCGCACAGGACATCGGCAACGGCGCTGCCCAGGCCGCCGATCACGGAGTGCTCCTCGACGGTCACGACGCGACCGGTCTTGGTGGCGCTCTTGACGATCAGGTCAGCGTCGATGGGCTTAATGGTGTGCATGTTGATGACCTCGGCGTCGATACCCTCGGCAGCAAGCTGCTCGGCAGCTCGAGGGCCTCGCCGACCATCAGGCCGCAGGCAATGATGGTAACGTCGGCGCCCTCGCGCATGATGATGCCGCGGCCCAGTTCAAACTTGTAGGTCTCGGGGTCATTAATGACCGGCGAGGCCAGACGGGCAAAGCGCATGTACACAGGGCCGTCGCACTCGTAGGCGGCGCGCGTCACGGCGCGGGCTTCTACGTCGTCAGCGGGAACGATCACGGTCATGCCGGGGATAACGCGCATAAGGGCGATATCCTCGCAGCACTGGTGCGTGGCGCCATCCTCGCCCACCGAGATACCGGCGTGTGTGGCACCGATCTTGACGTTGAGGTGCGGGTAACCGATGGAATTGCGGACCTGCTCAAAGGCGCGGCCGGCGGCAAACATGGCAAAGGTGCTCGCGAAGGCAACGCGGCCGGTGGTTGCGATACCGGCGGCAACACCCATCAGGTTGCTCTCGGCGATGCCCACATCGAAGAAACGATCGGGACAGGCGGCCTTAAACTTGCCGGTCTGCGTGGCGGCGGCCAGGTCGGCGTCGAGGACCACAAAGTCATCGTGCTCGTTGGCGAGCTCGACGAGGGCCTCGCCGTAGCTTACGCGCGTGGCGATTTTCTTGACGTCTGCCATCCTAGAGCTCCTCTCCGGCGGCCGTGAGCTCTGCCATGGCCTGCTCAAACTGTTCATCGTTGGGGGCCTTGCCGTGCCAACCAACCTGGTTCTCCATAAAGGAGACGCCCTTGCCTTTGTGGTCTCGGCGATAATGGCGGTCGGCTGACCCTTGGTGGCGCGAGCCTCGGCAAAAGCGGCGCGAATCTGATCGAAGTCGTTGCCGTCGGCGAGCTCCACCACATGGAACTTAAAGGCGCGGAACTTGTCGGCGAGCGGCATGGGGTCGTTGACCTCCTCGACGGGGCCATCGATCTGCAGACCGTTGTGGTCGACGATCACGCAGAGGTTGTCGAGCTGCTGGTTGCCGGCAAACATGGCGGCCTCCCAGACCTGGCCTTCCTCGCTCTCACCATCGCCCAGCAGGGCGTACGTGCGGTAAGTATCGCCCCAGTGCTTAGCGGCAACGGCCATGCCCACGGCGGCGGAAATGCCCTGGCCGAGCGAGCCAGTGGACATGTCGACGCCCGGGGTGTCGTTCATGTTAGGGTGACCCTGCAGGTGGCTGCCGATATGGCGCAGCGTCTCGAGGTCCTCCTTGGGGAAGAACCCGCGCTCGGCGAGCACGGCGTACAGGCCCGGAGCGCAATGACCCTTGGAAAGCACAAAGCGGTCGCGATCGGCCTTGCGGGGATCGGCCGGGTCGACGTTCATTTCCTCAAAGTACAGATAGGTCATGATGTCGGCAGCGCCGAGCGAACCGCCCGGATGGCCGGACTTGGCAGCGTGCACGCCGGTGACGATGCCCTTCCTTACCTCGTTGGCAACCTTTTTGAGCTCTTCGTCGCTCATTGTGCCTTCCTTTCATCCTCATTAGGCAAAATGCGCACGGCGCCGAAGGTAATCCCAACACAGCCGCAATGCACGTACGTCATTCATTATGCTGGAAACTGATGGCTTTACCAGAGTTTTTATCATTATTTGAACAATTTAGCAGGCAGAACCGCTGATGAAACGGTTTATCAATGTGAACGTCTTTTGGATGCGGTGTCTACCTCTCGCCCCGGCACAAAAATGATCCGCAAACCGAAATTCAGCCTACGCGTTAATATCCTTGAATCCCTCACCGAAGGCTTCCGTAACGTCGGCGACCGTCACAATGGCGTGAGGATCGCGCTCGCGCACGATCGTTTTGAGGGTGTTGAGCTCTCGACGGCTAACGATCACCATGATCACAGGCTTCTCGACGCCCGAATACATACCAGTCGCCTTTAATTTGGTGCAGCCGCGTCCCAGACCATACATGATGTCGGCCGCGATATCGGGAAAATTCTCCGAGATGATGAGTACCATACGGCGCTTATTGCCGCCATCTACCACAGCATCGATCACATAACCGCTAATGACCATCGAAAGGCCTGCATACAGCGCGTTTTCGACCGAGAATACCGGGGCCGAGAGCGCGCACACGGCAACGTCGATCGCCATGACGGTCGAGCCCACCGGCAGCGAGGTGTTACGCGAGATGATTTGGCCAATCGTGTCCGAGCCGCCGGTGTTGGCGCCGGCGCGCAACACCATGCCGTAACCGATGCCCGTGATAATGCCGCCCCACATAGCGGGAAGCATCAGGTCTGCATGTGCCAGAGGCGCTACAAACGGGGCAAACAGATCGGTAAAGAAGCCCAGCAGCACAAAGCCCGTCGCCGTCTGCACTACATAGAACATGCCGCCCTCGCGCATAACGATCAGCAGCAGCAAGGCATTCATCACGATGGTCTGGATACCGACAGGAAGCGACACGCCTCGCGCCGCGCCGAGCGCCTGGATAATAGTCGCAAGGCCCGTAACGCCACCGGCGGCAAGACCGTTGGGGATCAAAAACAGGTCGGTCGCGATGGCGGCCAAGGCACACCCCAACATGATCTGGGGCAGATCGTGAAAGAAGTTCATCGAAAGAATGCGCTTGATGTCAAGACGATATGCCATGCTGCCTCCTTCAAAAAAGCGCACCCCATCGGATGCGCTTTGAACTTCTTCTTGTATTCGATTCTACCGATTCGCCCAACAAATACCACCCTGTGCAGGGTATGTTCTGGATACAAAACCGCCTTGCTCGGAAGCCTTGATCCATTCCCACATAAACCGAGCGGTTTAGGCAGACGGGGTCTCCGCGTCAGCGTTGCCGGTAGCCCAACGGTGATAGCCAATCACAAACGGATCCAGGTCGCCGTCGTCAAGAACGGCCTCGACGTTGCTGGTCTCCACGCCCGTGCGCAGGTCCTTAACCATCTGGTACGGGTAGAGCACGTAGCTGCGGATCTGGTTGCCAAAACCAATTGTGGTCTTGGGTCCGCGAATCTCATCCAGGGCCTCGGCGCGCTTTTCAAGCTCAATCTCGTACAGACGCGCCTTGAGAATCTGCATGCACGCGGCCTTGTTTTGAATCTGGCTGCGCTCGTTTTGACACGTGACCACGATACCGCTGGGGAAATGCGTTACGCGCACGGCGGAGTCGGTGGTGTTGACGCCCTGGCCGCCCGGGCCGCTTGCGTGGTATACGTCGACGCGAATGTCATCGGGGCTAATCTCGATATCGATATCGTCAGGCAGCACCGGAATGACCTCGACGCCGGCAAACGTGGTCTGGCGGCGCTTCTTGTCGTCGGTGGGGCTAATGCGCACCAGGCGATGAACTCCGGCCTCGGCACGAAGCATGCCGAAGGCATCCTTGCCTTCGACGGTAAAGGTCGCGCGATCGATGCCGATAACCTCGGCCGCGGGGCAATCGTTGATGGTGACCTTCCAACCGCGGCGCTGGCAGTACTTCATGTACATCTTAAAGAGCATGAAGGTCCAGTCCTGGGCCTCCAAACCACCCTGCCCGGGCTTGATGGTCACAATCGCGTCGCCATGGTCGAACTCCCCGGTAAACCAGCTCGAAAGCTCAAGCTCATCGATGGCACGGGCCAGGCGCTCAGCCGTGGCTGTAGCCTCCTCGCGAAGGGCGACGGCGTCGGGGTCATCCCCCATCTCCTCGGCAAGCTCCAGCGCGGCGCGGGCATCGGAAAGCTCGCCGCGCGCGGTGTCCACGGCAGCGATATCTTCCTTGGTACGCGCTATCTCCTCCATGGTGGCACGGGCGGCGTCGGCGTCATCCCAAAAGCCAGGGGCAACACTTTTGGCCTCGAGCTCGGTCACGCGCGTGCGCTTTTCGTCCAGGTGGAGATACGACTCGACCTCGCGAGCCGGTCCGCGAACGCGTCCAGCTCGGCGAGCGTTACCTCTAAAGCCTCAGCCATTAACGATTCCTGCCGTGGCAGTACTTAAACTTCTTGCCGCTACCGCAGGGACACGGGTCGTTGCGGCCCACGTTGACGTACGGATCATCGCTCTCGGACTTGCGATAGGTGGTCACCTTGCCACCGTTGTTGACGGCAGCCGGTCCGCCTTGGACAGCCGTGCGGGCCTGCACCTGCGCCTGCTTGCGCAGCACCGAGTCGCCGTTATCACCATCGACCTCGGCAGGACCGGAGAAGCGCGCGCCCTCGAGCGCGGGCTCCTCCTTGTGCTCCACGGCACGCGGGGCAGCCTTGATCTCGATGCGCAGAACCGTGCGCAGGTAATCCTCATACATGGTATCGACGAGTATCTGGAACGCGCCGTAGGCTCGGTCTTGTACTCAACCAGCGGGTCGCGCTGGCCAAAGCCGCGCAGGCCGATGCCGGTCTTGAGGTAGTCCATCTCCTGCAGGTAGTTCATCCAGCGGGTATCGATGACGCGCAGCATGACCTGGGTGTTGAGCTCGCGCATCAGGTCCTCGCCCAAGCGCTCGGCCTTCATGTTGTAGCACTTCTCTACGTAAGCCAGGACATCGGCAGCCAGGGCCTCAAAATCCTCGTCGGGGAACTTCGGCGTATCGATGTGACCGGTGAGCTCCACAACCCACTTGCGCAGGCCCTCCAGGTCGCGCTCGCCATCGTGGCTGTCCTTGGTGCAGAACTCCTGCACGCAACGGTAGACGGTATCGTGCATGACCTCGGTGATGTGGTCGGTCAGGTCCTTGCCGTCCAGAATCTTATTGCGCTCGGCGTAGATGACCTGGCGCTGCTTGTTCATAACGTCGTCGTACTCAAGGACGCTCTTACGCATGGAGAAGTTGATGCTCTCGACCTTGTGCTGGGCGCTCTCGACGGCCTTGGAGATGATCTTATGCTGGATGGGCATGTCGTCACCCATGTCGGCCGTGACCATCATCTTGGAGACGCGGTCCATCTTGTCGCCGCCGAACAGGCGCATGAGGTCGTCCTCGAGCGACAGGTAGAACTGGGTCTCGCCCGGATCGCCCTGACGACCGGAGCGGCCGCGCAGCTGGTTGTCGATACGGCGGGACTCATGGCGCTCGGTGCCGATAACGGTCAGGCCGCCGGCGGCAAGCACGCGCTCGCGCTCGGCCTTGCAAGTCTCCTTGGCCTCGGCGTTAAACTGCTCGAGCTGCTCGGGCGTCACGTCCTCCATGGTCAGGCCCTCGTACTCCAGGCGCTCGCGCACCAGTTCGTCGGGGTTGCCGCCCAGCAGGATGTCGGTACCACGACCGGCCATGTTGGTGGCGATGGTCACGGCGCCGTAGCGTCCGGCCTGGGCCACGATGTGGGCCTCGCGTTCATGGTGCTTGGCGTTGAGGACCTCGTGTGCGATGCCGCGCTTGGTAAGGGCGGCGGACAGCTTCTCGGAGCTTTCGATGGAGACGGTGCCCACCAGGACCGGCTGGCCCTTGGCGTGACGACGCTCAACGTCGTCGGCGACGGCGTTGTACTTAGCCTGAATGGTGCGGTACACCAGGTCCTCGTGGTCCACGCGCTGCACGGGCTTGTTGGAGGGGATGACCTCGACAGGCAGCTTGTAGATCTCGCGGAACTCGGCATCCTCGGTAAGTGCCGTGCCGGTCATGCCGGAAAGCTTGTCATACAGACGGAAGTAGTTCTGCAGGGTGATGGTGGCGAGTGTCTGGTTCTCCTCGCGTACGAGCACACCCTCTTTGGCCTCGATGGCCTGGTGCAGGCCCTCAGAATAGCGGCGGCCCTCCATGATGCGGCCGGTGAACTCGTCGACGATCTTGACCTCGCCGTTGGTGACCACGTACTGCTTATCGCGGTGGAACATGTACTGGGCCTTCAGCGCCTGCTGCAGGTGGTTGACCAGCTGGCCGGAGAGATCGGCATAGATGTCATCGATACCCAGGCGGCGCTCAATCTTCTTAAGGCCGCGCTCGGTGGCGGCAATGGTGTGCTTGGCCTCGTCCATGACATAGTCGCCCGTGGGCTCAACGTCCTCGGTGGCGGTGAGCATGTCGTGCGAGACGTCCTCGCCGCGCTCAAGGCCGCGCACGGCGCGCGCGAAGTCCTTGTAGGTGCTGGCGGACTTGGTGCCGGCGCCCGAGATGATGAGCGGCGTTCTGGCCTCGTCGATCAGGATGGAGTCGACCTCGTCGACGATGGCGTAGTTGTGGCCGCGCTGCACACGCTGCTCGGGGCGGGTGACCATGTTATCGCGCAGGTAATCGAAACCGAACTCGGAGTTGGTGCCGTACGTGACGTCGGCTGGTAGGCCGGGCGCTTGAGTTCGAGCGGCATGTTGTTCTGCAGCAGACCGACGGTCATGCCCAAGTACTTGTAGATACGGCCCATCCACTCGGAGTCGCGCTTGGCAGGTAGTCGTTGACGGTGACGACGTGCACGCCCTTACCGGCGATGGCGTTGAGATAGCCGGCCAGCGTGGAGACGAGGGTCTTGCCTTCGCCGGTCTTCATCTCGGCGATGTGGCCCTCGTGCAGCGCCATGGCGCCGATGAGCTGTACATCAAAGTGACGCATGCCCATGGTGCGCTTAGAAGCTTCGCGCACGGTGGCAAAGGCTCGGGGAGCATGTCGTCGAGCGACTCGCCGTTGGCGTAGCGCTCGCGGAACTTATCAGTCTGGGCGCGGAGCTCCTCCTCGGTCATCTTCTCAAACTGGGGCTCAAGACCGTTGATCTTGTCGACGATCTTGTAGTAGCGCTTCAGGTCCTTATCGGATCCAAAGGACAGCAGCTTTGACATGAATCCCATGTGGTTTTCCTTTTTGGCCATCGCCCGTGGCATGAAACCTTGGACGAGTTAAACACAGATATTTGTACTTTAGCCAAACAAGGCGCCGCCTATGCGGTCGACACGCTCGACCACGTAATAACTACGACAGCCTGCCAAAAAGGGACTGGTTTATTTTGGCAGCTTTTATCTGGGAAACGCTGCCTCTCTGCCATTTGGTGCAAACCAACCTGTCCCCTTCGCGCCAACCTGGTGCAATGGGGACAGGTTGGTTTGCACCAATAAAAAGATAAGGGCCGCGCACCCAAATGGATGCGCGGCCCTTTTGCCATGAATGCGAGTGTTTGCTCGGCAAGCTATTTACTCAGCAGCCTCGGTGGTCTCGGCCTCGGCAGCGGCCTCCTCGACGGGAGCCTCTGCGGGAGCTCGGCGGCCTGCTTGGCAGCCTCCTCGGCAAACTTAGCGGCACGCTTGGCCTTCTCGGCAGCCTTAGCCTCAGCGGCGGCCTTGCGAGCGGCCTCGGCTCAGCAGCCTTGGCGGCCTTGGCAGCCTTGGCCTCCTCGGCCTTCTTGAGCTGGGCGGCAGCGGCGCCACCGAACTTGTCGGCGAAGCGCTGGACGCGTCCACCGGTGTCGACGAACTTCTGCTGGCCGGTGTAGAACGGGTGGCACTCGTTGCAAAGCTCGACCTTCATCTCGGACACGGTAGCGTGCGTCTTGAAGGTGTTGCCGCAGGAGCACGTCACCGTGCACTCGACATACTGGGGATGGATACCCTGCTTCATGGTAGGACTCCTTATTGGTCAGGCGCTGGTTACCGATCAGCGCATAAGGCGTCTTGGTTTCCGACCAAGACAACAAACTCGGCTATGGTACCACGGCGCCGCGTGTCCCACAAAAGGTTCACGGTCTTTTCGGAACGACACGAATCTGACCCATCGAAACACATCTCCACCGTTCCTTCAACTGGGAAAATGCCGTCCCCGGGGCCTGAGAAGGGCCCCGGGGACGTTCGACTGACTGCGGGAACGGCCTTTCCGCTCAATGTGTTCGGCTGAGATCGGAAATCAACCAAACTGAACTAGGTTCAGTTGACATGGTTAAAAACGGGGGCGACGCTTTTGCGTCGCCCCTCGTCACAGCCGGTTGCTTTAGTTGTACACACGGTAGTTACACTTGAACTGGGTTATGTGTCCATAGTTGGAGCGGTACCAACCCGACGTATAGCTGATTGCCTCTGCGCCTAGATAGTCGTAGCCCTTGTTGTAGCGAAGCTGACGGTAGGTCGTGTCGTACTCTGCTACGTAAAACGTGTCTCCAGAGAAGGCTTTGTACCGGTCCTTAACCGTCGAAGCCATGTACGCGGGTTCGACATCGCCTTTCTCTCCGTTGAGCGCATAGACGGGTGCCGCGATTCCGCATAAAGCCGTTGCCACGAGGATGGCGTAGACAGCCATGCGCGACGCATTGGACTTCAGCTGTTCAAATAGTTTCATGTCATTCACCTCGCTCGTATGTATCGAGGTATTCCTGCTTGAGCGTCTGCGAGGACGACTTGATCTTTTCCACGAGCGTGCCGGCCTCGATGAAGTAGAACGAGTTGGTGAGGTCTGCCAGGTCGTCGAGCAGATGGCTTGAAATGAGCACGCTGCGTCCCCGCGCCACCTCGCTGCGCATCGCGTCGCAGGAGGTTTTCCGCTTTCCCGGATCGAGGCCGTTCAGCGGTTCATCGAGGATGAGGTACGGGCAACCGGTCGCTATCGCCATGGCAAGCTTTACCTGCTGCTTCATTCCTGTCGAGAGTTTACGGGTCGGCTTGTCGAGATATGGGGAGATTCCGAGGGAGTCGCAGAGCGAGTCGATGTCGGCGGCCGATTTCCACGCCTCCCTAACGAAAGCAAGGTGCTCGATGGCCGATAGCGTGGGGTAGAGATCCGTGCCGCCTGAAGAGCTCAGGTAGACGAGTTCTGCGAATTCGGCTGATCGGCGTTGGCAGATTCCGTCTGCCAACAGGCTTCCCGAGCGGATGCGGGTGGGAAATTGGCCCGACAGCGCTTCAAGAAGGGTGGTTTTCCCCGAGCCGTTGGGAGCGACGAGGCCCGCCGCCGTTCCCGGGCTCAAGAAAAGCGACCCGATTGAAAGTATCGTCGTGCTCCCGTATCCCACGCTCGCGTCCAGAAGCTCGAGCCCATGGTGCTTTTTCGCGGGTCCAGCCTGTTTGGGCGAACGTGTCGCAACGGCGCCGACCGCAAAAAGGACCGCGACGTATGCCAGGGCCACGGCAAGCATCGACGCGCTGCCTGAACCGGAGCCAATGAATTCTGTCGGGAAGCATCCCACGTAACCCGTTGCCTCGATAGGCGAGAATACGGGCAGTGGCAGGAGCCCGAGCACGGCATTATGCCTAGTGCCGAATCGGACAGTAACGGGAATGCCGGGGCCGCGACAAGCAGCGCGGAGGTAAGGGGGCCCGCGAGGACGCGCCTCGTTGCGGTCGATAGGACGGCGGAGCAAACGGATATCAAGGTTCCGCCCGCAAGCAGCGCGAGAAGCAGGGCTGTGAAGACGTTTCCCGCGGTCGTGGTGGTAAGCGCGCCGTCATGGAAGAAGGCGATCGGTACCCAATTTGCCCGAAGCCGTTTAGGACCAAGGCGTAAATGCCCCCGGGTGCGAGGCCGGCGAGGAGCATCGCGTCCCCGCGCCAATTATCGAAAACACGGTCTGAATAAGGCGCCGGAATTTGGGCACGGGCGCCTTTGCCGCCAGGGTCCCGGGCCTTGTGGCGCCGAGCACGAGTATCGACGAGAGAAGGAAGGGGATGAAGGGAAGGAAAGACGGCGCCGTGGCAATGGCGTAAGGCAGGAAGGAAAGGAATGGCAGGTCGTTTGCGGAGGCCGGGATATCCGTGATGCCGGAGCTGCTCAGGGCACGGCAATATGCGAGCGCTGCGTCATTGGTCTCTTGGTCTCCCACGATGGACCCGGATTGGAAGCCTTCGCCCATGAGCGCGTAGTAGCTCTCGGCAGAATCGAGAAAGGCGGCGTCGGTTTGAGCGGCAAGGGCGGCGTTCGCGTATCTCGCAAGCTCCGCGTCATTTTGCTGCTCTGGAGATAGGTCTGTGCCGCTGGCCTGGGGCGCGCGCGTATTGAATGCGTCGACAAAGCCTGCATGCCCTGTTTCATAAAGAAGGGCCCGTAGATGGGTGAATTGAACGCAATGGGGACGGAAAAGGCTGCAGCGAGAACGAGCGTACAAATCCATACGGCCTTGTCTCTTAGGATTAGTTTGAGAAGAAGTCGACAGTACATTTGGAAGCACCTACATTTCTCAAGGCTCTGTTAGACCAGGATTGACATACATGTGTCCCCACGGTGCCATATCGTTAGCCCCGTAGACCGCGACGGATGGGGGCAGCATGAACGCCGAAGACCTGGTCCTCAACTTCAAGAAGGACATC
>ENA-OQDW01000184-OQDW01000184.1-human-gut-metagenome-genome-assembly--contig:-NODE-184-length-25756-cov-2.464318_pt1 | contig 25756 bp, 28 predicted proteins | sample MGYA00242784_ERZ504613 | MGnify/ENA primary metagenome ERZ504613 (study PRJEB26092, sample SAMD00036330) | human gut metagenome | host: Homo sapiens | study: EMG produced TPA metagenomics assembly of...
CTCTAAAGCGGACGGTCTCGAAAGCCCGGGCACGCATCACACCGTTTTGGTTTTTCCTCACTCTGTGCATTTCCCCAGAGCTCGCGCGCTTTTTCCTCTGCGCAGCCCCTGCACCAGGGAAACATACGGATGTTGCTGATGTAGAATCTTTGAAAGGTTATCTCATCGTTGTTGATGTCAAACTGCTGTTTTCCCGACAACTCCTCTACATGTTCCGCAATCCATGCCTTCTGCCCTTCTGTCGCCGGGTGTCCCGGTCCGCCGAGCACATAATCCATATCGGCATGGAGATTTTCCGGTTCACCTGGTTTGTGGAAGCCCACAAATAAAATATATCCCCGGCGCAAAAGCTCCTGAATCGGCTCGTCCGTCTGACCTTCCGGGCCTAGAATTGCCCGCGCGGTCTGCGCATGAAAATTTTCTGTTTTTGGATAGAATCTTCCCGTTGGTGCTAAAAATCCATCTGCCATGCTTTTATCTCCCATATATTCTCATATATTCTCATATATTCTCATATATTCTCATTTGTTCTACGCTTATATACCATACTCGATTTTTCTCCAACAGGCAAGGCTTGTTTTTACTGAATTCTTTTTACTCGATTCTTTTTGCTGGATTCTTTTTTGAATCTGTGCTATACTCATTCCCGTGCATTTATATAATCGGATTTTCCCGCCTTTTTACGGGTGTCCGGACTGGTTCGTGAACTTCCCAGTATAAAAAACCAAGTATCTCAAAATCATTTTATTTCAAGGAGATTGGAAAATGAATGCAAAAAACTGATCATCGACTGTGATCCCGGCATCGACGATTCTCTCGCCTGATGCTTGCCGCAGCTTCCAAAGAGCTGGATCTGATCGGCATCACCACAGTCAGCGGAAATGTACCCGCTTCTATGGGCGCTAAAAATGCCCTCAAAATTCTTTCTATGATTGGAAAACCAGATGTCCCTGTTTATGTCGGAGAGGAAACTCCCCTGGTCCGCGACTATGTGGATGCCATGGACACGCACGGCATGGACGGCCTCGGCGAATCCGGCTGGCCGGATGTCAAAGAGCTTACGCCAAAAACAGACGCTGTTTCTTTCCTCATCGAAACCTTAAAAACAACCCCTGATGTTACAATTCTTGCCCTCGGACCGATGACGAATCTTGCAAAGGTTATTTCGTGTGCACCGGAATGCCTTGAGAATCTCGAAGCACTGGTCTCCATGGGCGGAAGCTACAAGAGTCACGGAAACTGCTCTCCGGTTGCCGAGTATAATTACTGGTGCGACCCGGACGCCGCAGCCGAAGTGTTCCGTGCTTTCTCCGAGCTGCCGCAGCTTGCCGGCAAAAAGCTCCATATGATCGGGCTGGATGTCACAAGAAAAATTGTTCTGACTCCGAATCTCGTGGAATATATGAAGTGTGTAAATCCGGAAGTCGGAACCCGCATCGAGGAGCTGACACGTTTTTACTTCGATTTTCACTGGAAACAGGAAAAGGTCATCGGATGCGTAATCAACGATCCGCTCGCAGCCGCTTATCTTGTGGATCCGTCGCTCTGCAGCGGTTTTGATGCCTATACGCAGGTGGAAACAAATGGTCTCTGCCTTGGTCAGACCGTTGTGGATGCCATGAATTTTTATCAGAAAGCACCGAACAGTCACATTCTGACGCAGGTCGATGTGAGCCGCTTTTTCCTGATGTTCTTTGCGCGTGTTCTTGGCGTATCTGAAGTGGAATCTGCACCGGTTCTCGACCAGATTCTTACCGCACCGCCCGTCTTCCCGCATGAGACAATGTTTCAGAAGGGAGGGGACGCAAGATGAACGCAAACCGTACGTTAAAGCTCACGACTCTGGCACTCTGTGGTGTTATCAATATCCTCGGCGGTACCGTTGCACTGCTGCTGCGCCTTCCGGTTTACCTCGACTCCATCGGAACGGTTCTGGCTGCCGCCCTGTTCGGACCGGTTGCAGGCCTCGTCCCGGGACTCATTTCCGGACTGATTTCCGGTATGACAAGTGATGTCTATGCGTTTTACTATATTCCGGTACAGCTCATCCTTGGTCTGGTTGCAGGTCTTGTATTCCGGAAGCTCCGCCCATCCCATACGGCCGGCTCCCGCAGTGAGGGACTTTCTCTTCGCACCATGGGCTGGAAGCTGTTTCCGGCAGCGCTTGTGATCTCACTTCCGGGTACTGTGGTAAGTTCCACAATCACCGCGGTTGTTTTCGGTGGAATTACTTCCTCCGGCTCCACTGTGCTGGTGCAGCTGCTTCACAGCCTCGGTATGAATCTGACTCTCTCTGTCTGCGTTGTACAGGCCATGACAGACTTTGTGGATCGAATGATTGTCCTTGCGGTCGTCCTCGTGATTCTGCCCGCCGTTTCTTCTGCTTTCGGCAGTCTTTCTATGAGAAGCAGAAAATAATCTGTACCAATAGCACAAATAATCCTGCAAAAAATTCACTTTCTTTTTTGCAGGATTCTCATATTTTGGCATAACAAGAACTCCGGAAAAAGGAGAGGCTGCATCAGGAGCCATCCCTTTTCCGGAGTTTTTTATTTCTTCTTTCTAAAATGATATAGGTGTCAAAAAGTCTTTTGACACCTATGATACCAGATTGCTACGTGCTTTGCACTTCCGCAATCTTCAAAAATATTCGTAATCCGCTCATTTTCTTCGAAAAATGGCTGCTTACTCATGTTTTGGCGGGTCAAGAGATCAAAAATCCTCTTGCAAGCGAGCTTGCATCGGTTTTTTGACCTTTTGACCCTGGTATCATAAAATCATTCACATGCGCGGATCCATACCTGCATTTCGCCCTCACCTCGGTTGTTCCACATATAATATGGAATCAGCTTCAGTTTCGTCTTTTCCTCTTCCTCTTTCTGATACAGATGATACAACGGCTGTTTTTCCGCATCGCCCAGCTTCATGCGACGTCCCTCGGCCGTTACGCGCACAAAGTGCTCGCCCAGCTCATCGGCTGCTTCTGCGGTTTTTTCACCATTCACACAGAGTTTTGTCAAATGCAGATTCTTTCCGTTGTCTGCTTCTTCCATACAGTAAACAACCGGTCCTCGTTTTACGGCAACACGGCCGGCGTCCTCGCGTACAAGCGGATTGGATGCCAAAAACTGGATTTCCATCGGGAAGTTCAGGCGGATCGTCTCACCCTTCGCCCATACTTTTGTCACATACAGATACCCGTCTTTTTCTTCCACTTCTGCGCCTTTTGGAATCTCTTTTTCATAAGAAGCACACCATCCCGGGATGCGGAATGCAAAGGTGTACGGCTCTTTGGTATCGCTCTCGCAGGTCACGGAAACATGGCCGTCCCACGGGAATTCGGAAGTGATGGATGCTTTTACTTTTTCTCCTTCCGCTGTTCCACCCATGTACAAGTGGACAAACAGGGTTGTGTCGTTTTCCGTGTATGCGTAAGATGCAACTGAGCTTACCGTTCTTGCCAGGTTCGGAGGGCAGCAGGCACAGCCGAACCATTTCTGACGGATCGGTTTTACATGGAATTTCCGCTCATCCTTGTGACATGCCTCCGGCAGTACCTCCAGCGGATTGACATAGAAGAAGCTCTTTCCGTCGAGCGCCATTCCGGAGAGAACGCCATTGTAGAGGCTAATTCCATCACATCCGCGTACTCTGCTTTGCCTGAATCTCCAGCATGCGGCGAGCAAAGAACACAAGACCGATGGATGCACAGGTCTCTGCGTAAGCGGTATCGTTTGGCAGGTCATAGTTGAAAGAGAATGCCTCTCCTATATGAGTGGCACCGATTCCGCCGGTGACGTACATTTTCTGATGCACCATGTTGTTCCAGAGAGTTTCACAGGCTTTCAGCAGGCTCTCATCCTGCGTTGCCCTTGCCACATCCGCCATGCCGGAATAGAGATATACGGCGCGTACGGAGTGCCCCTGCACCTCATCCTGCTGACGCACCGGGCGGTTTGCCTGATTGTAGCTATATCGTTCCTCGCCCTCCGGGCAGGTCAGACCGCGCTCGATATCGTAATAGTATGGTTTTGTTCCGCGTTCATCGATGAAGTATTTTGCAAGATCAAGATACTTCTGCTCGCCGGTCAGATCATAGAGACGCATCAGAGCCATCTCTGCAATTTCGTGACCCGGATAACCTGCTTTTTTACCCTCGCCGTGACCGAGTTTGCTGGCAATAAAATCCGCGAAACGCTCCGCTGCTTTTAAGAGACGGTCTTTTCCGGTCGCCTGATAATAGGCACGGCGCCTTCCGTCAGATGACCGAAGCAGTACAGCTCATGGTTGTCCTTAAGGTTTGTAAAAATCATATCCTGATCGTTGATCAGATAGTAGGTATCGAGGTATCCGTCTTCTCTCTGTGCTGCGCAGACAGCTTCAATTGCTTCATCTGCCGTTTTTTCCAGCTCCGGATCGGGATGCTGTGTCAGGGAGTACGCAACTGCCTCCACCCATTTGGTAAAATCGGTATCCTGGAACAGGAAGCCATAAAATCTTCCGTCCATTTTGCCATCCTTCGGCAGTGTCTCAAAAGTATCCAGCGGATATTTGATCTGAACAAATTTGTCTCCTTTTGCTTTCCGCTCTTTTTCAACTTCACCGGCGCGGCGGTAGTTCCGCATACAGAAGCTCGGTGCTGCTCCCGGAACATTGTCATTTAAGGCATTCCACTGATACGGAATTACTTCGGTGCGGACAAGCTCCATCTCTTTTTTCCAGAATGCATCGGTAACCTGGACTTTTGCCAGGGATAATGGTTTGCTGAAGTTTTTCTGATCCATTTTTTCGGTCTCCTTTTTCGTTGTCTTCCGCCGCCTCCTGGTTTGAAAAAGATATTTTCCTTGCTTTCAGATATGGGAAGCGTTACACTTCTTTTGACGGCTGTTTTTCTGTTTTTCTATAGTTTTATTTTAGCAAAACGGACCGCCGTTTAAAATACAAGAATGTTTGAAAAGGTTTGAAAAAGTCATATGATCTCTGTTTTATTTCCAGATGCCGCCTGTTTTACCTACGACCTCTGCGGCAAATTCCAGTCCCCGTCCCCGGAGTGGATGCACCTGACACGGAATCTCGTCAATTTTGAACTGATGGTTGTGACGGAAGGAACGCTTTTTATCGCGGACGAACGCCGCTCTTACGAGGTTCACCCCGGCGAATATCTTCTTTTGCCGCCGACCGTCCATCAGCACGGCTCGAAAAAAGGAAGCTGCGCTTTCTACTGGCTCCATTTTATCCCTGGTATCCCCTCCGCACCGATCATCGCTCCTTCTGACCCGACCGCCGGATCGGTTCTGGATGAGTTTCATGCTGCACCGCCATCCTCCTACCGCCTTGAGGACCTCGCTCCCGCCCAGCTTCCATCCAACTACCCCGAAACGTTATGCATCCCGCGCCCAGGGAACGCTTTCGTCCCCGAACCGCGTCATCATCCTCATGAAGCAGCTCCAGGACACTTCCCTGCGTTTCCACAACACGTTCCTCAACAACAGCCTGACTGCCGCTGTTCTCGGCGAAATCAACTGTCAGAGTCCATTCTACCGCACCTACACTTCCGAAAACGCAGCGGACACAGATCCTGCAGGACATCATCAGCTACATCCAATACCACAGCAGCGAGTCCCTCAAAGTCACCGAACTCGCCCGTTATTTCGGCTACAACGACAAATACCTCTCCTCCCTCTTCCACGAGGCACCGGAATGACACTGAAGCAGTTCATCCTGAAATCCAAAATGGACAGCGCAATGGCTGAGCTGACGGACACGAATCACACAGTCTCTCAGATTGCCTATAATGTTGGATTTCAGGATGCGCATAATTTTTCCACGGCTTTCCGAAAACTCACCGGGATGACGCCGGGACAGTACCGGAAGAGTTATGGGAACCGGAAACTTTCTTTTGAATAGGACGGAGGGTTACGACCCCCAGGCACAGCGGAGCGTCCGCCTGGGGACCCATCTACGTTTTGGCGGACGGAAGTGATTTACTCAATGGATGGATTCACTTATTCTTTAGAAATTTACTGTTTCTTTTAGAAAATAGACATACTTTGCTCACATTTCTTCCCTATACTATAACTTAGATAGTTGATGAACCACTCAAAACTATCTCCCCCCTCATTATGAAAAGAGCAGCCCGCATATCCGCGGGCTGTTCTTATTTTTTGTCTTTTTGCACCCCACGTAACGTAAATGCCGCCTGCGGTCGGGGAAAACATCCCGACGCAGGCGGCCTCACAATCTACCGTGGAATCACATTACTCTTCCGCAGCCTCAATCGCCGCAGTCTCAATAATAAACTTCACGCTTCCATCCATTCCATTTGCCTTACCACTGTAAGAAGTATAAGCGCATTTATCCGAATTCAGCGCCTGAATCCGATCCAGTACATCTCCCAGATCATCCTCAAAGGTACTCTTCAGCTTGCTGGTACCCTCTTCTTCAAACTTCTTCGTACCGTCAGCCAGTTCTTTCGCCCCATCGGACAGCTCGTCAATACCATCAACAACCTTGCTGCTTCCCGATTTCAGATCAGAAGCTCCGCTTGCCAGAGAAGAAGTTCCATTTGCCAGTGTAGAAGCTCCGCTCGCCAGAGTAGATGCTCCGCTTGCCAGCGTAGAAGCTCCGCTGTTCAGTTCAGAAGCTCCGCTTGCCAGGGAAGAAGTTCCGTTTGCCAGTGTGGAGGCTCCGCTTGCCAGCTGGGATGCTCCGCTTGCTACCTGAGAAGCACCGCTTCTTAAGCTTCCGCTGTTTGCAGAAAGTTTTGCAGATCCATCGCTTAACTGGCTTCCCAGCTGTCCAAGACCTGCGGTCAGCTGTGTCGTGCCGCCCTGCAGAGTCGTAACACCCTCAACCAGAGCCGGTGCATTTGCTTTCAGCTGGCTTGCGCCGGAAAGCAGCGTATCATTGTAAGCACTCAGCTGAGTGAATCCTGCGTTCAGTGCATTGATGCCTGCTGTTGCTTTTGCAAAACTCTCATTTGTGCTGCTGTACAGCTGGCTCACACCTGCGGACAGAGTACCGATGCCCTTGTACAGAGCGCTTCCGCCTGCATCAAGCTGTGCCACACCTGCGGTCAGTTTCCGCATTGCACCAAGATTCTGCTCAACAACTGCTTTATTATCGGTGATGGTCTGCATCTGTTTCTGCATGGTCTCAAGCTGCGGCATCAGAGCTGCAACCGTCTTCTGCAGATCACTGTACTGACTCTTGATGTCGCTCATCTTCTGCTGCATTGCTGCAAGACCGGAGAGATCCGGGCGCTCGATTTCGAAGTTCAGTTCCGGAAGAGTAATCTGCGGAGCTGTAACCGGAGTAACCGAAACGGTTCCTGCTGAAGCGGAAACGCTGACACTTCCGATCTGATTTTTTGCTTTACTTAAGGAATCGGCAAGCTCTGTATTTCCGGCGCTCTTAGCTGCGGAAATCTGTGCATCCAGTGCAGCCGCTGCTGCGGAGAGCTGATCATTTGCCTGTTTTGCTGCATCGGCGGATGCCTGGCTTGCTGCTGCATCAGCTGCGCTCTGTGCTGCTGCTGTTGCTTCCTGGTTCAGCTGTGCTGCTGCTCCGTCTGCCCATGCCTGAACCTGTGCTGCCATCTGGGTTCCCATCTGCGTTGCCTGATTCGTGATCTGTGCTCCAGACCGCTTAAGTAGCTCTCAAGTCCTTTGGACAGCGTATCCATCTGGCTCATCAGCTCGTTGCCGTTTGTCATCATGCTGTTGACAGATCCTGCGATTGTGGTGTTCAGAACCTCGGAGAGTGCCTCGGTCTCGGAGATCAGGTAGAACCGGTGCTGGTCATGCCGTCTACCATCGTCAGAAGGCTCTGTACATCAGCGCTCTGCAGCTGCTCGTTCAAACTGGTCAGTCCTTCGGAGAGCTGTTTTGCTCCTGCTAAAATATCATTCTCATCTTTTCCGTCGAGTGCTGCGTTCAGTGTTGCGATTGCACTGTTTACCTCGGTCAGGCGGTCTGCCAGAGGCTGAAGCTTCTCAGCGCCTGCTGCAAGCTGTTTCTCGCCTGCTACATAAGAAGCAACGCCGTCGGACAGCTGTGTTGTTCCGTCGGTGTACTGTTTTACGCCTGCAACGACTTTATTCACACCGTTTACATACTCGGTTACGCTTCCAGTCAGCACACCGTTCTTTCCAAGATACGTCTGGATTGCTTTATTCAGGGTATCAGCGCCCTCGGTGTATGAGTTTACGCCGCTTGCCAGGGAAGAAGCTCCGCTGCTTAAGGTAGATGCTCCGTTGGACAGGGTAGCTGCTCCGCTGTTTAAGGTAGATGCTCCGCTGTTCAGAGTAGAAGTTCCGTTTGCCAGAGTCGATGCTCCGCTTGCCAGTGTGCCGGCTCCGCCTGCCAGTGTGCCGGCTCCGCTGTTCAGCTCGTCAGCGCCGTCTTTTAACGTTCCGATACCGTCATCCAGCTCTTTGTAGCTGTCTTTTAAAGTATCCACACCATCGGAGAGTGCCTTGGAACCGTCAACCAGTTCCATTGCAGCATCCTCAAGATCACTCAGTGCATCCTTCAGGTCATCGTATCCGGTGATGTTGTCGGTATCGATGGTGTCGAGAACATCATCAAGTGCAACGGTAAAGGTAGAATCCAGAGAGAAGTTCTCCACATCTGCAGTGATCTCCAGGCTTTCCGGCAGTTCGAAATCGCTGTCACCGGATACCAGATCTTCAAGGGAATCGGAATTTAATCCCAGGCTTTCCTGCAGGCCCGGCATACCAAATCCGATTACGATGTTTCTGCTTCCATCGGAAATGACTTTACCATTATCGATCTTGACATTGGAGAAAGTATCCTGCGGAAGAATCATTCCGGTCATCAGGACGAATGGGGTGTACATCGTCTCTTTCTTGCCGTTGATGTCAACCGTTGTCTTTGTGTTGTTTGTATAGTCAACTTTGATTTTCAGTTTTCCGCTCTTTCCGGCCAGGTCATCCGGTTTGATTTCCTTGCCGTCCAGATAATAGGTGAACTTTACGGAAACCGGAGGCTCTTTTGTGGTTGTTCCCTGATAATAGATATCCTCGCCGTCTGTCTGCCAGGTCAGCTTGTTTCCGCTCTGGGTGAACTCCTCGTCGCCCTTTACGTTTTTGATGTCCTTCAGTTCACTTTCATCTTGCAGGTTCTTTTCCGTTCCTGCGTTCTTCAGCCAGTTGGATACGGTAATCTGATCTTCCGATCCGTCTGCATTTGCATTTACATATACGGTTTCTTCTTTGGAAACCGCTGCGTCCTCTCCTGTCGCTGCATAAACCGGAGCAGCTCCCATAACAGCAGCCATACCAACAGCAAGACCAGACATCATCTGTTTTCTCAGTTTTCTGTTTCTATTCATTGTGATAAACTTCCTTTCTGTGGTTTTTATAATGGTTTTTTATGATGAAATCCAGGATCATAAGAGAAGTAAAACCCGCTCGGAGTAAGATACTGCGGGATACTGTTTCCCTCAGATCGAGGATGTTTTCCTATGCCTTTCAATCATCTAATGTTATAACGCAAAAATGACTCTTAGTCAACATTAAATACTGCACAAAATTGACGATCGGTCATTTTTTTCTTCGTGCATAGTCACAAAAATGAGAAAATTAGTCATTTTCCCTTTGACAGTTTCCATGTATGATACCTATAATTATAGACAGGATAATGACACACGCTTTTGATATCTTTCAGGAAAGGAGACTCTCTGTGGGAAAAATTGATAATAACAAACAAATGAAACGTGAGTCCCTTCTGGACTCTGCTTTCTCGCTCTTTATCGACAACGGCTTTAATAAAACCTCTATTTCGGACATCGTGAACAACGCCGGCGTTGCAAAGGGCACTTTCTATCTTTATTTCAAAGATAAATACGATATTCGAAATCATCTGATTGCGCACAAGGCAAGCCAGATATTCCAGGCAGCCTATGCGGATCTGCTGCGCCATCCGGACATCCAGGATTTTGAGGAGCAGGTGCTTTTCATCACCGACAATATCCTCGATCAGTTTGCTGCCAACCACAGCCTTGTGACGCTGATCTCCAAGCACTTAAGCTGGGGGTTCTTCAAAAATTCGCTTACATTTTCTCCGTTCAGTGACGCACCTGCTATCTACACAATTTACGAATCGCTGCTCTCTCACGCGGCATATACGTACCGCTCACCGGAGCTGATGTTCTATATGATTCTGGAACTCGTAAGCGGCACAAGCTACAATGCCATCCTGTATCAGCAGCCAATCCCGCTTGAGGACTTAAAGCCGGAGCTCTACGACGCCATCCGCGGCATTTTCAAACAGTTCCGGATCCGTAAAAAACGGAACGTAACAGAAAGTACGGAAAAAACAATTTCGTCAGCACAGCAGCCTGATCATCCGGCTCCATTAAGGCAGCGCAATAAAAATACTTTCGCGGAATCTTCCAACCAAAGAAACCACGAAAGTATTTTTTTGTCTTTTTTATGATACCTGCGTTTCCAGATATTCGGCAATCCGCTGCTCCATCACCGGGACGAGCCACTCAGCGTAGCCGGCCTTCATCGGATGGATCGGATCCTGGAGATACAGTTTCCGTTTTTCCGGCGAAATGCTGTTGATCCGTTCGTCATTCCAGAAATCAATCACGCCGATCTGCCATTTTTCCTGAATTTTCAGAAGTGCTTCCACCATCTTTGCGTACGTATCGGAATCATACTGTGGGTTAGTGTAGAACATGACCCGGCAGTGCCACGTTTCTTTTGCATACGCAATGATGTACTCGATCGCACCGCAGACGGTTTTGACATCGAAGCTGTCCAGATCACGGGATTCCGAAATTTCGCCGAGCGGGCTGTTGCGCGTTGCATCGTTCGTGGAAAGCTGGCAGATAAACAGATCCACCTGACGCTCCGGGTCGAGATTGTCGCGCATGCGCTCGATGTAGGAATCCTCACAGTTATCAATCAGTGTTGTTCCATTGACCGCTTCTTTGATGCAGATACAGCTGTCTTTTTTCGCTATGTACTCCGCGAACGCATTGTTGTGGGCCGCAAATCCCTTCGTCACGGAAGATCCCAAGAAGACAACCGTCTTTCCTTTTAACGGACTCGTCTTTTTAAACGGGATCCGGGAAACATCGTACCGGACGGAGTTTCCTTTTTTGAAGTAACCAGTTTTCTTATTCATTCTATATACGCCGCCGGCAGCTAAGGCTGCGCCTCCTGCTGCAGGATTCCGGCTATGATTTTTGCATCCATGGGTAAACCTCCATTATCTGAGTCAGTACAGATTTACAGATCCTTTCGGATCTTTTTTCGAATACCCCTATCTTACATCATTTTTTCGAAAATGCAAGTAAACTTTGTTGTCGATTTTGTTCCGATTTTGTTAACAAAGTTCGGCTTTTCTGTGTTTTGGTCGAATCCGCAGCGGTTCTGGCGAAAGCTTTCACCACTTTTTCCCAAAAAAGATTGACTCTCAAGTGTACTTGAGTGGTATAGTGAGAGTAAGATTTTATTTTATCACAAAGGAGAATTCTGTCATGAAAGAAACGGTTTTAGGCAGTCATCTGAGAAAAGTTCCTTCGATTGCAGTCGGATGCATGCGGCTTTCCGAAAAATCGAAAGACGAGATGAATCATTTCATCCATTCCGCGCTGGAACAGGGCGCATATTTCTTTGATCATGCTGATATTTACGGCAGCGGTATGAGTGAAACAGTTTTCGGTGATGCATTTGCCTCCGATCCTTCCCTGCACCGCGAGGATGTTCTGATCCAGTCCAAATGCGGCATCCGCCAGGGCTGCTATGATCTGTCGAAAGAGCACATTCTGGAATCGGTGGACGGTATTTTAAAACGGCTACAGACCGATTATCTCGATCTTCTGCTGCTCCACCGCCCGGACGCCTCGTAGAGCCAGAAGAAGTTGCAGCAGCGTTTGATGTTCTGTTTGAGAGCGGAAAGGTCCGCCATTTCGGTGTTTCCAACCACAAGCCGATGCAGATTGCGCTTCTGCAGAAGTATGTCCGCCAGCCGCTCGTTGTCAATCAGGTACAGTTCAGCATTCCGGTTTCCAATCTTGTTGCAAATGGCATGGAAGTTAATATGGAGACACCGGGCTCGGTTGACCACGACGGAAGTCTGCTCGACTACTGCCGGTCCATGATATTACGCTTCAGGCGTGGTCGCCATTCCAGATGCCGTCATGGAAGGGATGCTTCCTTGGAAGTGACGAGTATCCGGAGCTGAACCAGAAAATCCGCGTGCTGGCCGAAAAATACGGTGTCAGTGATACCACGATTGCAGCGGCGTGGATTCTGCGCCATCCGGCGAATATACAGCTCGTCACCGGTACGGCAAGTGAAAAACGCCTGAAAGAGATTATCGCGGCATGCAATATTACGCTGACGCGGGAAGAATGGTATGAGCTGTATCTGGCGGCAGGTCATCCGCTTCCGTAAGTTTTTCTGTCCGCCCGTATGCGAAGCAAGGCTAAAATCCGTTTTTCGGATCCGGAATTGATTTATAACATCGGAAAAGCATTCCTTTGGATCTTGTCGATCTTCCGGAATGCTTTTCCCTTTTTCCTTTTCTTTTTTCATACAGCTATCTGCAATCCGCATTTGCTGCCTGCCCATAACCAAACAACTGCTCTGTGATTTATCAGATCTCTCCCACCAAATATCCCTGTTTTCCGTCGCGCAGGAAGATCGGCAGTGTTTCGATCGGCGCCTCGATTTCGTAGCTTTTCCGCCCTCATAAACATCACCGGTATTTGCCAGCGTCCAGGACGCACCGGCCGGCAGATAAACGGTACGGCTCGTTGCTTTTGCCCGGACAATCGGTGCTACAAGGATGTCGGAGCCGAACATGTAAGCATCGGAGATGTCCCAGCACGCTGCATCCTCCGGGAACTCATAGAACATCGTCTCATGACCGGTGTTCCTTTTTCGTGTGCTTCTGCCATCAGGCTTCTCGTGTAATCACGCATTTTTTCGCGGACACCGATGAATTTTGTCAGGATTTCATAATTTTTCTCTCCGAAGCTCCATACCTCGTTGTCAGCTCCGGTTCCCTCACGCACTTCGCCGGCCTTGTTGATGATCTCTTCTCTTGGTCCTCGGTTTCCGTGAATACGCATAACCGGGCAGAAGGTGCCAAACTGGAACCAACGCACAAGCAGCTCCTGGAAGTCCGGATCTTCGGTCACACCGCCGTGGAATCCACCGATATCGGTTGTCCACCACGGAATGCCGCAAAGTCCCATATGAAGACCTGCACAGATCTGTTTGCGGAAGTCCTCGTAGGTTGAGAAAATATCGCCGGACCACACAAGGGCTCCGTATTTCTGGCTTCCGAGCCATGCGCAGCGGACGAGGTTGACGATATCCTCCTGGCCGCTCTCTTTCTGGCCCTCGTAGAACATGCGGGAATACTCTCTTGGATAAATATTTCCGATCTCTTCCACCGGCCTGCGGCGTAGCGGTAGCACTCGTACTCATAGGTTGAAAACTCCGGTTCAGCCTCATCGAGCCAGAAGGTGCGGATGCCGAGATCTGCATAGTTTTTCTTTACTTTTTCCCAGACGTACTTTCTCGTTCTCGGATTCGTTGCATCCAAAAAGACATTATTTCCATGGAACAGCATCTGAACATCAACACCTGCATTACTCTTCACAAGAAGTCCCTGCTGTTTCATTTCTTCGTAATTTTCACTTCTCCAGTCGATCTGCGGCCAGATGGAAACCATCGTCTCAATGCCCATCTCGTGCAGCTCGTCGATCATTGCCTTCGGATCCGGGAAGTATTCCTCGTCAAAACGGTAATCACCGCATCTTGGCCAGTGATAGTAGTCGATCACAAAAACATCCAGCGGAATGCCGCGTTTTTTGTACGTCGCGCGCCACGTTCAGAACCTGCTCCTGGTTGTAGTAGCGAAGCTTGCACTGCCAGAAGCCAAGGCCGTACTCCGGCATCATCGGAACTTTACCAATGGCATCTGCAAAGTGCTCTTCAATTTCTGCCGGGGTATCGCCTGCGGTTACCCAGTAGTCGAGCTGCTTTGTGGTGCGTGCCAGCCATTCCGTTGTGTTCGTTCCGAAATGAACCTCACCGACCGCTGCATTGTGCCACAGGAAGCCGTAGCCAAGGTCGATACATAAAACGGAATGCTCGCCTGCGAATTACGGTGCGCCAGTTCCAGGTTGCATCCCTTCAGGTTCATTCTCTCCTGCTGATACTGTCCCATACCATAAATCTTCTCATCCGGGTTGGAATCGAAGGATACTTTCAGCTGATAAGCGCCTCCCTTTAATGCACGGTAATCGTGTGCGCGCAGGCAGAGCGCTCCGCCGTTTGCGATCTCGGAGAGCAGCACCTCGCCCTTCTGATTCAGGAACGTAATCCGCAGCTTCTGTCCCCACGGCTGAAGCTCGAGAACCGCCTGGATTTTACCGTTTTGATCGTCGCTTTCAGTTCATCCACCAGCTCAATTTCCGCTTCCATCGGTTCCGGATCAAGCAGTGCAATGCTTCCCTCTTCTATCTCCGAAAGAAGCGTACCTCTCACCCGAACGACTGTCCTTCTGCCACGGCTCCACCCGGACCGTCTCCCCATCCTGCCGGAAAATCAGCGCATTTCCCTGTTTTTCAAAATACTGCATAAAACCCTCCCTTTCCAGAACCCGCCGTTCCAAACGCATGCATGGCTCTGCTCTTTTCGTTTACTTTCTACTTAGCATTATACTAACATTTCCGGCAGAATACTTGATCTTAATTTTCATGTTCTAACACTATTTTGATCTTTTTCAATTATTTCCCATTGAAATAAAGCTCTTTCTTAAGGAATCGGAATTCACCTTTCCCCTGCGTCCGTTTTTCAACGCAAAGAACCCCCGGAGCCATTACAGCCCCGGGGGTTCTCAGTATTTCATTTATTATGCAAGCTTCAAAGTATTAACCTTAACTCCAGGTCCCATAGTAGGAGCCAGAGTAACGCTCTTCAGGTACTGTCCCTTCAGAGTAGCCGGTTTTGCTTTGTTGATTGCACCGATCAGCGTCTGGAAGTTGTCGCTTAACTGCTCCTCAGTAAAAGAAGCTTTTCCGATTGGCACGTGGATAATGTTTGTTTTGTCAAGACGATACTCAATCTTACCTGCTTTGATCTCTTTAACGGCTTTGGTAACATCCATAGTTACGGTACCAGCCTTCGGGTTTGGCATTAAACCTTTCGGTCCAAGTACACGGCCCAGACGACCAACAACACCCATCATATCCGGTGTAGCAACAACAACGTCGTAATCAAACCAGCCATCGTTCTGGATTCTCGGGATCAGCTCCTCAGCTCCAACGAACTCTGCACCTGCTGCAACAGCCTCATCAGCTTTTGCGCCTTTAGCGAAAACAAGTACACGAACCTGTTTTCCGGTACCGTGCGGCAGAACAACTGCTCCACGGATCTGCTGGTCTGCGTGACGTCCGTCACAACCAGTTTTGATGTGAACTTCGATTGTCTCGTCAAATTTAGCAGTAGCTAATTTCTTAACTGTGGAAATAGCATCTGCCGGATCGTACTGAATGCTACGATCAACTGCTTTTGCAGCCTCTAAATATTTCTTACCATGTTTCATTGTCTAATAACCTCCTGGTGGTAGTTGCGGGAATCTCCCTCCCACGTCAATACGAGAAGATGTAAACTCTTCTTCTAAATTAGTCCTCTACAACGATACCCATACTTCTTGCGGTACCTGCGATCATGCTCATAGCTGCCTCAACAGTTGCTGCATTCAGGTCTGGCATCTTCATCTCTGCGATCTCACGAACTTTGTCCTTAGAGATAGTAGCAACTTTCGTTTTGTTCGGAACGCCGGAACCAGATTTCAGGTTGCAGGCTTTCTTAAGCAGAACTGCTGCCGGAGGAGTTTTGGTTATGAAGCTGAAACTTCTGTCTGCATATACAGTGATAACTACAGGGATGATCAGGTCTCCCTTATCTGCTGTTCTTGCGTTGAACTCTTTGGTAAACTGTACGATGTTTACTCCGTGCTGTCCAAGTGCAGGTCCAACCGGTGGTGCTGGTGTTGCTTTACCAGCAGGAATCTGTAATTTGATATATCCTGTAACTTTCTTTGCCATTTTACGGCACCTCCTAAATAAATGTGGTAATTGCGGGAATTTCCCTCCCACGAAACGCCCCTGGGGCATTTCTTACATCTTCTTGACTTCTGCGAAACTTATTTCTACCGGCGTTTCGCGGCCGAACAGCTCAACATTGATGGTAACCATCTGTTTTGTATCATTGATACTCTGAATCAGTCCGGTTGTATCCTTCCATGCGCCGCCTGTTACAACGACTGCATCGCCGACTTCAAGGTCAAGCTCAACCTTTTCCTCACCACCGGTGATTCCAAGGTTCACCATTTCCTCATCCGTAAGCGGTACCGGCTTGGATCCCGGTCCTACGAAGCCCGTAACACCTCTGGTATTGCGGACAACATACCAGGTATCGTCGTTCATGATCATGTTGATCAGAACGTAGCCCGGAAACAATTTCCGGAGTACCTGTTTCTTGGTTCCGTTCTTGACTTCAACAACTTCTTCCATAGGAACACGTACTTCCAAAATCTGATCCTCAAGATGACGGTTCTCAATTGTTTTCTCAATATTGGCTTTTACTTTGTTTTCATAGCCCGAATAGGTGTGGACTACATACCAGTTTACTTCTGACATTCTGACACCTTTATCCTTATTGATCAATAAATTGACGAACTCGATTACAGCGCTGTCAACCAGGGTGATTAACCCGCAGGTTACTGCAGAGATCGCTACGACTGCAACGGTCTGCTTGCCCAGCGTTTTGTTGTCAACCCAGATGATTTTTCTGAACTCTGCTTTCAAGTCCTTGAACCAGCTCTTTTTGGATGCTTTTTTTTCAGTTTCTGCCATTGGATCACCTCTTACCAAAGATTATTTGGTTTCTTTGTGCATTGTGTGCTTTTTGCAGAATCTGCAGTACTTCTTTGTCTCCATTCTCTCAGGATGGTTCTTTTTCTCTTTTGTCATGTTGTAATTACGCTGTTTGCATTCAGTACATGCCAATGTGATTTTTACGCGCACGACTTCCACCTCCACTGTGTATTTGCGTTATCGCTTGTGATCCTTGCGGATCAGCGGCGGTCTCTTCATTTCTGCCCTGTTTTTGCTGCTCGTACTTCAGCAATTTCAGGCATAAAAAAAAGACCTTCTTCCATGTCGCTGATTTATTGTAGCACAGGAACTGCCTGTTGTCAACAAAATTCACCAAAGTACGCTGAGATTTTTTATCAGGATCGTATCGTTCACTGGTTTCCGACGAACTGTAACACCCTGTTTGTTCGAGGCGGTTCCGGACAGGAAATGATTCTGCGCACAATTTTTCCTGCGCGCAGAACCATTCTCTTATTCTTTCCCCCAAAAAAGCCTTACGCATCCGATCTGGAATACGCGTTTTTCATCTGGTTGCTGAGTTCAAAGAGTACCTTGTGCAGTGTTGCACCCGTCTCTTTTTTCAGCATTTCAGCGATTTTGTTGTTTGCTTCTTCTCTCAATTGTGTCTGTTTTGTTTCGTCTGTCTCCCCCGCAAGCAGCGCATCGTACTGATGGATCAGTGCATGGCCTTTTGCCATCACCTTTTCCTGATACCGCTCAATGTGGAAGATAGAAGACTTATAGGACGCATCTGCCATTGCTGCCACCATGCGGCTTGCCCAGTAGAAGTTATCTGTGGAAACCTCTCCCGTTGTGTTGGAAAGATACTCCGGTGTTGTCGTCACATCGGTGTAGAACGGAACCAGCACATTGAATGCATTTGACGCAAATGCAATCCACTGCAGAATGCCGTTGTCTCCTTTGTGATCCGGGCGCATCTGGATGACAGAAAGGAAATCGGTCCGGTTGACACCGATGGAGCGGTATGCCCCTTTCCACGATTTATCGCCGTATGCGGCATACGGGTCGTACGGTGTTCCCTGATAGTGGGAGGACAGTACGTATTTCACATCCTCTACGGTGATCTTCTTCTCCGGAACCATCATCCACGGAATATCGTCGGATACTGGTGTATAATCGGCATACGGTCCGTCCCATTTTTTCGTGTGCGGGTTCAGATAGCGCTCCATGAACCAGGCACGCGGTGTATTGTAAACGTGATCGGAATCATCGTGGCTTCCGAAGGCATCGCGCGGATTAAAATTTCCATCCATAGAAAGATCCAGATGATATGTTTCAATAAATTCTTTCAAGTCTGCTGAGCACATATATTCCTTCTGCCGCCGAGTGCATCCTCCAGATCAAAATGGTCGATGCCAAGCTGGTTCGGCATGGCCACATAATGGTCATCCGGCACCTTTCACTGCCATCCAGTGATGGCGCCGATCGTCTCCAGCCACCAGATCTCATCGTGGTCCTGAAATGCAATGCCGTTCATCTCGTATGTACCATACTGCTCCAGCAGACTGCCCAGTCTTTTGACACCCTCTCTGGCGCTTTTAATATAAGGAAGAACAATATAAACAAGGTCCTCCTCGCCGATTCCGCCCAGAACCTCTTCTTTTCCGTCTTCCGCCGGCTGATAAACGACAAGCGGATCAGCACCCAGCACACGCGGATTCGATGTGATTGTCTCGGTCGCAGTCATGCCGACCTGCGCTGCATTCACGCCGCTTGCCGCCCAGACACCCTCGCCTTTTTCTGCGTTTGGCACTGCAGTGTACCGCATCGGATTGTCCGGAAGCTCAATGGTCAGATGAGAAATCTCGGTTTTATAGGTTCTCGGCTGCTCCTCCGGGTGAATCACTACAAATTTTTTCGATGTATAATGGCCTGCACCGGAATCGTCGTTTCGCGCGATCATGGTGGAACCGTCATACGATGCTTTCTTTCCAACTAAAATGGTTGTACAAGGCATAGCTATAGCCCTCCTTTTGCTGTCTTATGCTTCCGATTATGACACCTTCAGCTACGATTTGCAAGCACCATGTTATCTGTCGTTTTCTTCCTTTTTTACAAAATAAACCGTATCAATTCCTTCTCCACGGTCATCCTTCAGCCGCCGGACAAGACTATATCCCAGCTTGTCCAGGATATGCTCCTGGGCCCCGTTCGTGGACCAGGTACGGAGAGTAATCCGGCTTCCCGGAAATTTTGCCGCGATGTCCTTTTCTGCTTCTGCATACATTACCTCCGAAATTCCCTGTCCGCGGTAATCCGGCCAGACGCAGAGGGTGGTCAGATAGCAGGAATCCGGATATGCTTCCAGATTTTCACAGTTAAAATGATCCTTCCAGGTCATAAAGGCCCGCACGACTCCCTCTTCCTTCCACAGCACCACATGCTGACTGCAGATATTTTCCAGATATTCTGCAATTCCATCCGTCTTTTCTTCTGTCTCGGCCCAGTTCGTCTGGGATGTACTGTTGCGGTGGGAAAGCGGCGGAACGAAATCCTGATCGCACAGCTCCAGCAGCTGCCGGATTTCTTCTTTCTCTTTTCGATCCTCTATCCCGTCCCTTACAACGACTCTGCTCTCGCAGCATATCCACGGAAGCCGGCATACAAGTGCTACGGCTGCACACATGCCATCTTCTACGCTGGCGGCATCGAGCCATTCTTCTCTGGTATGCGCTCCCCCGCCCCGGCAGAAACCGACACAGATGGCAGGAATATGCCGCGACAATGGATATTACAGTCTGTGGATGCCTCAGAGCATACCGGCTCTTCCCCGTCGGCTGCCTTTAGCGTTTTCTGTGCACACCGCGTCATACGTGCCATCTGGACAGGATCGGTTTCTCTTGCGCACGGCCGCTTTCCGACGAGCTCACAGGAATACTGTACCTCCTCACTCTGGCGTGCTGCTATGGTCTCCTCCAGATATGTTTCGCAGGCTTCCAGGCTCCTGTAATCCTCCGAACGGAATTCAAACAGCATGGAGGCATCCTGCGCAATCGTATTGACGGAGGTTCCTCCCTCTATTTTTCCTACATTGTATGTTGTATGAGATGCTGCATCTGTCTGAAAACGGTAAAGCTCTCCGATCAGACCCGCAAGCTCTGCAATGGCATTTTTTCTTCCGAAATTCAGGAAAGAATGACCGCCCTTTGTTTTTGCCGAAATCCGATACCGGACAGACCCGATGCAGATGGGATACATTTTATCCCGATACAGGTCAAAGGCTGCCATTCCACACAGATTTTTTTCATAATGGCCGACAAGCGCGCGAACTCCGCACAGATTGCCAAGCCCTTCTTCTCCCAGATCCGCTGCAAAAATCAGACCGCATGGAAGCTCCGGCTCTGTCTCATGAACGTATTTTGCCGCCATCAGAAGCATCACGACATTCACGGTATCGTCTGTGATGCCGGGACAACGCCAGATCATTCCGTCTTCCTTAATCTCCAGCGGTTCCTCCAGCGAAAACACAGTGTCCAGATGCGCCGTATACAGAACCTTCTTTTCCTGTTCCGGCCGATACTCCCAGATTACATTTCCAAGCTCATCCGTATGAACCGACTCCATGCCCTGCTGTTTCATCCATTCCATGCAATATGCGATTCTCTGATCCTCTTTTCCCGTTTCCGTCGAGGTCAGTGTCAGCTCCCGCAGCGTCTGCAGCGCAAGTTCTTTGTTGTTCCGGCAAAAGTTTCGGTATTCTTCTTCTATTTCCCATTTTTTACGCATGAAGTACAATCCTTCCTTCTTTGTATTCCCATTCTGTTCCATATCTCTTGCTCACACGGGTGAGATATTCTGCAATTTTTTCTGCTGTTTTTTCGTCTGCCACGTACGGAATATTTTTTTCTGCGTTTTCCCTGTCCATACCAAGCTCGACCGGCAGAAGCTCCAGATGTGTGCATTTCCCCTCACAGATCTCGAAATACGGCAGCACACTCCGATAGACCTCCGGAATTTCGTAGAGGGAATGTGAGGACTGCTCCTGCCTTCTGGCGATTCCGATGGATGCTGCCGTGTGAATATTCAGACCATATTTTTCCATGTAGTCCGCAGGCAGAAGGCGTACATACTGATTTTCAAAAATAAAATTTCCGAGGCAGTAGAAAATCGGACAGTCATGATACAGTTCGATTCCCTTCAGCTGATGCGTTCCGCCCCCGATCACCGCGCTGGCGCCCGCATCGATACAGGCGTGTGCAAACTCCTCCAGAAAATAATCCGCTTCCTCGTCATTGTCCTTACGGATTTCATGTGAATGTACCATAACCAGGACTGCCTCACATGTCATCTTCGCTTCCCGGATTGCATCAACGGTGCGTTTCACATCGATCGGATTCGGGCTGGAGCTTCTTCCCTCTGTTCCGTCCCTGCTGATTTCAAACATTTTCCCGCCAAATTCCATGACACCCTCGGGAAGCGGAGCGATAAATCCCTCCTGCCGGTGCAGATCCCGCAGTCCGTTGATTCCGGTCACCTCTGCAATCTTTGCAAGATCCTGCGCATGTTTTTCCGTAATGGTATATTTTTCCGAAAAACGCAGCGGATTTAAGCCAGGCCGGCCCGGCTGCCGTTCCGTCTGGCTTCCCGCCCTGGCTGCATTCTCAAACGTAGAACAGATATCAATCACCGCAATTTGTCCCGCTGTTGTGTCCAGAATGGCAGGACGCGATGCTTCGTAAAGATTTTTGCCTGCTCCGGCATATGCCACATCCTTTTTTTTCAGTTCGCTGATCGTAGATGCAAGTCCTTCGTAGGAATAATCCATCGTATGATTATTCGAAATCCCAAGAAAATTAAAACCGTAACGCAGGGTATCTTCCAGACACTTCGCATCTGCCGTCAGCCATGTTCCGCCGGAATACGCCGATGCGTAACAGCTGCCGTCCGATATCGTTGTTTCCAGATTCGCCATCCGAACCTCTCCCTGCATCAGAAATTCGCGAATCGGCAAAACATCCTGATATCCCGGCAGAAGCCGTTTCATAATCAGAATATCACCTGCCGCCGATACTCTTATTGTTCTGTTCATTCTTTTTTGCCTCCCGAACGATTCCTGCTCTCTGCTTTTAGAATCGCATTCTTATCCATTCTTATTTTTTCGTAACGGTTCAAAAGTCCCATCCCGGTTTTTCTTTCCTTTTACATGGTTCCAAATCGTTACCTTTTCTCTCTGTATCTGCTGCTTCTTTCTACCAGATCCGCAAAAAGGCGGTTCATCTCCGGCGCTGAGTGGATCAGCTTCCGGATGCCACTGTACGGCCACAATCTGTCCGTTGCGGCTTTCTATCGCCTCGATGGTTCCATCCGGCGCCGTTGCTGAAACCACGATGTCCTCTCCCGGCGTACGCACTGCCTGATGATGCATGGAGTTTACCGCATGGGTTCCCGCCCCGAGAATTTCTGCCAGATGGGTTCCCTCTTTAATTTCCACATGGTGATGCAGATAAGACCGCTCCAGGGACTGCAGATGCAGAATTGTGGTTTCCTTCTGCGTATAGATATCCTGGTACAGATCACCGCCGCACAGGACATTTAAAAACTGAATTCCCTTGCAGATGCCAAGCATGGGCATTCCCATCTCTTTTGCTGCCCGTCCAAGTGCGAACCATGCCTCGTCGATCTCCGGGCGGATGGTCTGGATCTGCGGTTTTGGCTCTTCCCCATAATACCACGGATTTAAGTCCTCTCCGCCGGGAACCAGAATTCCGTCGCACACAGCAAGTATGCCTTCCGGATCCGCTTTCATGGCAACTGCCGGAATTGCCATCGGAATTCCGCCGTTGTTCAGACTGATTCGATATAATCGCTGTTGACATACATTCTCTCCGCACTTGAAAAAAGTCCCGGCTGTGTTTTATACGTATTTCCCAAGATTCCAATGATCGGTTTTCTCACTTGTAAACTCTCCTTTTTTACCAGATATGCCGAAAACGGCTTCACCTTTCCTGTGAACCCGCTTCCGGCATGCTTTTTCTTTCGTTATCGAATATTTTACAGTACATCCTGATGGCAGATATGACGGATCTTTTCCTCATCTAAAGCACGAATGACATTGGCTGCCATTGCGCTTGCTGCCTCCAGGTCTTCTTTTGCACAGAAATTGTAATGGCTGTGCGCATAGCGGGATGGAACACCAAGCACCAGACACGGAACTGCTTTTCCTGTCACGCTGATTTTTGCTGCGTTTGTGCTTCCGCCTCTTCTTACGCTCTCCTGGTATTTAATTCCGCATTTTTCTGCTACTTCCTCGGCCAGTGAAATAAACTGCGTATTGGAAATATAGCTGTTGTCCAGAATACGAATCTGAACTCCCTTCTTCATGCAGCCCTGTGCCTGTCCTGCGCTGATGAAAAAGTCATCGGAAGGAGATCCCTCAAATACAATGGCAAGGTCCGGTTTTACAATCTGGCTCGTCACCACAGCACCGCGGGTTCCGACCTCCTCCTGCGCTGCAAAGCGCCGACAACATTAACCGCAAGAGAAGCCTGCTCCTTTTCCAGCTGTTTCATCGTATCTACGATGCATGCGCAGCCGGCCCGGTTGTCAAATGCTTTTCCGAAGCAGATCTCATGCTCTGCATCGTATTCAAAGGTTACATCCGGCATCATCGGATCACCGATATGGATTCCGAAAACATTTTCAACCTCCTCGCGGCTGGTTGCTCCGACATCCACATACATTTTTTCAATTTCCAGAGTCTGACTGCTGCGTTCCGCTGTTGTCATGAAATGAACCGGTTTTGCGCAGATAATACCATGTACCATCTTTCCGGATCTGGTGCGGATCCATACCGCATGTGCCGGAAGGCTGGTCAGATGAAAACCGCCAAGCATGATAATGCCAAGGCATCCGTTGTCCTGGATATTCTGTACCATGAAACCGCATGCGTCCAGATGGGCATCCAGCTGGATGACCGGACGGGAATCCTTCTCTGTTCCCGGCATCCGCACATACAGGTTATTCATTGCGTCATTTTCTACATCAAATTCTTTGCAGTAATCTGCTATGGTACGGATGACATCCTCCTCAAATCCGCTTGGTCCAAATGCATCGGAAAGCTTGCCAAACATTTCTATATCCATTGTTTTATCCTCTTTTCTTTGGTTTTCTATCAGATTTATATTCTTAATATACAACAAAGCAGTGTGCTGTGACAATATCCATCCAGCGATCTGTCTCCAGCTTATTTGTGAAGGTATCTACCTTCTGCATTCCCGGATAAAACGACATCGTGTACGCTTTTTTCCAGTCTTTATAGGTTACCTCATATGTAAAGTGCTCCGGAAGAGCCACCTGACACTCTTTTTTCTGTCCGGCAACTGCCTTTTTTACCCCTTCCCGGATTTCGGATATCACTTTTCCTTTCGCTTTGCACCACGTTGCCGCACCGACACCATGCTTCGTTTCCACTGTCGTAATGCCCGGAATCAGTTCTTTGGCCTGACGGCAGATCTCTTCATCTCCGGAAAGGAACAGCACCGGTACGTGATGTGATGCTGCTGTATAGCTGTTCAGCATGCACTCACTCATCACTTTTCCATTCAGATGAATATACAGGCTGTTTCCTGTCGATGTGTGGCTGATCGAAAAATTGGGATCTCCTGCCGGTGCATGATATCCAAGATACAACACGCCGTCATAGCTGTCGTCGATACCATACATCATATTATACGGATGACCACTCTTTCCCCGGATCAGGGTGACATACTCCGGCATTTTCAGCGGGTCAATGTTGGATGCATCTCCGTGACCGTCCTTTACGACAATCTCATCCGCGCCCGCTTCATGTGCTGCTTCGCATGCCGCAACGACCTCTTCGGTCATCTCCTCTGCAAATCTCTGGTATACGCTTTCCTTCTTATGTGTTTCATCGGTCAGTGCCACTCCGGCACAGCCCTCGATATCTGCACTGATAAAAAGCTTCATTTCTGCTGTTCCCTTCTTTCTTTATCATAAAGATGACAATATACGTAATGTCCGTCATCCACTTCATACCGCTCCGGCGCCTGTGTTTTGCAGCATTCCATGCATTTTGGACATCTGGTATGGAATTTGCAGCCTGTCGGCGGCTTGTGGGCGGATGGGATGCTTCCCTCAAGCAGAATTCTTTCTCTTTTTGCCGTCGGATCCGGAACCGGAACTGCGGAAAGCAGTGCCTGCGTATACGGATGCATCGGATTGCTGTAAATTTTCTCTTTTTCTCCGACCTCCACGAAATTGCCGAGATACATAACGCCGACACGGTCACTGATGTATTCCACAACGCTCAGGTCATGTGCAACAAAAATATAGGTCAGATCCAGGTCATGCTTCAGTTCATTTAAAAGATTCAGAACCTGCGCCTGAATAGACACATCCAGTGCCGAAACCGGTTCGTCTGCGATGATCAGAGACGGTTCTACCGCAAGTGCACGGGCAATTCCGATTCTCTGACGCTGACCGCCGGAAAATTCATGTGGATAACGGTTTGCATGGTAGTCATCCAGTCCTACCCGGTGCAAAAGATCCAGCACTTTCTTTTCCAGATCCGCTTTATCCTGATACAGATGATGCACCAGCAGCGGCTCTGCAATGATGTCAAAAACGGACATCCGTGGATTCAGGGACGCATACGGATCCTGAAAAACCATCTGTACCTTTTTCCGGATGGAACGCATTCTCCGGTCATTGTACTCTGTAATATCTTCTCCATCCAGATACACATGGCCCGATGTCAGATTTTCCAGTTTGCAGACCCCTCTTCCCAGCGTGGATTTTCCGCAGCCGGATCGCCTACAATTCGAATACCTCGCCTTTTTCA
>ENA-OQDW01000185-OQDW01000185.1-human-gut-metagenome-genome-assembly--contig:-NODE-185-length-25720-cov-10.182433_pt1 | contig 25720 bp, 28 predicted proteins | sample MGYA00242784_ERZ504613 | MGnify/ENA primary metagenome ERZ504613 (study PRJEB26092, sample SAMD00036330) | human gut metagenome | host: Homo sapiens | study: EMG produced TPA metagenomics assembly of...
CTTAAAGAAGTTTTCTGCAAAAATACATTTTTTTTGCGGAAAGACAAAGCCCGAGCTTGTGAAAGTTTGGGCTTTGTTGTAAATAAAAATGTTTTTTAAAGATTTCGTATCTGTGAAAAGGCAAAAAATTAAAAGGGGTGCGTCACAGACTTATGACACACCCTCTTTGTTTTCTTTTAAACCTAAATAAGTTTTTCAATCTCTTTAATAGAAAGACCTGTACCTTTGGCAACTTGTTCTTGTGTGAGCCCCATGCCGAGAAGACGCTTTGCGGTGGCCAACTTTTCTTTGGCAACACCTTCTTCTCTGCCTTCTTCTCTGCCTTCTTTTCTGCCTTCTTCTCTACCTTCTTTTCTGCCTTCTTTTCTGCCTTCTTCCTTCGCAGTATCGATTGAATTTTTTATGTCTCGATAGGCCTTAAGACTATCCTCGTATTCTCGTAATTCTTGTTGACTGAATTTAGCGATTTCAGCTTCTTCAAACAATTTCGTGAAAATTCTCTCTTTTAAAGCTTTCGGTCGTTTGTCAAGCTTGGGTAAATTCTTGAGAACATAGAGCCATTTGTCATACAGAGTTTCTAGCTCAGTCTCGCTTTTGTTGAATTTGGCAATCTCAATATACTTGAAAGAAAGCTTGTCGTTAAAGACCTTGAATGTCTTTTTGTCTAGCAGGCCAACATCGTGATTGATTTCTTTTTGGTCGAAAGCTTCTTCCTTAAAATCAAAGTTGAGCAATGCTACTGTATAAACGTGGTCTAGCTTGAAATTCCAATCCTGTCCTTTTGGGGCTTGCTCTCTGATAGGAAATGTAGAATAGAAGAGAGAACGGTCTTTGAAGTATTTCTGAAAGGCGTTCTGCATTTCAACGATGAACTTTTCTCCTTTCTCATTTTCACAATACACGTCAAAGATAGCTTTGCGCTCAGCGAAAACATCACCAACGTGCTCGCTATTAAGGTAGCGAACATCCTTAATGACTTGCTCTCCATCAAAAAGTGAATTCAGAAAGTTGATGAGCAAGTCTTTGTTTGGCTTTGTTCCAAATATACGTTTGAAACCAAAGTCGGTAAGTAAGCTAATATATCGTTCTTCTGATAATCTCATAATCATTTCTTTTTATAGATTTCTTTTGGCAAAGATACGACTTTTTATAATATCTCCCAAGTTTTTTTGCACAAATCTATCGTTTTGATGTAATTTTTGACAAATCTCTAAGATGTTCTTTGAGAAGATACGATATTTATATCATTTTAGACGATATTGTGAGCGTTTTTGCAAGATTATCAGTACTTTTGTGGCGAAATATCAATAACGAAAAGAATAAATAACGCAAAAATCATAACCGAAATGAAACGAATCTTCTTATCGCTGATACTCACAGCGGCAACCTTGCCTTGGGCTACTACGGCTCTGGCACAGAAGTTTGAAGACAACTTCGAAGACAAGACGCTGCGATTGGATTACATCGTGGCGGGCAACCAGAGCAGGGGATGTTACCGTCCGGCGCAGGTTTGCCGTATGCGAATCAACGAAGTGGATGATTTCTGTCCGGTTTGCCAGCGTGCCATCCGACGCATCACAGATTTCTATACTGGGAAATAATATTTTCCTAACTGGAAAAAAAACTTAAGAAGTTAACAAGTAAAATATCAAGCATAATGAAGAATCAGATTTTAGCTCTTTCGCTGTTGAGCGCAGCTTTGGCGATGCCGGCAGCTACAGCTTCAGCACAGGGCACATTAGAAGATTACAACAGAGCCTATGCGCTGCGTCATCAGTTTTCTGCCGATTCCGTGTTCCATTGGGCACGTTCATCGGCTTGGTGCGATTCCACCACGTACTGCATTATCAGATTTCTACTCCTCAGGGCAAGAAGTTTGTATCCTATGATGCCGACAAGGATGAGATGAAGACTTATGATTCGCAGGAAGCGTTGGAGAAGGCGCTGGGCATCAAGCCTCGTCCTGCCTACAAGCCTCAGTTCGGCAGACGCCATGAGCGCCATTGGATGGAGGTAGATGAGGAGAAGGAGGCTTATCCGGTACTTTCGCCCGACGGCAAGATGGAAGCCTACATCGAAGGTTACAACGTGGTGGTTCATGAGGCAGGAAAACCTTATACCGAAGCCAAGCGAATCCTCACCCAGGATGGTACCATCGGATGCTATTACAGCAACCGCATCCAATGGAGCCCAGACGGCAAGCACATCTTCGTATGCAAGCGTGTTCCGGTAGAGAAGCGCTATGCCTACTACGTGGAATCTTCGCCTGCCGACCAGCTGCAGCCTATCCTCCACAAGCAGGAGTATGCTAAGCCGGGCGATGCCCTGCCACAGCATTATCCGGTCATCATCGATGTGGCTACCGGAAAGAAGGTGGAGGCTGACAAGCATCAGATAGAAAACCAGTATGAACTGGAGTGGATGCAATGGACACCAGACAGCAAGGAGGTGACGATGGAGTACAACCAGCGTGGGCATCATCTCTATCAGATGCTGGCGATGAATGCCGAAACCGGCAAGCTTCGTACCGTGGTAGAGGAGCGTGCCAATACTTTCGTGAACTATGGTCGTCTGTGGCGTCAGTTTATCAAGGATGGCAAGCAACTGCTCTGGATGAGCGAGCGCGACAACTGGAACCATCTCTATCTCTACGATGTGCAGAAGTCGAAGGTTATCCGACAGATTACAAAGGGCGACTGGTTTGTTCGCGGCATCCAGCGTGTGGATGAAGAGAAGGGAGAAATCTATTTCTCGGCTAGTGGCGTGAACAGGAATGAGGACCCATATCTGGTACATTATTATAAAATAGGTATCGACGGCAAGAATATGGTGGCGCTCACTCCTGAAGAGGGAAATCATAGTGCCCAATATACCTATGATTACCGTTATCTCCTGGATACCTATTCTAAGGTGGATGCCGCTCCTGTTACCGTGCTCAGAGATGCGCAGACCGGTAAGCTCGTCAAGACCCTGGAGACGGCTGATATTGCTACTTTGAAGAAGCACGGATGGGTAGCTCCTGAGGTGTTTGTGGCTAAGGGGCGTGATGGCAAGACTGATATGTGGGGCATCATCCAGCGCCCTACCAATTTCGATCCGAACAAGAAATATCCAGTTATCGAGTATATCTATTCGGGTCCGGGCGATGCCTATACTCCGAAGAGTTTCATGCCATACAACTGGTACACCACTTCGCTTGCCGAACTCGGTTTCATCGTAGTCCAGCTCGATGCGATGGGAACTTCCTATCGCGGCAAGAAGTTTGAGGAGGTTTGCTACAAGAATCTGAAGGATGCCGGATTCCCAGACCGTGAACTTTGGATAAAGCTGCAGCCAAGAAGTATCCTTATATGGATGCTGATAATGTGGCAATCTATGGCTGTTCGGCAGGCGGACAGGAGAGTACCACCGCCGTATTGCTGCATGGCGATTTCTACAAGGCAGCCTATAGTGCCTGCGGCTGTCACGACAACCGGATGGATAAAATCTGGTGGAACGAGCAATGGATGAGCTGGCCTGTCGATTCCAGCTACGTAGAGTGCAGCAACGTGGAGAACGCCCATAAGCTGGAGCGCCCGTTGATGCTGGTGGTAGGCGAGATAGATGACAACGTAGATCCATCGAGCACCTATCAGGTGGTGAATGCCCTGGAAAAGGCGAACAAGGATTTCGAACTCGTGGTGATTCCTGGAGCCCATCATACCATGGGCGAACTCTATGGCGAGCACAAACGCTACGATTTCTTCGTGAAGAATCTGCTGGGTGTGAAACCGCCTAAATGGAGCGATGTAAAGAGCAAGTAATTCTGGTTTCAATCTGTTGATAGTGAAACTTCTCACTTGAATCATTATTTAAGTTTTGCCCTGAAGCAAACGGATAGTCTTACTTTTAAAAAGTAGCTATTTGCTTGTTTCGGGGCTTTTTTTGTTCTTTTTGTTGTATTTCTCGTTATATTTTTGTAATTTTGCGGCATTAAATTATCTAACAACAGAAAATAAAGACTCATATAATGAGAAAGATATCTACTCTAATGGTTTCTGTGCTCTGCATGATGATGCCTGTAGGGGCTGAGGCGCAGGTACCGACAGCCTTCGTCTCGAAAGGGGCTACGGATATTCAGGCGCAGCCACATTCGGTAACGCAAACCAACTCGGGTGCACAATTGGCTGCTATCGACCCTATGGTGCGCTCTATCACGATGGATAATGGTTTGCCGAGTAATGCTGTGCGTAGCGTGGTTCAAGGTTCCAAGGGATACATGTGGTTTGGTACAGACAACGGATTGTGCCGTTTTGACGGATACGATGTCAGAACCTATTATAATCCCTTTACGACTGTAGACCAGTTTGTGAGCGCCCTTACTGCTTGCGAAGAAGGACTGCTGGTAGGTTGCAATAATGGAGCCTATCTGTTCTCTAATGCAACCGACCAATTCCAGAAACTGAGTGATAAGATTACGGCGCCTGTCCTAAATTTCTCGCTTGACGGCGATCAGAATGTTTGGATTTCTACTAGCGGACAGGGCGTGTTCAGATACAATCGGACTACTCACGAACTGCATCAGTATCCGATGAAGAATATTCAGGGTAAAGTGAAAAGTACGCTGGTTGATGCCAACAACCAGGTATGGATGCTCTGTAACCAGGGTGAAGCCAGCATCTATCATCTCAACAAGTCGACCGACCAGTTTGAAGCATTCCCTCTGAAGGGCGATGCAACCATGTTTCACGGCATGGCGATGCTGGCTACTCCCGATGGCAATGTTTATGTCGGAACCTGGGAAAACGGACTTTACAAGCTCAACGCCGATGGTAGTGCCGAACAGCTCATCAGCGGAACCTTGAGTAATGCTGTTCATCATATTCATCAGCTTTACTGCAACGACAACAAGTCTCTTCTCATAGCCAGCGATGATGGATTGGTGCAGTATGACATCCAGAACCGTATCTGGCACATGTTGTCGGAAGTCAACAATCCGAGCCGGAGTACGAGCGAGCGCTTTGTTTATGGTATTGCGGATGATAATGAAGGTGGCACTTGTATCTACTTACTATGGTGGTGTGAATTATCTTCCTTCTACGAGTTTTGAAGAGCGTTTCCATGCTTATTCAGCCCGTCTGGGCGGATTGCGCGGTAATGTGGTAGGAAGATTCTTCGAAGACCAACAGCATCGCATCTGGATAGCTACGGATGATGCGGGACTCGACTGCTTTAATCCCCAGACCAACAGTTTTGTTTCTTATCCGGGCAAGGCGGCTATGGCAAGTATAATGTTCATGCGCTCTTTGCTGATGAAAATAATCTGTGGGTAGGAACCTATGGTAATGGTGTCATCAGAATGAATATGGCTACCGGAGCGCAGCAGGTTTTCCTGACCGATGGAATGGCTTCGGGCGGTAATGCCTATTGTATTTATCGCGACCGGAAAAAACGGCTCTGGGCGGCTACGATGGATGGTGCCAACCTCTTCGATGAAGGACAGCAGAAGTTCTGCAAAATCAAGTCGTTCAAGTCGCTTACCATCGATATCAAGGAAGATCCTCAGGGCAACGTATGGTTTGCTACCCAGGGAGGCGGCTTGTGGCGCTTGGACAAGAATAATGCCTGGAAACAGTATAAATATGTAGAGAATGATTCTACTTCGCTGGTGAGTGATCAGATAAACTGTCTGGCTATCGGCGAAAAGGGGCAGCTCTATGTCGCAACCAGCGAAGGACTTTGCGAATTTCTGCCTTCAAAAGGTATATTCCACCGAATCTCCATCGATGCGCCAAGTCAGGATTTCACGAGTCTTGTCATTTCGCAGGGAGTAATGTGGATTTCTACCAGCAAGGGTATTGTGAAATATACGCCGGGTGAACCTGTCCAGCTGTTCAATAAATATGACGGACTCACTTGCGACCAGTTTATGCCAAATGCCGGACTCCTGGCTTCTGATGGCAGAATCTATTTCGGTTCTACAAGAGGTTTCAACTGCTTCTATCCATATCTCGTCAAGATCAACCAGGTAGCTCCTCCTGTAGCAATCACCTCGGTAGAACTCTTCGGACAGCCGATAGAGGCGGGGAGCGACCAGTTGGAGAAATCTCTGAGTCATGCAGCAGAACTCAATCTGTCTCATAACGAGAATACCATCAATATCTCGTTTGCCGCCCTGAGCTATGTATCGCCTGAGAAGAACCAGTATGCTTATAAACTTGAGGGAGTAGACAAGGATTGGATTTATACCCACGAGCATCGTGCCAACTATACCAATCTTCCTGCCGGAACCTATACCTTCCTGGTTAAGGCAACCAATAATGATGGTGTATGGTCGAAGAATGAGGCAAAACTGAAGATTGTGGTTCATCCGCCGTTCTGGTGGTCTTTGCCAGCCAAGATTCTGTATCTTCTGCTCATCGGTTACGCAATCTACTGGTTCATGCAGAGCCGGTTGAAACGTGAGAAACTCCGTCATCAGGAAGAACTCGATCAGTTGGAACTCAAGCAGGATCAGGAGATGAGAGATGCCCGCCTGCAGTTCTTCACGATGATTGCCCATGAAATCCGTACGCCGGTAACGCTTATCATCGGACCTTTGGAGAGTCTGAAAGAGCATTGGAAACAGGTTTCCGGAAAACTTTCCGATGGTGAGACTATCACGCAGACGCTTTCTGTTATTGACCGTAACGCCCAGCGTTTGCTCTTGCTCGTCAATCAGCTGCTCGATTTCAACAAAGTGCAGCAGAAGGGCATGCAGGTTCATTTCCGTTTGAACAACATTTCGAAGCTGATGCATGCTGTGGCAGAGCGCTTTGCTCCTACCTTCGAGCAGAAAAGCATCCGTTTTGTGGTAGATTATCCAGCCGATGAACTCGTGGCGATGATTGACCAGGAGGCCATTACCAAGGTTATCAGCAATCTGATGAGCAACGCCTTGAAATATACCGAGGATTATGTACGCTTGTCCTGCCGCCTGCTGGAGAATGGAACCCATTTCCGCATAGAGGTGGAAGACAACGGATTGGGAATCAGTCCTGACGAAAAGGAGAAAATCTTCGGAGCCTTCTATCAGGCACGCGACAACAAACCGGGAACCGGAATCGGTCTCAACATCGTGAAGAATCTCGTTGAGGCTCATCATGGTATGGTTGAAGTAGAATCTGCAGTAGGTAAGGGATCTACCTTTATCGTAACCTTGCCGCTCAACCAGATGGATGCTGTGGTAGAGAAGGCGGATGAAATGGTGAAGGAAGAAGAAACTGTTGCTGGGGAAAATCTGCTGACAGATGAAACTCCAGTTGAGCAAGGTTCTCAAAAGGCAGGCGTTGCTGTTGCCAGTCCGCTTCGTGAACCGGCAAAACCGGTGATGCTGATTGTGGATGATGATGAAGACATGCGCCAGTTTGTGAAGGCTCATTTCGAAAAGATGTATACTGTTTATACCGCCGACAACGGAAAGGATGCGCTCCGTAAACTGGAGAAACATCCGGTTTCGCTCATCATAAGCGACTGGATGATGCCAGAGATGGACGGTCCGGAGTTCTGCCGTAGGGTGCGTGAAAATTCAGAATATTCTCATCTCCCGTTCGTGATGCTCACGGCAAAGACCGATGATGCGGCGAAGACGGAGAGTATGAACTGTGGAGCCGATGTCTACATAGAAAAGCCGTTCTCGATGAAGTATCTTGAGGCAAGCGTAAGACAGCTTCTTGAGATGCGCCGTCTGTTGAGGAGTAAGTTCTCTCATACTCCGCTTGAGCCGATAGCAGAGATAGCTCAAACTCAGGTTGATAATGCGTTCCTGGAACGAATGTCTCGCATCATCGAAGAGAATGTGGCGAATCCGGAACTCAACGTGGCGTTCCTTGCCGAAAAGATGGGCATAAGCCGCTCTTCGCTCTTTAATAAGATTCGCGGTCTTGCCGATGTTACGCCAAACGAGATGATCCAGCTCGTGAAACTGAAGAAGGGCGCAAAGCTCTTGAAAGAAGGAAACTACCGCATCAGCGAAATCAGCTATATGGTAGGTTTCAGCAGTCCTAGCTATTTTGCCAAGTGCTTCCAGAAGCAGTTTGGCGTCAAGCCGATGGATTTCGTAGCTGCGGAATCGTAGGATAGAAAAACTATTCGGATAGAATAAAAAATCGCCTGGGTGCTCAGATGCATCCAGGCGATTGTCTTATTTGTAAAAAGCCTATTCTTTATTTCTTTGTGGCTCTGATAAAGAAACCGATGAGGCAGATGTAAGCCAGGAGCGAACAAACCTCAGACATCGGATTAACCCACCAGCTGTCGGCGATACTTACCTCGATGCCGCCAAACTTCAGAAGGGCGCTAACCACACCCATCAGGCTCCACCGGCGATGAAGCCGCTGGCGATGAGCGTTCCCTTCTCACCACGTTCGCTGTTCACCTTGGCATCCTTGCTGCGCGAAGTAACATACCAGTTGATGACTCCACCCACGAGCAGAGGAACGTTCAGTTCCAGCGGAATAAACATACCCAGAGCGAAAGCCAGGCAGGAATCTTGAAATAAGTCAGCACGATGGCTATCACGGCTCCGATGCCATAGAGCACCCAAGGAGCTCCCACGCCATTCATCAAAGGTCGATAACCGCAGCCATCGCATTAGCCTGAGGAGCTGCAAGCGAACCCGATGCGAACCCATAAGTCTCGTTGAGCAGCATCATCACGCCGCCCACGGTAGCCGCACTCACCAGGGTACCGAGGAATTTCCATCCCTCCTGTTTCTTAGGAGTTGTTCCCAGCCAGTAACCAATCTTCAGGTCGGTAATAAACGAACCTGCTACCGAGAGGGCTGTACAAACCACACCACCCATAATCAGGGCAGCCAGCATGCCGCCAGGACCTTTCAGGCCTACAGCCACCATCACCACAGAGGCGAAGATGAGCGTCATCAGGGTCATTCCCGAAACAGGGTTTGAACCCACGATAGCGATGGCATTAGCCGCTACGGTAGTAAAGAGGAAGGCGATGGCAGCCACGAGCAGAATGGCGATAATGGCGAAGAGAAGGTTGCCATCCATCACGCCAAACCAGAAGAAGAGGAAGGTTACGAGGATGGTAACAAGCGAACCGATAGCGATAATCTTGAAAGAGATGTCGCGCTGGGTGCGCTTCACGTTCTCATCCACATCGCTCTTGCCCTTCAGCTCCTTGGCAGCCAGACCTACGGCACTCTTGATGATGCCCCAGCTCTTGATGATGCCGATGATACCTGCCATGGCGATACCGCCGATACCGATGCTGCGGGCGTAGGCACGGAAGATTTCCTCCGGACTCATCGCACCCACGGTCTTCACGATGCTAGGATCCCAGGCGCTCAGCACGCTATCATGGAAAATAACGCTCATGCCCGGAACAATCAGCCACCATACTACGAGCGAACCCAGACAGGTGAAGAAGGCATACTTCAGACCGATGATGTAACCCAGACCTAATACGGCAGCACCTGTGTTTACCTTGAATACGAGTTTAGCCTTGTCAGCCAGGTCGCATCCCAGACTTACCACACGCGATGTGAAATTCTCGTTCCACCATCCCAGGCTGGCTACGATAAAGTCGTAAAGACCACCCACCAGTCCGGCTATGAGCAGCGGCTTAGCCTGGTCGCCTCCCTTGGCTCCGCTCACCAGTACCTGCGTGGTAGCCGTAGCCTCAGGGAACGGATACTTGCCGTGCATATCGCTTACGAAGTACTTGCGGAAAGGAATAAGGAAAAGGATTCCCAAGACTCCTCCCAAGGCCGAAGCCATGAAGATCTTCATAAACGAAGTAGTCATCTCCGGATATTTAGCCTGCAGGATGTAGATGGCTGGCAGGGTAAAGATGGCTCCTGCCACCACAGCACCCGAACAGGCTCCGATGCTCTGGATGATGACATTCTCGCCCAGCGCCTTGCTACGCTTGGTAGCGGTACTTACGCCCACGGCGATGATGGCGATAGGGATGGCTGCTTCGAACACCTGCCCCACCTTCAAGCCCAGATAAGCTGCGGCGGCAGAGAAGATGACTGCCATCACGATTCCCCATGTAACTGACCATCCGTTCACCTCAGGATAAACCTTGTCAGGCGACATCAGCGGCTTATATTCCTCCCCGTCTTTCAGTTCGCGGAATGCGTTCTCGGGGAGTTGCAAATTGTCTTTTTCTTCCATTATTTCTCAATTCTGATGATATACTCACTCATGAAACTTGCACCTGGCTGTAGACGGTTCATCAGATACTTGTCCTTAAACTCGCCATCATATTCAGCCCAGTCGCTCAAACCATACCATGGCTCGATGCAGATGAATGGAGCGTGCTTGCCTGTTGGGTTCCAGATACCTACGGCTGGAGTCTTGAACTCGAGGGTTACATGAGGTTCGCCCTGCTCGTTGAGAATGCTTACCTGCTTAACCTGACTCTTGTCGAAGATAACAGCATCTTCTGCGAAAGTCTCCTCGTTTACTTCCCAGATACCCTTGTCGGTTTCTACGGTTTCCTTAGCCTGACGGTCGATGCATCCGCCTACGTTACCATAGAGACGAACAGGAGCCTCGTTGTCGAGTTTCAGGGTCGCCTTCATTTCTTCGCCCTTCTTGCAGCCAGGAACCATGAATGCTGGGTGACCGCCAATCTGGAAGAAGATTTCCTTGTCGTCGGTATTCTCTACGTGCCAGATGACATGAATCTCGTTGCCCTGCAGGCGGTAAGAGATGGCAAGGTTGAAGTGGTAAGGATAGTTCTTCTGAGTCTCTTCGTTGTCGATGAGCGCGAAGGTGAGGCGGTCGCAGTCTTGCCAACGAGTTTGAACTCTGTATCGCGTGCGAAACCATGGCGAGGAAGGTGATACTCCTTGCCCTCTGTGCGATAAGTGTCTTTCCACAATCCGCATACGATAGGGAAGAGGATAGGAGAGTGGCGGTTCCAGTATTTCTCGTCGCCATCCCAGAGATATTCATTACCATTAGCATCCTTGATGCTCTGAAGTTCTGCTCCGAGAGATGAAATCTCAAGTGTGAGCTGATCATTCTTAATCTGTTCCATTGTTATTAATTCTTTTGTTTAGTTTTTAATGTTTCATCTGATTATCTTTTTTCAAAGATATTGCAAAGGTACAATTTATTTTCGTAAAGCACAAGAAAAGAGCGTTTTTTCTCAGATATTACAATATATTTATACGATTTTGTTAGCTTATCTCGAATATTTGCTGTAACTTTGTAGCCCGAAATAGATAGATAACAAGAAGTATAAGAAAAAAATAGTATTTAATCTAATGACAAGCAGTAATAAAGTTAAAGGCTTTGCGGCGGGTATTGTTGCCGCAGTATGTTATGGTACCAATCCTTTGGGCACGCTCGAACTCTATGGCGACGGATTCAATTCCAGTTCTGTACTCATCTATCGTTATCTCTTGGCGGTACTGATGTTTGCGTGGTGATGCTGTTCCGCAAGGAGAGTTTCAAGGTGAAGTGGGGACATCTGATTCGTCTTGGCGTGCTGGGCTGCATGTTTTCGCTCTCATCAGCTACGCTTTATGTCAGTTTCCATTATATGGCGGCAGGTATTGCCAGCACCATCCTCTTCGTTTATCCTATTATGACAGCCATCCTGATGACGGTCTTCTTCCACGAGAAGGTAACGTGGTCTACCTCGCTTGCCATTCTTCTGGCGGTATCGGGAGTAGGATTGCTCTATCAGGGCGATGGAAACGATAAGTTGAGCACGGCGGGTTTTGCCCTCGTCATGTGTTCATCCCTGCTCTATGCCCTTTACATCATCTCCATCAACCAATGGAAGAATCCGGGCATGTCGAACATCAAGTTTACCTTTTATATATTAGTCTTCGGACTGCTTACGATGTTTGTCTATTCGTTTATTGCAGGCGAGCCGATACAGATGCTTCAAACGCCTAAACAATGGCTCTGTGCTGCCCAGCTGGCTTTGTTGCCAACGGTATTGTCGCTCTTCTTCATGACCATCTCCATCAATCTCATCGGCAGCACGCCAGCCGCCATCATGGGAGCCCTGGAGCCTGTAACGGCGGTAATCATCGGCGTATGCGTCTTCGGCGAGAGTTTCTCTCTGCAGTTGGCGATAGGCATCCTCGCTATCCTGGCTGGCGTAACGATTATCATCGCAAGAAAGAAAGGGTAAAAGGGTAAAAAGAAGAAAAAATCCTCGCTCGAAAAAGAACTCGAACGAGGATTTTTTTCTGTTCTAGCCGCGAGCAAATAGGCTCGCAAGCCGCCAGACGTTAAGATGATTATCTCAGGATATCCTTCAGCGCAAAGTTGGCGAGGATGCTGGTGCTCTGGCTCAGCATGCGGATGAACTCCTGGGCTGAGTTTTTCATGTAAGCATCTTTCAGAATGTGGATGCAGCCATCCATTTCGTTGTCGGCAGCATCGATAGGAATCGCCTTCATGCCGTTCTGCAGAATGGTGGTCGATTCGGAGAGAATGGTCACCAGATTGCTGCGGCTCAGAAGGTCGAAGATGATGTTTACATTATTCACCTCTACCATAATCTTGTAGTTCAAATCTTTGCCCTCTACCATGTGATCAAAGGCGTTGCGTGCCTGCAGACCCTTGCAAGGAAGGATGAGGTCGTAACGCTCCAGATCGGAAAGCTTGACCGATGAAAGGCGCGCCAGCGGATGATTCACGTTCACGATGGCGGCAAGACGGTTGCTGAAAATAGCTCGGCTGTCTACTGCTTTCTCGTTCTTCAGAGGCTTGAAAGCCAGAACGAGGTCGAGTTCGCGCTTCTTCAGTCCGTCCATCAGTTCCTGCATGGTGCGGTATTGGATGTTGAGCTTTACATGAGGATAGGCGTGGAGAAAGGCGATGAGCGTCTCGGACATGATGTTGCTGAAGGAGAACGTTACGCCGATGTTCAGTTCGCCTGTAAGCATTTCCTTCAGATCGTTCATGTGGTCTACACAGCTTCGGCAGAATTGACCGCGTTTTGGGCGTAAGGCCTCAATTCCTTGCCCGCCTCTGTGAGGTAAACCTCATGAGAATTACGCTCGAAGAGAGGCAGACCTATCTCCTGTTCCAGATGCGAAATCTGCTGTGAGAGGGTGCTCTGGGTGATGTATAACTTGCGCGAAGCTTCTGAGAAGTTGAGCGTCTCGGCTACCTTCAAGAAATATTTCAGTTGTCGTATTTCCATATTGTTCCTTTATTGAAGCTATCGGCTATAGAAATAACCGATAGCTAAATTTGGGTGCAAAGATAAAACATTTATTTTAATATCCTCTTTTTTTGAAGAATAAAATGATGTTTTATCGCATCTCTACTTCTTTTTTTCCGGTTATCATCCGATGAAAATCAGATTTCCAACCAGATGATTATTTGATTTCTACTTCGTGCAAATCTACGAATTCGCCATTCTTCTTCTTTCTTTCTACCAGCATGGCAAGCAGCTTGCGCTTGCGGTTGTCGGCGATGAAGCGGCGGAAGAATACGTTTGGAATTGCCACACCCAGGGCGATGCAGATGATGGCGAGCGAAGCCTTGATGAGGTTGTTCATACCCACGGTTACTTCGCCTACCACGCCGTGCATGTCGATGAAGGCGAACAGGGCACGATACATCAGAACTCCCGGTACCATTGGGATAACGCTAGGAATGGTGATGCATTGGTGAGGGGTATGGAACCAATGGCGCGCTTGATCACGATGATGCTGATGAGCGCAGAACCGGCAAGCGAACCGATGCTCAGACCCATGTCGAGACCGATGTTGCCGTTAGATGGACCCAGATTGACGAAATTGCGGAAGCAAACGGCGATGATACCGCCCACAGCTACAACCGGCAACAGACGGCGAGGTATGCTGAAGATGGTAGAGAAACCCATGGCCGATACGGCAGCTGCTATGGCAAACTCCCAGTATTCGTGATGAGGAGTCATCGTAAGATCCTTCACGAAGTTGTCGATATGGCAAACCTGGATAGCGAAGGCGATACCGAAAGCCATCGCGAAGAGCATCAGCAGGGTGTTCAGGGCACGAACCATTCCCACCTCAATATATCCGTCAAGCATATCGCACACAAAGTTGATGAGTGGAACTCCCGGCACGATGAAGAGGGCACACGCCATCAGCGGATGCCAAGGGGTATCTGAATGCATGAAGGCTGGAAGCGCTTCGGCAATAGATGGGTTGAGCGAAAGGAATGAGGTCAACCAGGCTATCAGAGTGGCTACGAAAGCCGAAATGCCGATGGCTACATAGTTGTTGCAGCCCTTGGTTGGCAAGATCATTCTCAGGCGGAAACCCAGAATGGCTGCAAGCGAACAGAAGAAGAAGGCTGGCCAGTCGCAACCGAACTGGATGCAGAATCCGCCGCAGGCAAAACCGCCGCCGATGGCTACCTGCCAAGGGGTGAAGCTGCGTGGGGTGGCCTTGATGTCGTTCAGAGCCTGCTCATACTGTTCGAGTGAATAGTTTTCCTTGATGGCCTTCCAGGTGAGCTTACTTACCTGGGAAATAGAGGTGAGGTTGATACCGTGCTTCTCGCATCTCTGGAACTTGGAGAAGGAATGCTCCTCGTCGCTATAGTTTACCATCAGCACGTTCCAGTTGATGTAAAGGTGCATGTATCGCTCGTCAAGACCGAGGAAAGCTGCTGCACGCTTCATGGTTCGCATGATGCGGGATGTGTCGGCAGCACTCTCCATGAGAATGCTACCGGTACGTAATAATAAGTCGAGTTTTCTTCTGAGTTCTGATTCTGCTATTTCCTTGCAGTTGCAGTTGTCCTCTACGCAAGCGCAGGTTTTCAATTCTTTTTCTGTCATATATGTTTATCCAAATACAAAAATAATAATCTGAATGGTTACAATTCTGAGGAACATGGCGAATGGATATACATTCGCATAGCCTACTGTTGGCGCATCTGCCGAAGTCTGCTCACGTACGTAAGCCAGGCAGAAGGTTGGTGTTGGCACCTGCCAATACGCCGAGTAATGTATAATAATTGATGTGGAACACGAGCTTGCCGATGATGCCGCCCAGAATGATTGGTATCATGGTGATGGCGATGCCGTAGAGAATCCAGGTCAGTCCGCTTTCTGATGCTACGGTCTGGATAAACTGTTCGCCTGTGCCGAGACCCACGCAAGCCAGGAAGATGCAGATTCCGATTTCGCGAAGCATCAGGTTGGCTGAAATGGTATTGTAGGTAACGAGGTTGTATTTCGGTCCGAAATAACCTATCAGAATGGCTACTACCAATGGGCCGCCGGTAAGTCCGAGACGCAGATTCTCGTTGATGCCTGGGATGAAGAACGGAATGTTGGCTACGATACAACCCAGCATGATGCCCAGGAAGATAGGGATGAGGTTAGGGTAGTTCAGACGCTTCATCTGGTTACCCAGCACCTTCTCGGTATGAGCGATGGCGAGCTCCTTGCCCACTACGGTTACGCGGTCGCCCAACTGGAGTTTCAGGTCTGGGGTTGCGATGAGGTCTACACCATTTCTGTTTACGCGGGTAATGTTGGCGCCAAGGTTGCTTCTAATCTGCAACTGGCTGATGCTCTTGCCGTTGATGCCCGGTTTGGTAATCAGAATTCGGCGGTTGATGAGTTCGCTGCTGAATTCCTCGTCCTTTACGTCAACCTTCTCGCCGAGCAGGGCGATGATAGGTTCTTCTACGGTAGGATGAGCCACAATCTGCAGAATGTCGCCCTCTTCTATCACGGTCTGTCCGTTAACTACCTCGTTCTGGCGTTCGCCGTTGTTACGGATAATCTTGGAAACCATGAAGTCGCGCTTCAGCAGATAGCGAATCTGCTTGACGGTATCTTTGAAAACCATCTGGTTAGAAACCTTTACGGCGAAGGTGTTCAGGGTCATCGCTTCAAGATGTCCCTTGCCTCGCTTAGCTTCATCCTCTTCCTTCTGCTTGTCTACGCGTAGTGCGAACCTTAATATAATGAAGCTGAGGATAACGCCGAGCACACCCATAGGATAGGCGATGGCATAGCCGGCTGCGATGGATGGGGCGTCGATGTGGCGCAGGTCGCTGAATGCCTGCTGGGCTGCACCCAATCCTGGAGTGTTGGTTACGGCACCCGAAAGGATACCTGCCATAGAGGTGATGGATGTTCCCGAAAATGAGAAGATGACTAAGGTAGTAATGATACTCAGGGCCACAACGATCATGCTGAGCAGGTTGAGACTCTTGCCGCCGTTCTTGAACGAAGCGAAGAAGCCCGGACCTACCTCCAGACCGATAGAGTAGACAAAGAGGATCAAGCCAAACTCCTTGAGAAAGTGGAGCAGATGCTCGTCAAGGTTGAGAGAGAAATGTCCAAAGATAAGACCGATGAACAGAATCCAAGCCAAGCCCAGGGAAACACCTTTTACTCTGAGCTTACCTAAACACAAACCCAAGGCGATGACCAGCGAAAGAATCATCACAGAGTGGCTACTCCGCCTCCCCAAAGGTCTGGGAAGCCATAAAATAGATTTTTTAAAATCTCCATTTTTCTTTATCTATTAATGTAAATACTGAATTTTCAAAAACATTCTTTCTTATCGATTTCTGAAATCGATTGCAAAGGTATAGATAAAAACGAAAGCAAAACTCGTTTTATGTTTAAAAGCTACGAATGCGGCTATAAGAGTTTTCTATAGCGAAAATAGGCTTTGCGGGCTTTTCTTTTCTCTTTCTTATGCATTTCTAGCCCTTTCTATGCTCATTATATCAGTTTTTTTTCGTAATTTTGCAACCGGATTATTATAAACAGGAAAGAATATGCTGAATATTGATGAAATAAAAGATAAGAGAATTGCCGTGCTCCTTTCGGGAGGCGTCGACAGTTCGGTTGTGGTTTGGGAGTTTGCCCAGCTGGGCCTGCATCCTGATTGCTTCTACATCAAGATTGGTCCTGAGGAGAAAGAGGAGTGGGACTGCTCTTCGGAGGAGGACCTGGAGATGGCTACGGCTGTGGCTAGAAGTATGGGTGCAAACTGCAAGTGGTTGACTGCCATCATGAATATTGGAACGAGGTAACCCGTTATACGATGGAGAAGGTGAAGGCTGGTTTTACGCCTAATCCGGACGTGATGTGCAACCGCCTGATTAAGTTTGGCGCCTTCGATGAGAAGATGGGTCACAACTACGACCTCATCGCCACGGGGCATTATGCGCAGACCGAAACGGATGAAAATGGCGACAAATGGCTTGTCACGAGTCCTGATCCTGTAAAAGACCAGACCGATTTCCTGGCTCAGATAGAGAGCTGGCAATTGAAAAAAGCGATTTTCCCTATCGGCCATCATATCAAGAATGAGGTTCGCGAGATAGCCGAGGAGGAGCATCTGATAAATGCCAAGCGCAAGGACAGTCAGGGAATCTGCTTCCTGGGACAGATAAATTATAATGATTATATCCGCCGTTATCTGGGCGAGAAACCGGGCGATGTCATAGAGATGGAAACGGGCAAGCGCATAGGCGAGCACAAGGGTTTGTGGTTTCATACCATCGGCCAGCGCAAGGGCTTGGGCTTTGGCGGCGGTCCCTGGTTCGTGATTAAGAAGGATGTAGAGAACAATATCCTGTATGTGAGTCATGGTTATGATCCGCAGTCGGCATACAAGAAGGATTTTCCTCTCCACGATTTCCATTTCCTTACGCGCGAGGTAGCTATGCAGAAGGTAACTTTCAAGATTCGTCATACGCCGGAGTATCATCCTGCTACGATAGAAAAGCTGGAAGACGGCCGCTGGATGATTCATTCAGAAGAGGCGATTCATGGTGTGGCTCCCGGCCAGTTCTGTGTAGTTTATGATGAGCATCATCATCGTTGCTATGGCTCGGGCGAGATTACGGTATAAATATTTTAAATTGAAAAAAGGGATGAGTCATCAATCTGATATTTTGATGATTCATCCCTTTTTGTTTTATCTGTTTTTACCCTTCCCCGATAATGCTGTCCAGCAACTCCTGGCAGGCATCTTCGAGAAGCGTGATAACGAGCTCGAAGTCGCTATAGTCGCCATAATACGGATCGGGAACTGTGGTGTATTCACGATGATGGGTCAGAAAATCGGCCATGCGCACCACTTTCTTCCTATCAGACTCTGAAGAAGCCATGGAGGTAATGGCACGGTAGTTTTCGTTGTCCATTACCACGATGGTTTCGAAACGGGCGAAGTCTGACTTCTGAAACTGGCGGGCATGGCTGTTGAAATTGTAGCCATGCTCGGCGCCACATTTGCGCATGCGGCTGTCGGGCAACTGACCTATGTGCCAGCTCCCGATGCCCGCAGAATCGATTTCAAACTCATCCTGAAGCCCTGCTTTTTCTACAAGACTCTTCATGATTCCCTCGGCTGCCGGAGAGCGGCAGATGTTGCCCAGACAGATGAATAATACGGTATGTTTACCTTTCTTTGTCATGTTGCTAACTTTTTTTGTTTGCAAAGTTAGCATAAATCTCTGTATTATGCAAGATTTTTCTTCATTTTTCTTCCCGCAAATTCTTAATTCTCACTTTATTTCCGTATATTTGCAGCCAAAAAAAGCACATGACAACAACACTTATCATATTGGTTATTACGGTAGCCCTGTTCATCTGGGGCAGGGTGAGGGCCGACATCGTGGCGCTTACCGCCCTGGCTGCACTCCTGGTTCTGGGTATTCTGACACCTGCCGAGGCGCTGGCGGGCTTCTCTTCGCCCATCGTCATCATGATGATAGGACTCTTCGTGGTGGGTGGAGCTATCATGCAGACCGGACTTGCCAAGCTTACGGGCAATAAGCTCATGGCGCTCTCGCGCGGCAACGAAACCATCACCTTCCTGCTCGTAATGCTCGTTACCTCCTTTATCGGCGCCTTCGTGAGCAATACCGGAACGGTGGCCTCATGATGCCTATCATCATGAGCATAGCTGCGGGCTCGGGCATGCAGTCGTCGCGTTTCCTCATGCCGCTCGCCTTTGCCGGAAGTCTGGGTGGAATGCTCACCCTCATCGGTACGCCGCCCAACCTGGTTATCGATGAAGTATTGACCGAGGGCGGTTATCAGCCGCTTGCCTTCTTCAGCTTCTTCCCTGTGGGCATCATCGTCATCGCCATCGGCATCATCGTGCTCATGCCGCTCAGCAAAATCTTCCTCAGCAAAAAGCAGAGCGGTAAGAAAAAGAAGCAGGGCAAATCGCTTGATGACCTGGTAGACGAATATCAGCTGCTCGATAATCTGCATCGCTACATCGTGCCTAGCCGCCGCCCTTCTGCCGCCCTCGACGAGAATGGCGAGCAGATGGATATCGTGGGCAAAACCCTGAAGGATCTGAGCATCCAGAAGAAATATGGTGTGAGTATCATCGAGATAAGAAACGAGAAGAAATCACGACTGGGACTGGTGAAGGATGTGAGCCAGAACATGGCGAAGAGCAGCAGCACCATTCAGGTTCACGATACCTTATATATAATAGGTGAGGAGGAGAAGATGAAACGCTTTGCCAGCGATTACGACCTCAGGAAGATGAAGGATGTAAAGATTGATTTCTATGACCTGGGACTGACCGAAATCGTGGTGATGCCTACGTCTAATTTTGCCGGTCTGCGCATAGGCGATGCCAACCTGCGCAAGCGTTTCGGCATCAACGTGCTGGGCGTAAAGCGTGGCGATGAATATATTACCGACAATCTGATAGCCACCAAGCTGCATGTGGGCGATATGCTCCTGGTGCAGGGCGAATGGACCAATCTGGCTCATCTGGCTACCGATACGAGCAACTGGGTGGTTATCGACCAGCCAGAGAAGACTGCCGACAAGGTGCTCTTGGATTATAAGGCGCCTGTGGCGGCTGCCATCATGCTGCTGATGATTGCGATGATGGTGTTGGATTTCATTCCTGTGGCTCCGGTCACGGCGGTCATCATCGCCGGACTGCTGACCGTCTTTGCCGGATGTTTCCGGAATGTAGAGGCGGCTTACAAGACCATCAACTGGGAGAGCATCGTGCTGATAGCCGCCATGATGCCGATGTCTACGGCGCTTGAGAAGACGGGTGCTTCTGCCTTGGTTTCTCAGGGGCTAGTAGAGAGTTTGGGTTCGATGGGACCTACGGCTCTCTTGGCAGGTATCTACTTCACCACTTCTCTGATGACGATGTTTATCAGCAATACTGCCACGGCTGTGCTGATGGCTCCTATTGCCCTGGTGGCGGCCCAGCAGGTAGGTGTGAGTCCTTATTCTTTCCTCTTTGCGGTTACGTTGGGTGCCAGCATGTGCTTTGCCTCTCCGTTCTCCACGCCTCCTAATGCGCTGGTGATGAAGGCGGGTGGCTATACGTTTATGGATTACGTGAAGGTAGGTTTGCCTCTGCAGATTATCATCGGCGTTGTGATGACCTTCGTTCTTCCGCTTCTTTTTCCTTACTAAGGATTTTTGATATCAATATAAAAGCCCCCGATGTTTTTCCCGCATTGGGGGCTTTTTTTTATCGGGTTAAATCAGGCCTTTTTATTTTCCCAATTAGGGAGATTTTTTTCTCCAACTGGGCTAGTGATTTTGCGCGCTTTCTGAATCACGATGCAAAAATACGAAATCCCGATTTGTCAGGTGTGCGATAGCGTGCGATGCCGTGCGATAGCGGAACATTTTTCTCCAATCTCTTTTCTTCGTGTTCACGGAAGTTGGGACAGATGTTTTCAACGATGTTGGACTGTTGTTCCTTATAATAGCCCGAATCGGCAACAAGATAGGTCTTCATACGGCATGATTTCTCCTAATTGAGGTCGGAATGCTGAAAAATAGCCCCATTTATCTCCACTTCGAGTATTGGGAAGAGCATCGGAAATAAGGGTTCCTGCATGTCTTTTGATGCCTGAGAGAGCAAAAGTTGCACCTATTCGATGCCTTTTCCCAGCTTTTTCATCGTTGGAGCGGTTGAAATGGGGATATTGTACCTCAAATTCTTAGTCTATATTTCTATATAATTTATTGATTATGAGCCTTTTAGAGAGAAGTGGGGTTGGGCGGAGCGTTCCAGTTCCAGTTGTTCCAATTAATTTTTTGAGCGTTCCATTCCACCTTCTTATATATATAACTATCTATATATTAAGTAGTTATAGAGTCTCTATAAAGGGATATTGTCCTATGAAAACCTATTTGGAACAATTGGAACAACTGGAACAACTGGAACGCTTGCCCGAAAATCATTTCTGTTTTGATCCTGTTACCAGCACCCCCGAAGTCCCCATTTCCTCTAGAAAGCCTCAACTCCGTTTTATCTCTTTTCACCCTCGCAATCATCAAAAGTTCGTTTGCGGTTCTCTGTCATCTCTTAATAGTGGTAGTAGTACCAACATTCCTCTTCTGGAGTTTTCAAGTAACCTATGCCTTGCAGAGTTAAAAGCATTTTAAGTATCTTAATAGGCAAAATCCTATTGTAAAGTGTGAGAAATTAATATTTATTCGTTTGTACCGCTAGGCGTTAGGGAGATACGCCTAGCGGACTTGCAAACCAGTATTACGGACTTATACCACAGCATCTTCTGCCCTGTTAGGGCGTGTGGCGCATATTTAATACGCTTCTCCCTGCTCTATTTCTTCCTGCGTAATGCGCTTGCGGTCGATGGCGCGCCAGGCAAAGACGATGTAGGCGAGCACGAACGGGATGAGGAGGGAAACTATCGCCATGGTGCGGAGCGTGAACTCGCTGCTGCAACTGTTGGCGAGGGTGAGCGAACTCTGAAGGTCGATGTTGGATGGATAGTAGGCGGTATTGTTCCAGCCGGCTATCAGCAGCAGAACCAGCACGGTAAGCACGGTTCCGATGCCCGTAAACCAGATTCCCTTTCTATACTGCACGCTCCTCGATGACTTGAAAATGCCGAAAAGAACGAGCACTATTCCTATTAATAATATTACAATCAAGATTGGCATCTCCAGAAGATTGTGAAGATACTTCATGCTCTCTATCGTAATGCCGGAAGAAGAAGTGCTGAATCCATCCTTTACCAGCAATCTGATGAGGAATGGCAGGAAGAACAATAGGAAGAGCAGGGCATTCCATGGCAACTGGCGGGTACAGCGCTCCTGAATCTGCTGGTGCTCGATGTTGTTCTTGATGTAGAGCATGCCCAGAATGCGGGCTAGCATCAGTACGGCAAGTCCCAGCACCACGTTCCATGGGTCGAGTAGGGCATCAAGACCATGACTGGCGTTTGCCCATCGGCTGATAACGGGTTGCAGACTGTTGGTAATATTGCCCTTGTCTATCAGAAAATTGCTGCCGTTGAAGAAGGTGGCTACGGCTCCGCCAAGAAGCAGCGGACCCACGATGCCGTTGATAATGAGGCAGATCTGAAAGGTCTTTGGTCCAAGAAAATTACCTATCTTGTTCTGGAATTCATAGCTCACGGCTTGAATCACAAACGAGAACAGGATGATCATCCACAGCCAGTAGGCTCCGCCGAAACTGGTGCTGTAGAACAGCGGGAACGAGGCGAAGAAGGCTCCGCCGAAGGTGACGAGCGTGGTGAAGGTGAACTCCCATTTTCGTCCCGTAGAGTTGATGATGAGGCGACGCTCTTCTTCCGTTTTTCCCAAACAGAATATCAAGGTGTTGGCTCCCTGTACAAACATGAGAAACACCAGCAGGGCTCCTAATAATGATACGAGGAACCACCAGTATGATTGCAAAAATTCGTATGTCATAATACTTTCGGTTTTTGTTGTTTACTGAAATACTATCCTATGATTCTTTTCGATATCTTTCTGAAAATACATTGATTATCAGAGAGATTATTCATATTCCGGTCCTTTCTTAATCTGTTTCATCAGAATGCTGATTTCTATGGCAAGCATGGTGGTGAAGAGTGCCAGGAAGATGAAGAAGGTGGTGGTCACGCTGCCTGCCTCGATGTCGGAGATGGCGGCGCTTACTGGCAGCAGGTCTTGGATGGTCCAAGGCTGGCGACCGATTTCTGCTACTATCCAGCCCGATTCTGAGGCGATGTAAGCCAGCGGAATCATGATGATGGCGAAAATGAGGAACCATCGGTATTGGGCGATTTCCTTCTTATAGACCAGGAATAGGCTGAGGGCGAAGAAGAGGATGAGCAGGCAGCCTACTCCCACCATCAGGCGGAAGGCGTAGAAGCAAATCGGGATGCTCGGCACCAGTTCCTTGGCGTCCTTGATGTAACCATATCCGAAGTATTTCATGTTTTCCTTTAAGATAGGGAGCTGGTCTTTCGCCTTGGTTTCGCGATAGGTTTTCAGGGCAACAATCGCCTTCTTGCCCCGGGCTATCTTTTCCTGCACGGATGGTTCACGGGTGCCATCTCCTTAGTATAACCATTGAGAATATTGTTTACGCCTGGCACGTAGCCATCGGCTGTGCGGGTGGCTAAGAACGAGAGCATGTTGGGGATGGCGATGCGCATGGCTGGCTCCTGTTCGTTTTCGTAATCGGGCTGCTGGAAGGGGTGAACGGCTGCTATCGCCGTGAGCTTTCGCCGTTTCCACCATAATATAATGCTTCCATCGCAGCCAGTTTCATCGGCTGCACCTGTGCCACCTGATAGGCAGAGCTGTCGCCGGTCATCGCAGCCAGCAGGGTGGCGATGAGTCCTACTCCGGCACCCATCTTGATGCTCGCCTTCGCCAGTTGGGTTTCTCTCTCTTTCAGTAGATACCAGCAGCTTACGGCTACCACGAAGGTGGCGCCGATGATCCAGGAGGAAGTAACGGTATGGGTGAACTTGTTGATGGCGAATGGCGAGAGTGCCACATCCATAAACGAAGTCATCTCGAAGCGCATGGTGTCGGGATTAAATTCCTGCCCTACAGGATATTGCATCCAGGCGTTGGCTACGAGAATCCACCAGGCAGAAATGGTGGCGCCAAGTCCCGTGAGCCAGGTGGAGGCAAGGTGGAAGCCCCGGCTCACCTTATCCCAGCCGAAGAACATTACGGCTACGAAGGTGCTCTCCATGAAGAATGCCAGGATGCCTTCGATGGCTAGGGGAGCGCCGAATACGTCGCCCACGAACCAGGAGTAATTGCTCCAGTTGGTGCCGAATTCAAATTCCAGGATGATGCCTGTGGCAACGCCCATGGCGAAGTTGACGCCAAAGAGTTTTTGCCAGAAACGGGTTACGTGTTTCCAGAACGGCTTGTTGGTGCGGTAGTAGCATGTTTCGGCGATGCCCATGATTACTGCCAGTCCCAGGGTGAGCGGCACGAACAGCCAATGGTAGATGGCCGTGAGTGCGAATTGCGCCCTCGACCAGTCGATGGTGGCTGATGTAATGTCTAACAATAGATTTGTCATCATAGTTGAATGGTTTTAAAATTGTTATTATATAATGTTTTTGTATTTCTTCTGATGTGAAGGTTGCGGGGATTCAGAGTCTTATCTGTTCAGAATTTCCTTGGATACGAAGTCAGCCTTGTCTCCATTCTTGGCATTCGTATTGATAAAATCTGGAAAGAAAAAGAGCTTGAGCACCAGGAAGATGATGGCAAGCTTGATGAGGATGACAGCCCACAACGTCTTGCCCAGGGTCATCGTCCTGAAACCATCGTAATAGAGATGGAAAATCCGGGACAGTAGTCCTTGTTTCATCGGTTTTACATCCGTTTTCATCAGGTTTTTATCCTTTTTCTTCTGCATAAGCACTCCTTCTTAAAAAATCTGCTGCAAATCTACAATAAAATTATGTAACTACCAAATATTTTCTTGAAAAAGTTACAAAAAGATTGTTTTTAGATATCCCATAAGGGAGTTATTTTAAAGTTTTTCTTTTTTTTATGAGATAAGTCTTGCCGTTTCATCAGAATTCATTATCTTTGTCTCCTAAAACATAGAAACATTTTAATCAGAAGAAATAATGAATATAGAATCTGTTAGAGAGTATTGCCTCTCGCTTCCCCTCGTAGCTGAGGCTTTTCCTTTTGATGAGCGGACCTTGGTGTTTCGCATTTTGGGCAAGATCTTTGCCTGTGTTGATCTGGAGCGCCCCGAGTGGGTTACGATGAAATGTAATGCCGATTACGCCCTCGAACTCCGGGAAGTGCATCCCGAAATAGAAGGCGCATGGCATTGGAATAAGAAATACTGGAATCAGGTAAACCTTTATGGCACGTTGGAAGATGATTTCATCCAGGCCCTGATTCGCCACAGTTATTCCGAAGTAGTGAAGAAGCTCAAGAAACAGGAAAAGCTTGAGCATCCTGAAATCATGGAGGTGGTGGAGTAGTTTCTACCACTCCACTTTATCGTTGAGAATCACGCCGTCGGTTGCATCTTCGGCTGTAAAGGTTTCGGCCTTATACTGCACGCAGAGCATCACGAGTGGTTCTGTACCGTTGTTGCGAACAGAGCGCTTGCCGGCTGGTACTACTCTCACCACGCTTCCCTCCTGAATAGGGAATACCTTGCCATCTACCTGGAACTCGCCCTTGCCGCTGAGGAAGAAATACAGTTCCTCGTGGTTCTTGTGGGTGTGGAGGAATCCTGTCTCTGTGCCAGGAGCAAAGCTTTGGAATGAGAACTCACCACCAGTAGCGTTCACGCTCTGACCTCCGAATACCTTTCCGGGAATCTTAATCTCAGGACCCATCTCTAAGGTGTAATCCTTGATTTCACTCATCTTACCAAAATCTGTGGCTGTAAAGTTTGCAGCCTTAGCAATAATCTTTGTTTCTTTCATCTTGTCTGTTATTTTTAAATGTTTATATTTCTCTTTTTCTTTCTTTA
>ENA-OQDW01000186-OQDW01000186.1-human-gut-metagenome-genome-assembly--contig:-NODE-186-length-25673-cov-3.366006_pt1 | contig 25673 bp, 30 predicted proteins | sample MGYA00242784_ERZ504613 | MGnify/ENA primary metagenome ERZ504613 (study PRJEB26092, sample SAMD00036330) | human gut metagenome | host: Homo sapiens | study: EMG produced TPA metagenomics assembly of...
TGTTCTCCTGCGCATTTTTCGCAAGGACATACATCGGCCTGCCAAATGCAATGCCCAAGCCCTTGCGTTGGCCCACTGTATAGTGGATCATCCCTGGTGTGTGCCGAGCGTATTTCCATCCGCATCAATAAATCGCCTTGCGGGAAAGTAAGCCCTGTATCTTGCCGAATAAACGCGGCGTAATCTCCATCTGGAACAAAACAGATATCCTGGCTATCCGGTTTGTGGGCATTGATAAGACCATACCGGGATGCAATCGCGCGCACTTCCTGCTTGCGCAGAGCCCTAACGGGAAAAGCACATGCGCAAGCTGCTGCTGCGTCAACTGATAAAGGACGTAGGTTTGATCCTTTTTATCGTCCAACGCCTTTTTCAGTAGCCACCGGCCGGTTTTTACATCCTGCTCTACGCGGCATAATGCCCAGTTGCCATCGCATCGAAGCCGCGTGCCATCGCCTCCTCCAAAAGCGCGCCGAATTTGATGGCGCGGTTGCAGTCAATGCATGGGTTCGGCGTGTTTCCCGCACGGTATTCGCTAACAAAGCGATTGATTACCTGCTCGCGGAAGCGACCTAATAGAGGAAACACCTCATGAGGGAATCCGAGGCGTTCTGCAACACGGCGAGCATCCTCAATATCGGATGGAGCGCCGCAGGCGCCTTCCCGCTCGCCTGCATGCTTTGGAAACAGCTGCAAAGTTGCGCCGAGCAGCTCGCAGCCTTCCTCTAACAGCAAAATGGCGCTCGCAGAGCTATCCACGCCGCCGCTCATGGCGAGCATAACCTTTTGGGGCCTCTGTTTCATCCTCAATGACCTTTCCTTTCTTACTCCCGTCCACGGAATCGTACGGTTTTGGCACAGCCCCCATTTCGAGCGTTGTTTGTGCTTGAAAACCACAAAATGCAGTTGAAAAGATGGCGTTCTTTCACCACCGATCTCAGGGCGAACTGATCGAATCTTCGTAATCTATAAACGCATCTCACCACAGCAGGCAAATTATTTAAACCTCCACCCGTTCGGCCCGCATTTTGCTAATCTAACCATTTCTTTTTATACATAAGATGCGCGCCGAGCAGCGACACAACAACGCCGACCGGGATCAACACGCCAATTGCCGTATTGCCCGCAAAGAGCAGTACAATGAGCACCACCGCAATCGGCAGGATCGAAATCTTCCAATGTTTTGCAAAATAGGTTGCGCCCAGCGCACCGAAGAGCGCCGGAACCACCTGCTGAAAAGCTGGTGCAAATGCGGAGTTTGGATCGGTAATATAAGGCAGGATCGGGCTAAACGCCACAACGCCCAATGCGATGATCAAGGTGGTCACAATTGATGAAGTGGCGATTGAAATTGTGGAGATCACATCGCCCTCCTCGCTGGTGGCGCGCACCTTTGCGTTTTCCATGGAGTTGAGCGCGCAGGGAAGCTTCAGATTGCTGATATTCCCTGTCACAAAGCTCAGATAAGTGCCGCCTGAGCCGAGCATTGGCCCATAGGTAAGCACCTCGATGATCGCAGAGGGATAAAACAGCATGGCAACGGGCAGCAATCCTTCAAGCACTTTGGTTGCCTTTGGCCACACGTTAAAATAGATACAAATCGATATAGGAATACAGAACATAACAAAGAGGGCTGTGACAGTCCAGATCCGCCCGTAAAAATGGACGGAATCCTCATAGCTACGATTTTTCATAAGGGGCGCCATCCTTTCTTGCGCTTTTAGAAATCAAATGATTATACCGCTGTGCTCTGGCCGGCTGCCCAAACAGTTGTGTTTTTCAAAAAAACTACCTGTTTGTAAAATTCTGAGGTTCGGCTAATCTAAATTGAGCCTAGCCTCTCCATTCCAGAAAAGCGATATCCGGCGGCAGCACATTTGCCAACAGCATCGCCATGCCCATAGCCGCAAACATGCTCACAGGCATAGCAAAAGGCTCCAGCCATTTCAGGGTGAACTTTGTGCAGAGCTTCTGCAAAACCAGCATAAAAAGAATGGCAAATAAAAGCGTTGCAACGCTCAGGATTCCGGCGCCGTCTCCGATCACGGCCTGCTGGCCTTTGCCTAGCACGGCGCGCCCGATAAAAGCGGCAATCAGGCCAATAAAAGCGGCGGCAGCCATGGTATCCGCCCACTTTGGATCCTTGGTGGAAACCTTCCCGATGCTTTTTTGGATTTTTTTCAGCGCAAAGGGGACGATAACAAGCGGAAGAATACTGCCGATCGTCATCACCCAGGCGACTGCGGCGAACACCTCAGGGTCTGTGACAGGCTGGGAAAGCCCAGTTGAGATCCCAAAGGCATTGATTGCCGCCTCCGCTGCGGGCACCTCATATTGGATCGCGCCGATCACAGTCAGGCGGATCCATGGCAGCACAAGGCCGAGCGCTTTTGAAAGCGTCAGCACTGTGGCGACGATTGCCAGCGCGGGCGCGATGGTAAACAGCGCGCTTGATACTACGGTGTTTTTCAGAGTGGCTGTCGTCATCCCAAGCTGTTTGCCGCGCCGCCACGCACGCACCAGAAAAAGACGGACTGCACAATGATAAACCCTACCACACAAAAACCAAGGACATACAAAAACGGGCTGCTTTTGAAATCCAAAATCCATCCCTCCAATTTAGGCTGCCGGGCAGGAAAAACCCCGGTTTCCATTTTGTAAAACCAGTTTACCATGCAGCATGATTCCACGTCAATCAATCTGCCTCGCAAAGCCAAAAAAACGTTTCCCTTTTGCAGGAGATATGTTATAATAAAGCTGGCAAAAAGCCCAAAATTTAAAGAAGGGGATGGCTAAAAATGAGTGAACATAACCGATCAATCATCACGATCGGCCGTCAATTCGGCAGTGGTGGCCGGGAGATTGGAGAAAAGCTCGCAAAAGAGCTTAGCATCCCGTTTTATGACAAGGAGCTAATCGCACTCGCGGGCCAACGCAGTGGTATTGATCAATCGCTGTTGGACGATGTGGATGAAAACGCAACCAACAGCATGCTCTACTCTCTGGTAGCGGGTTCCTACACGCCGCCGAACGGATTTACCGCCTTCCCAGAAGAATCCATGACAGATAAGCTCTTTGCCACACAGTGCGGCGTGGTGCGCGAGCTGGCGGAAAAAAGCGCTTGCGTATTGGTGGGTCGCTGTTGCGACTATATCCTGCGCGATCATCCCCACTGTGTAAAAATTTTTATCCATGCCCCGATGGAAGCGCGGGTGAAGCGAATCATGCGCCTCTATCAGTTGAATGAAGCCAGGGCGACCGCCTTAATTAAAAAAACGGATAAGCGCAGGGCCGCCTACTATACCTACTATACCGGATGGAAATGGGGCCTTGCGGAAACCAACCAGCTTTCGCTCGACAGTGCAAGCCTGGGCATTGACGATAGCGTCCGGCTCATCCGTCTCTTTGTTGAGCTGTGTGAGCATCGGGTAGATTAGCAGGCTAGCAAGCAAGTTCGGTAATTTCACTTTTTAAAAAACAAAAACAGCCACCCTATTGGGTGGCTGAATTCCTAAATGTCGGCACTGACCTATCTTCCCAGGCGGTCACCCGCCAAGTATTTTCGGCACGAATGAGCTTAACTACCGTGTTCGGGATGGGAACGGGTGGACCTCATCGTCATAAGCACCGACTGTGGAGCGTTATCCGCGCTCCTTAGCGACGAGGATTATTATAGCACTGCCTTTATAAAAATGCAAGTCCTTTTTTACATTTTTTTCGTCTTTTTTTGTAGAGCCATTTGGCGGAAGCCCCTTTTGCAGAAGACGCTTTCTTCTATTGACTTTATGAATCGCTTCTGTTACGATAACAATGTTGTTTTGCATAAATATTTTTGAATTTTGGAGGGGAAAATATGAATCCGTCCAAACTCAGCCACGTGTGTGGGCCTCGTTGATCGTGTTCGGTCTATTCGGCCAATTGGCATGGACAGTCGAAAACATGTATTTCAATGTATATGTTTACAATACGATTACAGGCAACACGACCGTGATTGCCTCTATGGTGGCATTCAGCGCAATCACCGCTACTTTGACAACCCTTTTTATGGGAGCGCTCTCCGATAAGGTCGGCAAGCGGAAAATCTTTATCTGTGCGGGCTATATCATCTGGGGCTTTACTACCTTTGCGTTTTCCCTGATTACCGTACATAACACCAGCGTGCTGTTTCCAGCGGCAAATGCCGTAATGCTGGCAGGTGTGTTTGTTGTGATTATGGATTGCGTCATGACCTTTTTCGGCTCCACAGCGAACGACGCCGCCTTCAACGCATGGATTACAGACGTTACTGAGCCGCAAAACCGCGGCAAGACCGAAACCGTGCTGGCCATTATGCCCTTGCTCGCTATGGTGGTCGTTTTTGGCGCGCTTGCTCCGCTGACCATGCAGGGAAAATGGACACTCTTTTTTGCTATTGTCGGCGGGCTCACGTCGCTTGGCGGCATAGCCGGCCTCTTTATTATCAAGGATAAACCAGGGCTGAAAGCCGCATCCGGCAACTATCTTTCCAACATCATCTATGGGTTCCGCCCCTCTACTGTGAGGGCGAATAAAAATCTATATATCACCTTCTGCGCGCTCGGCATAATCAGCATGGCGCAGCAGGTGTTTATGCCGTATCTACTGATTTATATCGAGAAATATCTAGGATTTTCCAACTATATTCCGGTCATTGCCATTGCAGGCGTAATTGCAATGGTCTCCAGCCTGAGCTTGGGCAGGCTGATGGATCGGGTAGGAAAAATACCCTTCCTGATCCCCACTGGTATTTTGCTGTTGGCAGGTTTTATCGCTGTTTACCTGATCGGTAATAAGGGCGGCCAGGTGGTGTTCGGCATTGTCGGCGGGATCATGCTCGGCGCGGCGCTTTTGCTTACCTCCGCAGTCAGCGGCCTGATCCGCGACTTCACGCCGGAGGATAAGGCCGGGCAATTCCAAGGTGTGCGGATGTTCTTCATGGTGCTGCTCCCGATGGTAACCGGTCCATATATAGGCTCAGGCGTAATCCAGAATACGGGCATGACCTATGAAGAGCTTGGCCAGGTGAAACCTGTCCCCACGCCGGAGATTTTTTTAGCCAGCGCATTGGTGGCGATTTTTGCATTGATTCCATTTATATTCCTCATCCGCTCAGTGAAAAAGCGGAAGTAACAAGAGGGCGCTACGATACAAACACATTAGCAAAAGGCTGCACGGCATGTGCAGCCTTTTGCTGTTATCACGCAGAAGTGAATATTCCATTAAGGCCGGAGCATTTTGCATAGCCATAGCCTTTTTTACAAAGCCCTGCTTTTCATAAAAAGCGTGGGCAGGCAGCCTGGAAAGCCCACTGTTGACCGCAAGGCAGGAAAAACCAGCCGCTCTGGCGAAGCGTTCCGCATGCTCTAGCAATAGGCCGCCCACGCCGCAGCCTTGCTCCTCTTGCCGGACGGCGACTGCGGCAATTCGCAGATAATCTCCCTCGAATTCATAGGCGATACAGAGCGCATCAGCCCAATGAAGCCGACTACTGTGCTTTCATTTAGTGCGACAAATGTGCTGTAATCCGGATGGCTGAGGATGCGCTGAAGCCGCGCATTCGTTTGCACCAAACGCTCCTGCGGATAGCCGAGCTCCTGTTCCAAAAGCTCAATAATTGTTGGCATATCCCCGGTTTGTGCATGCCGCACCGTCACAGGCAGGTCACCTCCGCAAGATCCTCTGTGCGGATCAGCTTGGTCGTGTCAACTCCCTTTTTGCTAGTGATACGCACCTTCAGCCAATCCGTATCCACTGCGAGCACCAGGCATTCCCCCGGCAACGCAACCCCGCTTGTGAGCCGAATCGTGCACTTGGTGCCCTCCAGCTGTTTTAAAAGCTCAGACATGATGAAGCCCCCTTTCTCTTCACGTTCTCTTTGCCTAATTTTTCTTTCCAGTTTTTTTACTCGGCCGGGTAACCCCAGCATACAGACAGCGATACAAAACGCCGCGATTCCGAACATGGAAAATGCCTCCATTATCCCTTCCCCATTTCTTTCATGCGATGCGGCCCCCGCAGAGCCGAAACAAGCTCCCGCCCTGTGTGGACTGGCTGTGAAAAAATGACGCCACCGCGGGCGAAATCTTCCCGCTCGTGAAAATCCGAGCCGGAGGTTTCCAGCATACCAAACTTTTGCGCCCAGGCCTTGGCAATCTCATTGCGCGAATCGTGGCGCGGATTGCCGTTATAGGTTTCAATTCCATCGAGATGCTTGGGGTCAACAATCTTTAACCCGTTGCGAAACGGGTGTGCCTGCACAAAAAGAATCCCCTCCTTTTGTGCGAGCTCGTGGAAGGAAGCTGGGTCCATCTCCATTATTTTGCGGTGGCGGTAGAGAAAATCCTCTGTCAGGCCAAAGAGCAGGTAGTCATTGTCGCTGCCGTGGAAACGCAGCTCCGCGCCCAACAGCACAGTGAAATGCTCCTCCTCAAATTCCTTGCAGCGGCGGTAGCTTTGAGGAAGTGGTTCATTTTCCGCTTCCACGAGGCGTGCTTCATGAGTGCAAAGGTGCTGCTGTTGATATGGTCAGTCACCACCACGCCCGCATACCCCGCCTGTTTATATAATCGCATCGACTTCTCCGCAGGCACATGCGCGCAGGTGCTCACACCTGCTGTATGCAGGTGCATTTCAAACAGAAAGCCTTGTTCGGACGATATCATTCTAAATGCATCTCCTATCCCTATCATCGGGCCGTTTTGGAACGACGCTGCTTGCCAAGCGGATACCTGCTAAGATGGAATACAATAATCACCGCCGTCAGTGCGCCGGCCAAAACGGCCGCCAGCGCAAAACAGCCCCAAAAGCGCAGCTGTGTCAGCAGCAGCCAACGGGGCGCGCGGCCCATCAGTTTCCCCACAAACAGAGCGCAAGCCATCAGCGCATAGAGCAGCAGCGTGACCCCGCCGCCTGCCAAAGCCCCCAGCCCCGCGGCGGAGAGCGCCGCTTTCGCAGGCAGCCCCTTTCTCCCCACCGGAAGCGCCTTTCCAGCAAAGGCCAGTTCAGCCTCCTGTAGAAGCTGTTGCCCTTGCGCCAGCGTGGAAAATGCACCAAGGATCGCACAATGCCCCTTGGAGGTTGCCCATTCGCAATCAAAGGCATTGGATTGCTTAAACGGGATCGGCCCCGCTGCCTCCTCTTTCAAAAAGGCTGTGCCGCTAACCAGATGCAGCCTTACAGCAGGCTCTTCCTGCTCCAAATCGAGCGACCAGGCAAAGGAGAGATATTCCCCCCTCTGGCCTCTGCGGCGGCGGTAGTGCGGGAATTTGCCCGTAAAGCCAGACTCTCGAAGTGATGCGTCCATGTTTTGCAGGCAAGCCTGTGTCTCCTCGGTCTCCCGGCGTGGCGGAAAGGCCTCGTTTGCCCGCAAAAAAGCGTCAAACAGGCTATGGTAGAAACGGTGCAGCTCCTGGTTGGCCGGGTCCTCCAGGATACGGAATAAATCCGACTGTGCCTTACGCAGGCGGCCGATGTCCCCTATTTCATCAGCCTCATGGAACGCTTCAATCGTCTCCTTTAAAAAGCTGCTGCTTTCAATCTGTGCGCAGGCGCGGACTTCGCGAATGCGGCTTTCTTCCTCCAATCCATTCTCCCCATACAAGGCTGCGAGCGTATCCGCATATTCAGGCGGCGCATTCATCACGGCGAACCACGCGCCATCCAGCAGCTCCCGCTCCTGTGGCGTAAGGCCGCTGTCATCCAGCGCGTAGGCCTTTGTTAACAGCTGTAGGGAGAACATCGCGGTCTGTTCGCGTAGAAGAGCGGCGGCCGGAAGCCCCACATGCTCCGTGTAGCGCAAAAGCTGCTCCGTTGCCCTGATATGCGAGCAGGTGAAATCAAGTGTTTGCACGTTCTCAGCTTCCTCACCAAAGAGCGAGTAAGTGAGGCTCGTCTCATAAACCTCCCCCGTCGATCTGTAGCTAAAGCGGTGCATCATAAACGCACCCCGCGGCAAGACCTCCCCTTCACGGAAACCGCACCCGATGAGCCGGATCGTTACCTTACCCCATGCATAGAGCTCTGCATAAAGCAGAAAACCCTCCGCCTCGCCCTGAATGGCGGCGGGGCACCCCGGTCTCCCCGTATCCGCAAGAAAGTCAAGCAGGGTTCTCATCTGTGCCGTCCTCCTTTTTCTGCTGTTCTTCCAAAAGCTGTATAAATGCCTTTTCAAAGGCGGAATCCTGCTCCGGCGTGCGCTTGGCTGGCCCTTTCAGCCGGCCTCCCGCGCGCCGGATCCTCTTGGCGGTGTGACGTGCGAGTAAAAGCGCGTCAATATTCTCCGCCGTGTAGCGTTTGCCATCCTGATGGATGGGGAGCGCGCCACGCGCAAGGCACATGGCTGCCAGCCCGTAATCCTGGGTGATCACCGCATCCCCCGGGTGCAAGAGGTTTACCAATGCGAAATCAGCGCTGTCCGCCCCCTTAGATACGGTTATGGTTTGCGCCCCCTCCCGAGTAAATTCGTGCGCAGTATCGCATAATAACAGCACCGGGACACCAAACCGCTTGGCAACCCGGATGGCGCAGCCCAGAACGGGGCAGCCGTCGGCATCAATCAAAACACGCAAGAAAAATCCGCCTCTCTATTCTAGTATAAAATCAAAATACTGTTGATGGGGAAAATAAAAGCTGCCTTTACTATAACGGATTTCGACGTTCGATTCAATTGAAAAAGGATAATTTACAGCCGACTGCGGAATCCTATTTTCTAAGAAAAGCCTGTGGGGAAGGGAGAGAAACAATTTGCAGCCATCTCGAAAGCTGGCCGCCGTTTGGCGGGCTCGATTGGGGCTCCTATTTCTCCTGCTCATTTTTCCTTTATGGCTGCTGGCAAAACGGTATCCAGCCGCAGGAGCGCTTTCTATTACGATGTTGACGGGCATCTGCTTGATGATCTGGGTTCTAATTCCCCGCTATTGCAGAAAGCTACATTATCGGTTGGAGGAAGAGGGGATCACCATCACCCGCGGTTTATTTTTTGCAAGGATGATTCGCCTTCCCAGGCGGAATCTCTTTATACGTGTGTTTATCGGACGCCGTTTTACCGGATGGCAGGGCTATACGGAGTTGCACTTTGGGGCGCAGGGATGCATATGCTACTGCCCGGGATGACGCAGGCGCAGGCGCAGGCAGTTTTATCTCTCTTAACCAGGGTGGGAAAGGAGGGCAACCTGTAATGAAACGGATGCACCCTGCCTATGTGCTGACGCAGCTGCCACGCTTTTTTGGCTGCTAATCCTTCCGCTGGTGCGCAGAATGATAGAATGGCAGGAGACAGGGTTTGTTAAAAAATTACCGCTTTTGATTGCTGTTGTTTTGATTTTTGCAGCGGCCTTTCTCCGCTGGAAAACGCAGCGATGGGCCATTCAGGGAAAGACGCTGCTGCTTTCAAACGGGTTGCTTTTCCGCAGGCAATTTCGTATTCCATTAACCCTCATTGCGGCAGTGCGAGAAAGCCGCGGCCCAATGCTGCGCCTTTTCGGCGCACAGCGGATTCAAATTGAAACGGCAGCGGCGCGAAAAGCGGCGCAAGGCATGACTCTTTATCTCGGCAAACAAGATACGAAAGCGCTTTTAACAGCCTATGCAGGGAAAAATTCCTTCCAGCCAGTATCCCACATGCGCATGCGGGATACCCTGCTGGCGGCTTTGAGCACCTCTAATTTTGCGCTCGGCCTCTTTGCTGCCGCACCCGTTCTGCGCGGGGCGGGGAACCTGTTCGGCAAACTTGTGCAAGAGCGGCTTTGGGGCGTGCTGACATCCGCGCAGCGACTGGCCGCCGCCTATGTGCCACCGTTGCTAACCGCCATCGCTCTCCTTGCGCTATTGGGTTGGGCGCTGCATGTGTGTAAACTTCTGGAGCAATATCACCGCTTTGCGCTGCTTCAAAACGGCACAGCCTTGGCCACGCAAAGCGGCCTGATTGTAAAAAGGCGGCTTGTGGTGCGCCATGCCGGGCTCAGCGCTTTTACCATGCTGCAAACGCCGCCGCTTTTGTTCATACGCCGGGTTCAAGTAGGCGTGCTGTATGCGGGCCGTACCGGCGGGCGTGGGGAGGAAACTCTTTTGATGCCCGTCTATCCCGCCTGTGGAGCAAAAAATTTGATCTCTTCGTTGCAGGGCTTCTGCCCGGAGATCACGGTGCATATCCCGCCTAAAGAGGGGTGGCGCGCATACCTGCCGGCGTTCGCCCAAGTGTGTGTGCTGGCGGGTGTAGGCGTTTTCATGATCTTTTTCACCAGCGCACCTCTGCGCACGGTTTTCTGGGTGTGCGCCGTTCTTTTGCCCATCCTGATTTTATTTTACTTTCCTGCGCGGCGCAGAGAAATGCGGGAAGGTATTTCCTCCGGTCTTCAGGCCGTCCGCACGGTCAAAGGCTTTTCCGAGTGGTCGATTTTCTTTTTGCCGGGCGCTCTGCGAGGTGTGCTGATACGGCAATCGCCTGGGCAGGCAGAGCGGCGGATTTGCACTGCGCGGGTGTGCTTTCGCACAACACGGGGGGAGCGGTTTTCACTGCATCACTTGCCGCTCGATTCATATAAAGACGAACTGGATGAGCACCATATAAAGGGTCGTACCGGCTCCAATGCTTAAAAGCGTATTCTTCTTCCAGAGGTGCAGGCCCGCCACGCAGGCCAACGCAAGCGCTTCCGGCGCGCCGAAAGGCGCTGTGGTAAAGGATACGTTGCGCAGGCAGTAAACAACCAGCATGCCCATCACCGCATAGGGCAGCACTTTTCCGAGATAACGAATAAACTTTGGCGTTTTGCTGCTGTTGGGGAACAGCAGGAACGGGAGAAAGCGCGTAAGCATGGTGCCCAGCGTAACCGCGAGGATCGTAAGCAGTATTTGAACAGGGGAAAAGATCATGCGGATCGCCAGTCCTTTCTTGCGCTACGCCAAAGATTTTCACGGATGTGAAGCTGCTAAAATCTGAAATAAAATTGATTCCTGAAAACACAAAAGAGCGTTTATAAAGTTTTTCTCAAACTTTCTCCCCCTTTTGCTCCATCGGCTTTTTTAGCAGGGTAAACAGCAGCAGGATCAGACCCATTGCAGGCGGAAGAAAACGATCAGGCCCAAAGAGCAACAGACAGACGATTGAGCCCAACACCCCAATCAGGCGGCAGGTGATTGCTCTGCTCGCGCCACTGGTTGATCAAAATCACTAAAAACAGGGCGGTCATCACAAAATCGATGCCCGTGGTAGGAAAGCTAAACAAGGCGCCAAGCAGTGCGCCGAGCGCCGTGCCAAGCACCCAGTAGCTTTGGTTGAGCAGCGTGACGAAAAAATAAAACCAATTTTGGTCAATATTCTCCGGGATTTTTGCAGAACATACGATTGAAAACGTCTCATCGCACAGGCCAAAGATGAGATACCATTTCTTCCACCCTGTTTTTTCATATTGCTCTAGCATGGACACCCCATAAAACAAATGCCGCGCATTGACCATTAGCGTCAGAAAAAACGCAGCGAGCGGGTTGAAGGCAGAAGTGAGCAGATTGATGGCGACGAACTGCATCGAGCCCGCAAAGGTTGCGGCGCTCATAAGGATGCTCCAATAAAAAGCGAAGCCCTTGCTATTCATGAGAATGCCATACGCTGCACCCAAAAACAGAAAGCCTGTCAACACAGGAATGGTGTGGGGAAAGGCCGCTCTGACAGCGGCCCTGCGTGGCTGTGTGTTTGCTTGCATGAACGAGGCCTCCCATAGAAAAAACGACCGTTATTCAGCGGATGCTTCCCGCTGGATCTCCTCCGGAGGATCAATTTGCAGCAGGCGATCGGCCAGCCCCGCGTCGAGGCTCTCCACATTGCGCAGCTTGTTCTGAATCAAGCGGCTGCGGTTTTGCGCATCCCCAATCGTGCGCCCGGCCTCATCAATCTTTTTGCGCGCTTTTTCAAGCAGGTCGCTGAATTTTCCATATTGTGCCTTGGCGGCGGCGAGCAGCTCGCGCACCTCCTTCGCCTTTTCATTGACAGTGACTGCCTTAAAGCCGATAGAAAGAGAGTTGAGCAGCGCCGTGATCGTTGTCGGCCCGGCGATCAGCACGTTATATTGGCTCTGAATCTGCTCAGAAAGGCCGCTGCGGGAGGAGGTAATCTCTGCATACAGCCCTTCGGTTGCCAGGTACAAAATAGCAAATGGAGTGGTAAGCGGCTCGTTGATGTATTTACGCACAGCTTTGGCTTCATCGCGCACGCGGGCTTCCAGCGCCTTGCGCGCTGCCTCAACCCCATCCCGATCGGCCCGCCCGGCCGCATCGCAAAGCCGCACGTAATCCTCCATCGGGAATTTGGAGTCGATCGGCAGGAAGGTATCCGCGCCGTTTTCGTCGCTTGCAGGGAGCCGAACGGCAAATTCCACTCGCTCCGAAGAATTTGGCCGCGGCGCCCAATTGCGCTCGTAGCGTTGTGGGATTGTTTCATCCAAAATGCTCTCCAGCTGGACTTCGGCCCAGGTGCCGCGCGCCTTCACATTGGTCAGCACACGGTTGAGGGCAGTTACATGATCTGTCACCCCCGTGGAAAGCTCCTTCATTTCACCCAAGGATTTATACACATTTTCCAACTGGTCAGATACGGTTTTGAAGGAGCTGTCAAGTCGAGTGGAGAGAGTGCTCGTCAGCTTTTCATCAACCGTCTCCCGCATTTGGTCGAGCTTTTTCTCGTTGCTTTCCTGCATGCGCGTGATCGCGCTTTCAATCAAATGGCTCTGCTTTTCATTCTGCTGTGTGTTTTGCGTACGAATCTGATCGAGGGAGAGGCGCAGCGCCTCCGCGAGCTGCTTCTGATGCTCGTAATTTGCCCTCGTCATCTCGCCAAGCTGCCCCGCCATCTCCCGCAGGCTCTTTCCGGTTTCTTCCCGCAATGCCTGCTGGTATTGCAGAGTGTCGCGCCGGTTGCGGCCGAATTCATCCGCCGTCTGACGCGCAAGCTGCTCCAGCTGCTTGCCAAAAGCGGCAAGCTGAGCCGCGCTTTCCCGCCCAAAAGCCTGCTGCTGGGCTGTAAGCGCTTCTATCTGCCGGAGCTGGGCATCCTGTGCCTGCCTTTCCCTCCCGCTGCGTAACAAAAAAAGAATCAACACTGCGGCGCTCACGATCAGACCCGCCGCCGCTAAAAACAATTCCATATGGAGTTCCCTCGCTTTGATACAAATTCTAATCTATTATAGCAGAAAGCGCAGCGCTTTGGAATGCACGGCTGCCCAAAGTTTCAATGGGAAGCGAAACAGAATCTTTTAAAGAGGCAAAACCAATGATTTTTAAATGCCGCTTGCATCATTTATAGTTATTTGTTATAATAACAAGGAGGTAATTTTTGGGCTTCTATTGCCTGTTTTTGATTGGAGGATCATATTCTCAAAATTTAATAAGGAGAGGACAGTTACGATGAGAGTGCTAGAGAGAGAGTATCTGCCAAGAAGCGCATCGCCGGAAGAGGCGGGTGTTTCTTCTGTTGCTGTGGCAGCGTTTATGGAAGATATGAAGAAGAGCGGCATCGAAAACCACTCATTCCTGATACTTCGCCATGGCAAGGTTGCGGCGGAGTGTTTTTTTGCCCCTTTTACGAGGGATACACCACATGCGATGTATTCCGTCAGCAAAAGCTTCACTTCCACAGCAATCGGCTTTGCCGTAGAGGAGGGCCTGTTATCCCTGGATGCAAAGGTGATCGATTTTTTCCCGGAATACCGCCCCGCTCAACCGGACGAAAAGCTTGAAAAGATGACTGTGCGCCATCTGCTGACGATGACAAGCGGCAAAAACCCCTCCTTGCTGCTTGATAAAACGAAAGATCGATGGATAAAGGATTTCTTTAACGCCCCATGGATTTCCGAGCCGGGGAGATGTTCCTCTACGTGAGTGAAAACATCTATATGCTTTGCGCGATCCTTGTGCGCGTTACCGGCATCTCCGTAACGGAGTTTTAACGCCGCGGCTCTATGAACCATTGGGGATCCCTGTGCCTTATTGGGAAACGGACCACCATGGCGTGGAAGTCGGCGGCTGGGGTTTGATGCTCCCGGTGGAGGATTTTGCAAAGTTTACGCTCTGCTATGCGCAAAACGGCGTTTATGAGGGCAAGCAGGTCATTCCCGCCCGGTGGGTGCAGGAGCGACATCGGTCCATTCCGATAATTCTGCCAATCGAGACCTCGACGCCAGCGCAGGCTACGGCTATTGCTTCTGGCAATGCGGCGGCGCAAAAAACACATACCGATCGGATGGAATGTTCTCCCAGTTCGGCATTGTTTTCAAAGATTACGATGCGCAGCTGGTCATCAACTGTGCCGAAGTCAGCGAGCAAAAAACACGGGATTGCATCTGGCGGCATTTCCCCGGCATATTCCTCAAGGAAGGAGAAGTGCCGAACTCTCCCGCTGTGGATTTGAAGGCGATGTGCGTGCAAGCGGCGCTGCCGGTGCAGAAGGCCTCCTTCCACAGTGAGATAGAGCAGCGCATTGAAGGCAGAACGATCCGCCTGCGAAAAAAGATACTCATCAATCTCATCGGATTCCCGACAAGCGTGCTCCCCTTCGCCGCAACCTATATGACGAAGGACAGGGCGGGTAATATTGATCGCATCCGCATGCATTTTGAGGAAAATGAGTGCACGATGGCCTGGGTGGAGGGCGATGAAGAAAACACCGTTGTGTGCGGTATGGATGGGCATTACCGCTATGGGCAGATCCGCCTCGGGCAGATCGACTATAAGGTATGCTGCTCCGCCGCCTGGAAAGACGAGCAAACGCTGGATGTTTGGATTCGCCCGCTGCAAACCATTGCAGTGCGCAAGCTTCATTTTGTATTCAAAGGGAACCGTGTGCGCATGACGCCCCGCACGACTCCTCCTCTGAAGGATATGGCATACAATATCGCGGAGGGGATTGATGATTTGGTGAAAAACCCGGTGCTCAGCAACTTGCTCAAGAAAGCCATGCACCAGGTTTGGCGAATCGCCGAGCCGGTGCATAAGGGCAGGCTGGTATAAAGCACCGCTGCAAATACAGGAGCCCTGCTGCATATTTCTGCGGCAGGGTTCCGCGGCGGGCGGAGCATAAAAGGGCCTCTTCTGACAATGCAAAGGGGAGAAATCTCAAAACGTTCTGCCTCCCCATCCTGTTTCTATAGAAAAAGCTCCAGTGCCTTTTGGAGCGGCAAAGATCATGCGGCAATAATTTGCGGAGGTGCTTTGATTGACGGGTTACCGGATCTTGATGGCGATAACGATTTTGTTGTTGGCGGGGGTCGTCCCCTTTTTTCTAAAGGCCGGATGGCCAAAAAAACAAAAAATCCCTTTTGCTAAAAATGATTTGTTCCACCCTTTTTATCTTAGTGGGCGTGTTATCAATTCTGTTGGCTGGGCGTTTTTCCCACTATGCGCTGTGGATTTTGTGCGGTCTCGGTTTTTCCTGGCTGGGGGATTTCTTTCTTCATGTCAGCAGCAAGATGCTCTACTTCTTGCTCGGCTTGTTTAGCTTCCTCACCGCGCATATCTTCTATGTAGTGCCTTTTGCACCGCGCTACAAAAAACATTCCCAGAGGCTGGTTTTTTTAATCCTTATGAATGCCTTTGTATTGCGGCGGTTGTGATAATCGGCTTGGCGGGCTCCCGCCGTTTGCAGATCAACCCTGGGAAGGCAAAACTCCCAGCCGCCTTCTATATGTGCATTTTGGTTACGATGATGGTAAAGGCCAGCTCGCTCGGCATCCGCTGCCTCATTGCGGGAACGCCGCTGTGCGGTGCGGCAGCGGCCGTGCTGATTGTTGGCTCCCTGTGTTTTGTGCTTTCGGATGCGACGTTGGCAATGCTGAACTTTGGGCCTAAAAAAACATTCCCGCTTAAATGTTTCAATATCGGCACCTATTATGCGGCGCAGGTTTTGCTAGCGAGTACGATCCTGTTTTTCTAACCTGTAGCTTCCCCGTGCGGATTTCACCCAAAGGAGAGAAAGCAATTGAATGTTTTGCAAATACTGATGTTTGCTGCAATTGTGCTGGAGGTTATTTTTGTTCCTATTTTTTTAAAGAACGAATGGCCGAACCGCAGTTATCGGTCGCTCGCCTATAAACAGCTCTGCTCCGCTCTATTTTTGGTGGTCGGCTTATGCGCTATATTCCATGCCAAAAACTACTCTGCCTATTCCTGGCTGGTGCTTGGCGCTCTGGTTGGCTCCTTTATTGGGGATGCGCTGCTGCATTATGAGGCGATTATAAAAAGAAGCAATTCTTTTTATATGGGATGATTGCATTTGCCCTGTCACATATCCTCTACCTGGCGGCATATGCTATCGCGTTCAGCAGGCTGTTTCCGGGCCAGAGCCCAGTGGCCTGGTATGAGATTCTCATCCTGATTTTGGTGCTTGCTGCCGCCGCTCTCTTGATGAAGCCCCTGCAAGTGGAGGCTGGGAAGTTGAAAATTCCAATGGCCCTTTACACGGCTATTTTGGCCGCAATGGTTATCCACGCATGTTATCTAGCCATTTCCTGTGTGCGCGCAGGGTTCCCACTGCGCTTTTCCATCCTGTTTTTACTGGGGGGCGGGGCGTTGCTGTTCGCCATTTCAGACGGGACGCTGGCGCTTCTCAATTTTACGGATCGTAAAAAATATTCGTTGCGCTGCCTAAACATTATTACGTATTATGCGGCACAGTGCATGCTTGCTGCCACAATCCTCTGCTTCCCCATCTAAATTTATGGTTCCCTTCTGTGCTTCCGGCCGCATTGATGCAGCCGGAAGTCTTCATTTATGGGATAAATCCATTAAAATTTGTGTTAAATTTATATAGAATTAATATTCTGTTTATATTTTTTATCGAAATCTGTTGACAGCCCTCCTTTTTGAATGCTAAAGTTATAGTCTAAAAGGTGTATTACCGTCAAATGTATGGTAAAAATATCTTTTTGAAGGGGGCATATTGATGAAAAAATGCAGAAAACTTTTGGTATTGCTTCTTAGCATCGCGCTGCTGGTGGGCACAGCAGCGGTCGGAGCCGGAGCGCTTACCAACGAGAAGCATTGGGTTGGCTCCTGGAGCGCTGGAATGACGGATATCTCCGTTTCGCTTCTGGAGGGCAAAAAAAACACAGAAGGGCTATCTATTTCTCCATTTGTAAAAAATATGACTGCCCGCATTCGGTTGACGCCGACGCTTGGCGGCAATAAGGTGCGATTCTGCCTCTCCAATGAAAACGGCTCTTCGCCGCTTGTTATTGACCAGGCAAGCATTGCGCGCGCCAAAGGCGATTCCGGTGCAGAGATTGTGTCAGGGAGCAGCATCCCCGTCACGTTCAACGGCAGCCGGAAGGTTGCCATCCCGGCAGGGGGCACTATCTATTGTGACCCAGTGGATATGGAGGTGCGCGCGTTGGAGGATCTGTGCGTTACCTACTATGCGCAGGATTTTGGCATGGTGCAGACGATGGCCCTGTATGGCGCGACGACCTATCTGGCTTTTGGTAACCACACAGAAGATCAGAAGCTCACCGGAATCAAGCTATCGTTCGGCACATTGGTTTCTGTCGTTCCGCTGCTCAGCGGATTGGATGTTTACGCGGATGCGGACGCCTATTCCATCGTTGTCATCGGCGATTCAACCACGAGCAACGATATTCCAAAACTGCTTGCCAAGCGGATCATGGACGAGACTGGTGAAAATAAGGTAGGCGTGCTGCAAAAATCGATTGTGGGCAATTGCCTGCTCAGCGATGGCGTAGGGCCGACAGGAAGCATCTATGGCAAGGCCATGATCGACCGATTCCAAAAAGATGCGCTTGATCAACCCGGCGTGAAATATACGCTGGTAAAAATTGGGTTAAACGATATCCTGCATCCGCGCTGCTACAGCATGATCGGCCTGGTGCCTGAGGCCTCTGTGGAAGAGCTGGTGGCGGGTTATCAACAACTGATTGCAATGGCGCATGCGAACGGCGTAAAGATTGTGTTTGCAGAAATGTCTCCTTGGAAAGGTTACACGCGCGACCTGCTAAAAACCGGCCAAGTCGATTTGGAGTGGACGCCGGAAGCACAGGCAATGTGCGATCAGCTTACGCAATGGGTGCGCACCACCGATCAAGCCGACGGCGCAATCAACCTCGATTGCCTGAAGGATCCATCCGACCCCGCCAAGATGCCGGATGATTTCACAAGCGATGGAGCGCATTTGCTTGCACCTGCGCAGGAGGCGTTTGTCGCTTCTATTGACCTTTCGCTATTTGGGATTGAGGCACCGGATCATCCTTTGACCACAGCGCCCTCCACGGAAGGAGCGATTGTTGCGCCTGAGGAACCCACACAGCCCGCTGTGACGCAGGAGCCCACTGACACGCAAAGCGAAACGCAGGCACAAATAACAGCCGATGGTACTGAGACCACACCTACCGCCCAAACACAGGCGCCGGAGATTGCCGATACCGGGGATTCTCTTGTAGTCGGAGGGGCAGTGCTCGCTTCATTGGCAGCCTGTGGCCTTTTGATCGTCACACGCAAAAAGAAATAAGGCTTTTCCGGAAGCGTAGTCAGAACAGGGCGCGTTTTAAACGCTCATTGCGGAAACTCGTCACGAAAAAACGCGGCTTCGGGCGTGCGAAGCCAAAAAATTGCTTGCGTGAGGCAAAAACAGTTTTAAAAGGGGATCTGCCGCAAAATGCCTTGCATTTCGCGGCAGATCCTTTTAACATTCTTCTTCAACGCTCAAGAGGCATTTTTTAAATTTCGATGGTCGGAAGTCTTGCCTCTTTTCGATCACTTGCATCAGTGTACAGGGGTACACATCGGTTTTCAGCCTGTACACTGATGCTTTCCTGTTTCAATAGCCCATTGGATTATATTGTGCGAATAAGCCATATCAAAAAAGACCACAGCGCCTCCATTCGCGCTGTGGTCTGAATCATTTTTACGCAGGGCTGCTCACAAGCCAAGCATCTGGCGGAACATTCCCTTTTCTTTCTGCGCCTTTTTGGGCTTATAAGGAGGCGGATTCTCCAGCTTCTTCTCCGCCCGTTTGCCTGCGGGAGAATTTAAATAGCGAACGACGGCCAGCACCGGCTGAGCAAGCGTTTCGCTCATATATTCCTTTGCATTCTCTACCAACTGGGGATCTGTGTGCATCGCACCGAGGATCGTCACCGCGATGAGGCTTTGCGTTTCATTTGTGCCATCCTCATAGATATCATCTAGGAGGTTAAACAGCTTCTTCATACGTTGTTTATCATTTTGCCGAATCGTTTGCATTGCAGCCGGCGTGCCATACTCACGGAAGAACTCCTCCGCAAGAAAGTCGCCGTATTTTTTCAATATTGGTTTATACATTTCGCGCAATTCAGGATACATGGTGGTAAACCGGCTGGCAAGCGTATTCGGATCATAGGCAAGTGCGCCGCTTTTCGCTGCGGATTTAGAAACGGGCGTGGGAAGCTTTGTTTTCGCAGTGCCACGATCTTTTTTCCCAAATTTTTGACGCACAGTGTCAGAAAACTCATTGCCGATATAGCGAATATCCTTGTCATCCGCCGTAGAAGGGTCAAACAGGGAGAGGGAGGCCTGCTTATAATCCTCATCGGTTGCCTCGGAGGCGTTGATATCTGTGCAGAGGAGAACCATGCGCTCCCCTTTATACGCAATCCGGACGGCTCCCTTCCCGCCTTGGAAGCTGATGAGCAGCTTGTCCGCCTGCTCCTCAATTGGGATTTCGCTTTTACGGACGCCCAGCGGGTAAACCGGCTCAAAGCCGTTTTCCTCTAAAACCGGTGAAACGCTTTTATAAATAAGCGCCAATGCCTCTTTTATTTCCATGCGGCTGACTCTCCTCCATTGGGATGCTTTTGATCCAAAAAATAATTATTGCTTATTATAGCATACCCGAACCGGTTTGTCATCCTATTCTTTTTCCGAGGCAGTATAAACGAAATCTTCCGGCGTCTGCCAAGCTTTGCCTTTGTGTGTAAAAAGCTTGCGAAACCTATGCCTGCTGTGGTAAGATGGATTGAAATATTTTATGAGGTGATAGGGTTTGCCCGTTTCAAAAGACCATATCCGAAATTTTTGCATCATTGCACATATCGATCACGGGAAGTCAACCTTGGCGGACCGGCTGCTGGAATTAACCCAATCTGTCGCCAAGCGGGATATGACAGAGCAGCTGCTGGATAATATGGATCTGGAGCGCGAGCGCGGGATTACCATAAAGGCCCACGCAGTAAAGCTCGACTATACCGCGCAGGACGGGCAGACCTATGAGCTTAACCTGATCGACACACCCGGCCATGTGGATTTTAACTATGAGGTTTCTCGCTCTTTAGCAGCCTGCGAAGGCGCGGTTCTGATCATTGATGCGTCGCAGGGCATTGAAGCGCAAACGCTGGCGAATACCTATCTCGCGCTGGATCATGATCTGGAGCTCGTTCCGGTTGTGAATAAAATTGACCTTCCCGCCGCAGAGCCGGAACGCGTCGCGCAAGAGGTGGAGGATGTAATCGGCCTGCCATGCATGGAGGCACCTCGCGTTTCCGCCAAAACCGGCGAGAATGTGGAGCAGGTGCTCGAACGCATTGTACAGGACATTCCTGCCCCCACGGGGATGATGACCTTCCGCTGCGCGCCCTGGTATTTGATTCAATATATGACAGCTACAGGGGCGTTATCGTTTATGTGCGGCTGATGGATGGCTCCATCCGAGCAGGGGATACCATGCGCTTTATGTCCACGGGCGCAGAGTTTACCGTTGTGGAAGTCGGCTATATGCGTGCAACCGCAATGGAGCCCGCCGAGCGCCTCTGTGCGGGAGAAGTCGGCTATATTACCGCATCCATCAAAACAGTGCGCGATGCGCAGGTGGGCGATACCGTCACATTGGCCAATAACCCGGCCGCGGAAAGCCTGCCTGGTTACCGCAGGGCAAATCCTATGGTATTTTGCGGCGTTTATCCGGCGGACGGCGCGGATTATGAGGCGCTGCGCGATGCGCTGGAAAAATTGCAGCTCAACGACGCTTCCCTCTCCTATGAGCCGGAAACCTCCGGCGCGCTTGGCTTCGGCTTCCGGTGCGGCTTTTTGGGGCTGCTGCACTTGGAATTATTCAGGAGCGCCTGGAGCGCGAATATGATCTCGATTTAGTGACAACCATCCCCAGTGTTGTTTACCGAATTCATATGACGGACGGCGAATGCCTGGAGGTCGATAATCCCACCCACTACCCCGATCCCGCAAGGATTGATTTTTGTGAGGAGCCGATGACAAATGCTCATATCTATGCGCCCTCTGATTATGTCGGCGCGATTATGGAGCTGTGCCAGGATCGTCGCGGCGTGTTTCGGGATATGACCTATCTTGCCGCTGATCGTGTGGATATCCATTATGAGCTGCCGCTCAATGAGATCATTTACGATTTCTTCGATGCGCTCAAATCCCGCACGCGGGGCTATGCCTCTTTTGATTATGAGATTTCAGAATACCAGCGCTCGGATCTTGTCAAGCTCGATGTTCTGTTGAATGGGGATGCGGTTGATGCGCTGTCGTTCATCATCCATACGGAGAAAGCGTATGCGCGTGCGCGGAAGATTGCGGAGAAACTGAAAGAAAATATCCCGCGCCAAATGTTTGAAATTCCGATCCAGATCGGCATTGGTGGAAAAATCATTGCGCGCGAAACCGTCAAGGCGATGCGCAAGGATGTGTTGGCCAAGTGCTACGGGGGCGATATCACCCGCAAAAAGAAGCTGCTGGAAAAGCAGAAGGAAGGCAAGAAACGTATGCGTCATTTCGGCACAGTCGAAGTGCCGCAGGAGGCGTTTATGGCCGTGCTCAAGCTTGATGAGGACTGATTTTCGGTCCGGAAAGGCGGTTTTATGATGAAAACCGAGCAAAAAAACACCAAAAAAATCGTTGTAATCATCGTGGCCGTTCTGGCGATCCTGTTAGCTGTTGCCGGGCTAACCTTCTGGAGCGTCCACGTTTATCGGGCAAATAACGATCCGCAGCCGTCCGGCGTTACAGAGAGCGGAGGCGAATCCCTACTTGGCAGCAAGCCCGCCGGAGAGGAATCCCATACGCCGTCGAAGAACGGCAATGCCACTCAATCCGGCTCCAAGCCGACGAGCGGCAAGCAAGACGGAACAGATTCTTTTTCTGACCTTGGTATCCCAGAGGAAATCCTGGGCCAGCTGACCGACCCCAATGCAACGCTTCCGGCAGTAAAACCGGAGGAGACGGCAACAGACGCCGCCGTGTGGGGCTCTGAGGATGAAAAGCCCTCCGGCGGAACGCCGGTAAAAAACCTCAGCACCGTGCAGCAGATCGTCGCCTATTTTAACACGGCTGCGAACCAGGTGAAGTCAGGCAAGCCGGCCTTGGAGGCAAAGGCGACTATGCGCGTGCGGGAGAATATTACAGGCACCAGCGAGGCGGAAAACAGCAGCCAATCTTATAAGAAAGGCGCCAATCTTAACGACGTTTTCCCTGTGGCCGGGCAAAGCTGGGCAAGCAAGCTGGATGTGAAAGGGATCAAGAGCGCAACCTGTTCGGAAAAGGACGGGAAATATTACATCGCCATCTCGATGAAGGACGAGAAAAACCCAAAGCCTGTTACCAGCAATCATGGCAAGGCGTTCACCTGTTATGATACGGAAGAACTGATGGATCTGGCGGCCCAGTCCGGCGACGCCGAGGCGCAGGCGCTGCTTAAAAATATGAGCTTTTCCACCAACTACAGCGGCTGTAAAATCTCCTGTGTGGTGGATGCAAAGACAGGCCGCATGCTTTCGGCAAAATATTATACAGACGTAACAATGAAGATCTCTATTTCAAAACTATCGGTGTTTCCGATCAGCATGACAATGAATGTAACGACAACGCAGGCTTTCACCATGAAGTGGTAACAGCGTGAATGATAAGAGAGAACGAAGGGAAACAATCTTTATCATTTTTAACCGGAAAGGATTTTTTCAAATGAACCGAAAATTCGTTACAGTGTTAATGGCAGCGTGCTTGATCGTAACTTTATTCGCAGGATGCGGCGGTAAGGATCAGGATGCCCTCTCAACGGGCCCGAATGCCGGCGCCTCCTCCACTCAGGAGCCTGGCACAGTAACAGGAGCAGACGCCGCAATCCCGGGAGAATCACAGAATGCGGATGAGCAGGCCGGCGGCACAGCCGCCGCAAATCCCCAGGGCAGCAGCGGGCAGACGACAAACAAAAACCAGCCCGGCGCCTCCCCCTCAATAACGCAAAAGCGCCCCGGCAGCAGTGTGCCCGGCACAGCACGGCCAAACACTTCCCGCCCAACCACGACCAGGCCGGGCACTACCCAGGCAAACAGCAAGAAGGATATTGTTGAATACTTCAACAAAGCAGCCAATAAGGTGAAAACGGGCAAGCCGGGCCTGAAATATGATTTGAGCATGTCCATGTCCCTCGGGATACCGGGCTTCCCGACCTTTGACGAAACGGATTCCGGCTCCGTTCGGAAAGGCGCCAGCTTAAACAAGGCGTTCCCGGTTGCCGGGAAGAGCTGGGCCAGCCAGCTCTCCTACACTGCGGTTAAAAGCGCAACACGAACCCTGAGCAACGGAAAATATACCATTAAAATTGTGCTGAACACAGAAAAGGCATAACCAATGTTGCAAACAGCGCGCACGGGAAAGTGTTTACCGTCATGGATTTAAATGAAATCAACGACTCCATGCAGGAGGAAGGCATGCAGATGAAAACCATATCAAACACCTTCCACGACAGCAGCATAACTTGCGTGGTAGATGCAAAATCGGGCAACATGCTTTCGGCAACCTACACATTGAACGACACGGTTTCCGCAACGCTTGTCGCAGAGGGAATGGAAATTCCTCTTACAAACATAAAACTGAAAATGGTCACAAGCTATACGATGGATTGGTGAATGAGCGTCTACTAAAAGAGCGCATTGCAGCATATGCTGCAATGCGCTCTTTACTATCACGAAACACGAAATGTTTAACCCTGATACTCTGTCAATGCCTTGAACACATACCCTTGCTCTCGCGCCCAATCAATGATTTCGCCAAGCGCCGCCGTGTTATCCTTTGAAACCGCGTGCAGGAGAAGCACCGCGCCCGGATGCAAGCGGGCAGTCACCTTGTCAAAGGCATATTGCTTGCCCTGCTGCTTGTTGACGTTATAGTCCCCATAGGCGACAGACCAAAACACACTCGTATATCCTAGTGATTGTACGAGATCTAATGCGCTATCGGAATACTCCCCGGTAGGGAAGCGGAAAAACGGCGCGCTATAGCCAAAATGCTCGCGCAGATAGTTGTCGCACTCCTGGATTTCCTGTGCCATTTTCGTACGGCTGATGGTGGAGAAAACCGGATGGGTGTTGGAGTGGTTTCCAACGATGTGGCCCTCTTTTATCATGCGGGCGGCAATCTCCGGGCTGTCCTTCAGATAAGGCACTGTAACAAAAAAGGCGGCGGGCACCTTCTTTTCCTTCAACACATCGAGGATTTTTGCTGTATAGCCGTTTTCATAGCCACAGTCAAAGGTCAGATACAATACCTTCTGCGTAGATTTGGTATCGAGCGCAAGCGCATGGTATTTGTCAAATAACTTTTGATTATTGATAGAAATATCATGCGGCTTTCCATCCTTCGCCACGCCAAAACCGTAACCTACGCCCTTTGTCGAAAGGCCGCGGCTATTCTCAGGGTCCGTTACCTCAAAGGTGACGCAAGGGAGTGGAGAAAGCCCCGTATAGGTTCCAGCGTTTTCCTTTGCCGCGCCGGTGACACACTCGCGCCGAACGGGCTGCGCCTGTGCGGGCTCTGCGCTATTTCCACCAGAGGCGGTGGTAGACGCGGACGGCAGGGTTGGCACAGCTGTTTGGGAAGGAGCGCCCGGCAGTGTGACGCTCAGCTCCGGTGTGATTGTGTCCTCCTGGGTGGCGGAGGGCGGTGGGTTTAATTCCCCTGTTTTCTCCTCCCTAGAGCAAGCGGCGAGCGGCAGGCAGAGCAGTACTGCCAACATCAGGCTAATAGATTTTTTGTAGAATCGAATCATGTAATCGCTCCTTTTCTTCCCTCCGGGGGAAATGATGAGCGCCGGTTGAATTTCATTATATGACGTGCCCGTCGAACCGGCAACGATTTCCCTGCAATTGTAATGAGATTGTAATGTTTAAGAAGCCGCCGCCCCTCGGCAGGAGAGAATGCCGTCAGGGCGGCTTTTTGCCTCACTTATTTAATTGCCGACTGAATGCCGCCCACAATGTCTTCAACCGCTTTGACCGCCTTGCCCATATTGCGCTTCGCATGGCGTTTCGCGGAAGAGCTCATCATGGTGCTGCTGAGCATCGCTGTCGCGCCGCCGACTGCCATTGCGATGCCGATGCCTTTTGCGATATTTGATTTATTCGTGTGCATTTTTTCGCCTCCATCCTTATTGAATTCTCTCTTAGTATGTCTGCCCGAAAGTGAGATATTGATGACAGATTTTACAGCTCAAAATTTTTAAAATAAATGAAAAAGCAATTTCTGGTTTTCAAACGGCAGGTTGAATGGTATAATAACCTCACGAATCTCTAAGGAAGCAAAGCTTCCAAGAGCTTCGGAGAACATTGGCTTTCGAACCGCGCTTACGCTTTCAGTTCTCTGCTAAATAACCTCACGAATCTCTAAGGAAG
>ENA-OQDW01000188-OQDW01000188.1-human-gut-metagenome-genome-assembly--contig:-NODE-188-length-25567-cov-1.489465_pt1 | contig 25567 bp, 38 predicted proteins | sample MGYA00242784_ERZ504613 | MGnify/ENA primary metagenome ERZ504613 (study PRJEB26092, sample SAMD00036330) | human gut metagenome | host: Homo sapiens | study: EMG produced TPA metagenomics assembly of...
CAGGTTCCGGAATCGGAGCCTCTTCTTCCATAATCGCTGTGCCCGATTGATCGTAATATCGTCCGGAACAATATTTTTTGAAACTTCAGCTTCTCTCCCATCATATGACGGTATTTCTTCCGCAAATAAATCCGGTACATCTTCCGGAGGTGTAATCTCTCTCATCTCCGGTGACTTTTTCACAAGTGTTGTGTCAAACGATACCCCTGAGACCGTATTATCTTTTCGCTTGCGTTCTTTCTCAGCTGCTTTTTGTTCCCTCTCCTGTGCTCTTTTTTCGCGTCTCAATTCTGCCTGCTCTTTTCGTTTCTTTGCATCCTGCTTTGCGGAAGAATAGGCTTTTTCACTGCCTTTTTTCACCCCGCGTATAAATGACTTCTCTGTAATGATGACAAGACAAATGATGCAGAGAATGATTACAATCACATATGTACCGATGACACCGATTGCAGGACAGAGCGCAGAAACGACAATTCCTCCCAAAAGACCACCGCCGTCTTTATGCATACTGGAAATTTTATAATAAGAGAACAATCTTGTGCCTGCTGTATATTCATTCATGATCAACTGAAACAATGTGCAGACCATCAGTGTGAATCCCGCTCCTGCTGCAGTCTTTATGTACGCGATAGAATTCCCTTTATTTGAAATTACAAAAGCAATTCCTATAAACAACAGAATCGGTATGATATATGCGATTGTCCCAAAAAGTCCAAATAATACGGAAGAAACGGCATCGCTACAAAGCCCCCAATTCCAAAATTGCTTATCAATAGTAAAATACCGGCAGCCAAAGCTGATAAATGATAATCTCATCTTTCAAAAAACTTTGGCTGTCCTGCTTCTTTTTCGTTTGTTTTTTGTTTCTTTTTCTGCTAGTATTCTTCCTTGCTGCCATGAAACTCCCCCTTGTATCTTAAACATACTATAATATAGTATATCATCAATAAAATCTCATGTCATCATCTATTTTTATTGATCTTTTTTTCTATCATCTCATGTAATTTCGTCAAAGCATCGCTCATCCCGCCAACGGCATCAATCAGTCCCTCTTTTACGGCCTCTTCTCCTTCTAAAAGCGTGCCGACATCTTTGACAAGTTGTGTAGAATCAAGCATCAGCTCTTCAATACGTTCCTGGGTCATATGAGAGTGTCCTGCCAGAAAGCGTATAATACGATCCTGAGTTCGTTCCATATTCCGATAGCTTTGAATCACTCCGATAAACATCCCATTTGAACGGACCGGATGAATGATCATCGTCCCACTGGGAACAATAAAAGAATAATCGGCTGAAACAGCAAGCGGCCCTCCGATGGAATGACTTCCGCCAAGAACCAAAGACACAGTCGGCTTGCTGAGTGATGCAATCATCTCTGCAATCGCAAGTCCCGCCTCCACATCACCTCCAAGTGTATTTAATAAAATGAGGAGTCCTTCGATTTCTTCATTATCCTCCACTTCAGCAAGTTTTGGCAGCAGATGTTCGTATTTCGTCGCTTTTGTGTTGCCGGACACCGCCTCATGCCCCTCAATCTCTCCGATAATTGTCAGTAACTGAATATTGTGCTTTCTGTTATTGTGTGTCAGTTCAATACTTCCGGTTTCGTTAATCTCTTCTCTTTTTTCTTCCTCCATACGCCTGCTCCTTTTCATTGTTTTCTTTTAGTATGCAGCAGTTTGAAAGAAATATACAAAAATCTCTTCACAAAATAAGGCGAGAGCATTTCCTGCTTCCCGCCTTATATCTTTTCATCTAAATTGTGGCCAACGCCTGTTCTAAATCTGCAATGATATCATCTGCGTTCTCGATTCCGACACTGAAACGAATCAAATCCGGCTGTACTCCGGCCTCTAATAATTCCTGCTCATTCATCTGGCGGTGTGTGTGACTTGCCGGGTGCAGCACAGAAGTGCGCGCATCTGCAACGTGTGTTACGATTGCGGCAAGTTTCAATTGATCCATCATTTTACAGACGCATCCCGTCCACCTTTCAAGCCAAAGGAGATAACACACAAGTGCCGTTTGGCATATATTTTTGAGCCAGCGCATGATATTTGTTATCCGGAAGCCCTGCGTAATTCACCCACGCAACTTTTTCGTGATTCACAAGATATTCCGCAACCTTTTGTGCATTTTCACAATGTCTCTGCACACGCAAATGCAGTGTCTCTAGACCAAGGTTCAATAAGAACGCATTCTGCGGAGACTGAACAGAACCCAAATCTCTCATCAGCTGCACTGTCGCTTTTGTGATGTAAGCACCTTTACCAAATTTTTCAGTATATACGATACCGTGATAAGTCTCATCCGGAGTCGTCAAACCTTTGAATTTATCACCATATGCTTCCCAGTCAAAATTTCCACTATCCACAATACAGCCGCCGACACATGCCGCATGTCCGTCCATGTATTTCGTCGTAGAATGTGTCACAATATCAGCTCCCCACTCAAACGGACGACAGTTGATTGGTGTCGCAAATGTATTGTCTACGATTAGAGGCACTCCATGTTCATGAGCAACTTTTGCAAATTTCTCAATATCCAGAATCACCAATGCCGGATTGGCGATCGTCTCTCCGAATACTGCTTTTGTATTCTCCTGAAACGCAGCATGCAACTCTTCTTCACTTGCATCTGCATCCACAAACGTAGCTTCGATTCCCATCTTTCTCAATGTGTGAGCATATAAGTTATATGTACCGCCGTAAATTGCTGCAGCGCACACAATATGGTCTCCTGCTTCTGCAATATTCATAATAGCATAGAAATTTGCTGCCTGACCGGAAGATGTCAGCATAGCTGCCACACCGCCCTCCAGATCACAAATCTTCGAAGCGACTGTGTCGTTTGTCGGATTTTGGAGTCTTGTATAAAAATATCCATTATCTTCAAGATCAAACAGTCTTCCCATCTGCTCACTTGTCTCATATTTGAATGTCGTGCTCTGATAAATCGGAAGCACTCTTGGTTCTCCTTTTTTCGGCTGCCATCCTGACTTGGATACATTTTGTTTCAATTTTGTAGTTACTGCTCATAAACATTCCTCCTCATATCACTTACTGTCTATTCTTCCCAGTTATGGTAAACCTCTTGTACATCGTCATCTTCTTCTAACAGATCAAGTGTTTTCTGAATATTTTTCAGATCTGTCTCGTCTGTTAGCTGTACCCATGTCTGTGGAATCATAGTTACTTCTGCGCTCGCCATAGGAATGCCTGCTTCCTCCAAAGTCAGACGCACCTCACTGAAAGAATCTGGATCTGTCAGAATCTCAAAGCTGTCCTCTTCCTCTACAAAATCTTCTGCCCCCGCATCTAGTGCTGTCATCATCAAATCATCTGCATCCATCTCGCACTCTTCTTTTGCAACGATAATCTGTCCTTTTTTGTCAAACATGAATGACACACATCCAGGTGTTCCGACATTACCACTTCCTTTTGTAAATGCATTTCTCACATTGGAAGCAGTACGGTTCTTATTGTCCGTCAGTGCATCTACAATAATTGCAGTACCGTTTGGTCCATATCCCTCATATGTAACATGTTCATAGTTGGAAGCATCCGCATCTCCGGCTGCTTTTTTAATACTTCTCTCGATGTTGTCATTCGGCATATTGTTTGCCTTTGCTTTTGCAATTACATCACGCAGTCTGCTGTTGTTGGCCGGATCCGGACCGCCTCCCTCTTTTACTGCAACGGCAAGTTCTCTACCGATCTTCGTGAAAATCTTTCCTCTGACCGCATCATTTTTTTCCTTTTTATGTTTAATATTCGCAAATTTTGAATGTCCTGACATTTTTATTCCTCTCCTTGTTTTCTTTTAAAAATCACTTGTCTATTCTAGCACTCTTTTTTTTATTTGTACAGTTTTTATAATATTATTTTCCATGGACAGCACTTGAAAATCATAACCTCCATAGGATACAACACAATTTTCCTCCTCTGTCGGAATTCTTTCTAAATGAAAGATAAGGAATCCATTAAGTGTCTCATAGTCCTCTTCCTCAAATTGAATTCCAAGCAGTTCTTCCAAATCTTCAACTTCTGTCATTCCATCTGCAAGATAGCTTCCATCTGCCTCCTGCCTGATCAGTTCTTCTTCCTCGTCGTATTCATCCTGAATGTTTCCGACAATTTCTTCTATGATATCTTCCATTGTCACAAGTCCTGCAGTCTGACCATACTCATCAATGACAAATCGCCATATTGATATTTCCCTTCCTGCATCTTTTTCAGCAGTTTATCAATACTTCTCGTCTCCGGTATAAAGCTTACTGGTCTTATGTATTCCTCCAGCTGTTTAATCGGAATATGACGAAGCTGTTCGTTAAAGTAGCATTTCATTGCATCCCGCAGATGAATCGTTCCGATGATAGAATCAATATCTTCTTCATAGACCGGAAATCTGGATTTATTCTGCTCTAATATAAACGTCAACGCATTTTCAAGCGTCTCTTCGCCATCCAACGCAACCATATGTTTCCGGTGCGTCATAATACTTTTCGCATCCTTTTCCCCATATGCGAAAATATTTCGTATCATCTGAGCTTCACTGCTCAGGAACACACCCTGCCGATACCCCTCATCGACCATATCCATCACAGCCTCCGCCGCATCTTCTCCCTCTTCCATCTCTCCTGAAAATATTTTTCTCATTCGCGATAATAGATTACCCTCATCTTCCATTTCTTTTTTCTCCTTTTATTATGTATGAAGCTCCAAGCTGATTCTCAACGCTTCATCAACTTTTGTCATCAGTTTTTTGTCCACGTGACAAACCATGTCTTTTAGCCTCTGCTTGTCAATCGTGCGAATCTGTTCCAACAGCACCACTGAATTTTTTACAATCTGATATTTTCCTGCATCAATTTCAACATGTGTCGGCAACTTTGCCTTGTTCATTCTTGATGTAATCGCAGCACAGATCACAGTCGGGCTGTGTCTGTTCCCAATGTCATTTTGTATGATCAAACAGGTCGTATTCCACCTTGTTCTGAACCGACTACCGGACTTAAGTCCGCATAAAATATATCACCACGTCTAATCTGCACTCTATTCACACTCCGATTTTTTAAGATAAAATTAGTATTTCCATCTTTTTCGGATGTATTCCAGTTAGAACCTGAATTCTCGTTTATGCAAAATAGTCCACCTGCTCTGCTATTTTCCCATCCCGCACATATACACGCGGAATACGTTTTCCAAGGTCGCACACAAATTCATAATTAAATCGCCCGGAAAGTTCGCTCAGCACTTCCACCGGCAAAATCTCATTTCCGTCTTTTCCAATCATTGTGACTTTATCGCCAAAGCTTACGCCTTCAATCTGTGTCACATCCACCATAAACTGATCCATGCAGACCCGCCCGAGAATAGGTGCTTTCTTTCCACGGATCAACACGTATCCTTTATTTGATAAGCTTCTTGGATATCCATCTGCATATCCGACCGGAATTGTTGCAATCTTCATTTTCTCTTTGGCCACGAACGTGCTCCGTAGCTCACAGGAGTCCCTCTCTCTATCTCCTTTACAAATGCCACATGACTCTTTAATGCCAATGCCGGTTTTAATTTTACGTTTGTCTTGTCTACCTCTTCCGATGGATAGAGTCCATATGTAGAAATTCCTGCTCTTACAATATCGAAATTCGCCTCCGGGACATCAATGATGCCTGCACTGTTGGAGCAGTGCTCATATGTAAACCGGACATTTTTTTCTTTCAGGCGTTCCGTCATCCATACAAATTCCTGTATCTGTTTTTTTGTAAAGCTTTTATCTTTCTCATCTGCTTTGGTAAAATGTGTAAAAATCCCTTCCATATTGACATTTGGCATCTTGCTGATTCGCTTGATTGTCTCTGCTGATTGTTCATTGATTCCAAATCCCAGCCGCGACATTCCGGTATCCAGTTTGATGTGCATATAAGCTGTTTTCCCCTCTCTTGCCGCCATTCGAGAGATTGACTCTGCCATCTCTTCTGTGTAAATATTCATTCGAATCTCATGCTTTAACATCTCCATGTACTGATCTGGGAACACACATCCAAGCACCAGAATCGGTTTTTGAATCCCTTCTGTGCGAAGCACAACTGCCTCGTCTAAAGTCGCTACCGCAAAGCCCCATATGTAGTTCCAACGCTCCATCATCTCCGCAATCTGAACGGCTCCATGCCCATATCCATCCGCTTTTATGACCGCCATTACTTTCGTCTCAGGTCTGATGTTTTGTTTCATCTGTTCCATATTATATGCAATTGCATCCAAATCAATCTTTGCATATACTCTGCTATAAGTCTTCATCTGTTCTGTCGCCTCTCTTATATATTCTTTAATACACTGCTGATTTCCGCAACCAAATCACTTGCCAGTACACTGTATGCTCCCTTTTTGTCCCGGGCCATATCACCTGCAAGACCATGGAGGAACACCCCAAGACATGCAGATGTATACGGTTCACACTGTTGTGCCAAAATCCCCACAATAACTCCCGCAAGCACATCTCCGGAGCCTGCCTTTGCCATCGCCGCATTCCCGGACAAATTCAAATATGTATTTTGATGCTCTTTCGCAACAAGCGTTCTCGCATCTTTTAGCACGCAGACAACCTTATATCGTTCCACAAACGCATGCAGCTTTTCCATTCGCTGTTCTATCAGTTCTTTTACACTGCACTGCAGCATTCTGGACATCTCTTTCATATGTGGTGTCAAAACAATCAGAGCATTCGTTTCTTCAATCCATTCCATATGTTTTGACAGGATATTGATACCATCTGCATCCACCACACAAGGAACCAGCGCACGTTCCAACGTATATTGCATCACTCGTTCTGCTGTGTCACTTTTCCCAAGTCCGCATCCAATTCCAATCAAATCTGCCCATTGAATCAATTTTTCTAATTGCTCAGAATCAAACGTGTCATATGTTGTAATAATCGCTTCCGGTAAAAGCTGTTGTAATATCACACGGTTTTCTTCGTGTGTATAAATCTGCACAAGTCCTGCCCCCACTGCATAAGCGGCTTTTGCACTTAAATAAGCAGCTCCTGACATCCCTTTGCTGCCTGCAATCATCAACACTTTTCCATAGCTTCCCTTATGTGAATTTTTCTTCCTTTTTGGAAATCCCAGAAATAGGTCTTGTTTTTCATAGCCAAATGTAACTGTTCCTTCTGAGAATGTTTCCGAGGAAATGCCGATGTCACCTGTGAGAATCTTTCCTGCACACACATTTCCCTCCTGTAAAAACAGACCTCTCTTTGGAAAGGCAATTGCAACTGTCAGATCTGCACAAAAAGCAATCCCCATCCGGCTCCGGTCGTATCATGAATTCCCGATGGCAGATCAACCGCCACCTTCTTGCCGGCCATCTGATTGACAGAACAAAGAACCTCCCTGTAATGGCCTGTAACTTCACGTTTCAATCCGGTTCCAAAGAGTGCATCTATAATTACACTATATTCCTCTGTACCCAGATTGGTTATCACCGGAATTTCATAATGTGCTGCAATTTTTGCCTGCTGTGCATTTTCCTCGCTTCGTTTTTGAGAATTCCCGGCAAAAAAAATAGTCACATCATGCCCCTTTAAGTGTAACAGGCGGGCAATTGCATATCCATCTCCACCATTGTTGCCGCTCCCACAGATTACAAGCACCTTGCGAAAATCCAGTTGTTCTTCTTCCATGCATCTTACCACTTCCAGTGCCGCACGTTCCATCAAAACCATAGACGGAACTCCGATTTCTTCAATCGTATACAGATCCGCTCTTCGCATCTGTTCGCCGGTTGGCAAATATATCATTTTTGTTCACCTTCTATTCTTGAAAAAAACGTGTAAAGGAAACCTGCCTGCTGCATGCCTCCACTACACGTCTCTTTTATCTTATTTCCCGCAAAAGCAGGAATTATTCTTCCGTCGTATGCTCCACATGATAACGATTGACATTATAAGAAAGTCTCATCAAACTTTCTGAAAGATGTACATTCTCAACAATCACATCCTCCGGAAGTTCTAAATCTGTATGCGCAAAGTTCCAAATAGCTTTGATACCGCTTTCCACAAGCATGTCTGCAACTTCAATTGCTTTTGTCTTTGGAATAGTGAGCACTGCAATCTCGATATTATTCTCTTTGATAAAGTCGCTTAACTCATCCATCATCCGGATCTCAATACCTCGAATTGTAACGCCCTCAAGTCTTGGGTTCACATCAAAAATTCCTTTTAAGACAAATCCGCTTCGCTCAAAAGCAGCATAATTGGCAAGTGCCTGTCCTAAATTACCTGCTCCGAGTATAATCATATTATGATTGACATCCAGACCTAAAATCTTTCCAATCTCTGTATATAAATACTTTACATTATATCCATAACCTTGTTGTCCAAAGCCACCAAAATTATTCAAATCCTGTCTGATCTGGGAAGCTGTTACATTCATCCTTTTACTTAATTCATTAGAAGAAATACGCTCCACACTATTTCCAATAACTCACCTAAGTAACGATAATAGCGGGGTAATCTTCTGATAACTGCCTGGGAGATTTGTCTTTCTTCCATTTTTTCTTCACCTTCCTCTGTTTTCCTGTCCATTCTAAGAATCATTATATAGAATCACCGCATCAAAGTCAAACTTTTAGTTGTATTTTCTTACATTTTAGTTATAATAAAATTATTGTACCAAAAAGGGAGGGGTTATATATATGATTCTCGCATGTCATAATATTTCAAAAGCATTTGGAGAACAAGTGATTGTCAAATCTGGTTCTTTTCATATAGAAGATCGCGAAAAAACGGCACTGATCGGACCAAATGGTGCCGGAAGTCTACTATTTTAAAATGATCATGAAAGAACTCGATACAGACAGTGGCGATATTATCCTGACAAAAGGAAAGACAATCGGTTATCTGTCACAGCATCAGGAGCTTTCAAGCGGAAACACAATTCTGGAAGAGTTAAGACTGCCAAAGCAGATATCATTGAGATGGAAAAACAGATTCGCACGATTGAGATGGAATTGAAACATCTTCACGGCGAAGATTTAGAAAACCGGCTTCAGACATACCACCGACTGACAGAGCGTTTTGAACACGCCAACGGATACGCCTATCAGAGTGAATTGGTCGGTGTCTTAAAAGGACTTGGCTTTCGTGAAGATGAATTTTTAAAAGAGGTGGACACGCTCTCAGGAGGGCAAAAGACCCGTGTGTCCCTCGGAAAGCTTCTTCTTACCAAACCAGATATTTTATTGCTCGATGAACCGACAAACCATTTGGATATGAACTCCATCTCATGGCTCGAGACCTATTTGCTCAACTATGACGGTGCTGTCTTAATCGTATCCCATGACCGTTATTTTCTGAACCGTGTTGTCACAAAAGTGGTAGAGATTGAATACGGCAGCATTATGACTTACATGGGGAACTATTCAGACTATGCACAAAAGAAAAAGATGATTCGTGAAGCAAAATTAAAAGAATACTTAAATCAACAGCAGGAAATCAAGCATCAGGAAGCAGTAATCGAAAAACTTCGCTCTTTCAATCGAGAAAAATCAATTCGTCGTGCAGAAAGTCGTGAAAGATGCTTGAAAAAATGGACGTCATTGAAAAGCCGATGGGGGATCCACAAGAACTCCACTTTTCATTAGAGCCATCTTGCATCAGCGGAAACGATGTGTTAGAAGTTGAACATTTAAGCAAGGCATTCGGAAACCACAAACTATTTCAGGATATCAGCTTTGAGATCAAGCGTGGGGAACACGTTGCCATCATCGGAGACAATGGAACCGGAAAGAACAACACTTTTGAAAATACTGAATCAGGTAGTCGCCGCTGATGGCGGTTCTTTCAAGCTCGGCTCCAAAGTACAGATTGGCTATTATGATCAGGAACACCACGTGTTACATATGGAAAAAAATATTTTTGATGAAATCTCAGATGATTATCCAAGTCTTAACAACACACAGATTCGAAATACACTCGCCGCATTTTTATTTACGGGCGATGATGTCTATAAACTGATCGGTGATTTAAGCGGTGGCGAGCGCGGTCGCGTTTCCCTTGCAAAACTTATGCTGTCTGAGGCAAACTTCCTCATCCTCGATGAGCCGACGAACCATTTGGATATTGCTTCCAAAGAAATTTTGGAAAAAGCGCTGAATGATTACACCGGGACTGTACTTTATGTGTCCCACGACCGTTACTTTATTAATCAGACGGCGACACGTATTTTAGATCTTGTCAATGGCACATTTGTTAATTATATCGGAAACTACGATACTACTTGGAAAAGAAAGAAGAATTGACAGCAGCGTATGCCGGCATTTCTGAAATTTCCACTCATTCGGTCTCTTCCACACCTGTGGAATCTGACACAAAGCTGGACTGGAAAGCCCAAAAAGAAGCACAGGCAAAAGAACGGAAACGTCAAAACGATTTAAAAAAGACTGAAGATGCAATTGCGAAACTGGAAGAAAGAGATTCTGAAATTGATGAGTTGATGACTCAGGAAGAAGTCTTCACTAACTCTGTGAGATGCCGTGAATTATCTGAGGAAAAAGCAAAAATCGCTGAGGAATTGGAAACACTTTACATGCGCTGGGAAGAACTTGCGGAATAAAAAGTATGCGAAAAAAGAAAATGCCCGAATTTCCTGTATTTCAGGTCATTCGGACATTTTACATTCATTACAATAATTCCGCAATTGCTTTGATAAATTGTTCGCTGTTTAATACCGTTGGATTCTCAATACTTGTAATCAAAGCAAGGTCTTTTGTCATCTTACCGCTCTCGATCGTATCGATAGTTGCTTTTTCCAGTCTGTCTGCAAAATCCATCAATTCTTGATTGCCATCTAATTCACCGCGTTTACGGAGTGCGCCGGTCCATGCAAAAATGGTTGCAACAGAGTTCGTAGAAGTTTCTTCACCCTTTAAGTGTTTGTAATAATGACGCTGCACTGTTCCGTGAGCAGCTTCGTACTCATAATATCCCTGTGGAGATACCAGCACGGAAGTCATCATCGCAAGAGAACCGAATGCGGAAGAGACCATATCACTCATTACATCCCCATCATAGTTCTTACAAGCCCAGATAAATCCACCTTCCGCTTTCATGACACGCGCTACTGCGTCGTCAATCAGTGTATAGAAATACTCAATTCCGGCAGCTTTGAATTTCTCATCATATTCTTTATCATAAATCTCTTGGAAAATATCTTTAAATGTATGATCGTATTTTTTTAGAGATTGTATCTTTTGTTGCAAACCACAAATCCTGTTTGATATCAAGCGCATAGTTAAAACAGCTTCTCGCAAAACTTTCAATAGAAGCATCCAGTTGTGCATCCCCTGTGCGATTCCGGCTCCTGTGTAATTATGTACCAACTCTCTTGTCTCTGTTCCGTCTTCTGCCGTATATACCAGCTCCACTTTTCCCGGTCCCGGAATGATCATCTCTGTATTTTTATAGACATCTCCATATGCATGTCTTGCAATTGTAATTGGCTTTTTCCAGTTTTTCACACATGGCTCAATTCCCTTTACAATAATCGGTTGTACGGAAACTGTTCCGTCTAACATCGCACGGATTGTTCCATTTGGGCTTTTCCACATCTCTTTTAAGTCATATTCTGTCATTCGTGCAGCATTCGGAGTGATGGTCGCACATTTTACAGCGACTCCATATTTCTTCGTTGCATTTGCAGAATCAATGGTAACCTGGTCATTTGTTTCGTTGCGGTACTCCAATCCCAAATCATAATATTCTGTTTTCAAATCAATAAATGGTAATAACAGATTCTCTTTGATCATCTTCCAAAGGATTCTTGTCATCTCATCTCCGTCCATCTCTACAAGTGGTGTTGTCATCTTAATTTTATCCATCTTCCATTTCCTCCTGCTCTACGCTTCGATATTTAAATTTTGCATTACTTTCAAAATGTGTTCATTGGCAAGTTGTTCTGCTTTATCTGCATCTTTCTGTTTGATTGCTTCCAAAATCTCTTTATGTTCTTTGATTGATTTTTCTGCCCGATGTTCTCTTGTAACAGATGCCTGCCTTGCCATCTGGACATATTTATGAAAATCGGATAATACATGTTCTAGTATACGACTATTTGATGCTTCGTACAATACTTCATGGAATTTTCCATCAAGTTCTACAACCTGACCCGATTTTTCTTTTTGATTTTTGTTTGCATGAAATTCTGAGAGTAAAACAATCTCTTCTAGTTTTTCTATCTGTTCTTCTGTAATATGCTCGGTCGCCCATCTGGCGCAAAGTCCTTCCAGGAGGGAGCGTACCAAATAGATATCCTTCACATCTTTCCCTGTAATTCCGGTCACATATGCGCCTTTGTTTGGTACGATTTTTACAAGTCCCTCCAGTTCAAGCTGTCTTAACGCCTCTCTCACCGGAGTTCTGCTCACCCCAAGCTTTTTCCCGATTGTGCTTTCCCGCAATTCTTCATTTTCTTTGTATTCGCCCTTCAAAATACCATCTCTGATTTTTTGAAAGACTCTTCCACGGAGCGAATACTCCTGATATTCTTCCATCTTCTGCCTCCACTATAAATTATCTGCAACTCATGACAGGCATCTGTGATCACACGTACCAATTCGTCATCTGTCAAAACAGTCACACGTCCGGATTCATACTCTGCATCTACCCATTCTTTTACCTTCGCTACCAATGGTGAATTTTTGTCAATAGCACGGTCACCTTTCAACTTGTAATATGCATTGATCCAATGTGCAATTCCCGCAAGCCCCGATGTGTTGGATACCGCAACAAGAACCGGACGGTTCAGGAATTTATCCGTATCAAAATATTGTAAATCTCCTCATTTTTCAGAAGTCCATCGGCGTGAATACCGGCTCTTGTCACATTAAAGTTCTTTCCGACAAACGGAGTTCTTGACGGCACACGATATCCAATCTCTTTCTCGTAATACTCCGCCATCTCTGTGATGACTGTCGTATCCATTCCGTCTAAAGTTCCACGAAGTTGCGCATATTCAAACACCATTGCTTCAAGCTGGTGTATTTCCTGTACGCTCACCGATTCCAAACAAAGAACAGTTTACGCCGCTTGCACCATACAGCCAAGCTGTCGTGGAGTTGCTGACCGCCTTATAAAAGTCATTATGTCCGTGAAATTCAATCAACTCACTTGGCACACCTGCGTGAACCATCAGACCGTATATGATTCCCGGAATTGATCGCGGAATCACAGCCCCCGGATAATTGACACCGTATCCCATTGTATCACAAACACGCACCTTTACGGGAATTTGATATTCCTCACGCAATTTCATCAATTCCAGACAAAACGGAATGACAAATCCATAAATATCCGAACGTGTAATATCCTCCAGATGACATCTCGGACTGACACCAATTTCCAAACATTCTCTTACAATCGAAAGGTAATGCTCCATCGCCTGTCTTCTTGTCATATTCAGTTTGTAAAAAATATGGTAATCAGAACAGCTGACCAAAATCCCAGTCTCTTTCATTCCGATATCTTTTACAAGTTGAAAATCTTTCTTGCTTGCACGAATCCAGCTTGTCACCTCCGGAAATTCGTATCCTCTCTCCATACATTTGTAAACTGCGTCCCGGTCTTTTTTACTATATAGGAAAAATTCGCACTGGCGGATCTTTCCTTTCGGACCACCAAGTCTGTGAAAATAATCATACAATGTGACAATCTGTTCTGTAGAATAAGGCGCTCTCGACTGCTGTCCATCACGGAATGTCGTATCGGTAATCCAGATTTCATCCGGCATGTGATGAGGCACGATTCGGTCATTGAAGGCAATCTTTGGAATCTCATCATACGGAAATAGATTGCGGAAAATGTTCGGTGTCTCCACATCCACCAGAGGATACATATGTTCCTCAAGTTCTAACAGATTATTATGTTGATTCATAAATACTTTTCTATTCTCCATGGTCATCCTCTTTTCTTTATTCCAGTTTTGTATAATTGTATACAATTATACATTTCGTGTCAATACTTTACCGAAATAAAATAACAGAGTGAGAATATTTTTTCCCACTCTGCTACTCTTATTTCGCCACATTTATATAAAATTGTCCTTTTTGCGCATTTTATCTAAACAGTATTTGACACTCTCTGTCTCAAAAGAGTCTAGTGCAAACAAAGATTCATTATATTGAAAATTTCTCTCTTTTTCTCCATCAGAAAGCAGTTGTTTTTCCGAAAACCAAAGTGATACTTTTTCTATCTGATCTCCAACTGCCTTATAACTGATCGTGTACAGATAATCCTCTCCTGATCCTTTGCAAAATATCTGTTCCCCTTCTTCACTTTCATATTTCAGAGAAATACTCCTATAACTTATTTCCATTTTCTCTTGTATGCATCATCCATATTCTGTAATAAACCTTTCCTTTCAATACCTATTTTAACAAATCAGAAATGCAGATTTGAAAATCCTCATATACTTTTAATTTAATTGTATCGCCAAAAGGAATGATAACAGGCGCGACATCTTCTTCGTAACGATATATGGTAGTGCGTTCTCTAGCCGGATCGACAATCCAGTATTCTCGAACTCCTGCATCTGCATAAAGCGCATTTTTTGTAGAATAATCCATTTTCCGACTGCTTGGAGAAACAATTTCAATAATAAAGTCAGGCGCTCCTTCACAGCCACGGTTTGAAATTTTATTATGGTCACATACCAAACTAATATCCGGTTCCACATAATTAGAATCATCCTCTTTGATAAACACTGCAAATGGCGCTGGATAAACTTTGCAGTTCCCATGTTTTTTTGCAATGTAGTTTTGCAGCGAAGTTGTCAGTACTGCAACAAGTTCCTGATGCAAGGGAGAAGGGGGCGCCATGTCATAAATTCTCCCGTCAAGCAATTCCGCTCGCTTACCATCCGGAAGGGCATAAATATCATCGATTGTATATAGTTTTGTTTTTAATAATGGCATCGTATCATATCCTTTCTTGCTTTCTTTGTCTTTTAGTATAACATGAGTTTCCGCAAAACAAAAGTATTGCTGCCGTATTACAGAACACAATCTGTCTCATCGCCCTCACCAATCGCATATCGAGTAACGTTTTTCTCATCTGAATCAGTCTTTCCAGATTTTCGCGCTGATAACTCACATAATCTGCCCAAAACTCAAAATCAGACCAGCGCTCCGGAATCATATCAAGTACAAATCTAAAATCATTTTCAGCCATGTGTAATCCAATACTTTCCCTGACCCAAATTTCATCTGAAGTGTCTCTTCCAGTACACGCATGGATTCATCTTCTTTCACTTTGGTAACTACCCGCTGAAACGTAGCCGTTTCTCCCTCTTTTGGCTCGTATACAAACAAATTTTCCTTATGTTCGATCACTCCCGCAATCTCATATTGCTTTTCCTCTTGATATTCCTGTACCGGGATCCCACCTTCTGTTGTCTGAACAAACGATACAAATTGCATCTCCTCTTCCAACCTCTGCATAGCATGTACCGCCAATATATAGAAACAGGCTATCAGTGCAATTGCCAGAACACCAACCACCTGCTTTCTATGCGCTTTCACTGCTTCTGCGGCTTGATGCGGCCGCCATCAGAAATCTGTTTTGACGAGGATAGGATAATGTTCTGATTGACACTCAGACCTTTCACTGCTGCATATCGATCTCCTTTGTATTCGACAGTCACATCCACACGTCTTGCAATGACTTCTGTTCCAAGGATTGTTTTCTTTTCATCGGTGGTATACACATAATATTGATTTCCCTCTTCTTGATGCAGCGCTTCTAAAGGTATACACCCTGAATACATTTTTTTGCTTGTCTCTATTTGCACACCTATTGAGGTGCCAATCGGAAGCGTATTTGGTGGAATCCGTATACTTGCCTCTACCCCTGCCCCCGTTTCTGTATTTTGCTGTATCGCTGTAATTTTTAATTTCCCAACTGCATTTTTCTCTGTTTCCATAAGTCACATTCAGAAATCAGCTTTACATTTGCACCGACTATCACATGTTCTTTATTCTCTTCCGAAAACTGTACTTTCAGCATCATTTCAGCAGATGTATCAGCAATTAAAATATCTGCCGTTCCAGAAGTCATACCACCTACCTGTATATTCACAGCTGATACAACTCCATCCATAGGAGACACTACCTTCCTTCCGCACTCTGGAGCTCTTTTAACGCTGAAAGCTGCTTTTCCACAAATCCAGTTTTTAAAATTTCCGCATACGCAGTCTGTTTTGCGAGGGACACCGCAATTCCTAATGATAAGACAAGCAAAACAGGAATACAGACTCCCACAAAACGTCCCGTATTTGTGAATGCCAACAAAAACGCTTTATTGTGTAAGATAGATTTAAAATTCAAAAGACCTACAAACTGACCGGAAGCAGTCTGCATAAATGCTCTCCTTACGACATCAATGTACGGAATCAACACAAAGAGCAATACACCGACAAAGCTTGGCAGGATAAACAGATATCCCACCCACATTTTTCTTCTTTCTCATCACTTATTCCGCCTGATAAATCTCTACTTTTTCTACAATTGCATTCACAGCAGATTCCAACGATTCTTCTCCATACACATAATGCTCCGCCTGTGTCAGAATCTCCTCAAACAGTGCCTGCTCCACTGCAATTTTCGTGTCTGCTTCACTTAAGAAATTTACAAATTCCTCCGCTTCCTCTGCATTTAATTTCTGAATGCGAATCCCTTCTGCACTATCCTGTTCCGGATACATGACTGTCATCTGTTCCTTTGTCTCTGATATCGGAAGCGTCTTTCGAAAGCTTGTCTTATTCACACTCAATGTCCAGTCATACTGATCCATATTCTCGGAAGATAAAAAGTACGATAGGAACGCTTTCGCAGCTTCTTTCTTCTCACTGGACGCAGTTATGCCAAATATCCATTTCGGGATAAACTTTTTCCCACTTTCGCTGTTTAAATAATCATAGAACACGGGACTATTCGCACTCACACTTTCCAATTGCGCCAGCGTCTGCCCCATATCCATTTCATCAACCGACAAAATATCCTTTTGAAATGCCATTGTTACCCCGGCGTCTCCGGAATAGTACGGCAATTCCAAATCAATCTCAGATGCATCAAAAAGCATCCTTGCCTCTTCTAAAAATGTGGACAGTGCCTCTTGATCTACCACACTCTCTTCTGAAATAATATCGTTCCAAAAAGTCAATAGAAGTAACGGAATACTCTTCGTTGCATTCCGTGCGATCCCTTTTATCTGCTCTTCCGTCCGTGTTTTCAATGTGCCTGATAGAGTTTTTACTTCCTCTGGTGTCACCGCACCTTCTTTTCCAATAATAATCGGAACGGAAAAACGGGATGGGATTGCATACACTTTCTCCCCTTTTTCATATGAGGAAAGTACGTTTTCAAAAAATTCTTCCCCATTTTCTTTCACACTCTCCATCATGTCACTTAAGTCTTCCAATCCCCCTTTTTCGATATAGTCCTCAATTGGAAGTCCATCCATCAAAATGATATCCGGTCCATTTCCCGCCATAATCTCGGTGTTCAGACTTCGGATTGCATCGGATACCGTCTTTCCGTCTTCCTCTGATATCCCCACCTCTATCACAACCGGATACTTAGGATATTTCTCCATAAATAACTTTGCGCTTTGCCACAAATTCTCATTTTCTTTTAGGGTATACAAACGTAGCACTGCATCTTCTTTCTTTGTTTGTTCATTTTGTTTCTCCATCGGCTTTCCCACACAACCGGATAAAAACACCACCCATTGCCAGTAAGATTCCGATTTCTTTTCTCATTGCTATCCCTCCTTGTATTGTTTTCTAATATGACTATACCGGAGAGATGCATCTTATTTGCATCAAAAAGAGCTTGCGCCCTTTTTTTAATTTCTATTTCTAATATCTCTTATAACTATCCCCACGGTTACCAATATCAATTATACAAACTTTTTATGTCTTCACTTTCCGCTTTCAGCCCCATTGTATCATATTATATAAATAAATTGGATATATTTTCAAAATTTCCTTACTCCCAAAGTTATAATCTACATATATTTTGGTTCATCTAAAATAATGAGCTTTGAATTTCCAATCAAAACCATAACAATCGATACTTTCATTATGCTTCTTTTTCAGCTTATTTTAAGCATCCCTGCACAGGCACTCAAATTCATACAGATAGACGTCTTCAAGTGTCGGGCTGACTTCTGTCCACCGGTATTTTTCCGGGCGCTGCTCTGAGATAACACGCTCGACAATCTCCCCGTCCGTCCGAAATAAGTTACTGATTTCAAATTCTTGTTTTACCTGATTCAATTCATCCTGTGAAATCCTGATTTCAAATACTTTCCCAGCAATTTTTTTCTGCAATGCCTCCGGGCAGTCTTTGTCCACAACCTTTCCGTTTTTCATCAAAAGAATTTCTTTTGAGATAAACTCAATGTCAGACACCACATGAGTAGCAATCAGGACAATTTTGTCGCCGCTCAAATCCGAGATCAGGTTTCGGATACGGATACGCTCCTTTGGATCCAAACCGGCAGTCGGCTCATCTAAAATCAGAATCTGTGGATCATCCAAAAGAGCCTGCACAAGGAGAACCCTCTGTTTCATCCCGCCGGACAGTTCTTTTATCTTCTTTCTTCTCACCTCGCTTAAATTCAAAAGTGGAAGAAGTTCCTCCATGCGCCTCCTGATTTCTTTTTTATCCATACCGCGCAGTGTTCCCATGTAGCTGATAAAATGATTTACGGTGAAAGAATCATATAATTGTTGCTGCTGCGGCATATACCCCATGATTTTCCGATACTGTGCTTTCATCTTCGTAATCTCTGTTTCATTGCACAGGATTCTCCCCGAATCACGCAGCAGGTTATCCGTCAATATATTCATCAATGTACTTTTCCCGGCTCCATTTGGACCTAATATCCCATAAATTCCATTTTCAAATACTGCATGGAAATCCTGCAACGCAACTTTTGCCCCATAGTTTTTGTTGAGTCCTCTTATCACTAATTTCATCCGTCTCACTTCCTTTTATCATAGATTTCATAGAGAATATAACAACTCGCAGCAGGGAGATAAATCCAAAAAACCAGCACCTGCAACACAATCATATCCCACCGCCCCTGTAACAGTTGATGCGCATCCAGCAGCGCGTTCATGCTCCAAAAATGTATTTTATAAAGCCCGCCCCATTCCATGACAAGCGGTCCTATAAAGATTACAATCCCTGAAATATTTGTCAAAATCGTATCTTTAACAGTGCAGACAGCGCCACAGCCGCCAGTGCAATAACAAACAGCGAAAGAAACTGGGAGAGTGCCAGCAAAAAACATATTCCCCAATCGTGCAGTTTAAGACTGACTCTCCTGCGAACGGCATGGAGCGCACTTTCGCCCCCCAGTTATCCATCGGATACGACTTCACTATTTTCAAAATGAAAGGGAGGTGAATCAAAACTGCCATCAAAAATGTAATTTTGAATACCGTGCTATCTTCGTAGTCAAAATCGGCAGCGTCCCCGCTTTGTACTCCGAAGCAAATTCATCACTTTCAAGTCATATTCCATGCCAAGCGCCGAGGATGCGCTGTAGACGGCGACAAACACACACAGGCTGAGTAGAATCAGGCGGCTTCTTGCGAGGCTGCTGCCGAACATCTTTTCATACCCGGTGTCATATACGAGTTCCTGCTCATTGACGCCGCGCATGGAATTGTTGCCCACCACATATTGAAGCTGGGCATAAGCCTCCTGAAACCTGCATATGGATAGCGGATATTATTCTGTTTTTGTGCAATCTCCTGTTCCGAAAGTCCCGATTTTTCCGGGGTCAACGCCATGATTTCCTCGTATTTTTTCTTTTCTTCCGAAAAGTATTTCAGCTTGTCCTCCGTAATGTGCCCCTGCTGTTTCGCCACATACATTTGGTAGTACTCTTCCTCCACATCTTTGTAAAACTTCATGCCGTTTCCAACTAAACAGCACCATATAGAACAGCGGCACAGAGCCATATTGTTTTGTTCGTGAACAGGTTTTTAAACAGCTCATGCAGACACAATTTATCCGTCACAAATGCAGGTACGCTCTTCGGCTTCTTCCTTCTCCATCGCGCCTTTACTTTGTCGCAGTGGGAAAATTTTCGGATGTTGACAGCCAAAAGCAGCAACAGGCATACTGGCAGAAGCGCCAAAAATATGTGCATTGCGTTGACCGGATATCCGAAGACGTCCAAATTATGATATTGGGATAACAGTGGATATACCTTGATATACTGCGCAAGATTTACATATTTCAGCACGTCCATATAAGAGACAGACGGCAGCAGCAGACAGAGCAGATACTCCCCAATCCCAATAAATCCAATTCCTAAAACTGCACCCGAAGAACTGCCCGCCTTTTGCGCCAGCCACATCATAGCCAGTGCAATCACATAACAGACAAACATTTTTTAAAGCAGATAAAGCATCAAATATTCGCCAACCGAAAGCATGTATGGACTTTCATACATTGCAGTCACGGATTGAACCGGTCTTTCCAAATCCCCAAATCCATATTGATGCATGGAAAACAAGTAATTTCCGCCATATAAAAACAAGACAAGAAAGCATGTAATTCCGGCTGCAATCAGCAATTTTGCCCGAATTACATACTTCCGTCCTTTATATGTAGATTTTAAAAGCCGGTATAACTGATTCTTTTTCTCATAAATCACCAAAAAATATGTCATTGCAGTCAGCAAAAGAACCATGCAGACGTCCGTAAATTCTGTCTGTGCTGCAAAAATCACACCATCCGAAATATCCACCGCCAACTCTAAACCATGCAGCTTTTCAAATGCTTCCGGTGTTTTCTGTGCATTCCGATATGCAAAAGAACTTTCTTCTGAGAAAATCGCACTCGACATATTTGTGCTTTTTTGCTCAATCTCATCCAAATAAGATTCATACTGTCCAGCCTGCACATACTCGTGCAGAACTTTTTTATACAGTTCCTCCTCCGCATAAGGGTTGCCGGTGTATGATGATATTTTATTCTCCTTCAGCTCCTTAAGCCAACGTTCCCGCTCTTCCTCCGGCTGTCGTTTCAAATCCGCGTACAGCTCTTTTACTGCCTCCGCCGGAGGCCAGCTCATCTTTGCCTGCTCAGAAAGATTCCACAGATTAAACAGGAACGCCACCACGCACAGCAGCCAAAAGAAACGAAATGCAATGAACTTCTTCCACTCATACCTTACACATTCCATACTGCCTCCATCTTTCTAATCCCCAATCAGCTTCCCATCCTTATCCACTAAATTTCCCGTTGAAGAGACACTTGGCTTCAAAACAACTTCCACATCGTTCTTTCCACTCAACAAATCCTCCCAGCGAATATATCCATACCATTCAATCAAGTCGCCTTCCGTCTCGCCGATAGTGTAATAATTCAGATATACTCCTTCTTCTGTCTGGCAGATAAAGTTACTCAGTACAGCCCCCTCCGCCGGAAGGTTCTGCGGCAGAGACAACTCCCGGATTGCCCCGCTTTCTTTCTCTTTAAAGAACATCCATTGCTTTGGATAATCAGACAAACGGAAAACAACCCCTTCCTCTAAAATACCATCCAGTGACAGATAGCCTGTTTCTTCGCCAACAAACTCTTTCAGTTCAGACCGGTTCAGATATATTTCATTTTCGTTCGTATCAAGATGATATTGATAAATGGTATCCAATTCGTTTTTCTCCGTTCCGGCATAGTAAAAACTGCTTTTGTCAGGACTAAAGTATATCAGCTCATACCCACTATTATGCAGCACAATCTCTTCTTGATTTTTTTGTTTGATACTCAAATTTATAAAACAATGGAGTGTCTCCATTTATCAGAGAATAAATCAAATAGTCCTTTGTTACCCCAAGAACGTTCACAAAATCGGCTTCTTCTGTGAAAATCTCCTCCTGTTTCATGGAATCCAAATTCAGCACATTAAAATGACGTTGGTATTTTTGTATCCTGAATATTCTCTTCTTCTGCCGCATCCAAAATATCAGAATAAAAATAGTATAATTCATCTCCGACAACAACCCCTGCATGAAAGACACAGCCTGCATCGATAAAATAATCTTTTTCCTTCCGGTTGCTTCCGTCAAATTCTGACACAACAAGCCTCGTTCCATCTTCATCACTCATCATTCCATATAGCTTCCCTTTATATGGAAATATATTGTTGGAACCTTTTGCGGCATTGCAGGCAGTCTCTGCATCCTCATAATTGGAAAGATGGCGGCAATCCGGTTTATTACAGATTGGAACGGCTGTATTCGTCTTAAAATCCGTAAAATATGACATTCCATGAATGGCACTGAAAAATCCACCGTTCACTTTTATATCCCTCCCGGAAATGTCAATGTAATCAGACTGGAATTTTTCTGATTTGGAACTTTCACCATCTTTTTTTTCGCTGCAGCCGATAAGTGTTACTGAAAATAGTAAGAGCAATAACATTTTCCATCTGTGTTTCCGCATAAACATTCCTCCAATCTCATAAATTAATAGTTTATCCGTTTCACTTGCACGAGAAATAGAGTATAAAATACTCTATTTCTCGCATGTCATTAAACAGTTTTTATGAATGCGCTGTCAGATTACTTGTTGCGCCTTCATATGTATGAAAACTTGTTGCAGTACCTATATCCCATCCATTTGGAGCATATACAGTCAGTTCATTTGCTCCGGTTTGGGTCGGCATCGCAACCATTTGATTCATACTTCCACCCGTCACATATCTTTTTGCTGCAATGGAAGTCTTTGCATTGTTACCGCCGGTGGAAGCATAAGCATGCCTGACTGTTACATTCAAATGTGTTCTTTGCTTACCAACATATCCACTTGCCGTTCCTGCATACACACTCATACTACTTCCAATTACCATACATCCAGCTAGCAAAGCTGCTACTCTTTTTCTTTTGTTTCTTAACATATTCAGTCCCTCCTGACATTTTGACTTTCTCTTGTTGATTTTATATTCATTTTTAGTCGTCAACAATTTCTATACTGGTTGATAACAAGATACATCTAAAAGGTGTTTTTGCATGATAACCGTCACTTTTTCTCCGCAAAACCTCAAAATTCAATAAATACAAAATCACTTGTACTGGCGTAGCGATATAACATCCGATAAAATATAATATGGTATAGCTTACAGTATTTAATATCCACTTTTGAAATAAATAGACACACCATCTTATATCCTCTTTCTGTATTATTTTCTTATCATATAAAATGCTATTCTTTCTGTTACTCTTAGAAGCATATGTTCTTCTCCTTCGTAACACTGGAATAACATTTTTTTGACTTTTATCAAGTGTTTTGTTCCCAAACGACAGTTTTTGTTCCCAAACGACCTCAATTCCAAATAGCAGTAAATTGAAACACACCATTCTCACACGATACCTCTCCCATTCCACCACTATCTTCCACTGTATGCAATGCATTTTTCAAACCATACCCATGAAGTATCTGATTCTCCTTTGTGGATGTAAATGTTTCTAAGTTACTGGACTTCTTTAAACTCGCTGTATTTTGAACTGACAAAATCGTTCCGAGATCATCCATCAAAAACTTTACTTTGATATACCGCCCCGTATTCTGCTTTCTGCAGGACTCAATTGCGTTATCTAAAATATTCGATAAAATCACGACAATTTTTTCCTGACTGAGATGAAGCTTCTGCAAATCGCTTACTTCAAAGAAGATAGGAATCCGTTCTCTTTTGCAGACATCATACTTTTGGTTCAATAATGCGTCAATGACTGCGTTCTTTGTATGGACAATTTGTATTCCTGATTCATTTTCCCTGTTAATTTCTGAATATATTCCAAAGCTTCTTCCGTATGATTTTTGTTTTGCAATAATCCTCGCAAGGTATATAAATGGTTTTGGAAATCGTGGGTCAACTTCCTTTGTTCTTGTAAGTGGTTTCGCACTAATTCAGCTTGTTTTTCCTCTGCCTGTATTTGTTTGGTGAGAATCAGATTTTGGATTTCCACTTGTTTCTTTTTTTCCAGTTCTGTCTCTAAATATGCATAAATAAATGTTCCTAAGAGCAATAATCCAATATCCAAAAATAGGACAAACGTGAGATTATTATTTTGAATCAGATCATACACAACAATCGTCAAATTCAAAATCATCAAATCGGAACAATTAAAAGTTGTCCCCATTCTAAAATAGAAAATTTTTCATGTCTTCTACTGGCTTCTATCTTTTTTGAAAACATGATACAACTATAAAGCAATATACTTTTTGCCAAAAGTGCCGCCACAACATATGCATATTGGCTGTTATATAATACACTTATATCTATCTGTAAAAACAATAAACTGCCCGCAATCACAAGATAATCGATTGTATATAACAAAATATAAAACATCGCGACAAAAAACAGTTGTCTTATCTTTCTCCCTTGATATAATAAAATAATCAAAAAATAGAAAGTAATCACAACTATTATAGATTTTATCGTTGTTGTTCCAATCAAATTTAAAAATTGACCGAGCAACTGAAAACAAAAGACATAACCTGCTATCACAAATAGCATTGACTTTATCCTTTTGAATTTTCTCTCAAAAAATACATCCGCAATAATAAAAAGTCCAATAATTTCTATTGTAAGAAGTATACAATCAAAAAATATGTCCAATACTAACATCCCCTCCAAATCACATACCGATGTACAATTTCTGAATACCGCTCTTTGCTGCATGGTACTTCCTCTCCATTGTCCAAAAGAGTATCGTTTCGATTTTTATTCACCACGGTCTAAATTGACGAGATAACTTTTGTGTACCCGCAAAAATTCTTTTTGACAAAGCATTTTTTCCATATCGGATATCTTGCCATATTGCTTATATTCGTCCTTCTTCGTATGTATCAGCACATACCGTTTATAGCTTTCCACAAATACAATATCAGAAAGCCGAAGCTCTATCTGCACATTTTCTGTCCGTACTTCTATTGTTTCTAAATGATGTTTTAATTCTTTCATCACATCATCCATCGCAAAACAAAATGTCTCTTCCAAATCGTTTTTTAGCAAATATCGGAATGCATTGACTACATATCCATACGGCGCCATTTCTATATATGCGGAAATGTAAATAATCGGTGTCTCTATCTTTTGGCTGCGCAACTCTTTCGCCACTTCAATCCCGTTTTTCTCCTGCATATTCATATCCAGCAAAATCAAATCATACTCCACAAGATTGCTCTGCAAAAAAGCATCTGTATTGTCGTAACAATGGATTTCTGCCTGTATATTTCTTTCAGAATAATATTGTGCTGCCAACTGTTGTATCTTTTCTAAAAATACAGTCTCATCATCACAGACTGCAATCTTCCATACTTTATCTCTCATTTTTATTCCCATTTCTCCGCCGGCTTGGCCGTCTCGGACACTGCCGGCCGGCAATTCCCTCCACGTGCACGCTGGCCCCTGCCAGTCCCCGCCTCGCCGGCGCATTTTTTATCCCGTTTCTCCCTCGGCTTGATCATCTCGACGCTGACGGTGG